>OLWA01000111.1_pt1 | contig 105847 bp, 90 predicted proteins | sample 1673251 | NCBI WGS metagenome assembly OLWA01 (sample SAMEA3178937, study PRJEB25190) | human gut metagenome | biome: human gut; feature: human-associated habitat; material: faeces | place: Austria | collected 2013 | reverse complement strand
CGAAAAAGAACTTCAACTCCTATTGAATCACGAAAAGGATTTCTTCACAGGAACGTCCCATGAGCAGGATAGCATCAAAGACGTAATCCGCTACTGGGAGCAAAAAGGCGATTTCGACAAGACTTTCCTCTACTTCAACCCATCCGAAGACTAATTCCAACGCCGCCGAGAGCCACCATCCTCTCGGTGGCTTTTTTGCATCTAATCACCTCATACTTTTGAGATAAGAATTCCTTCTCATCGTATGCTATTAAGCATAACATCTTGTCCACCTCAAAATTTTTTTGTAATTTTGCACTTATCAAGTAACGCATATCTGAAAATGACCAATCAGTAAACAAAAAAGACATACGGCGAAAGCCGAAAACCTTTAAGAACATCCTTGTAGTCGTTACAGGCTTTGGTTGGCCTTCAGATACTGCAAGGATGTTTTATTTTTTATATTATGGCTAATATTACTGCGTTCATAAATTCTCAGCCTATTAAGGCGGTTGAATTATACAACGAGACTGATTCAAAGATTAAGTATTCTTCTTTAATTCGGTCAGACCGTAATATTGACTGTATAACGGGAAATGAAGAACGTGTTAGAGCTATAATTTTAACCAAGCTTGTTAATGAATATGGCTATCCTTTAGATAGAATCCGTTTGGAGAAAACCTATGAAATCGGTCGCCCAAAGGTCATTAATCCTCGTATAGATGTTATCGTAGAAGACCTAAATGGGAATGCTTTTATGTATATCGAATTAAAGGCTCCAGACGAATTTGAAGACGATCAAGATGAAGTAATAGAAAAACAACTGTTTAATCTTGCTGGTTCAGAGTTGGCCCAAGGTCATTTTATTAAATACTTGGTACTACTTTCTTGTTCATTAGATGATGATAATTTTTCAAACAAAGCCATAGTTATCGATTACGATAAATTTCCTTCTTTTGAAAGTTGGAAAAATATACGTGAATCAGTAGATGAAATTCCATCTAACTATGGTAGAGCACGAAAAACGCCGTATATTAAAGGAAGCTCTAAAGATTTAGAGAAAAATTATAGTGGTTTACTTATTGATGGCGTTAGGCGAAATCTCCATAATGTACTTTGGGGAGGCGGCGGCACTGATGATAATATTGTATTCTCATCGTTGGTTAATATCATATTAGCTAAAATTCAAGATGAAAGCGAAAAGTCAAATGGGGAGCCATATGACTTTCAATGTCTTGCATTTTCTGACGAAAATGGCGAAGAATTTGAATCGAATGAAACTCTATTCAATCGAATAAACGAACTATACAGACGTGCTTTAAGGCATAGGATGTATATTACTGACCGATCGAGACTTGACAAAAGTTTCGTGATTGATACAAATTCGTTCTCTTTAACAAAACTTAAATATGCTGTTAGTGCATTGGAAAGATATTCACTTGTAGACGGCAAGAACAACATTGATAAAAAAGATATTCTCGGAGATTTCTTTGAGGGAATTATCCGAGATGGCTTCAAGCAGAGTAAAGGGCAATTCTTTACTCATATAAACATTGTTACATTCATTTTGTGGGGACTTCAACTCGACAAGTTGGCTATTGACAGAGTTAACAATGATTTGGAATTACCATACCTTATTGACCCCTCTGCTGGTTCAGCTACGTTTCTAATAGAATATATGAAGTTCATCACCATGAACACCAAATATCGTTTCCGAGACAAACTTCGTTCTAATAGAGATATTGAGGACAAAATTAGCGAGTGGTTTTACCCTGACGATAGGGAAAACCGTTGGGCTCGTACATTTATTTACGGTATTGAGCATAATTTTAATCTTGGTACAGCATCAAAGGTTAATATGATTCTTCATGGAGATGGGTCTACTAATATTTTCGTTAAGGATGGACTTCTTCCTTTTACTCACTATCAAAAAGATGTAGCTCCTAACGCACTCAATGTTTCTAATGTTGATCCCAATTATGAAGATAAACGTGTAAATGCTCAATTTGATGTGGTAGTTTCCAATCCACCTTTTTCGGTTGATTTGGATAACGATACTAAGTCACTCTTGTCTACTGGCTTCCTCTTTGGTCATAAAACCAATTCGGAAAATCTTTTCATCGAAAGATATTATCATCTTCTGAAAGATAAAGGAAGAATGGGAATTGTTTTGCCCGAAAGTGTTTTTGATGTTTCAGACAATAGATATATTCGCATTTTTATTTTCAAGTATTTTGTAGTAAAGGCTATCATATCATTGCCTACTATTACTTTCGCACCATATACCCCCACGAAAACAAGCGTTTTGTTTGCACAAAAGAAAAGTGTTGAGGACGTGGCAAAATGGAACGAACTTTGGCAGAGATATTCTTCGTTGTATTCAAACTATAAGATTCGATTAGAAAATCTTATAAAGATTTATGTTGACGGAAAAACTCGCTCTCGTTATCCCTCAATCAAGAATTTATCTCCCGACCAAGAAAAAGAGATTATTACGTCTGCACTTCGCGACGTGATTGACCCTGAAGATTTTGAGTTAACATCACAAGACCTCATTGTTAAGTATCATAACTCCATCATTGATTTCTGCAGAGTTGACAAAGATACAAAGGATATTTTTGGTTTGGTAAATGTTCATTGGGTATTTAATCTGGTATCTGACGAACTTGATTATAATATTTTCTTTGCAGATATAGAAAATATCGGTTACAAGAGGACAAAAAGAAGTGAGAAGAAGCAGCCTAATGAATTGTTTAGAGTTGACTCTAATAAGCAAGTAATAGTTGATGATGGTGTACTTGAAACCGCATTAGACTATTTACGTCAAATAAACTGGTGATTTCATGAATTTCTTTAATTCAACATTTCATAATTTGGCAAAGTATCCATCCATAAGGATAGACGCTAACTATCGTCATTTCTTTGATAATATGAATGGGATGGTCTGGCCGGGGAGTGACCTAACATTATCTAAATTCCTGACACCAATACAGTCACCTAAGATATCTAAGGGAGAATTGCAAGACGAATATTCTTTAATTGACATGTCTAATGTTAACAGAAGATATAACACTTTATGTAATTTGACTTCGGTTTACGAGATTGGATCTGATAAAATTGTCATCTCAGAAGGAGATATTGTCATTCCTAAAATGCAACCTAGATTAGGCTCAATTTTTACGAATGAAAATCATGATAGTTATCTTGCTTCATCGGAGTTTATTGAATATACTTGCGATGATTCAATTGTATTGCCAAAGTACTTGTTTTATGTTATAACACATCCTCAATTCTCGCGTTGTTTATTTTTTGCTGAAAGTGGGAAGAATCAACGACGAGTTAATTCGGAGGACTTACTTCGCTTCAAAATTCCTTACATCTCTATTGATAAGCAAAAATCTTTTTTGTCAGAGATATCTTCCATAGAATCGCAGATTGAATCATTGAAGTTAAAATGTGTCCACCCATCAAAATTAATTGATCGGGTGCTTATTTCATTTTTCAATTGGGATATTGCAGAGATAGAAAGAATTGACGGACTTAAATTCTTCTTTTCCACCACTTCAGAAATTTCTTCTCAAAGCTCTTCGATAAGAAGTAGTGCTCGATTTAATAAATTATCAGTAATTTTAGATGTTTTCAAATCTAATAAATTTGAATGGCATCTTTTAGAAGAATTTCTTATTGGACGTCAAACTCAGAATGGGTGGTCTCCGGAAAACTCATCTCTTGACGATGGAACAAAAATTATAGGTATTGATTCTATAAATTATGACACCCATTTAGATTTTAATAATCCGAAATACACTTCTGCCGAGAGAGAGGATATTGAGAATTTTTATATTAAAGAAAATGACTTCTTTATCAGTAGAGGTAATACCGTTGATTTAGTTGCACTTGCGTCAATTGCCACTGATGTTGATGAAGATATTATCTTCCCCGACATCATGATTCGACTTTCAGTTGACGAGTCAAAATATTCTAAACGTTTTCTTGCGTACTTGTTTAACTCTATTCTTGGGCGTAAATACTTTAAATATAGTTCACGAGGTAAGCAGCAAACTATGGTTAAAGTATCGGCTGAGATTGTTAAAGCTTTTCAAGTGCCACTGTTAGATGTTTCCGTTCAAAGCGAATTGGCAACTGAGATAGAAAAAAGCCTATCATCTCAAAACGAACTCTTACAGAAAATCTCAACTCTCCGGGATGAAATAGATACAATCTTGTTAAAGTATCTTCTTAATCAATAGATTGCTATGAGAAGAATTTGCAGAGTAAAATCAATTAATCATGTCTGATAATAACGAGGTGTATGCCTCACAACTTAGCTTTCGAAGAGAATATGAGGAGCGAATTTATCAAATTCGATAGTATGAGTGCTTCAGATAAAATCGGTTAAACCGTCCTCAGCAACTTTATTGATAACTTTAATGTTTGAAAATATCATGACTGAACCAATTGACATGCAAAAATGTATGGACAATATTATTGATAATTTTTATGCAGGTTATACTCATCTATTGGCTTGTCAGGTAAAAGATGAAGGCTTTACAGCTCCAAAGTATAATGCGCCGGCTGAGATTGTATCAATTTGTGATATTGCGATTAATTGTCTGTTGAATACATTTGAACAGGTTGTTACAGAACTCCTAACATCATTTGAGGATGTCAAGGAGTTTATTCACATATATTCTTCATTCTCGAATCCAACCAAAAAGAAACCAATAATTTTTAGACATACTTGTCGATATATCCTTTCTATTCTTCCTAAACTTAGATTAACCTCTGGCAAATCTTCAAAATCAGAAGAACACAACATGCTTGAACTCTGTAAGTTAATTGCTTTAACCAAGTTATTGCATACGTTCATACAAGCAAAGTCGCTACAGGTTATTGAAGAAGCTACTTGCCTAAGAATTGAGATTGACTCATTTATAGACATTGAATACACAAAGCAAAATATAATTGCACTAAACTCAAAACTGGATAAGTCTCCTCGACCCATTCATAAGATTTTTGCGTCCGAAGAGGGTTTCAAGAGTCTAATGACTACCCTTGAAGATAATAGTCCCACGTTAAAAATATTACTTGACTATACCTCTCAACTCATAAATAAGAGAGCTGATATTTTCGAGGTAACGCGGGAAATTGTTAATTGTAATAATGATCCAATTATTTACGGGTTGACATTTACAATAGACAATGTTAATTTCTACGAAACAATACATTCTCCATATAATATACTTCATAGACCTCGTTTTAGACCAATTCTACAATTAAATATTGACAGCGAAATACATTATTTCACTACAGCATGGATGATAGTAGAAGCTCTAGATGAGTTAAGTACAAATTTAATACCTTATGGGGAGCTACCCAAAGGTTGGGAAAAAGTTCATGACTTGAAACAACTTTGCAAGAATGAAACTCGACATGCAGGAAGATTATTTGAAGATGAGGTTTTCAAGGTAATAAATCCCAAGTATAACGTTAAACGTAATATTTCAGGATTTCATACAGTTTCGTTAAAAAAGCAAGTTGTACCAAACACAAAACGTAAAGTGGGAGAGATAGATTTTATTCTTATGGATGACATTCGAAAAATCATTTTTGTCATTGATGCGAAATGTACTAAGACCAAGTTCTATTTTCAGGCATTTACTAATGATAAATCTACTTTTGAGGAGTATTATATAAAACTTAATGATAAGGTTGAATGGATTTCCACTCACAAGAACGAGGTAGGTAAATTCTTCAAAGTGTCTAATATTAATGACTATACAGTGGAAGGTCTATTTGTTACTAATTCACTCTTGTATTATAACTTCTTTTCGAAATTCCCGATTATACCTATTGATAAGTTGATAAGATATATTGAAACAACGGATAGAATGTGTGTAATACCTTAACAGGCTTTAGTCAGCCACATTGCTAATATAGTAAAATAGATTGTTATCTTACATATGTCTATTTTTGTTGCAAAAATAAACCTCTATTTTATTTCTAAGCTCTTGTAGCGGTTTTTCTAGAGTATGCGCATTCATACACTCCACAATGTCCTCTTTCGCGACATCTACGTATTCAACAACGTTTACCATTCCGGTGCTGAAGTCTATACTGGAATTTACAATTCCAGTAGCAGCTGTAGCGACTAGAAACCCAACACTATACATTGTATTATCGGCATCGGATAATAATGAAATGTGAAATGGCATAGAATTCTCATGAGATAAATACAAGCATGCATAGCAAGTATTTTAGAGAGAGTAGCCATACGCAAAGTTACAACAAAATATTCGTAACTCGGTGGTAATAGGACAAGAAAAAATCCACAGCTCCACGGTAGCTACCATATTTTTTTATCTTTTCCTCAGCCACTGACGCTTCTAACGACACAAAGGCTAAACTTATTCGGTTTGGTTCGGGCTATATATATGCCCGGATAAACCTAAACCTATATATGGAGGCTGGGCAAAAGAAAAAGTCTGGATTGGGTGCGGGAGTCTCTGCACCCATTTTTGCTATTGGGTGTAAGGTTGGGTGTGGCTTGGGGAGGATTGATTTGTTGAGAGGCACCGAAATTGTGATGGTGGCGGTGTGGGGCGGCCTGTTGAGGTGCAGAGAGGCGTTAAAAATACATAAAAACACCCAATTTCGACCGAAGTGGGTGTGAAATTGGGTGTTGTGCTTGTAAGTTGCTGATTGTCAGCATAAGTTGTGGAGTATAGCGGACTCGAACCGCTCACCTCGACACTGCCAGTGTCGCGCTCTAGCCAGATGAGCTAATACCCCTTTTTTGCTTTGCAAAGGTAATGGCAATTTTTTTAATAAGCAAGACTTTCCCCGCTTTTTGCAGATTTTTTTGAATAAAAAGCCTCCCACAAGGGTAAAATCACAGAACAACTGGCTCCATATAAAAACAGGTTATTAAAATCCAAAGGGTTGCGACAAGGCCGCGCCGCGGAGTGACGATATCCTATCGCCACCCTTTTCACCGTCGATAAAGCTATCGACGGTCCATGGCCGGGCGCCTTGGGACGTCGGCCTCCGGCCGTCCCCGAACTCCTTGCACCCGTTCTTACTCGTTTCAATTTCCTATCCTCAGGGAGGAACGACTACTGTCGTAGTGTTGTCAGAAAATTGTCTATGTCGTTTCAATCCACGTTCTCATGCTGGGAACGACCTCCGCAGTGCGGTAATCCGTAATCTCATTATAGTTTCAATCCACGCTCCCGCGCGGGGAGCGACAAGTGGCTTGCAAACCACATTCTTAGTATCTCTGTTTCAATCCACGCTCCCGCGCGGGGAGCGACTGAAAAGCATTGACATTACGAAAATCATTAATAGTTTCAATCCACGCTCCCGCGCGGGGAGCGACAATTTTGGTGATTTGGTTCCCGTTATGTGTAAAGTTTCAATCCACGCTCCCGCGCGGGGAGCGACTACTTATGAAGAGTTCGTAAAATCCTATACCGCAGTTTCAATCCACGCTCCCGCGCGGGGAGCGACTAAAAGATCTGAGCTGACTGATTACGAAATTAAGTTTCAATCCACGCTCCCGCGCGGGGAGCGACCTATAAAGCCAACAAGCAGACGGTCCGCCTCATCGTTTCAATCCACGCTCCCGCGCGGGGAGCGACTGAGGACCGCCAGCAGCGCATAGCGGCTACGTGGGTTTCAATCCACGCTCCCGCGCGGGGAGCGACATAAAGCGCTGAAACTGTCTCCAGCCGCGCGCCGTGTTTCAATCCACGCTCCCGCGCGGGGAGCGACTTTATTAAGGATTATAACCGAGACCGCAAAGTTGTTTCAATCCACGCTCCCGCGCGGGGAGCGACTTGTGTTTAAAGATAGATGATTTAGTTAAAAAACTCGTTTCAATCCACGCTCCCGCGCGGGGAGCGACTTCCGAAGATGGCCATACTTATAATGTTCAGGCCGTTTCAATCCACGCTCCCGCGCGGGGAGCGACTTTGCAGGCTTCTTCAGATAATCTTCGTCAGAAGATTGTTTCAATCCACGCTCCCGCGCGGGGAGCGACAGTAGACGGTGATCGCTCCCCATGCACGAGAAAGGTTTCAATCCACGCTCCCGCGCGGGGAGCGACTCATCTTAATGACATCTTTAGTGTTGTTGTCGAGTTTCAATCCACGCTCCCGCGCGGGGAGCGACAGGCGCCGGAGGAACTCCTCAGAGATGGAGAACGTTTCAATCCACGCTCCCGCGCGGGGAGCGACGGGGCGATTTTCAGAGTGCGTCCGGATCATACGGGTTTCAATCCACGCTCCCGCGCGGGGAGCGACTTTATTAACCACAAATATTTTACATTATGTTACAGTTTCAATCCACGCTCCCGCGCGGGGAGCGACTGCCAGGGGCACCCTTTGCCGGAACCGCCGGACCGGTTTCAATCCACGCTCCCGCGCGGGGAGCGACAAGTACGCAAAAACCGAAATCGAATTGCTAAAAGTTTCAATCCACGCTCCCGCGCGGGGAGCGACTAATACTTGGCGCACCGGCCAAAAAGTTTCGATGGTTTCAATCCACGCTCCCGCGCGGGGAGCGACACGCGGGCACGCAGCTGAGATTTGCATTCGGCGGTTTCAATCCACGCTCCCGCGCGGGGAGCGACGGTTGAACCCGTAGCGCGGCCCTGATTATCACGCGGTTTCAATCCACGCTCCCGCGCGGGGAGCGACGACAAAGATATTGGAGGCGCTATCGGCCGAGATGTTTCAATCCACGCTCCCGCGCGGGGAGCGACTTTATCCGTGCGTGCTTGTCACAACCGACCGCGGGTTTCAATCCACGCTCCCGCGCGGGGAGCGACTGCCCGGAGGGTATGTTAAAATCAATGCAGTATGTTTCAATCCACGCTCCCGCGCGGGGAGCGACGCTTTGTGCGCGACGGATACGCGGGCACATCGTGGTTTCAATCCACGCTCCCGCGCGGGGAGCGACTGGAGCGAGGAGCAGTTTTCGGCGCTACTGGAATCGTTTCAATCCACGCTCCCGCGCGGGGAGCGACTGTAGGCTGCCTTACGGATTTGCCGGGGAATGTGGTTTCAATCCACGCTCCCGCGCGGGGAGCGACAAATAGCCCTTGTCTATCGTGTCATGGGCGCAATGTTTCAATCCACGCTCCCGCGCGGGGAGCGACATATTGACCGTGTTTTGGAGTCTATTGCAGTCCGAGTTTCAATCCACGCTCCCGCGCGGGGAGCGACCTTGGTACCAATGGCAATTATCTGACGTGGAGCAAGTTTCAATCCACGCTCCCGCGCGGGGAGCGACTTATTATCTCCATGGCCTCCGGCTCAACTTTGACCGTTTCAATCCACGCTCCCGCGCGGGGAGCGACCGCCCGGAGTGCGGACGCGGGCCGGCTGAAAGAGTTTCAATCCACGCTCCCGCGCGGGGAGCGACTAACCAACAAAACCAATCAACATGAGACAGATTAAGTTTCAATCCACGCTCCCGCGCGGGGAGCGACGTCACGGGGGTGCAGGCCCTCGCTGCGAGCGATGACCGTTTCAATCCACGCTCCCGCGCGGGGAGCGACAGCTGCAAGGCATCCGCGCCTTCAAATTCTATCGGTTTCAATCCACGCTCCCGCGCGGGGAGCGACTACCTACGGAGATGTCCTTTCCCTGCTCCTTGAGTTTCAATCCACGCTCCCGCGCGGGGAGCGACAGTGGGGGTTTTAAATGGGTGGGAGAGAGGGGGATATGGGCGGGGATTCGCGAAAGATGTTTTTAGTGGGTTATATTCTATGGATTTTACAAGGAGGATTTTATGCAATGGGCTGAAGATCAGATGGTGCGAATAGTGGGTGGATCATGTAGCACTCCTGGTTCGCAACAATATGCGACCCTATGATACTGGCTCGCAACTATATGATAATAGCACTGTCCACTTTGTAGGATGTTTCCACTCCAAGGACCTCTATACGACGGTTTTCATTCTTATTCAGATGGTAAAACCGCACGCTGTCGGCCGTGGCATCTATGATACCACGTATCTTCTCTTTGAGAAGACAAAACTGCGCTTCGGTAAGTTCACATTCAAAAACCGAGTTCTGCACTCTCTGCCCATGATCAAGACATGCCTTTGCTACTTTACGCAGACGCTTGGGACCGGAGGTGTCAGTTGTATCCACATCGTATGTCACAAGAATATACATTGGCTTTATTTTATTAGGAAAACAGGATAATCATCAATATCGTTTCTTATATACCGTGCCAGCATCAGCGCCTGAACGTGGGGCAACAGTCCGACCTCCACCTTTTCGTTCAGATAGGGATGGATTATTGTCTCGCGCTTGCGGTTCTGCCAGGCCGTGAGAAATGTCTTTCTGCCATTGTCGGTCAGAACAACACCGTAATCCCCCTGATGCATAAAATCTTTCGGCGTAATCTGACGCTTATTGATCAGTGAAAGCACAAAACGGTCGCCGAGATACGCCCTGAACTCCTCCATCATGTCGAGAGCCAGGGATGTACGGCCAGGTCGCAACGAATGAAGAAAGCCCACATACGGGTCAAGGCCCACGGTTTCAAGAGCTGCGGCGATATCATTTGCGATTAAGGTATATGCCAATGACAACATGGCATTCACCGCATCGCGAGGGGGTCGGCGGCTTCGTCCATTGAATGGGAAAGACTCCTTTTGATTCAGGATAAGGCACGGAAGAACATTAAAATATATGTTTGACGCCATCCCTTCGAATCCTATCAGCTCATTCTTGTCGCTGGCGGCAAGCGCCCGGTTTTTGTTCAACTCGAGCATTGAGACTGCCGACTCTACCTCTTGACATCCACCGTAATCCCGACAGTAGCGCCGGAGTATGCTACGGTAGTTCTGAATCTTGGCCGCAATCATGAGTCTTGCCACATGAAGTGACCATTCTTCATCGTCGGACAGTGAATACTGCGCTTTCCGGAGAAGCACATTTCCACGCACAGCTCCCTGAACACGGCTGATGAACCTACCGTTAGGCGAGAGAAAAGTAAGTGCAATGCCGTTTTCACCGCATAGCTTCATAAGGCCCGGGCTTGCCCCCATGTAACCGAAGGTAACGATGGCCTCGATGTTTATGGCCGGAATCCGGAACACCTCCTCCTGCCTGACAGACACTACGATATTCTGCCCGTCCTTGCTGAGATAGGCTTCAGGCGTGGTGACGTAAAGCGTATTCAATAATTTTCTCATAAGAGATTATGTTTAAGATAAGACTCAACATTACCACAACCTTTTACGCGTGGGACACAGATGTCTTTCAGCGAACACCTGCCGCAATGCTTACCGGAGGTGGCCATCGGTATCTGCCGGCTCTCATATATCCTATGCATTTCTGTAGCGCATTCTTTCACAATGTCACGCAACCGCGGAGTGATTTCCACACCGACCCGACGACGAATCTCGCCATAGAAGAAAGCTCCGTGGGATATACGGATGGAATACATCTCTTCAAGGCAGATGGCCTGAGCTGCAAGCTGCACCTCATCCACCTCGTTGGCCTTTGGTTTTCCATGCTTGTATTCAACCGGCACCGGAGTCCATCGCCCGGGATATTTAGGATGACAAATGGTATCAGCGACGCCTTGGGCCGGCAGAAGCTCTATGGCATCACTGATACCGTAAAGACCAAGCTCGCGGGAAGCGATACTGACGGACCGCAGGGTTATATGCTCACCGCACTTCTGACGATAAAACGGATCATCCACATGCTTGTGCAGCAGCTGGCCTTCAACCGTAAGCCGATTGTCTTCCCACTGCTGCTCAAGATGAATGAGAGCCCATTGCCGGGGACAGAACCTGAAGTGCTGTATCCCCGACAACATCAGCATATCGTCATCCGTATACATACCTAATATTATATCAGCTCTTCCACCGTGACATTTGCAGGCACAGCCTCCTTATCGATCGTCACCTTGTAATCGCTGAACGAGCGGGGAGCGCCATCGCATGTTTTCTCAATCTTAATCAAGTCAAACAATTTGTTGGCAGGTGCATTTCCAAGCATGGAATCATGTTTGAATACGATAAGTTTCTGCGCACTCATGAGTCCGCGGGCAGCTGACCGGTCAATGTCAAACATATTCTTCAACGCCTCCCAGAAGAGCTCGAGATCCTCTTCGGAAAAACCGGTCTGTTGGGCAAGATTGGCCGAGATAAAACCGTGACATACATAAAGACCGTAAGGCACCGTGGCTTTGCGGCCCATTGTACGGTTATCTCCTTTTTGTTTTTCAGCTTCTTTTTCGGTAGCAACAGCCATACGTGTAATGGAATGTTCGGCTGTCGCAATTGGATCTACGGATCTGGCAAATGTCAATTGCACAGCTCCTCTCACCTGCCCGGCATTCTTTCCGGTTGACATAACGGCTCCGAAAGTGCGGATATCATAGAAATTCCTGCACATGAATCTGCGGGCGGCTTCGGTTTTATCCTTAGCCTCTTTCACCTCAGAATCGTCATGGGCTTTATCTATCAAGGTATTCAAAACGGCTTTCTCTTTTATGAAAATATCGTAACCGTCAGCCAGTCCATTTGCCGTCTGGACATAGTTTCTTACTTTGCGTTTCAGACATACATCCGTCACCAGCCCCATACCAGTCTCAGCATCCACACGCGGGAGATTACCGGCATCAGGATCGCCGTTGGGATTTCCGTCCTGTACATCAAAGATATAAACGAAATCAATTCTGTTCTTAAGTTCTGACATAGTATGGGCATGAAAACGAAGCGTACAACAACATGAAGAGCGTTTGAATGTGTAAACCTTTGATAATTCGGTGAATATGTGGATGTGGTAGGGTAGAGGACTGGAAAACGAAACGTACAAAAGGTTTAAGTTGGTTTAGTTTTGCTTTAAGAACGAAGGCAAAGTGTTTAAGCAGGTGTTTAATGCAGCTTTGCATCAGGTTTAATTTGCTTTAATCGCATGGGCGGTCAGATGGCTTTTGGGGGCTTTCTGGCCGTTTTATTTTGTCTGGTGAGAACACCACTGCAAACGAGCAATAACGGCGTAAAATGGGGCTTTTGGCCGTGTCGCCTGTTCGTAGGGCAGGGTAGGGGAGCGGCGAGGCAGCAAATGCGGGAAAATACCCTTTAACGTGCGTTTAATCACCTGTTAAATGGGCTTTCGGGAATGGTAGGATTAAGGTAGTAAATGGTCGGGTAGGGTAGGAGGTAAAACAGTACGTTTCGTTTGAAAAATGGGGGTTGGGTATAGTCTTGGGTATAGTCTTGGGTGTAGTTATCGGTAGGGGAATACTCCCCCAAAAGGGCAAAAACGGCTATATAAAAACGGCTTTTTCGTGAAAATCTACCCCTTTAATTCCTTTTTTGATATGGGAAAAAGAACGGCTACAATCTATTTAAGTTATTGATTATAACCGTTTAATGTATGATTTGCTCCCAAAAAATGAAGAAAACAGCTAATCATCCTCCTTTTTGCGCCATTTTAGGGGTGTCGGCAGTATGAGCGTAAACGGTGTGTTGGTGTACCGAATTAGCCGACACTGGCAATAGTATCGGTGTTCGCATTGGCGGCATCTTTTTCAAAACGCTGTTGCATTTGGGCGATGCGTTCACGCAGTTGCCCTATTTCTTCGGCTTGCTCGCGGATTACAATATCTTTTTCTTGGATGAAAGAAAGTAGGCGTTCTTCTAACCCAGATGCTTGTGTTTGGTGCGTTTCTGAAGATGTCGAAAGTATCATGTCCCCCTCCCCCATTATCACCCATTCAATATTTGTTTGGGGGTATGATAATTTCATACGACGCAATAAATCAATAGATAGCTTTTTTCGGCCGCTTTTTATATCGCTGATGCTGGCCTTGTTTGTTCCTAATTCTTTGGAAACCTGCACATAGTCAGATATGACCCCGTTTGCTTTCAGGGTATCAAGTAATTCTATAAATCTGATATTTTCATCCATAAAACGTTTTAGTATGAAAAAACACGCGTTAATATTTTGTAGTATGAAATTCTCATACTATCTTTGTGACGTGAAACTAATAACACAGCGGCCAAAGGTACGAAAAAAAGTCGAGGCCGAAGAATGTTAAACCCTAAAAGTGAAAGTATAATGAAGACTTACAGAACATCAAAACACGTGGCACGATTGGCAAGCTATCTCGTGGCTACCTGTAAACCGTTTGCTTTTGACGGGCAGACAATCGAATTTACGGCAAGCGAAAGGTTTATAATCCAGCTGCAACACGATGATGCCTTGTTTGCCACGGTAAACTTTGAAATACTTTAAGTTATGAAACGGTATTATTACGAATTACTTAACGCTCAATACGATGATTTGGGAGCATGTATTCCTGACGGTTGGCATAAATCGACCGCCATTAATCAGGCGAAAGCATGGATGCGGGAAAACGGTGTGCAACATGCCAACTTATCGGTAAACAGTATGAGAACAAGCAACATTCTGGATATAATCGAAATAACACTTTGAACATGGAAAAGTACATAGCAGTAACGAAAGAAAACCGCGAGTTCCTGATTAAGACGTTCAGGACTACGAAAATGGCTGTATGGCGGGCACTGACTTTTGCCGAACGCGGCGGCGACAGCCCGCGTGCACGTAAGATCCGCCATCTGGCACAACAGCGCGGAGGTATTCTAATGATTGCCTCGCCTGCGATGGAAACAATGCACGACGCTGACAACTTCATGCGTCAGTATTTCCCCAACGGTGTAATGATGGAATGCGACAAGAACACGGGGCGCGTGGACATCATCAAAGACGGCAAGTCTGTAAAGAACTATCAACACGTAATGTTAGACCAGTTCCCAGCCATACAGGCGGAAGCGCAATCAATGTAAAACATGGAATATTACGGTAACACGCTTTGTATAAGCCATGCAGAATTAACGGCAGGCATCATGTCGAAATCTAACCTGAATTACTATGTAAGAGAGGGAAAGATTAAGCAGGTGCAACGTGCCTGCTATGGGACACCCGCGCTGTTTGCCGTTGAAAGCCTGCCACTGAAATATCGCACGGAGGTTTACCGCCGTTACCCCGACTTACAGGAAAAAGCCAACAGCAAGCCTTTTATGGACACAATCACACCCGACGGACAGGCCATGCAATTTTACGCGGACTATGTGCTGGCCGACGGTCGCCACCTCACTACCGAAAAGCAGGCGGAATATTCAAACAACTGCGCCATCATGAACGCTTTTCGGCAGTGTATCGAAACCAGCAATAGCCACCGCCTACGTCAGAGCAAACCGCGCCTGAACAAGACGGAGTTCTGGCGCAAGGCCGCGGCAGCCCTGCCACGTCTGGCCGACCGTTTCCCGCACTCCCTGCCTGAAAGCGACCGCCGCCTGCAACGTAAGTTCAACGAATACCTGCATGATGGGTATGTGTGTTTCATCAGCAAGAAGTTCCAGAACTCCAACGCCGCAAAGGTGGACGACGATGTGAAAGAAAGCGTGCTTGTGCAGCTTATCGGCCACCACAACAACCTCGACAATGTGGCGATAGCCAATTTGTACAATGCCGTGGCAAAGCAGCAAGATTGGAAAGCGATAACCCCCAGCACAGTGGCCGTGTGGCGTGAAAAATTGGACTTGGTAACATCGGCAGGCCGTTTGGGCGGTACGAATTTCCGCAACACGAAATCCATGCAGGTGAAACGCACCAGACCGACCGCTCCGTTCCTCATGTGGACGCTTGACGGTTGGGACGTGGAACTGCTTTACCAGACAACGAAAACAGACAGCAAAGGCCGCAGCGTTACGACATACCATAACCGCCTGACGCTGGAAGTGGTACTTGACCCCTGTATAAATTACCCGATAGGCTATGCCGTTGGTACACACGAAACGCCCGAACTTATAGCCGAAGCCCTGCGCGACGCGGCCAAACACAGCGAGGAACTTTTCGGGGTCATGCTTCGGGCAAACCAGATACAGTGCGACCACTACGGCATCAAGGCCATGACCCCGCTTTACAACGTGATGGGTGACAAACTGACGCCTGCCCGCGTAAAGAATGCAAAGGCCAAAGTGGTAGAGCCTTATTTCGGCTACCTGAATAAGACATACTGCAAGCTGTTCAACAACTGGTCGGGCTTTGGTATAACCACCGACCCCAGCAAACAACCTAACAGTGAAGCCCTGAACATGCTGCGGCACAGTTTCCCCGACGAAACGGGCGTGCGCAAACAGATAGACCGCATCATGCAGATGGAACGCCAGCGCAAGGTAGAACAGTTCCGCAAACTTATGGAGAACCTGCCCGCGGAACGCCGCCTGCCGTTAAGCCGCGAACAGTACCTGCTGAATTTTGGCGCGGAAACAGGCCACAAAAACGCCATCGAGGGCAGCGGCCTGCGGCCTACTCTTTTGGGAATGAAACGCGATTATGACTGTTTCGACGTTCGTTTCCGTCAGTATGCAGGCACACGTTGGACGGTGAAATACGACCCCGATAATCTGCATGAGGTGTTGGCGGTAAGTGAAGACGGCACGCTGCGCTTCATGCTGACAGAAAAATACGTGCAGCCGATGGCACTTGCCGACCGCAAGGAGGGCGACGCGGCCGCACTTCAACAGGTGCAGGACTTCAACAGGAATCTGGAGCAACATGTAACGGAACGTCTCGCGCTGGCTTATGAAAAGGCGCAGCCTGTTATTGCACAGGACAATATCCTCAACCGCCTGCTGATATGTGACAGTCGCGGGCAGCACAAACTGCCGAAAGCGCAGAAACGCCTGAATGTTATTGACGTGGAGGCGGTAGAGGTCAAGACGGTGGAAGTGCCCCTGATACCGCAGGGCGCGGCCGCCTCGGATAAAGACGATTATTCAATTTTCTAAAACGAAATAAGATGCAAAAGGACGAAAAACAACAGATTGCCGCACGTCTTAAAGACTACTGCGCGCAGAAAGGCAGCCAGAACAAGGCGGCCAACAGTATGAATGGCGTAAGTGCGGCCACTGTCAGCAAGGTGCTGGCAGGTGATTGGGACACCATCAGCGAGGAAATGTGGCGCACGATAGCTGCCCAGACAGGGCACGAGGCAAAAGCGTGGCGCATCGCTGAAACACGCGCGTACAGCCGCATGGGCTTTCTGCTTGACAATGCCCGCGAGGACAGCCTTGTGCTGGCCGTTACGGGTGACGCTGGCTGCGGTAAGACGGAAGCCATAAAGAACTACGCCGCCACGCACCGCCATGTTTACCACCTCTGCTGCTCCGAATATTGGAACCGCCGCACGTTCATGGGCAAGTTGCTGCAATGTATGGGCGTGGACTTCACGGGCAGCACGGTGTCGGATATGATGGACGACATCATCGACACGCTCAAACGCAAGGAAAACCCGCTTGTGGTGCTTGACGAGGCCGACAAACTTTCGGATCAGGTGCTTTATTTCTTTATCAGTCTTTACAACCAGCTGGAGGGACATTGCGGCATCATCCTTTGCGCTACCAATTTTCTGGATAAGCGTATCAAAAAGGGTCTGCGCACCAAACGCAAGGGGTACGAGGAAATTTACAGCCGTATAGGGCGCAAGTTTGTGGAGTTGCAGGTGGTGAACAGCGAAGATATAGCCGCCATTTGCGTGGCAAACGGCATTACAGCCACGAACGTCATCAACCGCATAGTGGAGGACTGCGAATGTGATTTACGCCGTGTAAAACGTGCTATTTGGGCTTTACAAAAGGAGGAAAACAAATGATTGAATTGATTTTTCGACAAACTGCCTGTACATGAGGTGATGAAACTGCACCATACGATGTTTTCTTGACGCAGGAATGCACAGTAGAAGAATTTGTTACCTCGGTTTTGGATAGAAATGAATGGGGCAACATCAACATAAAAGGTTGTGGTCGTATAGAGTATAGGCGGGATAAGATTATATCTACCACTCTGACTAATGGTGAAATGTCCTATTTGATTAAATCAGTTCACGCTGCTGGCGGTTGGTCAAGGATGGATTATTATCTGGAAATAAAAGCGTAATACCTATGGGACGGGCGATAAGCAATAAAAACGTGCTGACGGCAAAATTTGAGGTGGCCGACTTCGACGGGGCGTTTCTTGCCAGCTTCGGGCGGCCAGAACTGCGGGGCGCGTGGATAATCTACGGCGGCAGCGGTTGCGGTAAAACCACCTTTGTGATGCAGGTCTGCAAGTATCTTACCCGCTTTCGCCGCGTGGCATATAACAGTCTGGAACAGGGTTTAAGCCTGTCATTGCAAAAGGCATGGGAGCGCGTGGGCATGGAGGAAGTCGGCAACCGCATTATATTGCTGAATAAAGAGAGCCTGAAAGACTTGCGCGTCCGTCTTACAAAGAAGCAAAGCCCTGATGTGATAGTGGTCGATAGCGTGCAGTATTGGCACGGTCTGAAATGGAGTGACTTTACCAACCTGAAAGACGACTACCCCGACAAGCTGTTTATATTCGTCAGCCATGAAAGGGGCGGTCTGCCAGATGGAAAGCTGGCGCAGAAAATCCGCTATGACAGTGAGATAAAAATACGTGTGGAGGGTTACAAGGCATTTGTTACTACCCGTTACGAGGTTGCCGACCTCGGCGAGGGCGGCGCGGACTTCGTGATATGGGAGGCAGGCGCACAGGAGTATTGGATTGATAAAATGTAAAAGGATATGGCAGAAAACAAGACGATGGATAAAATCCACAGGGATATTTTGAAGAAGTTCCACACCCTTTGCAGCGTGTTGGGACTGACCGACGCCGAGAAACGCGCTATCGTGGAAAGTTACGGGGTGGAGAGCAGCCGCGACATGGACACCCACGATTTGATAAACGTGTGCGGCAAACTTTCGGCACAGGCGAACGAGAAGACGGGCGCGGGTGAAATGGACAAACTGCGCAAGCGTGTAATGGCCGCCATTGGTGGCTACCTCAAGGCTACGGGCAAAGAGAGCAACGCCACGGTGATTAAAGGTATTGCCTGCCGTGCCACGGGTCACACGGATTTTAATAAGATACCGCGTGAAAGGTTGCGCAATCTGGTGGCCGCGTTCAATAATAAAGTAAAAGACGCGCAGGCGGTGAATGATATAGCCGACGCCTTACTTATGCAAACACTGTTAGGTCATGGGAACGGAAAACAAGCAAATGCGTAAGGTACGCAACCTACGTTACCAGATGCGGAAGAAAGGCTACCAGTTCAACCGTGAGCAACGGGTGGCCATACTTCCAGAAAGCGGTAAGAACCGCAGCGCGGTACAAGAAAAACGGCTACGGATATTGGGGTATGAATTTCAGTACAATATGTTTCAAGCAATAACAAATGAACAAAGTCCATATATGTGAAACATGTGAATATTGTACACATTCACCGAATTTGTTTCAGCCATACTATTGGTGTTCATGGTATGGGAAAGAAGTAAGAACACCGATTAACAAATGTGATAAAATAGTTATCAAAACAAGAAAAGCATGAGTGCAAAAAGCGATATTATTAAAATAACGCCCCCTGTGTTAATTGGGTTTGGCAATACAAAAGAAACCATTACCAGCAACGGCCATTTGTGTGGGTATTGCCACGGTAACGGCTTCTTTTGGGGTGAACAGCAACGGGAACGTGTGAAGACAAACTGCCCCGTGTGTAACGGTAGCGGTAAACTCGATGCCGTGATAACAATCGAGTGGAAACCATCGAAGCAGTAGTTTATGGAGCAATGGAAGATTAACGCAAAGTACGTCCGCGAGTGTGCAGTGTCCCTTTCAGAGTTCGCGCAGGCGTGTCGTGTTTTTGCCATGACAGCAAAGCAATTCAATGATATAGTAATAAAAATTAAACATGAGCAGTACAGTAATGAAAGACGTTCAGCGCGCCATCAGGGAGCGCACCGTCGAAATGGAAAGCGAGGAATACGCGGCATTCATGCAGGAACTTGCCGAATGGGCGCAAACGCAGGCCGACATGGCCGAATACGCCGATGATATTTACCAGCACTATGACAACGATTAAACAGCATTTAATCCCTTTTTAATAACTTCTAAAATCCGTTAATATGGAAAATGTAACAATGACCGCGGAAGAACGCCAAGAGTTCGAGGCGTACCGTGCAGAAAAGCAAAAGAAAGAAGCTGCGGCACAGCGCAAGCAGCAGCGTGAGAACTACGCCTCAATGGTGGACGATGAACTGCGTACCACGCTGCCCGTCCTCCAAGAGTTGAGCGAACAAATCAAGACGGTTAAAAATACCGTTTTCGGCAACTTTGACGCCATTCTGAAAATGAAGTCGGAGGTGCTGGGACTTACGAAAGACGATCAGCGCAGCCACACGTTTACCACCAGCGACAGCAAACTGCGTCTTACCCTCGGCGTGAACACTATCGACGGCTACCGTGACACGGTGGAGGACGGCATCGCAATGGTCAAGGCATACATTGAAAGCCTTGCCAAAGACGAAACGAGCAAAGCCCTTGTGAATGCCGTGCTGCGTCTGCTTTCCCGTGACCAGAGCGGGAACATCAAGGCCAGCCGTGTGCTCCAGCTTCGTAAGATGGCCGAGGAAACGGGCAACGAGCGTTTTATCGAGGGTGTGCAAATCATCGAGGAAAGCTACCAGCCCACCGCGACAAAGAAATACATTCGTGCTGAATACAAAAACGAAAAGGGTGCTTGGGTGAATGTTCCGCTCGGCATGACCGACGTGGAATAAAAAGCCGCGCCAGCTCCATCTGCCAAACTTAACCAACAGCGAGCCAGCGCAAAGCCTTTGTAAAAGGACGTTTGCAAAGGTAGTAAAAAGTAAGCAGATGGAGAAACGAAAACACCACGAAAGTACCATAGAGCGTGTAAGGATGGTTCGCGCCATTACCGAGCAGCACTATGAAAGCGGCAATCAGGCGCGGTGTTACAAGGCCGTATGGCGGCAGCATATTTTTCCAAAGTTCAAAATCTGCTATCGCACCTACCTGAATTATTTAGGCATACCGACGCCTCCGCCCGTGCAGCAGCCGCAGCAACTCACCTTATGGGATGCACTCAATGAAAGCCCCGCGACCTGAACGCGGGGCTTTTTCTTACCCTTTCCGTAGCGTCGGGGCAATCCCCGTCACTTGTGCGGCTTTCGGCACTGCCGTGATGTCCTGCGCGCTGGTGGTGTACCGCTCGACGCTCTCCATCAGTTCCGCGTGGTCGTGGTTGCTCGCCGAGGTAGTCAGCTGGAAGCCTGAAAAGTTATCCCCCCGCAATCCCTGCATGGCGGCATTTATCTGGTCTATCAAATCAAGAAACCCCAGCGCGTCGGACATTTTCGGGTCTTTCGCCCCGTGTGTGCTGACGGTTCGCGTCACCAGATGCAGGCGCACTGCCACGTCGCCGCGCCGTGCGCCGTTGTTCTGCTGCCGCCACTCTATCGGCTCGAACTCCACGAACACGGCAGGCAAAGGCCATACCGCGCCGCCGCTAAGCGTCTGGACGTTGTTGTTCCACAGGTCTATAAACTGAATATCTGTCACGCGCTCGGTAAGACGTGTGCAGATTGCCTGAAAAATCTGTTTTCTCATTTCCTTATGAATTTAGACAGTTGCATGTTGAAATCCGCGACGTTATCGGCAATGACGCCCTTTATTATTTCCTGCGTCCGTTTGCCGTCGCCCACAAACTGACGCTTCGGCATGGTAAATTTCCGCGTGTGCGCCTTTACCGTGTATTGTTTTCCCTTTCTGCTGGTTCGGGTATGCTGCCGCACAGGCTTTGTTCCAGTTCCGCCCTCGTTGTGTATGGCTGCGTATGGCACGGCGGACGTGAACCGCACACCGTTTCCTCTTACTTCCGCCTTGATGCTTCGGCGCATTGTTCCCGTAACCATCAGCAGCGATCCTTTCGCGTTGGGGTTGGCTCGGCGTTTCCATTTCTTTGTAAAAAATGCCTTTCGGTCGAAGTTCTTGTCGAACTCGTCGGAGAGTTCCACGCGCATATCGTCCAATATGTTTCTTTTAAGTTGTTCCCCGTCTATCATTTTGGGTGTTATTTTTATAATTAAACAAAAAATAATTCGTATTTTTGCCGATATGAAAGTGCCCGAACAAATAAAGAGTGCCGCAAAAAGTCTTATCGACCTTTACGGCGATGCCTTTGACTACCTCGGTAAGTACAAGGGCAAAGACGCTTTTTTGTTCCGTTTCCCAGAGGACACCGATACGGGCTTCCCTTACATCTACCTTTTCAAAGACGGCAAAGCCACCGAAGTAACGGGCTTTGAAGCATTGGGCATTATCCGTTTACTTGTCAAAGATTGATGCAAATTTAGTGTCGAACAGCTTGTTATCAACACGCAGCACGCCTCTTTTGGGGTAGGGTTTTGTCGCCCCGCTTTCGCACAGTTCGTCAATGCTCCTTTTCGCCCCGCTTCTCTCACTGTAAACCTGCGGTTCTATATACTTCAATGTACCGTCTTCAAAACGTTGCAGGACAGTTGCGTGTCCCCCTCCGCCTTTCCAGCCGATAGTCAGTATATATACGCCCGTCTCCTTGCAGCATTCCTCGAAATATTAAGCATATCTTTTTTTCGACATCTGTTTATATCCCTTTGCTATCATCCAGTCGTATGTCAGCGTCGGCACGGCTGGCGACCCGTCCGTGTTCTTCCATGCCTCGAACGAACGCTGGCGTGACAGGTATTCCGACAACGAGTTTTTGGTGTTTGCCTTTGCGGTCACGTTAAAGCCCATCAGCCGCAATACATAAGCGGGGGCGCAGGTCTGGCAGTTGATGCTGTATTCGTATTTTTTGCCATAGTTCGGATTGGCGTGCTGCTGGTCTGCCTGCTCGACGGTCATAGGTTTTCCCTTTGTTATTTTCAGGGCTTCTTCTATTTCAAGGTTGTGCGCGGCAATGGCCTGCTTTTCTTCAGGCGTCAGGTTGTCGGGCAGTTCCTCGACCATGTCACGGATGCGTTTCTCCCTGATGGCTTCCTGCGTCACCTGTTCGATGACCTGCTTTGCCTCTGCTGGTACTTTGAAATACGGGTGCTTTGGCGGGAACAGTTGCAGCGACTTTCCAGCATTATACCTGAAAATGGCCTTTTTCGCCCCCTCCGTGCAGTTCTGCCCGCGTTTCATGGCCAGTTCGGGGTCTGATGCGGGATATTTGTTCTTTCGCACCTGTACGGCCGTGCATCGGCAGTTCCAGCCGTTCGGCGGCAGGAACATGTCCCAGAACGGGTCGGACGGCGGCAGTGTCGTGCCGTTTAATATGGCGTGTTCCTCGCGCACCTTGTCGTCGCCCGCCGTGCGGTACTGCAAGTTGTAACGGTCGCCGTCCTGCTCGAAGTCGTGCCATTTGGCCGCCATCTGCGCCGCCCCGAGCGCGTGGTTGTATTCCGCGTACAGGTAATTGTGGTTGTACTGCGCATTTATCTGCTTTACGTCCGTCAGGAACTCCCCGAACGGTTTGATGTCGCCCTTTTCCGTGAGCATGGACAGCCCCACTTCACGCAGCGCGTGGAACGTCTTAAATCCCGAAAACACAAAAGCGTTGTTTTCGAGGGCGTAACGTATGGTGTCGGGCACTTCATGGGGCAGCGCGCTGCCGACGGCCATGTCAATCACGCGCAGCGTCTCGTTAATGAGAGCCTGCGCCTGCGGTTCTGTCAGGCATGAAACATCAAATCCCCCGTTCTGGTACACCGTCTTTGCCGCCTCGTCAAACAGCGCGTCGTCGAAGTCAAACGGACGTCCGCCCTCGGCCAGCGTCAGCAGTTCACGCCCGTAAAGCGAACGCAACGCTGCGTTGAAAGCCTTGTACCCCCTGCGCAGCCCCACACCCGTGGGGCTTACCCGAAAAAAGCGTCAGGCTGTGTTTTTGCTTGCCGCACGCCCGTGATGGGTATGTTGTAGTTATCGACGAAATACTGCGGGTCAATCTCATAATATTCCAGCAGCAGGCGTTCCTCCTCGCGCCTTTCGGCGGGGCTGAACGATGCCGCGTCGTCCCATTGGAACGTCAGCCCCTGCACGGGGAAACCGTGCCGCGCCATAAGTGGCAGCAGCTTGTCGTTTACGACGTTCGCCACCATCTTTGCATCGGCCTTTACCACGTCCTCGAAAATTTCGAGGTGCGTTTCCGACTGTGACAGGGACGAACCGCTGTCGATGGTCATTGTCTGCATCAGCGTGCCTTTGGACAGTTCGCTGTTGCACCTGTCCACGCGCTTGTCATAGACGTTGTAAGCATCCCCTCGGCTGCTTTCCTTAATTTCGATGTCCGTGCCCTCGGGGAACAACGCCCAGAACGCCGCGCCCATTCTGTCCAGCGACCCCTCAATGCGTCGGCGTTCGGCCTCGTCGGTGGTGTTGGTACGTGCCACGCGCATGGGCGCGCCGAATATTTCGCCGAACATGTCCCAGAACGCCAGCATGTTTTTCTTGCTTATGCAGGAGGGTGCACATTTGAGGAGCAGCCCCAAATCTTTGGGCTTTCCCACCTCCACGCACCAAAGTGACAAATCCCCGTCGCGGTACGGTATGCCCGTGCGCCAGTCGGCGGCGGGTTCTGGTGTAATTACCCCGTATTCAGGACACACGTGCTTGCGCGGCACAATTTCCACGCCCTCGAAGCGCATCCCGTTCTCGTCCGACACGATGTCGCCCAGCTGTATGAGGCTGTGCCCCCAGAAACGGCTGTCCAGCGCGAGGTCGCAGAAATCGTTGAACCATTCCCTTTGCAGCAGTTTGGTGGCGTCCGCCTTTTCCTTTCCGTCCTTTCCCACCAGTCGGAAATCCTTTTGCAGCGTCTTTCCTTTCCGCTGTCCGATACATCCCGTCAGGTGAAGATCCACGAGGCAGTCGGTATAAATGTCGTACAGCCGCGCGCGGTTCGGCGTGTCTATGCTTATGGCGGCCTGCCATGCCTGCCGCCATGTCGCAATGTCTTTCTTTGTCAGGCTGTCGGTCTGCTGCATCAGCTGTGCGGTCAGTTTAAGCCCCTGTTTGCTTTTGGCAAACCGTATCAGCCTGTCCATGTCCGCATCGGTGTATGTGCGCCGCGTGAAAGCCTGTTTAATGCTACTGATTAAGTCCATTTAATTAGTGATTAAATACCGTTTAATAATCGTATCTGTTCGGTGGCATAGAGCCGTAACGGACGGGGTTGTGTGCGTCCGTTTCCCCGTCCGTGCCTGTGTATGTCGGCAGGTCTGGCGACGCTTTGGAGTTCTGGACGTCGCGCAGCCATTTCACCGAATCGTTGTACAGGCATTCACGCCTTTCGTGTCCCATGTTCTGCGGCAGTCGGTGAATCATCAGCCAAAGGGTGATGTTCACCATGCACTGCACCAGCATGGCGTTGCGCTGCTCACCCTCGGCGGCAAATGCCTGCCGCATGTCGTAACGGTGTCGGGTGTAGCTGCAAATCTTCTCCATTGCCGCCCGTTCCGCCTTGAGACGTTCCGCTTCGCTGGCCGTCACCTGCTCGAACTCGAAACTGTCGCACACGCTCTGGTAGTCTTCAATCGTCAGGAACATGGCGTCTGTTTTTTTGAGTTGTCAGGGATGGCGACATACAGCGCGCATTTTTCGGCTTTCTCGGCCGTGAACCCCTTTGCGAAACGGTGCTGCCGTATCAGCTTTTTAATGCCCTGCATGGAAACCACGACAGGCTTTCCGCCGAATACAATCACCAGAAACTTTTTCCCGTACAGTGCGGCGTCGCTGTCCGCTTTTTTCTTGGCGCGTTTTAGCCGCCATTCAAACACAAGTGCTTTGAAATACTTTCTTACCATGATACATTTTTTGCATTGTTCCGCCTGCCGAACGACGGAGTGAAACTACTAATCCGTGAATGCTTTTGAAGCAGTGATATTGCGCCCTCGTCGGCGTCGGGCGCGTCGTCGTGTCCCCGCATTCCTTTCTGGAACGCGAGGGTCTGTTCCAGACCTGCGAGCATGTCGGGGTCTTGCTTCTGGCTATCGTCATAATAGACAAAACCTCGTTCCCAATTTGCCGCGCTGCTTTCGATACGCAGGAACTTGTCGGGCTTCTTGCGCTTGTCTCCCAGAATGGGCAGCTGGTAGCCACGCAAATCGCCCTCCGTCTTGAAATCTTTTAGAATTTCCTCCTGCATGAAATTGGCCTCCATGTAGAATTTTATCGCGATACCCGTTTCCTGCGCCCACTCGAACAGGTCATAACACCACCTCACCATTTCGGGAATGGTCGCCTGTCTGACGAACGCGCGCAGCTGCCACAGCTGCGTTTTGCGTTTTCCCCACAGTTTTGCCGCCTTGTAGTCGTTCTTTACGCTGCTTTTCCATGCGGGGTCGATATACAGGATAAATTCCTCAAACTCTTTCCATTTGGGACGTGTCGCCCATTTAATCCAGTCCTGACGGAATACCGCGCCCTCGGTAATGGGGTTGTTCATGTACTCTTTTTGAAACGAGCGATACCCCTGAAACCTCTCGATGGCTTTCACTTCTTCGGACGTCCATTTGGCCGCCCATGACACGTTGCCGTCCTTGTCCCAGATGTTCACCTGTGACACATGCACCCCGTCGATGGCGCAGAAGTTGGCCAGCACGCTGTTCTTTGAAATGAGGTTGCCCACCATGATAAAGCGTCCGCGTCCGCCGTCCAGCGCGCCGAACAGAGCCTCTTTCACCCAATTTGTAAGACGGGTGACGCGTGCGGGGCTTTCGCACAGTTCGTCGTCGTCGAGGTCGTCTATGACGATGTAGTCGGGTCGGTGGCTACGGTAACGCAGACCGCGCGGTGACTGTCCGCGTCCGCGTGCGAAGAATGCCGTGCCGTCCTTTGTCACGAACTCGCCCTCCTCCCATGAACCGTTATTGTACTGCTGCCCGAAATCGTGGATATACCGCTGGTTGAACTGCAATTCCGCCTGTATGTCGGCCAGCAGCGTGTTCGCGTTGTCCTCGCTTTTGCCCACCAGCACCATGACGTTAATCTGGCGCGTTTCCTGACATTTCAGCCACATGGGTATGAAAATATCCAGATGTGTGGACTTTGCCGCGCCGCGATGCCATTTGAACGCCGCTTTCAGGTTGCGTTCTTTCAGCACCTTGTTCGCCGCCTTGATATGGAACGGCGCACAAGGCGTCTGTTTTCCCGTTTCGGGATTCACGGTGTAATGCGGAAAATAATAATCCACGAACGCGGCATAGTCGGAACGCACGCGCCTGATACGTGCCAGTTTCTCCCTTTCCGTTTCCGCGGTATTCACCACGGTGGCCTGTTGCACCGTCTCGCAGTGCTTCTGCCACCTTTCGACCGCCTCCCTTAATTCCGCTTTTGAAGCCATAGGCTACTGGTTGAATTTGTTCTGTAACAGTTCACTGATATACAGGTCGTGATACTTGTTGATGGTTTTGAGCAGTTCGGGCGTAATCCCGTCGTCGAACGACATTCGGAACTGCATCCACTTGCTGAACGCCATGAATACCTCTATCACGTCCACGATGGACGCCTTTTTGTCGAGGCGTTCGATGGTCGTTGAAAGTTTCGCCAGCTTGTCGCCCAGCCCCGCCATTGCTTCGGGGTCTTCGCTTTCGTTTACCTGTTCGATGAGTTTATCAATGGTGTGCAGCAACTTGTTCACCAGTTCGGGGCGTGTGATGTTGGACGCCGCGCGTTGTTCCTGCCAGCCGTTCTCGGCCACCCATTTGTTAATCGTCACGGCCGACACACCGACCTTTTCCGCAATGACCTTTTGCGTTTCCCCCTGCATGAAAAGCAGGCGTGCATACTCTTTTTTTTCTTCGAGTTCCTTTTTCGTTGCCATTCATAAATAAAGTATTAAACATTCCCCCGTATCGGGGCTTTTGCTTCTGCAAAAGTGGCACTATCGGGCGACTGCAAGAAAAAGATATGCAAAGTTTTACACTCTTTTTGCCCGTGCAGTAGGAAAGATGAAAATTTGCAGCATCAAACATCGCGGGGTAGAGCAGACGGCCAGCTCGTGAGGTTCATTCCCTCAAAGTCGCGGGTTCGAGTCCCGCCCCCGCTACAATGGTATTTTTTAGGTAAGACGATTGTTTCAGTTGCGGGCGGCGGTGATGTGATGAACGACGCAGGCCGCCCGCTTTTTAAGACAGACAAATGGCAAAAGAAGTAATCATAAGCACCAGCGGCCTGAACTGCTACGGCGGCCGCGTGCTGACGTCGGGCATCGACCTGACACAGTTTCAGAAAAACCCGCTGCTGTTGTGGATGCACCGCCGCAGCTTCGACCGCGACGCCATGCCCATCGGGCGCATCGACAACCTGCGCACGGACGGCGACCGCCTTATCGGCACGCCCGTTTTCGACCAGAACGACGAGTTCGCCAAAAAGATAGAAAGCAAGTGGGAGAACGGTTTTCTGCGCATGGCCTCTGCGGGTATCGAAATCATCGAGACCAGCGACGCGCCCGAACACCTGCTGCAAGGCCAGACGCGGCGCACTATCACCCGTTGCAGGCTGGAAGAGGTCAGCATCGTGGACATGGGCGGCAATGACGAAGCCCTGCAACTGTATGATCGCAGCGGCAAAGTGTTGAAACTTGCCGCGGGCGAGGACAACGACGCACTGCCCCTGCTTGCACCTGAAAAGAAAGACGACCCGTCGGGAACTGCCCCCGATGGTAAGGATAATAATCAAACCAATAAATCAACTCAAAGCATGAACAAAGAAATTTTGCAGTTGCTCGGCCTGTCGGAAACGGCCACCGAGCAGGAGGCAGTGGGCGCGCTCCGCCTGCTGAAAGAAAAGGCCGACAAGGTGGAGACGCTCCAGCTTGCCAGCATTACGGCCGTCGTGGACGGTGCAATCGCCGAGAAGCGCATCACGGCCGACAAAAAGGAGCATTTCGTGAACATCGGCAAGGCCGCGGGCATCGACAGCCTGCGCACGACCCTTTCGCTTATGCAGCCCGTCAGGAAGCCCACGGAGGTAATCCACCAGACCGACGCGCCGCGTGACGACGAGCCGAAGACCTACGCCAAACTGTCGGACGTCCCCGCAGACCAGTTGGAGAAACTGCGCGAGGAACGGCCGCAGGATTACGAACGCCTGTACAAAGCCGAGTACGGGCATGACATCCCCAAGAAATAACCAATTAACAACCCAAAGCAATGAAATTTTTTAAGTATCTGTTTACGGCCGTTCTGGCCTTGATTGCATCCGTCGCCCTGAATAGTGCGGCGGGTGCGACGCTCGCCTGTGTGGCGGGTTTTTCCCCTGCCGCTGGTGCGGTGGCGGGTAACGTGGCGGGCTTGCTTGCAAGTGCCGTCCTGCCGCAGGGGTGCGCCTGCGCCACCGTGTTTACCGAAATCTGGACGGGTGAAATGATTAAGGCGTTCCGCACGGCCGCCGAAAGCCTCGGATGGTATGACCGCATCAAGAGTTACGACCAGTACGTCGATAACGACGTTATCCACTTTACCGAATTGGGTGGCGACCCCGATGTGCTGGTGAACAACACCACCTATCCGCTGAACATTCAGGAACTCAAAGACGCGGACAAACCCATTTCGCTGGATTACTTCGACACCACGGCCACGCCTGTAACCGACGACGAACTGCACGCTTGCAGCTATGACAAGATGGCGAGCGTTCAGGAACGTCACCGCGAGGCACTGAAAGAGAAGTGTATGCAGAAAGCCATCCATGCCATCGCGCCTGCCGACAATAAGACGACTTCGCCCGTGCTGGTGACTACGGGAGCCTCCGACGGCACGCGCAAGAAGTTCACCACGGCCGACCTGCTCGCGCTGAAACGCAAGTTTGACGGGATGGGAATACCGAAGAAAGACCGTGTGCTGGTGATGTGCAGCGACCATGTGAACGACCTGCTGGAAACCGACCAGAAGTTCAAAGACCACTACAACATCAACCAGACCGAGGGCAAAATCTGCCGCCTGTACGGCTTCGACATCTACGAGTATGACGGCACGCCGTACTACAACGCCACCACGAAGAAAAAGCTCGCATGGGGCGCGGCTACTGCCGACACCGACATGCAGGCGTCCGTGGCATTCTATGTCGGCCGCATGATGAAAGCCAACGGCTCGGTACAGTTCTACCACAGCGAGGCATCGAAAGACCCGCTTTATCACCGCAACCTCGTGAACTTCCGCAAATGGGGCATCTGCCTGCCGCTTTCCGACAAGAACTGCACGGCAGCCGTCATCAGCGCGAAGACCGCGAACTAACCCGACGTAATGGCTAAACTTAAATATCTGGTTATCCATTGCACGGCCACCCCCGAGGGGCGCGAAGTGAGTGCGGCCGACATCCGTCGCTGGCACACTTCGCCCGCCCCTGCGGGTCGCGGCTGGAAGCAGGTAGGCTATACCGACCTGTTCCACCTCGACGGCCGTGTGGAGCGTCTGGTTGCGAACAACGAGGACGCGAATGTCGATCCGTGGGAAATTACCAACGGTGCGGCGGGCTATAACAGCATAAGCCGCCATATCGTTTACGCTGGCGGCTGCGATGCTGGCATGAAGCCGAAAGACACCCGCACGGCGGGGCAGAAAGAGGCGTTGAGGAAATACGTGCTTGACTTCCACGCGCACCACCCCTCCGTTAAAATCGTGGGGCACAACCAGCTCGCATCGAAAGCCTGCCCGTCGTTCGATGTGGCGGCGTGGCTTCTGGAAATAGGTATCAAACAGTAAAACAATGAGCGCAGAACTTACAACCATAATTGTGTCGTCCCTTGTGGCGGCCGTGTCCGCCCCGCTGGGCGCGTGGGTGAACAGCAGGGTACTGCGGCAGAAATACCAGCTTGAACTCGACAAACTGCGTGCTGAAATGAAACAGACGCTTACGAACGTGGAGAACAGCGAGCTGGAGAATGTGCGCAAGGCGAGCGGCATACTTATGGAAAATATAGTGAAGCCGCTCGAAAAAGAAATCAAATCATTACGCAAGGATGTGGACAAATTCCGAAAAGCCGTCGAGAAAATACCGTCATGCCCTATGGCTGACAACTGCCCTGTTTCTCGTGAGCTGCTCGCCGCAGAAGCGGCTGACGCGCGCCGAGGTGCAGACGCGGATAGATGAGAGCGCGCAGGCGCATTTTGACAGCCTTGTGCGCGCACAGGTTGCCATGATGCTGGAACGTCTGACCGTCAGCGAGGGCGAAACGGTCACGGACTTGGTGGTTTACGACACCGACAAGCCGCCCGCCGACAGCACAGGGCTGCCACCCGTGAAAGCGGTGCTGCACAAGGAACATCGGCAGAAACAGCAGACCCGCGAGACGGCGCAGACCGACGTCCAGACGGAAGCGCAGGTAACGGCCGACACGGTCGAGGAGAGCACGCAGCAGTCCGACAGCGTCCAGACCTCCGAACAGAAACCGAGCGCGGGCACAGGCATCCTGCGGCTTGGTACGGGCATGTTCCTGCTGGCGGTGTCTGTCTTTGCAATCTGGATATTTTACAAACGAATTAAACGCTAAAATTATGGCAACGAACAAGAACAAGGAAAAAGAAGCGGCCGCCGCACAGGTAGCCCCGACCCCCGAAACACAGACGGCACAGGCCGCCCCCGCGCCCGTCACCGAAGCCCCCGCCGAGGAAAAGACCGCCGCGGTTGTGCCCGCGCCTGAAACTGAAAAGGCCGACAAAAAGGCTGCTGCGGCCAAAGAGGAAAAGAAGCCGAAACCCACGGCCAGCGTTCTGGAAAAGGCAGGCAAGGCCGCCATCGCGCGGCACGGCTTCAAAGAAGTATTCGTAACGTCCGACGGTCAGGCGTTCCCGTTGCGCTCCGACGCACAGCACCACGCCGCCGATCTGGCAGGTAAGGAAATCATCAAAGTGACGGAATAATGAACAGCTTAAAAATAGAAAGACAAAACGGCAATGTGCCCAAAAGCGTGGCTGGTGAAGACCATGTGTCCGGCTTCATCGCCTATCTGGCTGCCGCGGAAATCCCCGACGGCTTCAAGACGGCGCACGTGCAGGCCGTTTCGACCATTGACGCCGCCGAGGCGTTGGGCATCACCGACAAGTCCGCCAGCTGGAGCGTGAAAGTGCTGCATTACCAGCTTTCGGAGATTTTCCGCGTCAATCCGAGCATTTCGCTTTACGTGGGCATCTTCACGAAGCCGACCAGCTACAAGTTCGCCGAAATCAAGACGGTGCAGAACTTCGCCAGCGGCCGCATCCGCCAGCTGGCCATCTGGTGCGGTGACAAGGCTTTCAGCGCGGACGACGTTACCGCCATTCAGGGCGTCGCCGACGCGCTCGATACCCAGAATGCGCCGCTTTCCGTGCTGTATGCCCCGAAAGTGTCCGCAGTAGGTAACATGCCCTCGGACGTTGCGGGTGCGAACCAGTGCCGCGTCAGTGTCGTAATTGCACAGGCAGGCAGCGGAACGGGCGCGGAACTCTACGCGGCCGAGGCCAACAAGACGGCCAAAAACACCGTGTCGGCCATCGGCGTGGTGCTGGGGCTTCTCTCTTTGGCCGCCGTGCATCAGTCCATCGGCTGGGTCAAGAATTTCCCCACGGGCGTGAATGTACCCGCCTTTGGTGACGGCACGCTTTACCGCGACCTTGACAATGCACTTGTTGAGCAGCTGGACGGCGGGCGTTACCTGTTCTTCGTCACCCATGTGGGACAGGCGGGCAGCTACGTGAACGACAGCCATACGATGGACAGTGCCATCAGCGACTACGCGATGATAGAAAGCGTCCGCACGATGGACAAGGCCGTGCGCGGTGTGCGCACCTACCTTATCCCCGAATTGGGCGGCAACATCTACATCGACGCTGACACGGGCAAAATGCAGGCGTACAGCGTCAGCCATCTGGAAACGACGGCCAACAAAGCCCTCGAAGACATGGAAAAGGCGGGCGAACTGTCGGGCTACAAGGTGGAAATCGACCCCGAACAGGATGTGTTAAGCACCAGCGAGGTGGAAATCGTTATCCGACAGGTGGCCGTTGGCGTCATGCGTAAAATCAAAGTAAAAATCGGATTTGCTAAAACAGTATAACAAATTTGCTGCCAGTGAGAGCAACACCAAATTTATTTGAGTGTTGCCGAGCGCAGCGTAAATTCAGGAACTAATGGCAAGTGTAATCAACAACGGCATCCCCCTTATCAACGGAATGCTTTACTCGTGGGCTGACATCGTGGCAGCCATCAGCGGCGTGCCCCTTACAGGTATTACGGGTATCGAATATGGCGACAGTCAAGACGTGGTAAACAAGTACGGCGCAGGCCGCCACCCCGTCGGTCGAGCAAAGGGACGCATTACCCCGACGGCAAAAATCATCCTGTATCAGGAGGAAGTGGAAGCCATACAGGCGCAATCCCCGAACGGCCGCATCCAAGACCTTGCACCCTTTGACATTACTGTCACCTATCTGCCCGACAGCGGTATCATTAAGACGGATAAAATCCGCAACGTGCAGTTTTCGGGTAACAGCCGCAAGTGGAAAGAGGGCGACACGGGGCAGGAGGTGGAACTTGAACTTGTGCCGTCGCATATCGAATGGGCAAAATAGTAACCAATCATTAGACAGTAAAAGAACATGGAAAATAACGAAACAAAACAGCCGCAGGGCAAGACCTACGATGGCGGTGTGACCGAGGAACAAATCAACAAATGGAAAGCAGTACACAAGCGTGTTATCCGCATTGACGTGACGGAAGGTGAAGACCTGCATGTGGCCTACTTCAAACGCCCTTCGTTGGAAACCATGTCGGCCGTTACAAAGGTCGGCAAAAGCGACGAGGTGAAAAGTGCCTCCGTGCTTTATGACAATTGTTTTCTGGGCGGTGACACGGAAATGCGTGAAGATGCGCTGTTGTTCATGGCGGCGACCGCGCAGCTGGGTAATATGTTCAACTCGTGCCTCGGCAGCCTAAAAAACTTGTAGAGGCGCACCAGCTTTCTGATGACGACGATAAGGACGGTTTTCAAAAGGGGTGTGCCTTAATCCGCGCGAACCTCGGTCTTGACCCGACGGTCGGCAGTTATGAAGAATGGGCGGCGCATTACGCCGAGGCGTTATGGCTGGAGAAGTTCCGAAACAGAAACCTTGCAGAAATGCTATCGGGAATGTTTGGGGGCAATGCCAGCCCTTGACGCCCGCCTGAAATCTTTGAACGCGGCACGGGCGAAAGCACCGAGCAGATAAAATGGCATGATAACGATACCTATGCAGATAGGCAGCATTACGAACCATTTACCGATAAAAATCAAGATGCTTTCCATATTCAAAACAGTGTAAAAGTAACACGTTGCTAAAATAGTAAAAACAACCCGATTATGCAAAATTTCGACTACCAATTTAATGTCGGCGGCAATTTTACCGCCACGATGGAGGGAATGGCCGAGAGTACAGGCCGTTTCAATGCCGCCGTGGAGGGTACGCACAGCTGGCTCGGCAAATTGGGTCAGACGCTTGCAGTCTGGGATTTGGCGAGTAACTATGTAAGCAAGTTCAACGACACGCTGGGCGGCCTTTCGTCTTCGGGCATATCGCTTGACAGCCAGATGCACGATTTGAGTGCCGTCGCGGGTGTCGTGGGTGGCGGCCTGAAACAGATTGAGGGCTACGCCCGCAGCAGTGCAAAGGCTTTCGGTATCGACGCCTCGCAGGCCGTCGAGGGTTACAAGCTGCTACTTTCGCAGCTGTCGCCCGAACTCGGCAAATACCCCGAGGCTTTGCAGGCGATGGGCAGCTGTATCGCCACCACCAGCAAACTGATGGGTGGTGACGGTGTGGCGGCGGCCGAGGTTCTGACCACCGCCATGAACCAGTACGGCATCAGCCTTGACGACCCGATGAAAGCCAGCGCGGAAATGGCGCGCATGATGAACGTCATGGCTGCGGCGGGTCAGGCGGGTTCTGCGGAACTCCCCGCCATCAAAGTGGCGTTGCAGCAGTGCGGTATGGCCGCGAAAGCCGCCAACGTCAGCTTTGAGGAAACGAACGCCGCCATTCAGGTGCTCGACAAGGCGGGCAAAAAAGGTTCGGAGGGCGGTGTCGCCCTGCGCAACGTGCTTTCCACCCTTGCCGCAGGCCGTTTCCTGCCCGAAAAGACGCAGGAGGAACTGCAAAAGGCGGGCATCAACGTGTCCTCGCTGACCGATAAGACGAAGCCGCTGAAAGAACGTCTGGAAACGCTCAAACCGCTGCTGAAAGACGACGCGCTGCTGTCCGCCCTGTTCGGCCGTGAGAACGCGAACGCCGCCCTTGCCCTGATAAACGGCACTGAAAGTTTGCAGGACTTCACCGAGGCCGTCACAGGCACGGCCTCGGCGGAAGAACAGGCGGCCATCATCATGGACAGCTACGCCGAGCGTCAGGCACGTATAAACCAGCAGTTTGAGGACTTCAAGATAACTATTTTTCAGGCTACGGGCGACCTCGGCATCTGGCTTTCCACGCTTATGGGCGCGCTCGTTCCGCTTTCGCAGCTTATGCCGCTGCTTATCGGCATGGGCAACCTTATGGCATGGATAAAAGGCTTGCAGTGGGCTGCCATGTGGTCGCGCGTTCAGGGCTTCATCTATGCTGCCCGCCTGCAAATGGCGTTCATGAACCGAGAGCTTATTACGGGGCAGTTCGCCTCCAACGGCTTTTTTGTCAATATCACCCGCGCGACGCTGGCGGTGCTTCGGTTTGCCACAGTGGGGATATTCCAAGCCCTGAAAGGTCTGGGCGCATTGGTTCTGTCGTTTGTCACGGGCGGGACAGCCTCGGCCACTTTCGCGGGTATCGCTTCCGCTTCCTTTGGTGCTTTCAAGCTGGCTGCCACTGCCGCCTGCCGTGCGGTCAGCGTGGCCATCATGAGCATCCCGATTATCGGGTGGATAGCCGCAGCAATCGCGGGGCTTATCGCGCTGGGCGTCTATTTTTGGAATACTTCGGCGAAGTTCCGCGCCACCCTTAAAGGTCTGGGTGCGGCCTTTGTCGCCACATTCAAGGGTATCTGGGATTTGGCTAAAAACGTCTTCGGCAGCATCGGTGATTTGATAAAGGCCGCTTTCTCCCTTGACGGTCAGGGCATCAAAGACGCCATAAACAGGCTTAAAGGAGGCTTTTCGGAGTTCGGCACGAACGTCGGCAAGGCGTTCAATGACGCCTACAATGCCGAAATGTCCGCCAGCAAGAAAGCGGAGGAGGCCAAAAAGAAAGGCAAGCCCGACCCGAACGCCGCGGGCGGTGAAGTCCCCACGGTGGACGTGCCGACTGTCACGCCGCCCGACCCGACAGGGGGCAGCCTCGGAACTGTCGGCGGCGGCAAAAGCGAGGGCGGCGGTAAAATCAGGAATATAACGGTCAATGTGGACAAGTTGGTGGAGCGTTTCGAGATACACACCACCAACCTGTCCGAAGACTTGGGAAAGGTCAAGGACATGGTGGGCGAAGCCCTGCTGTCCGCCCTTAACGACGTAAATCTTGCAATGTAGTATGACACCGATAAGTTTCATGTTCATAGCCGCAGGCGCGGCCACACAGGCGAAAGGGCTGCTGTACAGGATGCAGCCCTCACGCACGGGGCAAGCCCCGAACTGGGACGGGCACGGCGGCGGTATCACCCCGCACGAGGTCAGCAGCCCGATAACCGATAAAAGCTATTGGGAGGGGCGTTATGTGCTTTGCGAACTGACGCTGCGCAAGCAGGACGGCCAGACGCTTGTAATCAATGACGCCGTGTGCGCCATCAGCCGCGCGAAAAACATAGTCACCACGCAGATGGTAGGCATGGACGGCACGGTGAAAGAATACATCAACGAGGGCGACTACCAGATAAACATCGTTGTCGGTGTGGCCGCCGTCCGTAACGGTGTCATCGTGGACGAATACCCCGAAGACGGGCTGCGCGAGCTTCGCGCCTTTTTCGACGAAAAGGCGGCCATCGACGCGCACAGCGTCTTTCTGGAGATATTCGACATCGGCAGTATCGTGATAAAGAACTTTTCCGTATCGCAGGACACGGCCAGCAATTACCAGAGCGTGAGCATTTCGGCCATGAGCGACGGAGATTATAACGTGTACAGCACGGAGTATTAAACAGTAATTAAACGGCATTCAAACGATGTACAGGCTGACGGCAAAAATAGAAATCATGGGCGCGAAGTCTTGGCGGCTTGAAAAGGTCACGGAGGTGGAAATCACCCGTGACACCGAAAAGCTGACGGACGAATGCCGCCTGACGCTGCCCAAAAAAATCAAGTGGGACGGCGCGGCCGAGATACCCGTCCAGCGCGGCGACGTGGTGAAAGTGTGGCTGGGCTACGACGGTGACTTGCAGCTTGCCTTTGTGGGGTACGTGCGTGATGTGGGTTTTAAGACGCCCGTCGTCATTACCTGCGAGGACGAAATGTTCAAATTGAAGCAGATTGAAGCGAAGAAGAAAGCCTACAAGAGCGTGAACCTTGAAACCCTGCTGAAAGAACAAGGCCTGAACTACCCGCTGCGCGTGATGGGTGAACAGAACCTCGGGCAGTACCGTGTCACGGCGGACACCGTGGCGTCGCTTCTCGGCCATTTGCAGGAAAACGGCGTCCGCTCGTTCTTCCGTTACGAGGACGGCAGCCCCGTGCTTTATTGCGGTGTCCTGTTCGAGAGGGACAGCCGCCCGTCGCAGGTCTTCGCCACGGGGGTGAACATCATCGACGACCAGAGCCTCGAACAGCAAAAGGCCGAAAACATGCGCCTGCGCATCAAGGCGGTCAGCCTTATGCCGAACAATAAAAAAATCAGGGTTGAAGTGGGCGACGCCGACGGCGAACACCGCACGCTCCATACCTACAACAAGCAGGAAGCCGAACTCAAAGCGTGGGCGCAGCAGGAAATCAAACGTCTTAAACGGGACGGCCTCACGGGCAGTTTCAAGACATTCGGTTACAGGCTGGCGGACAAGCTGGACGCCATCGGCATCAAGATAGACGGTGAGAAAAAAGGCGTCTATCAGGTAAAGAAAAATATAATCAAATACGGCACGGGCGGCTTCCGTCAGGAAATCACGCTCGGCCAGCGTATAGGAGAATGAACAATATAAAAGAAACCATCAGGCAGTTGGCACAGGGCGGCCGCCAGAGCGTGAGCCTTGTTTGTACGGTGGACGCCGTGGACAAGACGGCGCGCACGGTGGACTGCACGCCGTTGGACGAAAGCGCGCCGCTTCTGGGCGTGAACCTGCAAGCCAATCAGGAAAGCACGTTCGGCGTGGTGGCATTCCCGAAAGTGGGCAGTTACGTGGTGGTTGGCTTTGTGGCCGACGGTGCTGCGGGCGTGGTGCTGCTTACCGACGAAGTGGAAAGCGTCGAGGTGGCAATCAGCGGCGATACCGCCCGAATTTCGGCCGACAAGGACGGCGTGCGCGTTCTGATGGGCGACGACACCAGCGCGGAACTGACGAAAGAGGGCATCACGCTGAACGGCGGCGGCTTCGGCGGCACGGTCAAGGTCGGGCAGCTGACCGAACGAATCAACGCCATAGAGCGGGACATCAACGACCTGAAAAGCGTGTTTTCTGGGTGGGTGGCCGTCCCGCAGGACGGTGGCGCGGCCTTGTCCGCCGCCGCTGCCGCATGGAGCGCGACCCCGCTTGAACTGACACAGCGGGGTGATTATGAAAACGAAAAAGTGAAACACGGATGAACGGCATACTGATAGACGCGGAAAGTGGCGACCTGCTGATAGAGCGCGGCAGTATCGTAATCGGTGACACCGACAGCCAGATTGCCGAGTGTGTCCTTGTAGCCATGCGCGGCGAGTGGAAAGAATGGCCGCTTATCGGCGGCGAGGTGAAAAAGATGCTTGGCGGCGAGGTGGACGTCATGTGGCGGGGTCAGGTCAAAAAGATGCTGGAGGCCTGCGGGCTTGACGTCGAGAAAGTGAGCATAACGGAAGACAACATTATAACAGTGGAGTGATGGAGGTAAAAGTAAAGGACAGGCAGAGCCTGCTCGACATGGCCGTCCAGACGGCTGGCAGCATGGAGGCTGCTTTCGGCCTTGCAGCTGCCAACGGTGTGAGCCTTACGGACACCCTTACGGACGGGCAGGTACTTGACACGGTAGCTGTCGAGAATGCGGACACGGTACGCCGTTATAGCGTTCAGGGCATCCAGCCCGCCACGGCATTGAGCGAGGAAGAAATGGCCGCGCTCGCGCAGGAGGGCATCAACTTCATGGGTATTGAAATAGATTTTGTAGTAAGTTAAAAATAAGACAATGGCACGTACAATCGCAGAAATCAAAGACAGCATGACGGCCGACCTTATGCGCAATCCCGATGTGGCGCGCGCCTACGGGTTTGAAACGGGCGCGGCCTTTTCCTCGCATTTCAGCAAGGTAAGCGTTGAAAGCCTGCTTTTTTATATCGTTGCCTGCGCGATCTGGGTTCTTGAAAACCTGTTCGACCAGCACAGGCACGATGTCGAGCAGCGCATTGAGTCCATCATCCCGCACCGTCCGAAATGGTACAGGGACAAGGTGCTGGGCTTCATGAAAGATAAGACCCTCGTTCCCGACACGGATCACTACGACACGTCAGGCATGAACGACGGCGACATCGAGGCTGCGCGTGTGGTGAAATATGCCGCGGCCAGCGAGAACGCAGACGCTTCCATTCTTACCATCAAGGTGGCGGGTGAAACTGGCGGTGTTCGGCAGCCTCTTGACGCCGATACCGAAATCCAGCTTCTTGCCTATATCGGTGAAATCAAAGACGCGGGCGTTCGTGTGAACCTCGTGAACCAGACCGCCGACGTGTTCCACTGCGAGGTCGATGTGTACTATGACGCCATGCTGCTGCCTGAAACCGTCGAGACGCAGTGCAGGGAAACGATACGGAACTATATCGAAAACCTGCCTTTCAACGGTGAGTACAGCAACATGGCACTTGTGGACGAACTCCAGAAAATCGAGGGCGTGCGCATCGTTGAGATGAGCGGTGCGACCACGGAGGTGGACGGTGAAAGTACCCCTACCGACATAGACGCCCGTTTTACCCCCGCGGCGGGCTATTTTTCCGCGGGCAACATAACAGTCAATATGAAATCTTACAAATGAGTGTGTACGATGTCAAGATAAAACGTCTTGCGCTCCTGCTGCTTCCCACAGCTTTGCGCAAGCCCCTTGTGGCGGCTTTCATGCAAAGCACGGTACAGGGTTGCAGCGTGCTGCACGGCGAGTTCATGCGGTGGCGTGACGACAAGGATTACAGGCTCTGGCATAACGGTCAGGTCTGCCACCTGCGCGCGGTTCTGAACGATACTTTCGACCAGACGGAGCGTCGTATCACCGTGGACGACGAAGATAGCGGTGGACTTCGCGGCGCACGCCTCTTTACGCGGGACATGGACAGGCATATCCTTTTACCCGTGCGGGGCGGCAAGGCTTTCATCATCAACCGCCGCGGCTACGGCGGTGTGAGCGGCTTCGACTTTTGGGTGTCCGTCCCGTATGCCCTTATGGGAAAAATCGACGAGACGCGCCTTGCCGCGGTGGTAAGCACCTACAAACTTGCCTCCAAACGTTGGACGATAAATTATAATTAAACACTGATTAAAGACTTTTAGAATGGAAACGATAGGTAATTTCCTGACCCAGCCGAACAAGGATTTTCCGCTTGACTGCGACACGCTCGACATGTTGCAGGCGGGCACGGCACTTGTGGCCGCTCTGGGCAATATCGCGGGCGACAAACTTATTCTTACAGGCTGCGAGCTGACGAACAACGACACGCAGCGTGCCGCGGGCTATGTGTTCGTCAAGACACGTGACTATCCGCACGGCGAGGTTCTGCGCTGGGAGGGCGGCAACATTTCAGGGGGCATGTACGTGAAGCTGGAGGACGTTTCAGTGAACGCGCAGGGGTATGAATACCCGAAAGCCTACACGCGTCGGACGCTTGCCGCAGGCGTGGGCAGTGAAAATTTCAAATGGACGGACTTCAAGAAACCGAAGACGTCGGCCGAACTTGAAAAGCTGATTGCCGACCTCTCCAAACAACAGTCTGACGCCGCGGCAAATTCCGTCAGCGAGCCGCTGGGCATCGTCAAGATGTGGGCTGGTGTTAAAGTCCCCGAAAATTACGCCCTGTGCGATGGCGCGATGTTGAAGACCAGCGAATACCCCGAACTTTACAAAGCCCTCGGCACAGCTTTCAACGCAGGTGTGAACTACAACGGCACGCGATACACCACGCAAAGCGGCTTCTTCCGTCTTCCCGACCTGCGCGGTCGTTTCATCGTGGGTTATAACGACCTCGATGACGAATACAAGAAATACGGCAACACGGGCGGCGAGAAGAAACACGCCCTCACCATCAACGAAATGCCGAGCCACACCCACCCGCAGAACCTTTGGCAGGAGGACAGCGGCAAATGGAAAGGCGGCGGGAACAATTCTTCGCCTCGATCTACCTCTTATCACGACAGGACGGTACAGTTCGGAAACACGAACGCCACGGGTGGGGGTGTGCAGCATGAAAACCGCCCGCCGTATTATACCCTTGCCTACATCATGAAAGTACGATAACCCGATAAAAGAATACTATAATGCCAATAAGAAGCATTGCACAGTTAAAGGCGTGGTTCCGTCGCGGCAAGTATCCGACGGAGGAACAGTTTGCCGACTGGCTCGACAGCTACGTCCATAAGGAGGAAAGTAAAATCCCCATCGCGCAGGTAGAGGAACTGCCCGAACAGTTGAACGGCAAATACGCCGCCACCGCGGGGCAGGAACTGGAACGCCAGCACCGTGAATTGAAAAGCGACTATGACGCGCACAAGCGGTCTTCAGCCGAACAGTTCGACAACATCGCCGAGAACATCGAGGAACTGGAAGCCACGGACGAACGGCAGCAGGGAGAAATCGACGCTCTGGAGGTTGAGGTGGAGAACATCCACAAGAAAGATGCCGCGCAGGACAAGGAAATCACCGCGCTGCATAAGAAAGACAGCGACCAGCAGGCGGAAATCGACACGGCCAACGCCAATTTGGAACACCTGCGGAAGCGTCTGCACCCGACAGCCGTTTTCGGCTCTCTGGAAAGCACGTTTTCCGCGCTGGGCGCGAATTACAGCACTTTTTGGGCGTTGGCGAACACGCTTAAAACCTTTCTGGAAGCAAAGGACACGGCGGACAGCACGATAAACCGCTGGCAGGAAATCGAAACCTTTTTGCAAGGCATCACCGACACCGAAACTCTTTCTGGACTGCTTGAACAGCTTGAAAAGGACATCACCGCTGCTTATGACAGAGCCATTGCGGCCGCTGTCAAGGTGGAAAGCGACAGGGCAAAGGGCGCGGAAGCCACACTGCAAACGAACATCGACGGGGAACGCCAGCGTGCGGAAGCGGCCGAAACGGCACTCGGCAAACGTATCACCGACACGAAAACGGGATTGCAACAGTCCGACGCGGAAATACGTCAGGACATCGCGGCCGTGCGTCAGACCATCTTTGCCATACAGGCCGACAGCGCGGGGCGCGTCATTCCCCTTGTCATGACCGTGGAACCTCCGCGCCGTATCACCTATGGCAACCCCGTGAAACAGTACATCAAAGCCAGCCTGCTGCCGCAGTTCGCCGTTCAAAACGTGCTCTGGCTTTCCGACGGCAAAGCCGTGGACGTCGAACCTGATGGGGAGGTGGTGGTGCTGGGTCTTGGAAAAAGCCGCGTCCACGTTATCCCCACCGAAAACACGGCGTTGCACCAGACCGTCACGGTCGAGGTCGTCAGGCCGTCTTTGATAAAATCAGGCCATGCCTCGCTTTTGCTGGCTGGCGCAAACGTATTATTCACTTAAAACCATCATTCAAATGGCATTAAACGCAAACGAAGAAGAAAAAGTCCGCCAGCTTCTGACGGCTTTTGAGAGCGGCAAGCGCATCAGCGAGCTTGACGCCGCCACGGGCAGCATGTCGGACATGCAGGTTGCTGTGGTCGATGAGAGCGGCGAGACGCGCCGCATGAACTTGCAGGAGGCCGTCCAGACGGCAGGCAACCCCATCGCAGGCCGCTGGTGGGACGAAACGGCCGCTACGCCCACCGCCGCGGGGTATTACGGCTCTTTGCAGGCCTTAAAGGAACTGCCTGCCAAATTGGGTCTTGGCCGCTATCTGGTTACGGACGACCGCAAGCGTCGCAAGCTGGATGCCGCGGACAGCACCCGTTTTGATGACGGCAGCCCCGCGAAGCTGGACGGCACTATGGGGCAGTGCATGTGGTGCTGGAACGCCCACTACTTCACCACTTGGACGGAGGGCAACCGCCGCATCCAGACCGTCACGTTCCAACCTATCAAAGGAAAGAACAGCATCTACGTTCCCGCAGGCGGCATTTCGTGGATTGATGCGGGTGTGATGGACAGAACCGAACAAAAACTGTGTTCCGTCATATCCACCGACCCCCGTTATCGTGGCGGCAACGGCAACGCATTGGGTGATAATTACCCGCTGGCGGCCGATGCCCCGCAAAAAACGATGCTGGGAATGCCCGCCACGGCATTAAGTACAACGGCTTTCGGAACGTATGCCCGCAAACGCGGCGAGGGGTGGGAGGCTAACTGGTTTGTCGCCCGTGCGGTTGTGGAATACCTTTTCGAGATAATCATGGGCACGCGCAACTCGCAGGCCGCTTTCAACGCCCAGCTTGATGCCAACGGCCTGCGTCAGGGCGGTTTTGGCGCGGGTGCTACGAACATGCCCGATTGGGGGAATTATAACGGCTGGTATCCCGTCATTCCCACCAGCGTGGGGCTTGAAATGGGCGACGGTGTAGGACTTGTGGACTATTCCGTGACGAACGCCGACGGCGTGGCCGTGTACCAATGTAAAGTCCCCGTTTTCTTCGGCCTTGTAAACGCTGGCTTTGGCAACCTTTGGCGTTGGGTGCGCGGTCTGACCGTTTCGCAGACGGCAGGCGAAAAGACGGAGGTGTTCGTGGCAAAGTCCATGTATGCAGCTTTTGACCCTGCAAATATCGGCGAGGGTATGCGTAAGACGTGCGAATGCCCGCAGCGTGAGGGGTATATCATAAAGAAATCCTATGAGGGACTTTGTTGTATGCCTACGTCCGTGGGCGGTTCTACCGCAACGTATTACTGCGACTATTTCTGGACAAACGCCGCCACACAGACTGGTTTGCGCGTTCGGGCTGCTGGCGGTAGCGTGTACCATGGCACGTTCGCGGGTGCGTCCCACTCGACTGCGTACCACGCGGCTTCGGCTACGACTGCGTACTGCTCGTCGCCCCTCTGCTTTTTCGAGGAAGACCCGCAAATCGAGTAAGACGAAAAAAAACGAACACGGGGCGAAGCCCCCGAAAACAAACATCGTTCTTTGAAATTTTTTCATACCGAGAAATAATGTAGCTGATAATGGCGGCGGGGTTTTCTTTAATCCCGCCGTCAGGCGGGCGAAATTTTTTAGGAATTTTGGGCATGTGGTGTTAAAGTGTTAATTTTGCATCGTCTTTCAAGTGAAAGGCAGGTTGCATTTCCCGTGGGTGGTTAGTTTGCGCGTTCAGGCTGCTGGCGGTAACGTGAACAATGGCACGAACGCAGGTGCGTCCAACTCGACTGCGAACAACGCAGCTTCGACTACGAATGCGAACTACTCGTCGCCCCTATACTTTGGAAAAGAAATAAAAGCGACAGGGAAATGAACCTTGCCACTCGGCAAAAGATGACAGGCCAAAAAGGGTGTCAGTAGGGCGCAAGCCTCGACCGCTCCCGATTATGCAAAGCAGATTTTAAGACCCATAGACCCCATGACCCGAAGACCCGATGAAACGAAAAGGTTACTTGTTCGAGCAAATCCGCTCGATGGAAAACCTTTTGCAGGCGTTCCACAATGCGAGCAACGGCAAAAGGAAACGTGACGAGGTTAAACGGTTCGAGGCCGATTTAGACGCTAACCTGCGGCAGTTGCAGGCGGAACTGACGACCCGAACCTATACGACCTCCTCTTACGAGGTGTTTATCAAATACGAACCTAAACGTCGCGAAATCTATAAACTGCCTTTTCGTGACCGTGTTGTCCAATGGGCAATCATGCAAGTGCTTGAACCCGTCTGGACGCCACAGTTCACCTCTAACACCCATGCCTGCATCCGTGGGCGTGGTATTCACTCGCTGCTTCGGCAGTTGCGCACCGACCTGCGCCGTGACCCTGACGGGACGCGGTACTGTCTTAAAATCGACGTGCGCAAGTTCTATCCCTCCATCGACCACGGCATACTTAAACAGGTCATTCGGCGCAAGCTGAAAGACCCCGATGTGCTTTGGCTTCTGGACGGCATCATAGATTCGGCCAGCGGCGTGCCTATCGGCAACTACATTTCCCAATATTTCGCCAACCTGTACCTTTCGGAACTCGACCACCTGTTAAAGGAAGACGTCGGGGTGCGGTACTATTACCGTTACGCCGACGATATAGTGCTGCTTTCCGACAGCAAGGAGTATTTAAGCGGCGTTCTGGTATATATCAACCATTACCTGAATGAAAGCCGCCTGCTCACGCTGAAAAGCAACTTCCAAATCTATCCCGTGGAAAGTCGGGGCATCGATTTCGTCGGTTACGTGACCTACCACACCCACTGCCTTGCCCGCAAACGCAACAAACAGGGGTTGTGCAGGGAACTGGCCGCTTTGCGTAAAAAGGGACTGCCTGACGAAGAAATAAGGCTTCGCGTGGCTTCACGCATGGGCTTTATGAAACACTGCGACAGCAATCATTTATTAAAAATACTCGGTATGAAAAAATTTAGTGACATTAAGCCCAAACAGGGCAAATTAACGGGTGGTAAATACCACATCGACACCATCCTGAACCGTGAAATCCATATAACGGCTTTCGACGTTTCGCAATCGAAATACGACGGTGAAATGCTGACGTTGCAATATGAGATTTACGAGCAGATGGAGGACGAGCAGGGCAAAGTGATAGACGACGAGGGCAACCCCGTCATGGCATGGATAAAGCACATCACTTTCACGGGGTCAAAAGCCCTCATCCGCCAACTTGACGGCGTGGAACTGACCGAACCCGTTGCAGCGAAAATAATCAAGCAACCCATCGGGACAGACGGCAAACGCTGCTTTTACAGCATAGTCGATCCCGACCAATAAAAAAGAGTAATGAACACAGTAAGTTACATTGAAAGAAAGAAGTATGTAAGGTATGACGCGGACAGCTACCTGCTTTATCTGAACGAAGCCCCCGCCGACGTGGTGGTGGACGAGGAAAGCGGCGAAACCGCCCGCGGCTACTCCTACACAGGTGAGGAAACCGACGGTTCTACACGCATTTCCGTCGATGCCCGCACCGTCACCGACGAAAACCGCCGCGGCAAGTTCGTGGCAGGGCTTATCGGCAGGCGTTACAGTATCGACGACCAGATTGCCATCTTGGCAAACAGCGACAACACGGCTGAACACGCCGAGGAACTGCGCACGTTTGAAACCTACCGCGCCGAATGCAAGCGGCAGGTGGACGAACTGCTGAACCGATAGACACTTGAAAGAGGGGGAAAAGAAAAAGCCCCCAACCTGTTAGTAGTATCCTACCACATACTAACACAAAGATGCGCCACAACGCACGGTCGGGGGCTAAAATGCCTTTTGACCGCGTTGTGACGCTTTTTTTGTGTATGCGGAAAGCCCGCTCGTATGTGGTAGGACTGCAAAAGTACGAAAAATAAACCAAACCCCATTTATAAACCATTAAAACATTGTTAGTATGCTGAATGATTAAAGAAAATCTGTTTGTTCTGAAACAAACCTCGTCGCTTGGCGACCTGCTCATCAAACCCGTGGAAAAGGAACTTGCCCGCCAAATGGTGATAGAACACCACTATTCCCACAAATGGAATTTTGGCGGCTTCGGAGTGTTCAATTTCGGTATCTTTCGCGCCGATGAACCAGACAAGTGTCTCGGTGTCGCAGTTTACGGGTATATGAAAAATCCTACCGCAAAGATATTCCATCACCCAAACCCGAAAGCGTGGATATGTGAATTAAATCGGTTGTGGATTGACGACTGCCTCGGAAAGAACGCGGAAACCGTGCTGATTGCTGCCAGCATCAAGCTAATCCGCAAAATGGACGCCAATGTCGTGGCGATACAAAGTTTTGCCGACGGCCGTTTAGGTTGCGGAACCATCTACAAGGCGGCCAACTTCAAATATTACGGCTTTCATTACACACGTTTCTTGCGCAATAAGCGGACAGGAGAATTTACCCATGAACAGATACTCACAACCACGACATCACCGTCTGGTTACGTTCGCTCGAATATATCCTTTTTGCTTGGTGATTTGGAGGTGTTTGTCGTTAAAACCTATCGTTACATTTATCCTTTGTGCAAGCATTTTCAGTTTAAGACGAAAGAAAAGCCTTATCCTGAATATGACAAAGGGATGGAACAAATAGAGTGGGAAAGAGACAGGCGCAAGATAAAGGCAAATATCATTAGCCTGCTTGACAAGCTGGTTGCATGAAAGGTTTACGAACGGAACAAACCGATGCAAAATAACCTCTTAATTACTATGTAAAGATAGTGATTTTCTACGAATTGAGCAAATAAAGTGCACACAAAATACAGTTGAAAAGCAACATTTTCCGCGCTTTTTGCAGATGTTCAAAAGGCATTTAATTACCGCTTAAATGGTGATTAAATGCCTTTGCTTTGATGGGGTGAAAAAACAGTGAAAATTGTACGTTTCGTTTTAGAAAGTTGTACGTTTCGTTTTCGCGATTATAATAGCTATATAAAATTAAACTGTTGTTGATTGATCTTTTTTACTTGTAAAGAAGTCCTGCCGCTGATGGTAGTAGCCCACAAAGAAACGCCCTTGGTCCTGAAGGTCGAGATGGGAAGGGAATCCATCGGCCGATATCTTTTCGACAATCTCCTGCTTAAGTTTCTCAAAATATATCTTCCGTCCTTCATCCAGTTTTTCGGAATGATGTACCGAAAGATTAAGGATAGTGGGAAATACAGCTGCCGGTGTGGCACTGGCGGCATTCATATATCTTTCGCGAAGAGTACTTATATGATTTGCATCTTCCTGGATTTTATCCAGCACGGCAAACAGGCGTCCGCACAGGTAGCCTTGATTTTTGTTTTCCTTGTCTAACATAGGTTCTATCTTTTTATTGTCATTATTCAGTCGGTTCAAATATGCCTTAATTATGGCAACTCTTGTTATGGTGAGTTTCTGCTCTGCCCTGATTCTCCTGATGCACGCAGAATAAAGAGCTGCCGGATAAGGCAAGCCTTGGAAAATACTTTTCACCACTGCTTCCGGAAGATTGGGAGTGGCATCAGACATCTTTCCTCCCAGTGTCACTGAGGTGATAATTTCCCTGACACCCATATAGGGCTTCCTTTCCTTACGGGTATCTTGTATTTCCATATCACAGAAATGCCTGAGAATCATTCCGACAAAGTCTTTAAGAATAGTTTCAGACCAATATACCACGGCAATTCGGGCTGAGTTTGGTGCAAGGCCGAGAATATAGAATCTGTCATCAAGTCCGGTTTTCAACTTTCCGGAGTAAATGGACTCGAATACTTTACGCGCTTTCTCCAGATTGGCATTCGGATCGTCATCAGCCTCATCGGAATAACCAAGTAAACCGAACAGACATCCCTCTGCCTCCACGGAAGCTTCGGTTTGAGAAGACGCCCAAAAGACGAATGTGCGGGAACCCAACATAAACTTGTTACGGGAACCTTTTTGCAACATTGAGTTCAAGGCAGTGGTATAGGCAAATTCCGCATCCTCGGAAATAGGGGCATTTCCGCATTTCGTTTTACCATAAGAGTCATATCCGGAATTTACCTGAAATGCCACAAGTTTGGCGGTAGCCTGACTCCCGGGTATCATGGTTGCAGTAGTCGTTTCAACCGGCGCGCCATGCCTGCCCGAAACCAGGCACAGACTCTCTGCTCCGGACTCATCACAATGTTCCAGCTGAAGTATATCTCTCTTTTCCGCCATTATTTTCAAATCGCCCTCTATCCTGAAAGAAAAGGTGGAATACTTTTTTGACAGATTTTTCTTTATATCCTCCCATAATGGGTCCTGAGAAACAATCTGCATAACGGCCTCCCTGCTGTTGCTGTAAAAAGCTTTTACTGCCCCTACATCCTTATTGTCCGGAAATGCGTCTGCGATTGCATTGATTTTTTCCTTAAAGGTGTCGAAATACAATTGCTCCTTACCGTTACTTTTATCTGAAAAGCCTAATACGTAAGCACTGTTGTCGTAAAGATAGTTAGCTACAGCAGCACTTGAGCGTCCCACATGTTTCTTCACAAGATAAACACGGGCGTGGTCTTTGTCTATCCTGCAGTCCTCAAAACGCAGGAAATCACCGTCCGGCGACAAAACAAGGAGGAAGCCGATTTCTTTTTCTTCCATACCTTTGGCAGGCAGATTGCCACACCGGTGGTAATAATCATATAAAGCCTTTAATATCATCGCAGTATCTCCTCACTATCTGATGGTGGAACAATAATTACGCCTTCTTTCATCTCGGGGCGATAAAACATAGCCCGGATATCTTTAGGATTGGAAAAATCCATATCATAAAGCATAATGCCAAGATTGCTGTTGCCTCCTTGTTCAGCCGACAAAGCAGGAGTTAATTCCTCTTTCTCAGGATTAACAAGACGGAACGATGCCGAAAACTCCCGTGTGCCGAGATATGGCTGAGTGAAGCACTGCCCCTGAGCTGCACGACGTTCGAACATCTGATAATATTTCATCGGGTTCTCATCGGCTTCCGGCTTATGTTTCGCGAAAGCCTCCTTAGGGCGTTTACTTACCGGAATGAAGACCAATTTTGCCCATATCCGGTATCTCACATCTTTGAGAAAAAGGGAATTTTTCTGCTGACGCTTATCCTCAATATATATTCCCGGACTTTTTATGCTGGCGGTAGCGCCCACTTCATTCCTCCGCACCGAAACCCATTTTATGGGGCTAAGCACTTCGATTTTCGTCACTTGCCATCTCATGGCGTATTTCTTGAACAGTACAGCCTCAAATATGGCGCGGGCGGCCGAGGGGGTTATGACATCATAGCTTACCCTCTCCACTTTCAGCTCCGGACGGGTAAAGCATGCATAATCGCCCCATACCTCCAGGCAGTATTCTTTATCGGTATATTCCATATATCATTCTATATTTTACGGTTCAACTATACAGCCTGAAAATCAGGCTTCAGGTTTTATGTAACGGCTATTTATATCATTAATATTTCTTCCATCCAATGGTTGTCAAGACGTAGTCCTACATTCGGGTCATATTGCGCCCTGTCGTTGACCACATATATTCCTTCCAGCACTTCCTCTATGGCTCCATATCCAAGTAATTTCCTGAAATCACGGTCATGGATATTCACACTGTATTGAGATATTTGTTTCATAAGCGCATATGTCATACCCTCTTTCTTAAGATGCTCTACAAGTTCCATGCTGTCTTCATAATTTACGATGACAGATATACCGGTATCGTCAATAAGCCGAAACGCATCTGAAGCTTTTTCAAAACACATTTCTGTGCTTTTATACAAAAGATCCTTGATTTTCTTTTTATCAAATGTTTCCTTTCGGCAATAAAGTTGTCGGAAATACTCTGTCATAGCCCCCGGTGCAAACCAGTCATCAACATTCGTCATATTGGCCCTTGCCTGACTTGCATCTTTTATGGAGCCATAAAGGGCATGCTCTTCCGAGAGGCTGAAAACGTAAGTCGTTGCTATTCCTAATTTTCCTTCACGGTTGCATCTTCCTGCCGCCTGAAGGATGGAATCAAGACCTGCCTCCTGCCGGAAAACTGCCGGAAAATCTATGTCAACTCCCGCCTCTATCAATTGAGTTGCAACGACCCGTATTATCCGTTCATTGTTTTCCGACAAAACCTGTTTCAATTTTCCTATGGTCTGAGACACATGTCGTGGACACATCATTCTGGACAGATGTATGGTCACACTCTCATGCGGCAGACGCTCGAAGATTTCCCGCGCATCATTGCGCGTATTGACAATGCACAATACTTTTTCGTGCATAGACAATCTTGCAGCGATATCGTCGTAGGTACTGGCGTTGTTGTCTATTTCCAACCGCACCCTTCTCAGCTTGTCGTGAAGAGCATAATCAGGCGGTATTATTTCCGTTATATTGTCAATGCCCTTAAATGTCGATCTTGGACTGCACCCTTCGATTATTCCGCTGAGTATCGGCTGGCTCGCAGTAGTAAACAGCACAGATATCCCGAACATATTGCGGTAGGCTTTCATGGCATCCACTATCGGTTGGAGGAAATCGGACGGCAGAGTCTGCACCTCGTCCAGTATGATAATGCTGTTGACGATATTATGTAGCTTACGGCAGTCAGACGGTCGATTGCTGAACATCGATTCAAACAACTGCACATTAGTAGTTACTATAATGGGATAATCCCAGTTCTCGGTAGCTAATTTGGCTTTATGTCTTAATCGTGAATCCCTGATGGAGGAAGGATCGAAATTACTGTGATGCTCCAGCACATTCTCTTCTCCGAATATATGTTTCAATATAGAAGCCGTCTGCACAATGATGCTGGTATAGGGAATGGCAATGATTATGCGTTTCATGCCGTGACATACAGCATGCCTCATGGCCCAAAGCAAAGAAGAAAGAGTCTTCCCTCCCCCCGTCGGGACTGTCAGGCTGTAAAAACCTTTAGGACCCTCTGAAAGCCTCCTGCAACACGTCTGTATTTCTTTCCTTATTTTATTTACATCCGATTCCACCGCTTTTTGCTGCAACCGTTCTATATGTCGTTCCAACAGAGGTGCCAACGATGCAAGAGAGTTATGGCAACCTCGGTCCATTGCGTTTGCCTCATTCATGAAAGCTTCCGTATCCAGAAAATCCGCATCTACCAGACAGGAAAACAACATACGCGAGAGATGATGAAAATCCTCACCTCTAAGCCTGAACTGGGGTGAATCGAGATCAGGCTTTTCCGTAACTTCAGATATTTCCTCGGGAAGTGGCTCACTGATTATTTCTTCCAGTTCGTCATAATCATAAAGGCCTCGGTGATGTGAAGCTATCTGATTACAGAATAAATGCAATGCCTGGGTACCGTAAATGCGCCGTGCAAGAATCGCACCTACATAAGCATGGGATTTACCGTCCCGGGTGTAATCCGTATATCCTGGTATTCCGTTTACATCCCGTATGTAAGATTGAAACTGATGTTTTTCCTTCCCTTTGTCATGCAGCAGTCCTAAAGCATAGCCCCATCCTCCCATACCGAACGCCTCAGCAAAACGTTTGGCAAGATTGGCCACACCAAGACTATGCTCCCTGTTACTTTGACAAAAAATCGTCTGGGATGTATCATCTCTGTGGATGTGGGAAACGATCTCTGGGGGCATGGTATTGTTTTTCATTTTGGGGAAGGACGGTTTTCGGTATAGATTTTTCCGGTATAGATTAGGTCTCCTAAGTTAGGAATAATTAAAAATATGGCCAAAGTTTTGCAATGAAAGATTTTGCAAAAAGACCGGTTGAGTGGAAGATGTCCGGTCTAATTTAAGGTTATCGTTCAAGCTCAATTCCGGGTACTGAATTGAGGATTCTCACTGTGAGAGTCCTCTTTTCTATTTATATCCCCTCGTAACTCGTTGGTCTGTTCGTAGATAAGTTCAAGCACTTTGTTGTAAGAATCGGTTCTATGTTTGCGAATGTCAGATATTCATTATAACTTTGCTATATGACTAAAGATGAATTTATCTCAAAATTGCGAAACGCAGTAAAGGATTTTACTCCATTTGTCTCTACGGAAGATGGTCAATGGGTTGTAAAAGGTTTTATAGATGTATATAAGCACATCTATACCATCTCGACAGACACAAAAGTTGTATCAAAAATAATAGAACTATATATTTTCCCGCTTTTATATAAATTTGCTCAGGACAATAAGCTTCGGTTAGAGCTAACAAAGGAGCAAAACTTCTATCCTGACATTACGTTTATTGACGATATAGGCAATCTATTTGCCGTAGACCTTAAAAGTAGTTATCGCAAAACCTCAACAAGAATTAACGGAATGACGCTTGGCGCATTTACGGGATATTTCCGCAACCGCCAAAGTTCTAAGAACGTAACATACCCCTATTCATCGTATAAGGCTCATGTCGTTTTAGGTATTATATATAGTGAAAATGACGATGCTATAGATGAGCGCAAATCCTACAATCTTGAAAATCTTGACGAAATTATATCTGTAGTGAAAGATATTACCTTTTTCGTCCAAGAAAAATGGAAAATTGCAACAGACAGACCTGGAAGTGGAAATACAAAAAATATTGGGTCAATATCTCTGATTGAAGACTTAATCAAAGGCAACGGCATTTTTGCTGAGCTGGGTGAAGAAGTTTTCGATGATTATTGGACTAATTATTTGACACCTGATATGGCTAAAAAGGCTGAACTTGCAAAGCCATATTACAATAACTTGGAAACCTATAAGAAATTCAGAAATTTAAAGTAAATGCAGCCTTCATTATTTTCAGTGTTTGAAATTCCATTCAAGAATAAATTTCCATCTACAAGATATCAGGGAAGTAAAGCTAAATTTGTAGATTGGATATGGGATGAAATTTCAAATATTCCATTCCAGACTGCATTAGACGCATTTGGTGGAACGGGGTGCGTTGCATACAAGCTAAAAGACAATGGCAAGTCGGTCACATACAATGATATTTTACCTTTCAATTCTATTATCGGTAAAGCATTGATTGAGAATAAATCTACACTTCTAAGTCCATCGGATATAGACTTTATATTAACCGAGCATCCAGATGTCGACTATCCTACATTTATAACCGATAATTTCAAAGATATATATTATACCGATGAAGAAAATCATTGGCTCGATGTTGTTAGGTATAATATTTCCACAATAGAAAATGAATATAAACGAGCTATTGCATGGTTCGCATTATTTCAATCTTGTATTATAAAGAGACCGTATAATCTATTTCATCGTAAGAATTTATATGTACGTCTTATTGATGTTGAGCGGTCTTTTGGAAATAAAAAGACATGGGATACTCCGTTTGAGATTCATTTCAGGTCTTTCGTAGAAGAAGCTAATCATGCAGTTTTTGACAATGGAACGAATTGCCATGTACTAAGCAAGGATGCATTAGACATTGAAAACCACTATGATTTGGTATATATAGACACTCCCTATATAAACGAAAAAGGGGTCGGTGTTGATTATGCTGATTTTTATCATTTCTTAAATGGTTTGGTATACTATGATAATTGGTCAAGTCTGATTGACTATAACAGCAAGCATCATAGGCTTAAACGCGAATATAATATTTGGACTGATAAAGATAATATTTTAACAGGTTTTAGCCGCTTAGTAGAAAGGTTTAAAAAAAGCATCTTGGTATTTTCATACCGTTCCAATGGAATTCCTTCAATTGAATCTTTGATAACTTTATTGGAAAAGAATGGAAGGCACAATGAGTTACGTTTCTCCCGAGATATTAAATACGTGTTAAGTGATAAAAAGTCGAAGGAGGTTATCATTATATCTTATCCCCAGTAAAATATATCGGTTCGCCTGGGTTTGGAATCCAATGACGCATTTCCCACAATCGGTCGAGGTCGGCTAAAATTGGTTCTAATACGGCACGGTTGGGGGTACCGAAATTTTGTTTTAGCCACGAACTTAAGAGAGGGTGAAGGGGAAGTCAGAAAGGGAGCGGGGTGGAGGCGGAGGCACCCCATGATGAGCGGTCGAGGGTGCGGTAGCTGACGGCTTCGCGCATGTGGTGGGGAAGAATGGATTCGGAGGCGTCGAGGTCGGCGATGGTGCGGGCCACTTTCAGTATGCGGTCGTAGGCGCGGGCGCTCATGTCGAGGCGCGTCATGGCATCGCGCAATATGGCGAGGCATTCGGCGGCGAGGGCGCAATGGGTGCGGAGCATGCGCGAGGTCATCTGAGCGTTGCAATACACGCCCGGCTCAGCGGCAAAGCGACGGGCCTGACGCTCGCGGGCTGCGACCACGCGGGCCCTTATGGCTGCGCTCGATTCGCCGGGAGGTGCCGAGGCTATCTCGTCGAAACCGACGGGGAGTATCTCGACCTGCAAGTCAATGCGGTCGAGCAGCGGACCGGATATACGGTTGAGGTATTTCCTGACGGCGCCGGGTGCACAGATGCACTGGCGCGTGGGATGGTTGTAATACCCGCAGGGGCAAGGGTTCATACTGGCCACGAGCATGAATCCCGCAGGATAATCGATTGTGTATTTGGCACGGGCTATGGTGATATGGCGGTCTTCGAGAGGCTGACGCATCACTTCAAGGACACCGCGCGAGAATTCCGGGAATTCGTCAAGGAAAAGCACTCCGTTATGGGCCAGGGAGATTTCGCCCGGCACGGGATTGGTGCCACCTCCAACGAGCGCCACCGGCGATATGGTGTGATGCGGCGCACGGAAGGGCCGCGCCGTCATGAGCCGCGAGCCGCCGCGCAGACTGCCTGCCACGGAGTGTATCTTTGTGGTCTCCAGCGCCTCGGAAAGCGTGAGCGGCGGCATAATTGAGGGTAAACGCTTCGCCATCATGGACTTACCGGCTCCGGGTGGCCCCACCAGAAGAATATTGTGACCGCCGGCGCACGCCACCTCCAGGGCGCGCTTCACGTTCTCCTGGCCCTTTACCTCGCTGAAATCGTAAGGGAACCGTCCGGCCTCGGCCATGAACTCGGCGCGTGTGTCGACCACCGTCGGCTCGAGTGAAGAAGTGCCCGACAGCAGATCGACCACTTCCGTGAGCGACTTCACCCCATAGACATCCAGATTATTGACCACGGCAGCCTCCGGAGCGTTCTGAGCGGGCACAATCATCCCCTCGAAGCCAAGGGAGCGGGCGAGAATAGACATAGGGAGAGCGCCGCGGATAGGAAGCACGGAGCCGTCGAGCGACAGCTCGCCCATAATCATGAAACGATCGAGACGGTCGCGGGGAATGCGTTCGGAAGCGGCAAGAATGCTCACGGCAATCGGGAGATCGTAGGCCGCGCCCTCTTTCCTGACATCGGCCGGCGAAAGATTTATCACGATGCGGCGGCGCGGGAACTCAAGTCCGGACTGCTGCATGGCCGAGACCACGCGGGCGTAGCTTTCTTTCACGGCGGTGTCGGGCATACCGACCATTGTGAAGGCGATGCCGCGCTCCACCACGGTCTCAACCGTAACCGGAATGGCGTCGATGCCCTGAACTGCGGCACCGAAAGTCTTTATGAGCATTATTTCGAGGAGATTTTTTTGGCAATAGCTGAAGTGGCCTCAGTCACTGACTGCCCGCGGAAAAGCTGCGTGCCGGTGGAATCGGTCACTATAAAGAACGGCACCGACGGAATGGAAAGGCGGCTGAGGGCATGAGAGGTAAGAGCCACCGGTTCCCAGGTCTGACGCCATGAAACCGTGTCGGGAGCCACGGAGCTTTTCCAGGCCGTAGAATCGGGAGCCGTGGAGATTTCGAGAATGGCCACACGTGCGCCCCAGTTGCCCGTACTCAGGCTCTTCATGGCGGGAATCACGGAATCGCGCTGAGTGCGGTCGGTACCCACTATAGCTATCAGCGAGTAGGATTTACGGCGTGTGCTGAACGTCACCACGGAATCGCAGCGGTCGTAGAGCGTGAGCGACGACAGTTCCCTGCCGGCACTCGCGGCAAGCTGCGAAGCCAATACGGAATTGAAATTGTGGGTAAGAGCCGGAGTGCGCACTTCTGGGCTCAGAAGCGAGAAAAGCGAGTCGGCAGTCCGTTCATATCCGCGGGGATTGAAATAGGTCGACAGCAGTGCCGTGGAAGCCATATTCGATTTGTTCTCGCCTATAAACCGGGCTATGGATTCGTTGATGCCGCGTGTGTCGCCGGTAGCCAGCGCCTCGCGGTTGTCGAATACCCAGCGCGCTATCTTGTCGGAAGAAGAACTGCCCGAAATCTTGAGTCGGTCGGAACTATCGGCAGGACCGGTGATCTTGATTTTGTCGCCGTTGCGCACCACGATTGTCGCAAGCCGTGAGCCTCCGGCATCAAGAATGGCCAGAGCCGGCGCCGAAGCCTCGCCGCGCAGACCGAACTTATCGTTCTCAGACACGGCTGTGATACGCTTAAGACCGCCGTCGGCAAAGTAGGTAAGGGAAACTGTGGCGGTGCCGAGACCGTCAATGCGTCCCTGCACGGTAAAATGGTCTTTCTTGCCGCACGAAACCAGGAAAAGGGCGGCTATCGAGATTATGACAATTGAAATCCTGCTGTTCACGATAATATGCTGAGCGGCGGGAAAAGATTACGGGCGCCCGCAGCCAACAGCAAAGTTAATTATTCCCCCTCACCTTTGCAAACTTATATGGGAAGAGCGCAAACTTATGCCGAAAGTGCTAAACATCGCGGCAAAACGATTATATTTGCAGCAGTAATGAAACCGTTCCGACTATTAATCGCCGCCGCGTTCCTGACTGTCCTGGGACTGAGCCAAGCCCGGGGGCAGATTATAACCACGCGTAATGACTCGCAGATAATCGATACCGACAGCGTTCGCCGGGCATTCGACGACCAGCCGTACTTCGGGCTCTATAAAGACAACTACTTCATATTCGGCCCTTCCGTAGGGCCAAAAGCCACCAAAGAGAACACCAACGTAAAGTTTCAGATATCGGTGGCCCAGCGGCTTACCCGAAGCACTCTGCCCTGGGGCACTTATCTGTATCTGTTCTACACCCAGAAGGTGTTCTGGAACGTGCTCGAGAAATCGTTTCCCATGACCGACCTCAACTTCAACCCGGGTGTGGGTCTGGCAAAGCCTCTGTTTGTCAAGAACCGCTTCATTGGCAAATTGATGATGGTACTCGAACATGAAAGCAACGGCCGCGACGGGATCGAGTCGCGATCCTGGAATAAAATCTCATTCGGCGCCAACATAATAGTCGATCCCCAGTTTATGATCCACGGCAAATTCTGGATACCGTTCGTGGACGGCGAAAACAACCCCGACATCCTCGACTATTGCGGCATATACCAGACCGGCATGACGTTCAATACGGCCGACCAGCGCTTCGGCGCCGGCATCACCCTGGTGAAACGCCGTGGCTTCCAGCTCAACTACAATACAATCATCGAGCTGAACTACCGTCTGTTCAAGCGCGATAACCAGTATCTCTTCCTCCAGTATTACAACGGCTATGGCGAAGGACTGCTGGATTACAACAAATTCCATTCGCAACTTCGCGTGGGCATAGTGATAAAGCCCCGGCACTTCAGTGATTTCTAAGCACCCACCAGACCGCGGTAGCCACGGCTATCACGGCTATCGCCACGGGTGAATTGAGAGCGGCATAGAGCCGCGGATACCTCCCGCGGCAACCCGACGATACAAAGTAAAGCACTATCACCGGCGCGGCGAAAAACAGCGCCGCATTATATCGCCATGCTCCGGCAATATCGCCCCGGAGTAAGGCATGGAACGCTCTCTGGGAACCGCAGCCGGGGCAATCGAAGCCCGTGAGCGCCTTCAGCGGACAGCGCGGGAACAGCGCCGCCCCCGGATCCACCAACGCATATAAAGCTATCACAGCCAGCGCCAATACGGCACCGGCTGCAATCAGCAGTATTCTTTTTTTCTCAGAGCGACGAAACAAGATCCACGGCGTTGAAGAAAAGCATGAGCGGAAGCTGAATGACTACCCATGCCACAATCGAGGCAATAAGCCAGCCGCACGCCGCCGTCGACGCGCTGCGCGCTCCCTCGTAATCGCCGCGGTTATAGCGCGACGTTACCTTCGACGAATACACCACCCCGATTATAGCCGGGATGCAGCAGCACAGAAAGATGGCCACGATATTCCAGCCCAGATAAGTCTCAGGGATGCGTGGACGCGTCATCGAGGGCTGCCGGTTCATGTAGGAATCGCGGCGGTAAGGGTCGTTGTAGTCCGGAGTGACGGGAGGTTCCTGCACCGTGGTGCCGAACAGCGGAGCGAGTTCAGGAAACGACGCGGCCTTACGCCAGTCGGCCATACCGGTGTGCCACACCATTGTCTCCGGTGTGAGAGGAATGCGCATCAGCTCGGTGAGCGACATCGGCCCTACCTTCTGATTGTCGATAATAACCCAATAGTTCATATCAGAAATATTTTACGGTCTCGCCGAGAATATCGGAGAGGATATTGTTGGCCAGTCGGCTCGCTCCTATGCGGAATCCCTCGGGATTAAGCCACTCGTCGCCCAGCACGGCCTTCACTATGCAGTAATAGCCCAGAGCCTCTTCCGTGGTCGACACGCCTCCGGCGGCCTTGAAGCCTACCTTGCGGCCTGTCTTCTCATAATATTCCTTGATGCACGAGCACATCACATAGGCGGCTTCGAGCGACGCGCCGGGATAGCCCTTGCCAGTGGAAGTCTTGATGAAATCGGCGCCGGAATACATGGCGAGCACCGAAGCGGCGCGCACATTTTCGGCCGTACCGAGAGCTCCGGTCTCGAGAATCACTTTCAGATGGGCGTCGCGGCACGACTGCTTGAGCTCTGAAAGCTCATCGCACACTTCCTCCCAGTCACCGTCAAGGAAATTACCAAGATTCATCACCACGTCTATCTCGTCGGCACCTCCTTCCACAGCCAGAGCGGTCTCTGCCACCTTAACCTCAGGGAAAGTCTGAGACGAGGGAAATCCACCCGACACGCAGGCAATCTTCACCTCCGTTACGTCGAGCACCGTGCGCACCACCGGTGCGAAATTCGGATAGACACAGATGGCGGCCACCGACGGCAGGTCGCCGTGGTCGTTCTCGAAATCGTTCACGCGCTCGGTAAAGCGGGCCACCGATGAAGGCGAATCCGTGGCATTGAGTGTGGTAAGGTCTATGCACGAGAATATAAGGCGGTACACATCGGCTGTGCGGGCCTGCTCGAGGTTGGCGGAGAGTATGGCGGCAACGGCCTCCTTCACCTTATTGTCGTCGGTGAGCACATTGCTTTCGCTCACTGTCTTGTGGTATCTGTCAGTCATAACGTATATATATTGTAGTTTTGGTTATCGGTTCACTCGCCTTCGGAACGCAGGCGCGGATTGGAGCGGTGACGCTCTTTATCCCTAATGGATTTCTTTGCGAGATTGTTCATAAACGCCTCGGCAAGATCCACTCCGTGCTGGTTGGCAATCGCTGCCACCACCCATATCACGTCGGCAAGCTCATCGGCCAGCGACGCGCTTTCGCCCGGTTTCCATGACTGTTCGCCGTCGGTGCGGGCAAGAATACGGGCCACCTCACCGGTTTCCTCGGCCAGGATGGCCATGTTGGTGAGCGGGCTGAAATAGCGCACGCCGACGGTGGTGATCCACCGGTCCACCTTCGCCTGAAGCTCGCGCAGGCCTATATCGCCTTGTTCGTCGGCAGTCATTCTTTCAGTCTGGAGTCTATTATTATGGTCACGGGGCCGTCGTTCACCAGTTCTACCTGCATGTCGGCGCCGAACACTCCGCGCCCCACCCCGGCAATCTCCGTGGACTGCGCGAGAAGCGAGCAATAGAGGTTGTAAAGCGCGGTGGCAGTGGCATGGCCTGCGGCGCGGATATAACTCGGGCGGTTGCCCTTGCGCGTGGATGCGGTAAGCGTAAACTGGCTTACGGCCAGAATGCCGCCATGGGTCTGCTCAACCGAGAGGTTCATCACGCCGGCTTCGTCGTCAAACACCCGCAGTCCGAGTGTCTTCGCGGCCAGCCAGCGGGCATCAGCTTCCGTATCGCCCTCTTCCACCCCCACGAGCACCATCAGACCGCGGCCTATCGAGGCCACTTTCTCTCCGGCAATGCTCACCGAGGCTCGTGCAGCTCTTTGAATCACAATTCTCATGATTGCAAAAGTAATAAGAAATTATTCCCCACGAAAACAAATATTGATTACAGGCCGTTTCGGGCTATGAGATAATTTGGTTAAATTTGTGACTTAAATACATATCACCCATTACCGATGAAAAAAACAATCCTGTTTCTTGCAATGATTCTTGCCGGCGCGACCTATGGCGCCGCCAAAGACCAGAGCCGTGATCCCTACACCGAACCGGCGGACACCGCGACCGTCGACACCTCAGGCTGGGCAGCCCTCTCGGGCCCCACTCGCCTCACATGGACTCCCGGCGACAAGCACTACCGCCAGTTCGCCACGCCTGAAGTCACCCAGTGCTCCGACACTATTGTCAACGCATGGCGCGGCGAGCGCCTCGGCCTCGAAGCCCTCCTGATAAGCCCCGAGGGCTGCGGACCCGTAAAGGTGAGCCTCTCGCCCCTGCAGCGCGCCGGAAAGTCAGTTGCCGCCCCCGGCAGCCAGGCATCGCTGATGCGCTATGTGATTACCACCGCCTACAATACATGCGGCTATCCCTCAGCCGATCTCCCCACCTATACCGTCCCTGACATGATTGACCTTCCCGGCACCGATGCCGCAATTCCCGCCAAAAGCGTCCGCCCGGTATGGGTCACCGTGGAAGTGCCCCGCGATATTGCACCCGGCGACTACACCATGACGCTCACCGCCTCGGCTGCCTCCACAGGCAAGACCGTGGCAACGGCTCGTCTGCAGGTGAACGTTGCGCCCAACACACTTCCCGCGCCAAAGGACTACGCGTTCTACCTCGACATGTGGCAGCAGCCTTACGCCATCTCGCGCTACTACGACGTTGAGCCGTGGAGCGACGCCCACCTTGAAAAAATGGCTCCGTATGCCGACATGCTTGCCCGCGCCGGACAGAAAGCCGTGAGCGTGATTCTTTTCTACGAGCCCTGGGGCGAGCAGAGCAACGACAAGTTCGAGCCCATGGTTGAGACCGTGCGCACAAAGGACGGCAAATGGAAATTCGACTTCTCGGTGCTCGACCGCTACGTGAAGTTCATGGCCGACCACGGCGTGGATGAGGTGCTCGAGTGCTTCACGATGGTTCCCTGGCAGCCCCAGTACCGCTACCGCGACGCCGCCACCGACAGCCTGAAATTCATCGAATGCAAGCCCGGCTCGCCCGAGTACAAGGAACTCTGGACCGCCATGCTGCAGAGCCTCACTGCCCACCTGAAACAGAAAGGATGGTATGATAAGACCGAGATTGTAATGGACGAGCGCGGACTCCCCGACATGCTCGCCGCCCTCAACGTGGCCCAGACCGCCGTGCCCGGCCTGAAAATGGCCCTCGCCGGCAACTACCACAAGGAGCTAGTTGACACCCTCCAGTCCTACACCATGATCAAGGGCGAATTCTTCCCCGAGTCCGTGCTCAACAAGCGCCGCGCCAAAGGACAGCGCAGCATCCTCTACACCTGTTGCGCCACCCCCGCTCCGAGCCAGTTCAGCAACAGCGCACCCGCCGACGGCGCATACCTCCCCGTCTATGCCACCGCCACCGGTTTCGACGGCTATCTGCACTGGTCGTTCAACAACTGGACCGACCACCCCATGACCGACACCCGTTTCCACATGTTTGCCCCGGGCGACACCTACTTCGTGTATCCCGACGGACGCACCTCCGTGCGCTACGAGCGCATGGTCGAGGGCATACAGATGTCCGAGAAAATACGTCTGCTCCGCGAAGAACTTGAAAACCGTCAGGACCTTGCCGGACTCCAGCTTCTGGAGCAGGCACTCCTTCCGATTCGCACCGGAGCCATGACCTCATATTATCCCACATCGGCCGTTGTATCCGACCTGCATAAATCCCTCGACGTGATTTCACGCCGTGTAGCGCAGTAACAGGACGCAATAACATAGTAAAAATAAATATAAAACGCCCTCCTTATACGGTCAATCCGGGTAGGGAGGGCGTTTTAGTGGATGCACGAGCGTGCATCCCTACAAGTTTTGACGGTAAATTTGAGTTTTACGATAATCTCTGTCAGGAGGCGCCTTCCCGGCGGTTCTTGCCGGCGAGCATGCCGCAGGCGGCCATGATATCCTCGCCTCGCGAGGCGCGTATCGTGGCCGTGATGCCGTGGGAGTTCAGGCGGTCGCGGAATGCCGTCATGGCCGATTCCGGCACCGGCTTAAGCTCCGAATCAGGAATGGCGTGGAAGCGTATCAGGTTCACGCGGCACTGCATGTTGCGCAGCAGCCGGGCCAGGGCGTCGGCGTGGCGCATGTCGTCGTTCACGCCGCGGAAAACGGTGTATTCCACCGACAGGCGGCGCTGATGGGCGAAATCGTAACGCTTCAGCAGTTTCAGCACGTCGAGCAACGGATAGGCTTTCTCCACAGGCATAAGCGCGGCGCGCTCCGAGCTGAAGGGGGAATGCACGCTCACAGCCACATGCACCTGAGTCTGGTCAAGCAGCTTCCGCAGGGTGTCGAGCTTTCCGATGGTCGACACCGTGATGCGGCGCGGGCTCCAGGCCAGGCCCCAGGGCTCCGTAAGCACCTCTATGGCGGCAAGCACGGCATCAAAATTATCCATAGGCTCGCCCATGCCCATGAACACTATATTCGTGAGGCGCTCAGACTCTTCCACCGAAAGCACCTGATTGATAATCTGCGCTGCCGTAAGGTTGCCGTGGAAGCCCTGGCGTCCCGTCATGCAGAACGAGCAGTTCATGCGGCATCCCGCCTGCGAGCTCACGCAGAGCGTGGCGCGGTCGCAGTCGGGAATCATCACCGACTCTATATCGCGTGTGCCCACGCCCGGAAAGAGATACTTCACCGTGCCGTCGGCGCTCACCACTCTTGCCAAAGGCTCCGTTCGCCCCACCTCATATTCCTGCTTGAGCCGCTCGCGACCCCGGACGGAAATATCAGTCATCTCGTCGATTGACACGGCGCGGCGCACATAAAGCCATCTCGCCATCTGTTTCGCCGAGAACGACGGTAACGAACATTGTTCGGCAACCTCGCGCAGTTGCGCCAGAGTCATGCCTATAAGCGGTGTGAGCGGTGATTCCATAACGGTAAATTGGTGTTGCGCCACAAAATTAGGAATTTTTTCGCTACATCCTCGCATCAGGCCGCCACGTGGCCCTGGGAACGTCGGCCTCCGGCCGTCGAATTCGCGGATGCTGACGGTCGCCCACGCTGACGCATTACGCGGCAGCTTGGGCCATGACCTCGGGCCGTCAAAAAATCGGTGATTCCCGCATTCTAGGATATTTTTTGTTAACTGATTTCGGGCGTCGGAAGGCTAAAATCGGGGCTTTTTGGGGCTGACAATGCATATTCAGAAGATAGTGCAATTGATTGCTAATATAATTCATTTAAAAAGAGTAAATATGTATATAATTTTGTTGCACGCCATGTAGACTATTAACATTCCTTATATCATTATCCATTAACTCACCTATTCTTTTATCATGAGTAAGAGTATTAATTATCAGGGCAGAAGCTCAATGTTGGCATCGCTGTTTCTGGGAGGTGTGTGCATGTGTGCGCCTTTGGCAGCAGAAGCATCACCCACAGCTGCGCCGACCGACGGTCAGGCGGCCCTCGCACTGAGCGGACAACAAGAAAGTGCAAACTCCCAGAAATTGGGGGGGAGTAAACTCCTATGAATCAGTAGGTTATCCCGCAGAAAGTAATGGAGTTTCTTCCGATGACAAAAAAACAGCAGCACAAAACCTGCGTACAATCACCGGAGAAGTGACCGACGAGAACGGCGAACCGCTGGTAGGAGCCTCGGTGAAAGTCGTTGGTCAGAAAGAAGGTTCAATCACCAACATCGACGGTCGGTTCACCGTCCGCGGCAACAATGCCACCGTCCTCGAAATCAGCTTTATAGGCTATGTTTCTCAGAAGGTAAAAGTAGGAAACAACAACAATCTGAAAATTGAACTAAAAGAAGACTCCAAGAACCTCGAAGAGGTAGTTGTGATCGGTTATACCACCCAGCGCAAAGGCCTTCTGACCGGTTCTGTATCGACCATGAAGGTTAAGGACAATCTCAAGACCCTTCCAACCACATCGGCCGGTAACCTTCTTGCAGGTAAACTTTCGGGTGTGAACGTGGGCACTCCGGCCGACATTCCCGGCTCCGACCCGTCCATCAGCATCCGCACCGGTTCATCGTGGAACGCACAGAACGTCACCTACGTAATAGACGGCGTTGTGCGCGGCAGCGGTGACTTCAATGCTCTAAGCCCTAATGAAATCGAGGATATCACCGTACTTAAGGATGCCGCTTCGGCCGCAATCTACGGTTCCCGTTCAGCCGGCGGTGTTATCATAGTCACCACCAAGAAAGGCGAGACAGGCAAGCCCGTCATGAACTATTCATACAGCTACGGTTTTGACTCACGCACCAAAAACTCCGAGCTTACCAACGCCGTTGAAACCGGCGAACTTTACGGAAGAATCAATGGCGACTCCGACCCTGCAGGCTGGGCATGGTCGCAGGAAGAGCTTGATCATTACCGCAATATCAATGGCGGTTGGGGTTACGATCAGTTGGGAACCGTATGGCAGCGTCCTACCACCCAGAACCACAACTTCAGCATCAGCGGCGGTACAGAAAAAATCAAGTATTTCGGTGCGGCATCATACGTGCGCCAGACCGGCTTCATGAAACCACTGAAATACGACAAATATAATCTGCGACTCAACATCACAGCCGAAGTAACCAAAGAACTCGAGCTATTCGCAGGTCTGGCTATCTACAATAATTACCAGAACAATATGGTGTTCGGCGGTCCGTATGATACATATCAGAAACTGCGCATCTGGCAGCCCGACCAGCCCGTTTACACCGACAACGGCCAATATATCGATTATGGCTGGATTGCCAACATGGGTGCGGTGGTAGACGGTGCAGGCGGCTACAACAAAAACCAGTATCTGAAACCCCAGGGCATTATCAATCTTACATATCACGCTCCGTTCCTCAAAGGACTCAGCGCAAAGGTTTCGTATAGCCGCAGCTGGACCAACAGCGTCAACTCACGTTACAACACAAGCTATCAGATGGCAATTATGAAACGCTCCGGACCTAACGGACGCATAATTTCCACCAAAGATGAAGATATTATATCTTGGAAAAAGGCCCTTGACGGTCGTGAGTATCTCCAGAAAACTTCAAGCTGGAGCGGCGACAAACAGTTCAACGTCCAGATTAACTACAACAATACGTTCAACGACGTTCACCGCGTATCGGCAGCCCTCGTAACCGAATGGTATGAAGGCAACGGCGCCAGCGTATGGGGCTACCGTCAGGACTTCCCCGTTTACCGCACAGACCAGTTCTGGGCAGCAAGCAGCTCGAGCGAGAACACCAACGGCGGCGGCGATACCGACTGGACAAGCGGACGCATGTCGTATATCGGCCAGTTCAACTACACCTACGACGACAAGTATCTGTTCAACTTCTCGTTCCGCGAGGACGGCTCGATGAACTTCGCTCCCGGCAAGCGCTGGGGCTTCTTCCCCGCAGGCTCTCTGGGCTGGGTAATTTCGCGTGAAGGCTTCTTCAATAGCCTCACCCCAGGCATCAGCTTCCTCAAGGTTCGCGCGTCGGTAGGTCTTACAGGTAACGACTCCGTGGGCGGATGGCAGTGGCAGGAATCCTACCGTCAGGGCAATTCCACATACTTTGGCGAAGGCGGCTCACGCTATAACGGCATTACCTACGGCAGCGTGGTAAACAAGAACCTTACCTGGGAAAAGGCTCTCAGCTACAACGTCGGTGTTGATGTGAATTTCCTCAACCACTGGGATGCCAAGCTCGACTACTGGTACCGCAACTCCTACGATATTCTCGGCAACCGCCAGAATACCCTCCCCACCACTTTCTCGCTCTCTATGCCTGCCGAAAACTATGGTAAAATCCACGCTCAGGGCTTCGACTTCGAGATTGGCTACAACGGTGCTTCAAAAGACTTCACATACTTCGGACGCCTTACAGCTTCTTACGGCTGGAACAAAGTGAAAGTAAAAGACTATGCTGAAAACGCCCAGTTTGTAGACATACCCGTGGGTAAATCCACAAGCTACATCACCGGCTACCGGTTTGACCGCATTATCCGCACACAGGAAGAACTCGATGCCTTCAACCGCGAGCATCCCGACTATAACTTCAACGGTCACAAACCCGAACTCGGCCAGATGGTCTACAAAGACGTATCCGGACCCGACGGAAAGCCCGACGGCATTATCAACAGCTGGGACCGCGTGATACTCCGTGACAGCAACAACCCCGTTGTTTTCGGTATCAACCTCGGCGGCAGCTGGAAGGGACTTGCTATAGACATGATGTTCAACGGCAGACTCGGACAGAAGAAATGGGTTTACGACCTCTGCGAGGGTGTGGAATGGAACCGTATGTGGAAAAACTGGTATAACGACAGCTGGACACCTGAAAACCCCAATGCCTCGCTGCCCAAACGCAAAAGCGCCAACCAGGGAAAAACCTACGACGAATACACCGATTTCTGGCTCAAGGACGCAAGCTTCCTGCGCATGAAGTATCTCACAGTGAGCTACACTCTGCCTAAGAACCAGTTCTACAACAAGGTATTTGACGATATCCGCTTCTATATGTCGGCAACCAACCTGTTTGTACTCAGCAAATTCAACAACAAGTACTACGACCCCGAAATCGGCCACGGCAACGCTTATCCCGTGATGCGTACCATAAGCTTCGGCGTAGACGTCAAATTCTAAAAAGCCTGTACCAATGAAAAAAATATTATTATCGGCAACCATAGCCCTGTCGTTGTGCTCGCTTACCGGCTGCGACCTCGACTATACAAATACCGGTGCCATTAGCCCGGACAACGTGTGGACTGACCAGGAAATGATCAGCGCCTTCCTCACCGACATCTACGGCTCAAGCATGCCCGGATGGCCCATCAATGCCAACAATACAGATGAAGGCATGAACGGCCCCACCGACATGAGTATGTATTCACGCGGTCTGATTACCGCAGAGAATACCGGACAAGGACTCAATTACGGAACAATCGACAAGATTAACTTCTTTATTGACCATCTGGAGAACGTGGACTTCCTCGACCCCGCCACAAAGAACGCCATGAAAGGCCAGGCTCTGTTCTGGCGCGCATGGGATTACTGGGGTAAAGTGTTTACCGTAGGTGGCGTTCCTCTGATTCTGCACGAGCAGGATGTGACCGATCTGCCCTCACTTTTCGTAAGCCGCAACTCCACTTCAGAGTGCATGACCCAGATTATAGCCGACCTCGACGAAGCAGCCTCACTGCTCCCCGACACCTGGACGGGAAGTGACTATGGCCGCATTGACAAAGGAATTGTCCTGGCTTTCAAAGGCCGCGTGCTGCTTTACTATGCAAGCCCGCTGTTCAACCCCAACCACGACAACAACCGCTGGCAGCAGGCCTACGACGCCAACAAGGCTGCCGTGGACTTCCTCAAGGCAAACGGCAAGAATCTATATCAGGGTGATTTCGCCGACATCTGGTATGACGAACGCAACTGCGAGGTGGTGATGGTCAACCAGTACTATTATCCCGACCACACCTTCGGCCAGAATGCAATCCGTCCTGAGCCCCTCACCAAGGACAATGCAAACTACAACCAGGCCATCCTGCCTCTGCTCATGGCTTTCCCCAAAAAAGACGGAACTCCCCTCACACTCGATGTGAACCGCCTTTCTGACCCTGCATACAACGCTCAGTTCATGACTGACTTCTATACCAACCGCGACCCCCGCTTCCATGCAACAATCCTTTGTCCGGGTATGGACTTCACGTCTGACCGACTTGGGACTGAATGCTACTGGAACACCTGGGTAGACAATGGAGACGGCACATATAAATCGATGTCGTTTGACCAGTTTGGAGTCGGTGTAGGCGGCGGATACAGCGGTTACTTCCAGCGCAAGGGTGTTGACAAATCACTTCTTTCAATAAATGACCTCTACAATGCCGAGACCGACTGGATTGAAATCCGCTTTGCCGAGGTGCTGATGAACTATGGCGAGTGTGCCAACGAGCTTGGCAAGACCAACGAGGCTCTTGACGTGCTTTACAAAATCCGCGCCCGCGCAGGCATCGAAGCCGGCACCGGCAACTACGGAATCACCGCATCAAACACCACCGACATCCGCGAGGTTTACTGCAACGAGCGCTTCATTGAATTTGCTTACGAAGGACGGCGTTTCAACGACCTTCGCCGTTGGAAGAAGTATGACCACCTGAATCAAATCAAGTATCGCTCTACGCTCTATCCTGTAATAAAGAATCCCGCCGATATTGCCGGTTTCGACTGGAACGCCAGCATGTTTGATGACAATGCAAGAAGTCTGTTCCGCTTCGATTTCATTGAAAATGTGGACGGCGATTCCCAGTATCAGTTCAACCTCGACCTGAACCACTGGTTCTATCCGCTATCCAAGGGAACCCTTGACCGCAACTCCAAGCTCGAACAGAACAACGAGTGGGGCGGCAACTTCAATCCCCTTGACTGATTCCCCTGCATATAGTTTTTTCATCAGATTGGGAAAAATGATTGATTAATAAAACAGTGTATTATGCAACGAAGGACTTCCCCCTTGTAAAAACCACCGGGGAAGTCCTCGTTATATCGCCATTATAACCAGACAACCTATTAACAGCCAATCAAATCAACATGAACAAGAGACTTCAACACTTATTGTTGCCGGTATCGGCCGCAGCGGTTCTGCTGGCAGGCTGTACGTCGGAAGCCCCCTGGCATTTCGCGACCGACTACCTTGACGTGACGGTAGACGGCCGCGGATATATCACCGGGCTTAAGAACAGCACCGTAGACAACGCGCCCGAGCTGAGCCCGGCCGACAAACCCTCGCCGCTGCTCACTCTCTACAACAGCACCGACTCCACCTGGCACTATCCCGCCGAGGCGAGCTACAGCCGCCTCACCAAGGTGATGAAACTGAAGTATGATGACGGCATGGAGGCCGAAGTGAAAATAGAGCCCTGCGGGAAATATCTGCGCATGGAACTTGTGGACCTCAAGGCTCCCGAAGGCATCGATGCCGCTCAGTGGGGTTCGGTCCACACCAACATCACCAACCTGCTGGGCGAAGTAATAGGCGTGGCCCGCGACACCTCCGATGTCAATAACTACGCCGTGGGACTGCTCGCGCTTGACGACAACACCCTCGGCTGCACCGCCGACCTCGACGCCGACGCCGCTCCCTTCGAATACATAATCCACACGCCCGACCCCGTGCGCTTCCCGCTGCCCGACTCGCTTTACGAGGGCCAGCGCTTCTCCCTGGGTGGCAACGGCATAAGCGACGTGGCATTCTATGCCCACAAAGAGCCCTACTACCGCATAATGTACGGCAACGCCGCAACAGTGGACAGCCTGGGCCGCATATCCATCCAGTATTCCACACGCGACCGCTCGCGCCGCCGCACCATAGCCTACTCGCTCATCCCCCACATGGAGGCCAATATCCCCAACCACATAGAGGTTGAGCCGATAGAAGGCGTGGGTATGATAGGGTCGAAGGTGGCCCTCTGGGGCAGCCCCGACTCCACGGCGCTGATGGACGTGATTCAGGACATAGTGATAAAGGAAGGCCTTCCACACCCCACCATCAACGGCAAGTGGATTAAGGACCCCACGGCCTACAAACCCGACGTGATGGTGCGCGGCACGGAATTCGACAGCATAATCGACCATACCTCGCAGATGGGCTACGCTTCAATCTATGCCTACAACCAGTTCCTGCACCCCGACCGCGCCAACGGCGGATATGTCGACGGCCCGGACCATGAGAAGAAGCCCTTCAAGCTCAAATCGGGCGACCTCTCGCACAAGGAGTTTGCCGACAAGGCAGCCGAGAAGGGCGTGCTGCTGGGCCGCGTTACCATCACCAACTCGATGGCTCCCGGCACATCCGACGTGGTTCCCGTGCCCAGCGACAGCATCTGCTATCAGCTGCGCCGCGCCCTCGCCGCCGACATCTCGGCCACCGACACCGTGATAAGAGTGGACAACCCGCTTTACATGGACGAGATCGGCAGCTGGGAAGGCCACTGCCAGAGCCTCAACATAATAAAGATAGGCAAGGAGCTGATACACTATCTGGGCGTGTCGGGCGACACACTGCTCAACGTCACCCGCGGCTACTGGGGCACCACCCCCTCGGCCCACAAGGCAGGCGATGTGCTCGACAAGACACAGGTGACCATCAACTACGGCTACGACGGCCTTATTCCCAACATGGCCCTTCAGGACCTCATGGCCGACAACTACGGCCAGATGGCAGCCAACAGCGGCATTACCCACTTCGACCTCGACGGCCAGGAATTCCTCTTCAACCAGGGCCACGGCTACTATTCGGTGAAGCGCTTCATGCGCCGCATGTTCCAGAAAGCAGCCGAACTGGGCGTGCCTTATCTGCGGGTGGGAGGCGCCACCCTCTCGGAAGGCTCCTGGCACTACCAGAGCTTCTGGAACGTGGGCGGCGGCAAGGCCATGTATGATATCGACACCCGCGAATGGGGCAGCGCCACAAGCGAGGGCAAGGACATACGCGACGTTGCTTATGCCAACTACTTCCCCGCCACCTTCGGCTCGAACTTCGAGATAGGCCCCGACTCTAAGGTTGAGGACTACAACCACGTGGAGGCAACCTCAATCGGCCACGGCGCCATCTACTACATGCCTATGTCGCCATCGGTGATCGGCTCCGCTCCGCAGCGCGATGAAATAATCGCCACCATAGCCACGTGGGAACGCGCCAGAGCCGCCAATGCCTTCCCCCGCAGTGTGCGCCGCGAGATGATGAATCCCGCCTACGACTGGACCATCGAGGAGGCAGACGGCGGCAAAGCCTGGCTGCTCCACCGCAAAGGCGGCAACCGTCCTGACCACACCTACCAGCTGAAGCCCACATCGTCAATCCCCACCATTTGACAAAGCAAACGATTGTAATTTAGAAGATTGCACTTAGACAAAATCGTCACCCCGCCCACCCGGAGTGACGATTTTTTTGCAGAGCACCGGGAGAGCCACTGGGAGGGTCGGCGTCCAGCCGTCCATGACGGGAATGATAGGCATTCATGGAGCGGGCGCCGAACCGCCAATATGTTAAATCGTGCATTTAGTTTTTTTTCGATATTTTTGCATTCACCCTATTGACACTTAACGGTTTAAGCAGTAATTTTGCATTGCAAACGAAACGGACACGTACAGGGTCGGCCCCGCACCGGGGGACGGATATCATGAATCAAACAAAACACAATTATTTGTTTCTCAATACCGTATCCCATTAAGGACGAGTGAATTTCTAACCGGAATCCATTCCTTCCAGCCACCGGCTACGCTCACGCCAGAATAGCGTTCGGAACCATCCGCCGTTGTCTTTGCGCGACATAGTACACATCGTGTCATGTCCGGCACTGCCGGAGCACACTGTAAGAAAATAGAGCAGTACAATGTTTTGTTAGACAATATATACTTGAATTTTGGTTATGAGGGAGGTGCGCTTCTGTGAAGAAGTGCACTTTCGTTTTAAATGGTCCGTGTAAAAAACCGGTTGAAGTGTTAAAAACTATTCGAAAGTTTTTTCGACAGACAGCTTGAAAAACCGAGGTTATCCTTATTCAACGTTTATTGTAACAGGCGAAAAGCGCCGGAGGCGCGAATTTTTTTCAACCGGCTGCGACAGCTGCCGGAAAAAGAGGCCCATGGACTTCCGCGAGGCAAGCTGCGGAGCATGCGCGCCTCGCTATTGCGTAAGCGTGGGCAGTCTGTCGGGATTCCCAGGCTTACGCACACTGCGTCATCGCCATTCCCAGGCTCGCCGCAGATGAGACAGACAGCGTTTTCCCGCAGCTCGCGCAGCGGGTTTTACAAAACCCCGCGGCTCCGCCGCTCCGATTTGGCTTACCTGATAAATGTATTGCAGACCCAAAACATTATTTTACATTGATCCGTTTTTACTCCCTCGGATTCTAAAGTTTCTTAAAGGAAATGTTAAAAATATATTGGTTAAAAAAAAAGAACTACCTTTGCGGCCATAGTAACTCAGTAGATTATAGTATTAATCCAATTTTTTGCAATGAAAAAGAAAATCCTCAGCCTCGCGGCTGCCGTTGCCATGCTCGGAATGTTTGCATCCTGCAGCAGCGACGATCCCAAATCTCCCTCTCCCGAACCAGAACCGGAACCAACTGTAGTTCCCGGCGAAAACATTCCCGCCAATGAATACACCGGAGCAGCCGTTGCCATCACAATGGGCGATGCTCCCGTAACAGGCCAGATTGTAAAATTCACCCCCGGTACCGAGCCCAAGCTTACAATAGAAAGCGAGCCCATCAACCTCAGCGAACTGATAGCAGGCGTAGCAGCTCAGTCCAAAGCTGAGGGCGACCTCATGCTTAAGACTCCCGGCCTGATTCCCGGCAGCCCCTCCGTCACAATCCCCCTCACCCTCACCGGCGAGGCCGACACCTGCTCTTTCACCGGCACAACCCAGACCGAATATTGCACCTTCAACTACACCGGCGCTGTAGGCCCCAACGGTGTTACCCTCAGCATCAGCGACGTGAAGCTCAAGAACGCCTCGCTCGCCGGCACTTACACTGTTCCCACCGATTATATCGGAGTTGACAGCTGGGGTGATCCGACAATCGACGACAGCCGTCTTTTCCGCATCCAGTGGGATTCTGCAACGAAAGTAATGGGCTTCATGCCTGTAAGCTCAGTAATCCGTCTGGCACTGCTGATGACCACCCAACCTGATGCAAATGGCGACGATAAGCCCCTCCCCGTACTTTATGCAAATATACTCAAGAGCGTGACCTTCGGTGAGGACGGCAGCGTGACAGCAGTTTACTGTGACACCGACGAAGAAGGCTGGCCCGAAGCAACCGCTCCCAAAGGCATTGCAAGCTATGTGGTGAAAGAAGACGGCACTGCGCTCGTATTCATCAACCCGATCGCCGTGATAACCAACGTGGCAGCAAACGCTTCAAAATCACGCGCTATCGATATGGATGCCATTATGGAGACACTCATCAACGATGTACTCCCGATGTGCCAGAACGGCATTCCCGTAAGCTACGGCCCAGCGCTTGTAGACACCGGCGATAATGATGAGAACTACAACCCCATTTTCGCTCCCTCGGAGAACCCCAACGCTTACAGCTTCTATCTCGGTACAGATGTGCTCCTTCCGCTTCTTAAGGTTGCAGCTCCTATCATCGCTGATGATGATGTAATCAATATGATTGTGGAGGCAGCCGAGAAGGCAGCCGAGAAGGATCCCGCAATGGCCGGCATGGCCAGCATGCTTCCCAGCATCCTGAAGACACTTCCCGATATCGTAGACACCACTTCCAAGGTCGAAATCGGTATCAACCTCGACCGTCAGTAATCATCGCCTGACCATAATACGGGCTTCCGCTCCGCGGATGTCCCTTCACCATAACAAATCGGCGTGTCAAAGCAACTTTGACACGCCGATTTTATTTCATGGGAGGGGGATTTCCCGGGAGAAGGGATTTCCCGGGAGGGTCGGCGTCCCCGCCGTCCTCCCCCTTCCCCTTCCCCAACACCATCTCACCGACCGACGGCCGGAGGCCGACGCTCCCAGTCATCCGCCGCGTAGCATCATATCCCACCTCTCCCTTTTTATTCATTCCGGCGAGACACGGGCCTATGTCGCCAAATAGTTACAGATGTGTGATTTCGCCCGCTACAATAACGAAAGGGCAGTCTCTCGACTGCCCTTAAGCTTCAAATACACAATTATCTATAAAACAACTATATTATTGGATTTCGGCCACCTATTCACAATTGGTGGCAATTTTCCCTTAAAGCATTGCAAAATTACAAAAATTGGATATTTCTTGCCAAAAAATAAACGTATTTTAACCAAAAAATATGCAAGCACAATACCGTTCCGCGTCTATCCCCCGCGACGTTCTCCGCAAGAAAAAAATCAAAAGACAATTTGAGGCGTTTTGGCAATAAAAGACTATCTTTGTACTTTGCTAAAGAATGTTCCGACAATGACAAACCAAAAGCAAACGGACGAGTCCTCAGCCCGCGCAGCCACACCGCAGCACCGGCATGAGCCCTGGTGGCGCTACCTGCTCAAATACGGAGTGCCGCTGATAATCACCGTGGGGCTATGCTACCTGCTGTTCACCGGCGTGGACTTCAACGAAATGGCCGCCATTATCCGCGACAACTGCAACTACTGGTGGATACTGCTGGCCCTGGTGATAAGCATATTCTCGCACATTTTCCGCGCGATGCGCTGGCGCATCCAGCTGCGCGCCGTGGGAGTGCGCCCTCCGCTGTTCAATCTGGTGCTTTCCATCTTCGGCTGCTATGCCGTGAATCTGGTGCTCCCGCGCCTCGGCGAGCTGTGGCGCACCGGCTACATATCACAGCGGCAGGATGCGCCGTTCTCCACCGTGTTCGGTTCGATGGTGGCCGACCGTCTGGCCGACACCCTTACCGTGCTTCTGCTCTGCGGCATCACATTCCTAGCCGCAGGCCATCAGCTCCACACCTACCTGATGCAGAACACCGAGAGCTATGAGAAACTGGTGGAGCTCCTGCTCTCACCCTGGCTCTGGGTGGCTGTGGCTGCGGTAATCGCCGCAATAGTCGTGATTCAGATCCGCTTCCCCCACAACCGCGTGGTGATGAAAGTGAAGAGCTTCCTCATAGGTATCTGGCAGGGATTCGCCGTAGTGGCCACAATGCCCGGGCGCGGACGCTGGCTGCTGCTCACGGTAGCTATCTGGGGATGCTATTTCACCCAGCTCTACGTGGCCTTCTTCTCATTCCCGCTGACCGCCGAAGTGGTCCATACCTATGGCGCGACGGCCGTGCTGGTGTGCTTCATGTTCTCCAGCCTCTCCATGGGCGTGCCCTCCAACGGAGGCATCGGGCCCTGGCAGTGGGCGGTGATATTCGGCCTGAGCCTATACGCCGTGCCGGGTCTTACCAAAGGCTACGCCACCTCGTTTGCCAACCTGGTGATGGGGTCGCAGACGCTGCTGCTTATCCTGCTTGGTATCTTCACGTTTATCTGCATCGCCGTGCAGAAACGCCACGGCTCCGCAGCAAAGCCACAATTACATAAGCAATGAAAAATCCACTCCAGGTCAAAGACTATTATTCCGGCGACCCCGACGAGAACCCGCAGGAGACCACCGCCCCCGCCACAGGAGGCGAGCCCTCGGGCGCGACGTCGTCCAACCGGATTACGTTCAGCCCCGACGACATTCCCGCCTCCGGCTCCACTGCCACGGGAAATACGTCAGCCAACCCGGGCAACGGAAATCCCGGCACACCTGCCGACGATACACGGAAAAAGCGCCATGGATGCCGCAAGTTCCTGATATGGTTCGTGACCCTGGCCATCGTGGCACTCGGTCTGACGTTCTATCTGCGGTATTTCAACCCCTATGTGACCGATGCCCGCCTCACGGGTCAGGTGCTTTCGGTCGAGAAACGCGGACTGATATTCAAGACCTTCGAGGCCGAGATGGTGACACGCGACGCCCTCACAGACACCACGCGCGTCTACACCCGCGAATGCTCCATGACAGTGGCCGACGATGCCCTCGCACGCCGTCTGCAGGCCCTCCAGTGCACCGGACGCACCGTCACCATAAGCTACGAGCGCTTCTACGGCACTCTGCCCTGGCGCGGTGGCTCCAACTCGGTCATCACCGGCATAGTGTCGGAATGACCTCACCCTATCGGTTAAAATTCACAAACACATATACCAACAAGAAGTTATGTCAGAAATCAAATGCATCGGCATCCTCACCTCCGGAGGCGACGCCCCCGGCATGAATGCTGCCATCCGTGCCGTGACCCGCTCGGCCATTTTCAGCGGATTCAAAGTCAAAGGCATTTATCGCGGTTACAAAGGCCTGATATCCGACGAAATAGTGGAATTCAAGACTCAGAACGTATCGAACATCATACAGATGGGCGGAACCATACTCAAGACAGCCCGCTGCCCCGAGTTCCAGACTCAGGAAGGACGCCAGCTTGCCTACGACAATCTGCGCCGCCACGAGATTGACGCTCTGGTGGTGATAGGCGGCGACGGCTCCCTTACCGGCGCGCGCATATTCGCCAACGAATACAACTTCCCCATCGTAGGCCTTCCCGGAACCATCGACAACGACCTCTACGGCACCGACTCCACTATAGGCTACGACACCGCCCTCAACACCATCATGGAGTGCGTGGACAAAATCCGTGACACCGCTACGAGCCACGAACGCCTCTTCTTCATCGAGGTGATGGGACGCGACGCAGGCTTCCTCGCGCTCAACGGAGCAATTGCCTCCGGCGCCGAGGCCGCCATCATTCCCGAGATCTCAACCGAGGTCGACCAGCTTGCCGAACTTATCCAGAACGGCTTCCGCAAGAGCAAGAACTCCTCGATAGTACTGGTGGCTGAAAGCCCCGTTACCGGCGGCGCCATGGGTCTGGCACAGCGTGTGAAGAACGAGTATCCCGGCTACGACGTGCGTGTGTCGATTCTCGGACACCTCCAGCGCGGCGGCTCGCCTACAGCCCACGACCGCATCCTGGCATCACGCATGGGAGCGGCCGCTATCGACGCCCTGCTTGACGACCAGCGCAACGTGATGATCGGCATAAAGAACGACACCATTGTCTACGTTCCCTTCACCAAGGCCATCAAGAACGACAAGCCCATCAACCGTACCCTCCTCGACACGCTCCGCCGCCTGTCGATATAATACAAGATGAATCTCCCCGAAGGATTTATCGAATCGCTAAGCCAAGGCTCCGGCGCGCCGCTTTTCGCGGGGCTGCCGGAGGCTTTGTCGCTTGACCCTGTGGTGTCGGTGCGCATCGACCCGGCCAAAACCCCGTGCGGAGGCTGGGCTGCCGACGCACGCGCCGTTCCCTGGGCCAAAGCCTCAGGCCGTTATCTCCCTGCCCGTCCCGCCTTCATTTTCGACCCCCTGATGCATCAGGGAGCCTATTATGTGCAGGATGCCTCCTCGATGTTTCTCGGCCACGCGGTAAGACATATCACCGAAGGTCTGTCTGCACCGGTGGCCTATCTCGACGCTTGCGCTGCCCCGGGAGGCAAGACCGGCGCGGCAATCGACGCCCTGCCGCCCGGAAGCGTGGTGTGGGCCAACGAATACGTGCCCCAGCGCGCCGCCGTGCTCCGCGAGAATCTGGCCAAGAAAGGCTATCCCCTCACGATTGTGACCACCGGCGACACCTCGCGTTTCGCCGCGCTTCCAGCCTCGTTCGACATCATTGCCGCTGATGTGCCATGCTCAGGTGAGGGGATGATGCGCAAGGACGCCGAGGCAGTGGCGCAATGGAGTCCGGCCCTTGTCTCACAGTGCGCGGAGCTGCAGCGCTCCATACTGCAAAACCTGTGGCCGGCCCTGCGGCCCGGAGGATTCCTCATTTACAGCACCTGCACCTTCAACCGCCGCGAGAACGAGGACAACGTGCGCTGGCTCATCGAAACCTATGGTGCCGAAACAGTGGCACTGCCTGCAGACCTCGCATGGGCCATTGCCCCGGCACTCGACCGCGACATTCACGCCTGCCGCTTCATCCCCGGCCGCACCGAGGGCGAAGGGCTGTTTCTCGCCGTGCTCCGCAAACCCGGCGACGAAGCCTTCACCTCGCAGCCATCCGCTGAAAAATCAGGCGCGAATGGAGCAAGGAAAGACCGGCGGGGAAACAAACCGGCTCCCGTACCTGCCGAAACGCAATCATGGCTGATGCCCGGTTGCGGCGCCACGCTCACGCTCGATGGCGACAGAATCATGGCCGTCTTCTCACAGTCAGTGGCCGGAACCCACCCCTCGCTTGAAGTCGGCACAGTCAAAGGCCGCGACGCCATTCCATCGCAGCAGCTCGCCCTCAGCCGCATCTACCGCCGCGGAGCCTTCCCGGAAGTGGAGGTGGACCGCACCTCGGCCCTGATGTATCTGCGCGGCGAAGCTCCGCAACTCCCCTCCGGCACCCCGCGCGGCCATATACTTCTCACCTATCGCGATCTCCCGCTGGGATTCGTGAAAAACATAGGCAACCGCTGCAACAACCTCTATCCGCGCCCGTGGCGCATACTGTCGGCTCTCCCCTCGCCGCTTCCGCCATTGCCGGGCATTTGACAAATAGAGGGATTATGAGTAAATTTGCCATAATGAAACCGATCAAGAAACTGCTTTTGCTTCTGCCGGTGTGCACGGCTCTGCTGTTTGGCCTCACCGGATGCGTGCCGCGCTACACATTCAACGGCTCGGCGCTCGACTACAGCGTCTACAAGACCATCCATGTAGCCAACTTCCCCATACGCGCCGCCCTCGTGTACCCTCCGCTGCAGCAGACGTTTGAAAACGAGCTGCTCGACTACATATCCACCAACACACGCCTCCAGACCGTCGACGGCCGCAGCGACCTCGTGCTTGAAGGCGAGATAACGCAGTATTACCTCACACCCCAAGCCGTGACCGAGGACGCATACGCCTCACGCACCCGCCTCACCATAGGCGTGAGAATAAAATATACCGACAACAAAGCCGAAAACAAGGATATCGACCAGAGCTTCACCGCCTACCGCGACTTCGACAGCTCCCAGATGCTCACCGACGTGCAGGACGAACTCTGCCAGCAGATAAGCGAGGAACTCGTGCAGCTCATCTTCAACGCCACCCTCGGCAACTGGTAACCCCCTCTTCTCCCTCCACAGCAATGGCCATCAACCCCACCCTACAGCAGTTTCTGGAAACGCTCCGCTCCGACGCCGCCCCCGATCCCGGACTCACCGACGCCATGCTCGAGCAGTATCCCTTCTTCACTCTTCCGGCCGCAATGGAACTGAAACGCAGCCGCGAGACCATGACTGAGGAACGCCGCGCGCGCCTGTCGGCCTGCGTGGCCCTCAACGCTCCCGACAGCACATCGCTAATGCGGCTCATAGACCCCGACGGTGACCGCCTCGCCTCGCTCTACCCGCAGGAGGAGACCGACAATACACCATCAACCGACGATGCCATAGCCACCTTCCTCGACACCTACGGCAAAATAGACGAGCGCGAGCAGGCGCTGCTCGAACGGTTGATTTTTAACCCCGTGCCCGACTACTCGTCGGTTCTCGCCCGTCAGGAAGCCGCCGAAGCCACCCCCGGCGCCCCGGCCGAAAGCGAACAGGACCGCCGCCTCGACTCATTCCTCGAGAGCCACCGTCCCGCCCAGGCTCCGGCTCCCGAGCCTACTCAGGCCAAACCGCGCGAACACCACACCCCCAAAGCCCCTGCCGATTCCACACTTAGCGAAAGTCTGTCGAAAATATACATAAAGCAGCGACGTTTTGACAAGGCTTACGAAATTATAAGCCAATTAAGTTTGAAAAATCCGGAAAAAAGTATTTACTTTGCAGACCAATTGCGTTTCTTGCAGAAACTTATCCTGAACAGCAAATACAACAACAAATAACATAACACCTAAAAATGTACACGCTCCTTATCATACTCACCCTTCTGGCAGCTCTGCTGCTCATCGGTGCCGTGCTGATTCAGCGCTCTAAAGGCGGCGGCCTTTCATCATCCTTTGCCGGCTCAAACCAGATCATGGGTGTGCGCCGCACCAACTCATTCATCGAAAAAGTAACCTGGACTCTCGCAGGTCTCATCTGCCTCTTCTCCATCCTCTCCGCATTCGTGATGCCCACAGGCGCAGAGCGCGTAGGTTCACGTGTAGAGGCCGTATCCACCCAGCAAGTGGTTGAAGGCGGCAACTTCGACACCCAGGCCCCCGCTGCCCAGGCTCCTGCCTCTCCCGCTGCTCCCGCTCCTGCTCCCGAAGCCCCCGCAGCTCCCGCAGAATAAAATTTCTCAAACGTCATAATTTAATTCCGGAGCGACGCCGCCCCTAAAGCAGCGTCGCTCCGGTTTTTTATAGCTCCTCCGACGGCCGGAGGCCGACGCTCCCAGGCCGTAAGATGAAGGAAAAGGCGTAGCAAAACTCAAACTACCATTCAAACCTCTCTCTGCCCTTGAACGCGAGGGGAGCCGCGGAGCGGCGAGTTCTGTACAACCCGCTGCGTCAGCTGCGGGACCAGGAGCAACGTTCCCTCTCTGCGGCGAGCCCCGGAGGGCGCGATGCCGCAGCTGCGACAGCATGGGCCAAAGCCGATTTCCCAGGCTTACGCATCTTGCGAGGCGCGCTTTCTCCCAAGCTTGCCTCGCTTATTTTCCTGGAACGCCCTGTCCGGAAGCTAACGCATCCGGTTGTAAACAAATCGCGCATCCTGCGCTTCCTCTAAGTCAGAGAAACTTTCTTATGAGTTAGAGAGACAGTTTTTCATAACATGGAGTTATAGTCGCGGAGCGGCGATTTCTTCCAAAGGGTTGTTTCACCCCCTCCGTTCCTGCCAAGGGGAGCACTCACTCCCGGCTGTATTTGATTCGGAATTTATCAAGCAGAATTTTGAAATTATCCTGGGCATTCAGGCAGGTATCCATAAGATAACCTTTTATCTTCGGCCAGTTGCGGAGACCATTATAGTAGAACATCTTCAACTCATCCGTTATAATATATACTCCATTTATCGGCAAGGAATCCTATTGAATATACCAACAACACAGCAAAAACTTGCCGATACCGGCAAGTTTTCAACGGACGATACCTGATTCTATGGCATTGACGCGTCCTGGCTCGTCGGTCTGGCGTACTTTCTTGCCGTAAGGAATCGAATAGCTCACCGACAATGCGAACCGGCGGTGATAGTCGGCGCTGAACGTCTGCATTGTCTGCCGGTAATTGTCAGTCTCTATAAGGCTCCATGAGTTGTTCCAGCCCGACGAAAACGGATTGGTGGTTTCAATAGATATGTTAAGCCCGCTGTGTGACCATCCGGCACGCAGATACAGCAGCGAGGGGACGCGCAACATGCGCCGGCTGATATCGGCGCTCCTCTCGCTGAAACGGTATTGGGCGTTGAAATAGAAATTGCCCGTATAATAATTGGCCTGAAACGAGGGATGCAGGAAATTGTCGGTGAAACGGTGACGGCCCGTACGACGCACAAAATAGTCAGGCAATGTGGCCCGCAGCACCAGAGAGTTGTCAAGCAGCCGCAGGGTAGCCGATGTTCCGGCATTCAGTGTGTAAAGTCCCCCCTCGCGGATATAGCTTGAAACCATCATTTCACGTCCCTCAATCGTTTCAGGTGTCCACACGTTGTAAATAGGCCGCGTCTTGTGGCCAAAAGTGGCGAATGTGCCCAGAGAAAAGCTGTTTGAAGGAATCCATTCGTATCTGAGAGATGTCGAGCTCTCCGGATAGGCCTTCAGGTCGGGATTGCCGCGCACGGCCAGTATCGGGGTACGTATCACAAGGTTGGGACTGCGGTGTGCAACCGGAATAGACACCTGGTAAAACTGCGACGCCAGTGAAAGCCGGTGGTGCGAACCAAAGGACGAGCCCAACACCACGAAATATCCGGGACAGAGCTCCTTGAAGTGCTCGCTGCCGAAATCTGTGGTAGTCACGAACAATCTGGCCGAGGGCTGCGCCCAGAAGCGACCGAAACTCAGGCGTCCCGACGCGAAAAAGCCGATGAATCTGTATCGGTAGTCAACTACCGCCGGACTTGTGCCGAGATAGTCAAGGCTGTTGCGCTGAAGCTCTCCTTTTACGGCCAAGCTTGCCGAGTGAGGCCCGAAGTTCTTTTCAAGTTCGGTCCAGAGAGTGGTTCGCCAGGCGGTCTCGGTGACATTATTCACATTCTCTCCGCCATTGTAGCTGTAAGAATAGTAACTGTGGTTGCGTGAAAAGGCGGCATCGGGACGCAGAGCAAGCATAAACGAACGTCCGAGTCTAAAATTATATATTCCGTTCCATCCGGCGTTGAGATTACGGACGGTAGTGTGCGTAGACGTCGCGCCATCCGGATACGCCGAAGAGGAATATTGCGTATGGGAGTCCACGATGTTATCAGGGGAGCTGAAATAATTCAGAACGGCGGTATTAGACACAAAAATATTTTCTGAAGAATAATTGGCTCTCATGCTCACAAACTCCGTGCGGTCTCTGGAAAACGACCTGTCGGTATCGACCGTATAGTTTACTGTGCCGTCCGGAAAACCATAGTCAGCCACGGCTGATCGTCCATTTACACGCGTACGGCTGTAAGCATGACCGGCCGAGAGGTCGTAGGTCATCCTGCGGTAAGCGAATTTGGAATGCAGTCCATAATCTCCCTCAGGCGATACAAACCGCTGCAAGGTCCGCGCCTTGGTGTAGCCGCCATATTCATATTTCACCATTATGAAATTGACCACATGCAAGTCGTTGCCGAATCGCGCGTCGTGCGGAAAGTCGTAGACCTCCACGCGCACCACATCCTGCGGCCGCATGTCGGCAAGGTCGGCAGCCGAGGTGGGAACGAAATCTATGTAAGTGGCAACGCCCTGTCCGCCGGTGGTCCGTATGCTTCCGGTGAGCGGGTCAACCTCAATAGAAGGTATAGCCATGGCCATCAGCAGATCGGCACCGCCGTGAGAGGCGTTTTTTTCCCGTCGGGTCGGGAGAAATATGCTTTTGTCGCCGGAGGTATAGGACATATCGGGTTGCACGGTCACGTTTTTCAGTCCGATAGGACGTGGCCGCATCACAATATCACCCGTATGTAAGCCGTCAGGGCGGAAATAAGTGGTATGATAGCCCAGCGACGAAGCCTTGAGAATCACTCCGGTGCGGTCGCATGGAATGGTGAAGCGGCCTTCTGCGTCGGTAATTCCGTAAGTTATCACGGTTGAGTCATAAGGAGCCAGAGCCATTACAGTGGCGGCTTCCACGGGCTTCCCGGCAGTGTCGACAGTCCGGCCATGATAGCGGTACCGTCCTTGCTGAAAAGCCTCCACGAAGTACGTCCCGCGATGGCTTATGACCCTCACCGGATTAAAGGCCGTGAGCTGACGCAAGGCCGTATAGGGGTCATCGGCATGTACGTGGGCCGATGTGAGGTATGTCTCGAGGTCGTTGTAGATGAAACTGATATTGACTTCGGGATGCTGCCGGATTATCATGGCGAGAGCGTCGGTGAGCGGCGTCCCGTCAAACCTGTAGCTGAAAGTATCGGCCCGGGCTGCCAGAAGAGACGTTATCGCGAGAAACAGGGTAATGCAGATGCGCATGGAGTCAGTTCACGGTTATTACGCCGTTATTTATTTTGATTTTTATCCGGTCAAAACTATTGAGCAGATCCACGGTCTCTTCGGCCGTCATCGAACGGTTCCACCGGAAATAGAGGCGGAGTTTTTTGGCGCGGGCCGACCGGAACTCGGGAGCGAGATTGTAATATGAAGCAATCTCGCGCACTATGCTTTCAAGTGTGGCGTTTTCAAATACCGTAATGGCTTCATCGGCAGCCTCCACGGCAAGAATGCTGTCAGGCTCCGCCACGGCCGACGATACTGTCGTCTCAACAACAGTTTCGGATTGACTGCCCGTTGCCTCAACGGGCCGCGCGTCGCTGTTCATGGAAGCTTTGACACCCACGATAGCCGCCACGGCGGCAAACGAGATGGCCGCGACCGTAGCGGCTGCTACGGCGGGGCGGCGTCCGAAAACGCGCACCAGACGCGGATGCCTCGGATGCTGTCGGTGGAAAGCCGCCAGTTCAGCCTCCACATCGGGTGTCTCCGGGGTGGTAAGAGCGGAGCGCGTTTTTCCCAATGCCGAAAGCATCCGGCTGATTTCAGGGTCGGAAAGCAGAGCTTCGATCTCCCGGTCGGAGTATCGTTCGGGGTGCTCTATGAGATCAAGCAGACGGTCGTTTGTTTCCATATCCATTAAAATTTCGGTGCAGAACATCCAATGCGTGGCGAAGATGCTTGTAGACGGTTGATTCACTGATTTCAAGTTCCAGGGCGATCTCACGGTAACTCATGCCTGAAACGAACCGAAGGTTCACCACCCTTGCGCATTGCGGCGGCAGGGTGGCTACTATGCGTTCAAGAAGCCGGAGCTCTTCTTCGTCGGGCCATTCGTCGTCCTCTATTTCGGAAAAGTCCACGGTGTAAAGGGAGTGCAGGCGGTCGCGCACGGCCATGTCGCGGATACGGTTCAGACACCGGTTGCGTACGGCCCGCAACAGATACGACGGCGTGATGGCCTCGGAGGGGCTGTCGATAAGCGACGCGAATATATCATGCACTATGTCGCGGGCACCCTCTGCATCGTTCAGCAGACGGCTGGCGAGGAGGTGCATCGCAGCATAGTTGTCGCGAAACAGCTTATCGAAATCTTTTCTTTGCATCATATAATATATAGACACGCCATGCAGGGAAAATCACACCTCCGGCTTCCGGATATTTACAAAATTAGTAAATTAATTCTGACAGCTCGGGCTGCCCGCAGAATACTATCCGGGCAGCCCAAGTTATTTCAGGATATTACTGTCAATGGAAATGTTGGCCTGACGTTGGCTGCGCTGTATCTTCTTGCCGAAGTCGAAGGTGTAGGCCACCTTGACCATACCGTAGAAACGACCGTGCGACACCGTGTTCATCATATAATTGCCCACATCAATCCACCGGCGTTTTTTCTGTCGGCTCGAGGTGCGCGCCCATGCGTCCACACGCCATCCTCCGTGGGTCCAGCCAATGCTCAGCTCGGCATTCATCGGAGCAAAATTGTAGGAATAATCCATTCCCGTGAAGCGGTTGGTGGTGTTGCCTTTGAGATTGAATGAGAAGTCTCCCAGGAAATACATCAGCCCCACCGTGGCGGAAGCGCTGTTGAGCTGCTGCTTTACACGGTGGTCGCTCCGCACGGTGTGCGAAAGACTTCCTCCACCCGACACACGGAGATTGTCCGTTATCTTCCATGTGACATCAGGTGCGAATGTAGCGCTCTTGTAATCGCCGTTGAGATATGACAGAACAAGATGGTCGCCCTCTGTGAAATAGGCAATGGTCGTAAAATCCGGAAAATATTTGCCTGAAAGGCGCGAGGCTATATTGACTCGCCCCAATTGCAGACTATAGCTGATGTTCGACTCGTACATCTTGAAGTTTTTAAGCGAGGGGTTGCCCCTGCGCGACATTATCAGGTCGATGGGCTGTTCGGCCGCTGTGCGGACGGAGAGAGGAGGGATGGAGTTTCCAACCGACATATCGAACGAAAACTGGCTCTGACGAGTAGGATTATAAGTAAGCTGCGTGAAAAAGCGCGGGAAAACCGTGTTCTGCTTCTCGTATCCGTGAAGGCTCACGTTGACCATCGAGAGGCCGGGACGGGCCGATAAACGTAACTTCGATGACACGCGGTGGGTATATTCCACCATCAACAGCGCCTCGGATTTCCACATGTGCTGCCATGAGCTATAGGTTCCCGCATAGTCTGTAGACGATGAGCGGAAGTAATCCCCCAGCGAAAAAGAAAGCTGGTTCCGGTGCCCGAGATCAAGATAATAGGCTACGATGGTATTGAGGTTGAAAACCTTGTCACGGGTATCGGAGGTCACTTCATTCTCGTCGGCGAAATAGACGTAATTATACTTGCTCCGGGAAAATGAACCGTTAGCCGAGACAATTAATAAATCATCTTTTCTAAATCCGAATTGGCCGTAATAACCTGTCGACACACCCAAGGCGCGGTTGCCGGTGCGCGAATCGGTGGTTTGGGTGAGACTTACGGGATCCGAATACGTCATGCGTCCTGCGGATGTATCCACATTTCTGCGCCCGGAGACTCCGGCATGAACGCTCTGATATTTTCTGTCCTTCACATGCTCTATATTTATCTGGCCGTATTCGCCGTAAGCTCTCTCTCGCCCACCTATCGAATTGAAGGTTCTGTCAATAGTGCGTGAGTCGAGTTTGAAACTCTCGGCCTTCTCAACCGCATCGGCGGCGCCGTTCTGCATGTTGTAGCCCGCGAATCCGTAATAGCTTGTATTGCCCTTGTTGATTTTTGTAAAACCGTTGTAGTTGCCGCTCAGATAGCCGCCCACAGCCTGCTGAGCATCAAAGGTGGCATAGCCACCGGTGGTTTTCTTTTTGGTTATGAAGTTTATGGCGGCGAAATCATTGGCATAACGTCCTACCGGAGCGTCATGGTATTCGATTTTCTCCACGTCTTTCGGGCGTAGGTTCTGAACCATGCGGTATTCAGCCGGAGCGCCGTTGATATAGAGGCTCACTTTCTGCCCGTAGAGCGTCACCGTACCCTCGAACGGGTCAACCTCCAGAGCCGGAATCATCAGATTGCGAAGCAGCTGATAACCCGTAGATGCATGCCTTACCGACATCTTATCGGGAATTATCTGCAGGTGACCGTCTACTCGCGTCATCGCCCGGCCCTTCACAGTCACCTCACCCAACTCGCGGCTTTCAGGCGAAAGTTCTATCTTCGGCAACTTAACTCCGTCTGCTCCGGCTTTCACCTTCATGGCAACAGGCATATATCCTAATGAGGTAATGATTACAATATATTCATCCCTTTCAGGCACATTGAACTTAAATTGTCCCGATGCATCGGTTGCTCCACCGCTCAGAAAAACGGAATCGGTTGTCAGAAACCTTATGGAAGCAAACTCGAGCGGTGTGCCACCGGTTTTCTCAATCTTACCGACGGCCCCCAATTCCTTTCCTGTAGCTCCCGATTTAATCATCGTGTCAGAATCCGCTTGAAGTGTCTGATCTGCAAGGTCAATCCTATCATCATACAGAGACAGACTTCCGCGAAGTGTTTTATAGCCCGACGCGGAAATCTCAATCGTATACGCTCCACCCGGGAGGTTAATCGTAAAACGGCCATCCTCTCCTGAAACAGCCACAAATGCCGAATCGTACTCGTTTATGAACTTATACATTACGTTCTTAATGGGTGCTCCTTTGACATCCACAAATCTCCCCTTTACAATCGCGGCCGATACGATGAATGTAAGCGATGCAGCAACGGCCGCAATTACCACAATAAGTCTTTTCATGTCCATATAATAGTGTTTATGTTGGTTTCGACACTATAAAGACACGACACATTAAAAAAACCTCACCTCTGTCCGTGGAATTTTTACGAACAGAGGTGAAGTGAGAATTATTCTGTGGCTGCGAGGGAAATAGTCGGCAATTATTAAAAACGTATGCACGGATCCGTAAGGAAAGCCATGCATACGTTGGGGACCATGAAAAAGTTTCAGTTATTTTTTGGCTTTTGCTGCTTTGGCCTGCTGCTTCTCTACGGCTTTGGCGCGCTTCTCGTTGGCGGCTTTGGCCTTGACGCCTTCGGCGGTACGGGAGAAAGAGTAGGGACGCGACTCGGGAGCGGTGCCGCGGAGTTTGTTGGGGGTCGAGCTCATGTCGAAGTCAAGCACCGGACCGTTACAGAGCTGCTCGTTGGTGATATAAGTCTTGTCAGACGGGGTCTTGTCGATGGCAAGAGCGTTCACATAGATATTCTCGTCCGAATTGCTCGGAGCGTTGATTTCAACCGTCTTGCCGTTTTCAAGATGAATCTTAGCTTTCTTGAACTGGGGCGAGCCGAGAATATACTCTCCAGTGCCGGGAGCCACGGGATAGAATCCGAGCGATGAAAGCACATACCATGCCGATGTCTGGCCGTTGTCCTCGTCGCCGCAGTATCCGTCGGGGTTGGGGGTGTACATGCGGTTCATAACGTCGCGTACATGCTGCTGGGCTTTCCAGGGCTCTCCCGAGAAGTTGTAGAGATAGATCATGTGCTGGATGGGCTGGTTGCCGTGGGCATAATTGCCCATGTTCATAATCTGCATCTCGCGTATTTCGTGGATCACCTGACCGTAATAGCTGTCATCGAAAATCGGGGGCACGGCAAACACGGAATCCATCATCACGTTAAACTCGCGGTCGCCTCCCATGAGGTCTATCAGGCCCTGGGGGTCGTGGAACACCGACCAGGTGTAGTGCCATGCGTTGCCTTCGGTGAAAGCGTCGCCCCATTTCAGCGGGTTGTAGGGACTCTGGAAGGTGCCGTCCTCGTTACGGCCGCGCATAAGGTTGAGGGAGGGGTCGAAGATGTTGCGGTAGTTGTATGCAGCCATGGCGTAGGGAGCAAGTTCCTTCTCCGATTTGCCGAGAGCCTTTCCGAGCTGATAGATACACCAGTCGTCGTAGGCATATTCGAGGGTGCGTGCGGCATTCTCCTTGATACCCACGTTGTAAGGCACGTATCCGAGCTTGTCGTAATACTCATGGCCGAGACGGCCGGTGGAGCTTACCGTGGGATGAACCTTGTGGGCGCCGGAAGTCACGGCCTGCCACAGTGTCTCCATATCTTCTGCCTTTATGCCGTTGATATAGGCGTCGGCCACCACAGAAGCGCTGTTGTTGCCAACCATGCATCCGCGGTGTCCGGGGCTGGACCATTCGGGCAGGAAGCCGCTTTCCTTATAGATATTGACCAGAGCTTCCTGGAACTTCTGGTTCTGCGAGGGATAGAGGATGTTGAGCATGGGGAAGAGGGCGCGGAAGGTATCCCAGAAGCCGGTGTCGGCAAACATGTAGCCGGGAAGCACCTCGCCGGTGTAGGGGCTGTAGTGCACGGGGTTGCCCTGGGCGTCTATCTCATAGAAGTTGCGGGGGAAGAGCAGGGTGCGGTACATGTTGGAATAGAAGGTGCGCTTGGCGTCGAGTGATTCCTCGCCGTCGTCTTCAATCTCTATGCGTCCGAGGGTCTCGTTCCATTTCTTGCGTCCCTGGGCCTTGATGCGGTCGAAATCGCCGTCGCCAAGCTCCTTGAGATTGAGAAGAGCCTGCTCGGGGCTGATGAACGACGATGCCACGCGGGCATTCACCACCTGGCCCTTGGCCGTGGGAAAGCCCACGATGGCCATGGTATGGTTGCCGGTAGCCGATTTGCGGGCGGTGGAGAGCACGCTGTCGGTCACGGTGGCGGTATAGGTGAACGGAGTGTCAAACTCCATCACGAAGTAATTTTTGAAATTCTCGGGCACGCCTCCGCTGTTACGGGTGGTGTAGCCGGTGATGCGGCGGTTGGCAGGATCGATTGTCACGCTCGAGCCGCGGTCGAAGGCATCAAGCACCACAGTGGATGTATCGGACTGCGGGAAAGTGAAGCGGAAGGCCGCTGCGCGCTCGGTGGGAGCGAGTTCGGTGGTCACGTCGTGCTCGGCAAGATAAGCCTTGTAATAATATGGTGTGGCGGTCTCGGCCTTGTGGGAATACCAGCTTGCGCGGTCGTTCTCGCCATACTTGATGCCGCCGGTCACGGGCATGATGGAGAACTGGCCGTAATCGTTAATCCAGGGGCTGGGCTGGTGGGTCTGCTTGAAGCCGCGCAGCTTGTCGGCGGCGTAGGTATATGTCCAGCCGTCACCCATTTTTCCTGTCTGGGGTGTCCAGAAATTCAGGCCCCAGGGCATAGCCACTGCAGGATAGGTGTTTCCGGTCGAAAGACTGTACTTCGACTCGGTGCCCACGAGGGTGCTTACATAATCAACAGGTTCGGCTGCCGAAGCCGCGTAGACCGACGCTCCGAGCAGCAGAAGTGATGTGAGTTTTCTCATGATTCTGGTTATAGTGATGTTATTTTGATTGATTTTTCACGGAAAAGAAACGAGCGCTTTCGGCTCACTCTTACAAAGGTAGCTATCCGCGGGCATATTTCAACGGGAAGGTTGAAAAAAAATCGGTAAATTTGCAACAATTAGAAATTTTGAATAGGAATTATGGAAATAAAGGATATGAAGATAGTGTTTTTCGGCACTCCCGACTTCGCGGTTGCGAGCCTTCGCCGGCTTCATGAGGCCGGATGCGACATAGCCGCCGTGGTCACCGCTCCCGACAAGCCCGCAGGGCGCGGCAAGCACCTCATGGCTCCCGCAGTAAAAACCTATGCCCTCGAGGCCGGCCTGAAAGTCATGCAGCCCGAAAAGCTAAAGAATCCCGAATTCGTCGACGAGCTCCGCAGCCTCGGAGCCGATCTTTTCATAGTAATCGCTTTCAGAATGCTTCCGGAAGTGGTGTGGACCATGCCCCGTCTCGGCACATTCAATCTCCACGCCTCGCTGCTGCCGCGCTACCGCGGAGCCGCGCCCATAAACTGGGCCGTGATAAACGGCGACACCGAAACCGGCATCACCACATTTTTCCTCAAACACGAGATTGACACCGGCGACGTGATTGACTGCCGCCGCATAGACATAACCGACAGCGACGACGCAGGAACTGTCCATGACCGCCTGATGGAACTTGGTGCGGAGCTTACACTCGACACCGTAAAATCCATAGCTGCAGGCACGCTCCACACCACCCCCCAGAGCGAACTCACAGCCGGGACCGGGCAGCAACCTACTCCCGCGCCAAAGATTTTCAAAGAAACGTGCCGCATAGACTGGAGCCGCCCGGCAGCCACGGTGCGCAATCTGATACGCGGACTCTCGCCCCATCCCACCGCATGGACGGAGATGCACGGCGTGGGGGCCGATGCTGCCTCGCTGAAGATATTCAAGGCCTCGCTTACAGGCATTCCAGCCGATGCAGAGCCCGGAACGGCCACGGTCGACGAGCGCGGACGCCTCCTGGTGGACTGCGGCGACGAGAAGCTGCAGCTCGACGAGGTACAGGCGCAGGGGCGCAAGCGCATGAGCGCAGCCGATTTCCTGCGCGGCTGCCGAATGACAGCCATGCGTCTGTCCTGACGCTTCAGAACGAGAACTGAGCCATGGCACTCGCGCGGCGTGCCCAGCGGCTTGCGCCGTCGTGGTTCACACGCTGGCCCATGTCGAATTCCGCGCCCACCTGTATACGGGGCGTGAGATTCCAGAACACATTGGCGGCAATCACGCGTCCGGTCTTGTATTCATCCGGGGCCATCTCGGAGCCGTGCGGCATGTAATGCGACTGGCTGTAGTTGGCCGAGACAAACAGCGACGGGGTGAAATTATACTGCAGTCCCACATTCCATGCCACAGCTGCCGGAGCATACATCTCTCCGGGGTGTCTCGGATCGGGAATGAGGTCGTATTTGCCTATCTGGAGGTCGCCCCCGAGGCTTTCATATCCCTTGCCGCCGTTGACCGATCCGTAGAACGTTATCTGACGTGTGGGATGCAGCACTGAGCTCAGTTGCACACCCCACCCCGCCTTGTTGCGGTTCTTGCCCTCCACCATATTGCGGTAAGGAAGAGTGCGCAGTATTCCGGCAAGTCTCACATGGGCCGTCTGGCTCCACTCATACTGCACGAACGCCGCGAAGTCGGGCATCCAGTCGTCGACACTCTCGCACACCGCGTCCTCTTCCGTGATGTTGCTCGACGGCGTTTCGGCCGACAGAGCCACTGACCAGCGCTTTCCGAATGGCTTGATCCAGCGCACGAGCACATTGGTGGGCGATACCTTATTGTTCGGACCCTGCGCGTCGACCGTCGGGGGCACTGCGGCGGGATCGGAAAATGTGGAACTTGCATAGCCTATTGTCCAGTTGTTGATTACGGCATAAGCTTTTTTCAGATGGAAGTCGCGCCTCTCGTATCCGTTGAAATTGGCCTCGATATACAGCTGATAGTTACCGAACCTCTTGTTGCGGCCTATTACGCGAAAAAACAGCGAGGTGCCTGCAGGCGAGGTGCCGAACGCGCGGTCATGGCGCGGGTCGGGGTTGATGTCGATAAGGTAGGGGGCGAAGCCGCTCGAATTGACGGCCCCTCCCCAGTCGAAATATGCGCGCATCCTCACGCATCCGCCCACACCCATGGCCAGCTGTGCGTCCTTGCTCATGAACAGAAAGTATGGAGCGGCCGGATCCTGAAAATGACGGAACTGGTCGTAATAAAATGCGTCGACAAGACGCCGCACGCTGTCCACCGGGACCTGGCTCTCGCCCTGACCGGTTTCCTGGCCGCCGAAGGTTATCACTTTATGACTGCTTTTGAGCGAATCGAGCTGTTGGTCTACATAGCTGTGCACCTGTGCGGAAGCTCCCAGCGCCGAGGCAAGGAGAACTATTGAAAGTAAACGTTTCATATAATCTGTGACGAAAAAAAGAGTTGAAACAGCATTTTCCGGCCGGCGTGAGCCGGCACTATATAAAATCAACAGATCGGAGCGTCCATTTGTTTTTTGCTCCTGAAGCCGGTTGTTTATTGAAAATGAGCTATCTTTGCAGCCGTATGGAAAAAATCACACAGAAATTGCGGTTCTTATCCGCTATGATACTGCTCGCGGCCGCCCTTCCTGCCGCCGCCGGCATATTCAGTTCGATTCCCGACAGCACCTACCGTTACGGCGTGACGCTCAACGGCTCTGTAAGCTCGGGCGACCACACTCCGTTCTGGCTCGTCAACAACCGTCAGGGCCTCTCTTCGCTCCGCAAAGACAACGGATACCTGCGCGCTTCCCTGTTCCGCCGCGCCGACACCACCCGCACATGGAGCTGGGATTTCGGCGTTGACCTTGCCGTGGCCGCGCGCTACCAGTCGACATTCAACGTTCAGCAGCTCTACGCCGGCGTCAACTGGCGCTGGCTCAACCTCACCATAGGCAGCAAGGAACGCCACGCATTCCTCGGCGACTGGCGCCTGAGCTCCGGCGACCTTTTGTTCTCGGAAAACGCACGGCCCATCCCGCAGGCCCGTCTGGAGACACGCGACTACATATTCATTCCCGGCACACGCAACTGGCTGTCGGTAAGAGCCTACATATCGATAGGCGCGTTTACCGACACGCACTGGGCCGAGGACTATGTGCCCGAGACTTCACGCCTGGCCCGTAACGTGCTGTTCCATTCCAAGGGACTTATGTTCCGCATAGGCGACCCGACCCGCGACCAGCTCACCTTCGAAGGAGGCATGGAGATGGGAGCGCAGTGGGGAGGCACTATCCGCCGCTACGACAAGGCCACCGGCAAATTCACATACTCCCACATGGGCCACTCGCTCAAGGATTTCTGGCACGTGCTCATCCCATCCTCCGGCGGCGACACCTCGGATCCAACCCAGATAGGCGAGATTCTCAACTGCTACGGCAACCACACCGGCCAGTGGAGCTTCGGTCTCAACTGGCTTCCCGATTACACCCAGTGGGGCGTGAAGGCCTACTACAAGCACTATTTCGAGGACCACTCGATGATGACTTTCGACTACCCTTGGCGCGACATGCTCCTCGGCGGCGAGATACGCCTCCCGGCCAATCCGGTGATCGACAAGTTTGTCTATGAATACCTGATGATGAAATTCCAGGCCGGTCCGGTCTACTGGGACCACACCCCCGAAATCAACTCGCAGGTGAGCGGCCGCGACGACTATTACAACCACGGCATCTACAACGGCTGGCAGCACTGGGGCATGGGCATAGGCAACCCCCTTCTGCGCGCTCCCCTCTACAACTCCAACCACGAACTCTATTTCTATCATAACCGCGTCAAGGCCCACCACTTCGGCTTCGGAGGCGCTCCGGTGCCCGGACTCGACTACCGTGTGCTCTTCACTTACAACCGCTCATGGGGCACATACGGTTTCCCCACATCACAGGTGCTCCACGGCTACAATCTGCTCCTGGAAGCCACCTGGCGTCCCGCACGCCTCAAAGGCTGGAGCGGAACCCTCTCGCTCGGCGCCGACTGGGGCAAACTCACCGGCTGCAGCCGCGGCATGATGCTTTCAATCTCTAAATCAGGATGGCTATGAAAACCATTTACAAGATAATCGCTCTCACCCTTATTGCAGCCACCGGGCTGCTTGCTGCCGGATGCCGCGACTGTCCCACTAACGGCAAACTCGACAACCAGTGGCAGATAATGAAAATAGAATATCCCGACGGAACCGTGCAGCAGCCAGAGAAACTCTACTACTGTTTCTACCGCGACATAGTGCAGCTCACCACCGGCGGAGTAGTGGCCACCGCCAACCTCACCCAGAAAGGCTCCACCCTCACTATGGAGTTTCCCTACAGCACTGCCGACAAGCTTACTCCCTGGGGACTCACCCTGGCCCCAGGAGAACACACCAACGTCACCGGCCCCGTGTACACCGTTGAGATAGACCATCTCTCCGACCGTACCCTCCGCATGGTCACCTCCCAGGGCGTCACAATCTCCTGCCGCAAATTCTAAACCGCCCTCTTCCACATAGAAAAGTTCAAGAGGGTGTTGTAAAATCCCTAAAAGCAGTGGCCTGCTCCACCGCCTGGGAGCGTCGGCCTCCGGCCGTCGAGGTTGTAAGCACAATCCTGCCACCAGAGCCTTTGTCAGGTAAAAAAGCGGAGTCCGCAAGGTCCCCAAAGTCCGTCAGGTCCGTACCGTCCGTCAAGTCTCACCCTCGCCTATCCCGGTAACTTTTCCTTGCATTATACATCTGCTCACGTATCCCCCCCATCCCTCAGAAATTGACGTTGCTGAGCCTCCATAAGCCGGTGAAGCAGATAAGATGCCTGATAACAAAGAGCAATACAAAGATTGCAGAATTCCTCAGCCGGATAAGAATCAGCAAACTTCAGAGGATCCCTCATAAAATCCTCTGACCTTATATAGCCTACGAGGGCCTCCTTCCGAGGAAAACCGTCCTCCCACTGCTGCAGACCATTCTGCCGCAGATAATCCTCATAGTCCAGTAGAAGCTCCTCCAGAGACGCCTTGGCCACATTCGTAAGCTTAATTTCCGTCTCACGCGACGTTTCCGAGGCCATACTTCCCTCCGCGATATTCTGCTTCCCGGAGCGTGCCGCCTGCTCCATCTGATCCCGTGTACGGCTGTTCGCAGGAATATACTTTTTCACGAAACAAACCGTCAGATCATAAATAATCTCAGTAAGCTTATACACCCTCAGTTTACGGTAGCCACCCCGCTGCTTTAAAAAACCCTCCATAGCTTTAAGGTATTGATTGAAAGACGCTAAATTACGAATAAATCCTCAATACCAAAATCATATCCCAGAAAAATCTCCACCCCCACAAAAAACAGACCCTACCGACCCCACTGACTCTACTGACTTTATTGACTCTACTGACTTTATTGACTCTACTGACCTTACAGACCTTACAGACATTGCTTCCCCCATTAAAAGAGTCCCAGCACCTTCAATAAAGTCAGTACTGTCCCCAAAGTCCGTAATGTCCGTACCGTCCCTAAAATCCGTAGCGTCCCTAAAGTCGGTAGTGTCCGTAACGTCCGTACCGTCCATAAAATCCGTAGCGTCCCTAAAGTCGGTATGTGTCCGTAAAGTCCCTAAGGTCCGTAAAGTCCCTAAGGTCCGTAAAGTCCGTAAAGTCCATAGCGTCCCAGTAGCTGAAGAGGGTGGCGGAACCATCGGTTCCGTCACCCTCTCATTGTTGGGTCGATATCACTCCTCGCGGAGTGATGCCTTTATGTTAGATTGTCTAACAAATCATATTAGATGCCCACGTTAGGACCAGCACCCCACTGAGGAGCACCCACATCCTGCCACAAACGCTCGGTATTGAGATAATTGCCAGTACCTGTAGCAGCTGTGCTGAAGCCCTGAGATACATAAGCTGCTTCAATGATATCCTTCATCAAGTCTGTAGGTGAAACAGGGCTGAAATAACCTCGGCGGTTGAAGCCATCGGCAGGATATCCCGCAGCGGTATAATCAGTACGCGGGAACAGAGATGAATTAAACTTGGGAATTCCAGAACGACGGCCGGTAACAAACTGATCCAATGGGTTGAACATAAAGTGGAACTCAAGATTCAGGAAAATCTTCTCAAGGTCATCGGCTTTATTACCTGTAAGCTGATATTTAGGCTGACTTAGCAGGTCTGACACTTCATTAGGCTTAAGATCTATAACCTCTTCGTGAGCGGATACATTTCTTGTATCACCGTAGTAGGGCAGCTTGCTAAGACGGGCATACTTGTCCCATGACTCGACAGACTGCTGCACGGCTGTTCTAAAATAATCCGATGCATTTCCGAGGCCGGTTACACCACCGTAGGTAGCAAACTCGGCAAGATAGAAGTTAACCTCAGCTGCAGTCATATACATATCATAGCGAGGGTTATCGTCTCGATCGACTATTACTTCTCCGCCGGGAACACGCGGGAAGTTCTTATCGGCACGCTGACTTAAAAGCTGCTCGTTGAAATTCGAGTAGGGACGATATGAGTAGGTTGTTCCATCTACCACTATGGTATTCGCGCCGGGCTGACCCTGAGTACCATTATATCCGAAATACTGCCGGTCAGAAACTTCGGTACTGGAGTTGGCATTTGCGCCGTCAGGTACACCTATGTAACGCACCCAAGGCTCACCCTTGCCTTTCCAGTTCTTGAATACGGTCGTCCCGTCAACTTCTTCAGTCTCTACCATTTCCATTATAACAGGAGGAATAGCACTGGCGTATCCATTCCGCAGGTAATAATCAACTATATCAGAATTCCAATCATTCTTAGTCAGGAAGAAACGAACTCGCGGGTCTCCATTCTCAACCATATAGTCCACTACCTTCTTGGATCCGACGATTCCCTGATATGTAATTGTGGTATTACCGGTACCGAAAGCAAGGTCTCCACGGTCATAAGGAACACCCTCACCCCAGTTTGTATCCGCCTTGCTAAAGAGAAGGTCGTCATCCGTTGAAGTCATCACACCATCAGCAACAGCCTCGGCGACAATAGTTTTTGCAAGCGCAAGATCACGGTGGATAAGGCGGGTTGCGAGTTTGACACGGAGGGAGCTTGCAAGTTTGGCCCACTTGCTCCAATCACATTTGTAGGCAAGATCCTGATTGTTTTCATAACCGCCTTCGGGTGATGGAGGATTCTTGAACACCTGAACGGCTGCCTTAAGTTGACTGTTCCAAAGGGTGTAGAGTTCCTGAACTTTATCATATTTAGGAGTCATCGGACCACCGTAAATATAGCTGGCCGCTTCGGTATAAGGAATATCACCGTTATTATCGGTGTCACGTATGCCACCGAAAATAGCAAGCACCTGAACTGCTTTCAGATAACAAGCATTATCACCTCCATCCTCACCAAACTTGTCAACCATTTCATTGTAGTAACGAAGAAGTTCGGTACTCATTAGGCCAAGTGTCTGGCCGGATTTAGCGAGACGATCTTCGGTCATCGACCCGGAAAAACCGCACATCTGACAGTTTTTTAGATAATTATCAGCTGTATGGAACCAGACGCCATAATCAAAAGGTGAAAAACCAAGCTGTGCTGTGGTAAACAGCTGAGATGCTCTTGCATCGGTAACCTCCGATGGTGGAATATTAGGATCCTTCAAATCATCACGACAGCCTGTAAGGGCAGTTGTCAGAGTGCCGAGAAGGACAATCGATAGTATCGATTTATAATTTTTCATAATTTATATTCTGTGAATTGTTTAGGTATTAGAACTGAGCGTTGATAGTAAAGGTGAAGCTTGCGGTCGTACCTTCAAATGTACGAAGACGGAACTCGGAGGAGTTGGTACCGCGAACCGATTCAGGATTCTCCTTATTGGGAAGACTGTTGAGCAGATAGCCTAAGTTGTGACCTGTTGCGGTAAGATTGATACCCTTCGAGCCAAGTTTCGCTGCGATATTCTGGGGAAGCGAATAGGAAAGAGATACCTCACGGAGTGCGATATAATTAAGTTTTCTAAACCAATCCTTAGTAATCACACCCTGTTCGGGAGCTGAAGCAACATTCACCCAAGCCATGTTACGGCCTGTCCAGAGAGAAGCATGAGTCGGTTCGATAATACCCTTATCAAGGAGTTCCTTAAATGTTTCACCTGTTTCATACTTGCCTGTGCCGACAGTATAAGTCGGAGCTGCCTGATCGGCCGTATGGTTGGGAAGTGTTATCACCGTGCCGGTAGGGAATATACCGTCAGGTATAACACCGTCATGATATGTCTTACCATTCCACATAGAAGTATATGTCACACCGCCATGAGCTGCATCGCGATATGCAAGAGATGTTTCGGTAAGACCGCTCCCTGTACCATATTTCGCACCATACGATGCTACATAGCCACCAAAGCGTCCGTCAAGGGAAACATTAAGTCTCCAATTCTTGTAGCGAAGATTGGTTGATACGCTTCCAAGGAACTTGGGATTGATATCTCCGACTTCCTTAAGTTCGCCGGAACGCTGCATGAATGCGCCTTTTCGTACTGCATGCCAGGCAAGAATAGGAAGACCCGATCCCTTTGTCTTGAGAGAGCCGTCTTCATTATACTGATCTGTGTCATAGGCAGGCGCCGAGTCAGAAAGAAGTGTGCCATAAGCGCCGCCGACCTTTGCTACAGAACCTATACGGTAGTTGCCGTATGCAGGATCTCCCGAAAGAAGAATATAATTAGCTACATTAGGATGAAGTTCAACAATTTTCGACTTGTTATGAGTGAATGTGAAAGTCATATCCCATGTCCAGTCCTTAAGCTCTATAGGAGTTGCGTTAAGGGCAATCTCAATACCTCTGTTTTCAATATTACCGGCATTGATAAGCTGGTTGGAAATACCCGAAACGGAGGGAACTGCGATTGTCATAATCTGATCCTTGGTGTTCTCCTTGTAGTAAGCGAAGTCAATACCGAATCTGTTGTTGACGAAACGCCAGTCGAGACCGAATTCCCATGATGTCTTACGTTCGGGTTTCAGATTCATGCTGTTCTGCGTGGTAGGAATACCTATTGAAGAAACGCTATTGCCCCCTACGGTACCGGTCGAGAATGAATAAGCATTGTTAATGGTATAGGGACTCGTATCGTTACCTACCTGAGCCCATGACGCACGGAACTTGGCCAGAGACACCCACCAGGGGAGATACTCGCGGAAAGTATTGTCAGCAAGCCATGATGCGGATACTGAAGGATAGAAATAGCTGTAAGTACCATGTCCATCAGAATAAAGAAGAGCTGATGACCAGTCATTACGTCCGGTTACATCAAGATATACCTGACCCTTCCAGCTTGCGCCAAGCTGTGCCATTGCCGACCACATGGTCTTGGTTCCGGTGATAGAACCGGAGCTTACCACAGGATTCTTCGAATTTGAGATAAAGAACTTGTTGGGAACTACAAGGCCACCGTCTGTACGTACAGACATAGACTGTGCGTAAGAGTGGTAATACTCACCGCGAATGAGGCCATGAGTCTCGAAATCGCCCCATTCCTTGTTTAAGTTCATGTTCACATTGAGGTTAGTCTGCTCTTTCGTTGTCTGACTAAGAGCATAGGAACCGCCCTCATTGCGATATCCGGAGCCGGGATTTTTCGTCTCTCCACGAACGTAATAGTAGTTGAAGCTACCTTCAGTGGAAAGCGTCATCCATTCCAGAGGTTTCACCGTAAGTTTTATGTTGGGGCGTACAACTACTTCTTTCTGCTTGTAGTTATTCTCGAAAATTCCCCACCAGAAACCATTTCCGAGGAGCGAGCCATATTTGTCACCGTATGCGCTAGATGCAACACCACCGTGTTCGCCCTTATAATGAAAACGGTCGGATGAATCGTAAGAACGTCCGAATTCACCATTTACGAACTGTTCACCAATGTTGATGGGAGAGTTGCGGGGAGTGGTACTTCCGAAGTTAACGCCACCTTCTATATTTACAGTTCTGCTAATTTGATGCGAAGCTTTCAGGAGCATATTGTATCTCTTCATGTCGTTGTTTTCAACCACACCCTGAGCATATTTATAGCCGGCTGATAAGTAGAAATTGGTGGTTTCGTTTCCACCTGTGATGGCAACGTTTGTGGTAGTATTAAAACCGGTACGGTAAGCGTCCTTATAGTTGTTCTTATAGGCCTTGTAAGGACGGATTGTTCCATCAAAGTACACAACCGGCTGGCCGTCATAGGGAGCGCCCCAACCCATTGCGGAATACATGTCATCAAGATAACGCATACCGTCGTCACGTACATTCCATACGGTATTATCCCAGATATCATTCTGGGGCTTACCCTGATTGTCATAGAGACCGGGAATCACGTTGGGATTAGAGGTTGCCCAGCCATTAAAGGTTCCCTCACCGTAAATGTTCTGGAACTTGGGAGAGTTAATCTTCCAGTCGCAGCCAATGGTCTGAGTAAAAGTCACACCGTAACCCTTTGACCCTTTGCCGCTCTTGGTGGTGATCACAACCACACCGTTAAGACCGCGCGAACCGTAAAGTGCGGTTGCGGCAGCGCCTTTCAGTACCGACACAGACTCGAAGTCGGCGGGGTTAAGGTTCTTCAGCTCATTACCATAGTCAGAGTTATTTGCATCCCAGTCACCCTCCTTGTCGTTCTGGGCATTGTCGAGAATGATACCGTCAACAACATAGATGGGCTGGTTGTTCTTGCCGAGGGTAGATGCTCCGCGGATCTCGATCTTGTTTGAACCGAAGAGGCCACCGTCCGACTGGTTGATGTTCACGCCGGCAACCTTTCCCTGAAGTGCCGAAACTGGATTTACGAGGTTAGTGTTGAGTTCCTCGCCCTTGAGTTCGGTCACGGCGTAACCGAGGGCTTTCTTTTCACGTTTCATACCGAGAGCGGTCACAACGACTTCGTCGAGGTTGTGGGCGTTCTCTTTAAGAGTAATGGACACGGGCTCGCTACCTGTCACCTTGAAGGTATAAGGATCGCAGCCAATGTAGGTAACTGTGATTTCGTCGCCGATTTTTACACCTTTCAGCGAGAACTCACCATCGATATTTGTGGCAGCGCCTGTTCCGGCACCTTTCACAATCACTGAGGCGCCGATCACCGGCTCACCCGTTGAGTAATACACTGTACCGGTACACGTTACAGTCTGCGCAGGAGCCTGTGCAGTCTGAGCTTCCGTGGCATAAACCGCTCCGCATGCGCCGCAGGAGAGGATACCGGCCAGCATCAATTTAGTTAATTGATTAGGCATAGATTGGTTAAAAAATGATTGATTAATAAAAATGTGTATCTAAAATGTTTATATTTCGATTGGTATTGGCAAGTTTCCTGTATGGTCTCCTACAATTTACATTGGTATTGATTCCATGGCATCGGGAAGTTACTAAGCACGCACTTGTAGCCTTCCACCTGCAAATTTAGTATAAAAACATCGACAATTCCAACAAAACAGTTGTTTTTTTCTATGACAAAACGCATTTTTTGACCCGTTTATTATCCCTCCGACCCCTAACAGGCTTATTTAACATACAGAAACCCATTTTTACAACCAGCCTGCTCTGGCCGACGTTTCGCAACAGGGAAGGCCGCGTCTGCTGCACTGGGAAGGACGCGTCTGCTGCACTGGGAAGGTCGGCGTCCCCGCCGTCCTTCTCCCTAAAAAGATCACCGTCCGTTATCCTGGGAAGGTCGGCGTCCCCGCCGTCCATTTCCCTGAGAAGATCACCGTCCGTTACCCTGGGAAGGTCGGCGTCCCCGCCGTCCTTCTCATGGAGTGTCGATATCCTCATCGACACCACTCAACCCGCAGGAGAGCTGCCGTTTCTCTCCGCCAAGCGGTATAGGCGCGATTTATCCCCTCTCCAAAAAAGTCTCCATATATAAATATTAGGTGAACCCCCGGACCTCCGCACGCCTCTCAATCCGCATCAGAATGGGTTCTCCTCAAAAAAATACGTACCTTTGCCGTGGCACAACATATTTTAACCAATCATTTACAGCTTATGAAAAAGCAATTCACCCTTCTTACGCTGCTCGCCGCAGCCGCCACCCAGGCTGCAGCCGCTCCGGGCGCCACAGCCGGTCCCGAGGCAAGGCTGCTCCGCTTCCCGGCCACAAACGGCCGCGACGTGGTGTTCAGCTACGCCGGCGACCTCTACACCGCCCCGCTTGCCGGCGGCGAGGCACGCCGCCTCACATCCCACATCGGCAACGAGATTTTTCCTCGATTCTCGCCCGACGGCCGGCAGATAGCTTTCACCGGACAATACGACGGCAACACCGAAGTATATCTGATGGATGCCCGCGGAGGCGAACCCCGCCGCATCACCTACACATCTACAAACTCGCGCGACGACCTGGGCGACCGCATGGGCCCCAACAACATCACCATGGGCTGGGCGCCCGACGGCACGGTCGTATACCGCAACCGCATTGGCGACGGATTCGACGGCCAGCTATGGAAAGCCCCCACCGACGGCTCCATGCCAACCCGCATTCCCCTGCCCGAAGGCGGTTTCTGCTCCTTCTCGCCCGACGGAAAGCGCATGGCCTACAACCGCGTGATGCGCGAATTCCGCACCTGGAAATACTATCGTGGCGGAATGGCCGACGACATCTGGATCTACGACCCCGCTAAAGGCACCGTGACCAACATCACCTCCAATCCCGCCCAGGACATCGCCCCGATGTGGATCGGCGACGAGATTTTCTTCATCTCCGACCGCGATATGACCATGAACCTCTTCGCCTACAACACCCTCACAGGCAAAACCGAGAAAGTGACCGACTTCACCGACTTCGACATCAAGTTCCCCTCGTACGACGGCCACACCATCGTGTTTGAGAAAGGCGGCTACATCTATGCCTTCAATCCAGCCACACGCCAGTCGCGCAAAATCGACATCACCCTCGCCGCCGACAACGTCTACGCCCGGCCGCAGCAGCAGTCCGTGGCCGACCGCATAACCAACGCCAGCCCCTCGCCTGCAGCCGAGCGCATGGCCATGACGGCCCGCGGCGAAGTGTTCGACCTTCCCGCTGCCGGCAAAGGCGTGACACGCAACATCACCCGCACTCCCGGCGCCCACGACCGCGCTGCCGTGTGGAGCCCCGACGGCAAGTCGATAGCCTACATCTCCGACGCCACCGGCGAGACCGAAATCTGGCTCAAAGATGCCGACGGCTCCACTCCCCGCCAGCTCACCAAAGGCAACGACACCTACATCCGCGCCCTCCAGTGGACGCCCGACTCCCGCCGCATCATCTACACCGACCGCAAGAATCGTGTGGTGAGCGTCGACCCCGCATCTGGCGCAAAGACCGTGCTCTTCACCAATCCCGAGCACGAGATGCGCGGCATAGCCGTATCGCCCGACAGCCGCTGGATAGCCTACTCTCGCTCCGGCGCCAACCAGATGGGCGTGATCTACGTGCGCTCCCTCGCCGACGGAAAAGAGTATCCCGTGACCGAAAAATGGTACGACTCATCCTCGCCGATATTCTCCTCCGACGGCCGCTACCTCATCTTCACCTCCGAGCGCGACTTCAACCCCACCTACGGGCAGCTTGAGTGGAACCACGTCTACAACAATATGGGCGGCATCTACATGGCAATGCTCGCCGCCGACACCCCCTCGCCCCTCCTCCCCGAAGACGAAAAACTCTCCACCGACACCGACCAACCAGCCAAGTCCGCAGAGTCCGTAAAGTCCGTAGAGTCCGCTAAACCCCAGGCCGCTCCCACCGTCACCATCGACCCCGAAGGCCTCCCCGGACGCATAGTCAAGCTTCCCCTCCAGGCCGGCAACTACCGTCCCGTCTACTCCGACGGCAAGACCGTGTGGTACTCCTCGCGCCGCTCCACCCGCGCCTTCGACCTTGCCAAGGCCGAGGACAACGCCGTGGCCGACGCCATGATGATCCCCGCTGCCGACGGAAAGCACGCCTTATATATAATAGGTGAAAAAATCTACACCGGCCCCCTTTCGGCATCGAAAGTGAAGCTTGAAAAGCCCGTCGACCTCTCCGACATGGTGGCCGTCATAGACTATCCCGCCGAGTGGGCGCAGATTTTCAACGAGACCTGGCGCGCCTATCGCGACGGATTCTACCTCGAAAACATGCACGGCGTAGACTGGAAAGCCATCCACGACAAATATGCCGCCCTGCTTCCCTGGGTGAAGACACGCCTCGACCTCAACTACCTGATTGGCGAGATGATATCCGAGCTTGCCTGCGGCCACGCCTACGTTAATCCCGGCGAGAAACCCGAAGCTCCCCGCGTCTCCATGGGTCTGCTGGGCGCCGACATCAGCCGCGTGAAAGGCGGCTACCGTATCGACGCCATCCTCGAGGGCGCTCCCTACTCCAAGGAACTCGTTTCCCCTCTGGCTCAGCCCGGCACAGGCGTTAAGGCCGGCGACGTCATCACCGCAATCGACGGCATCGCCACCGACACCGTTGCCAACATCCAGACGCTCCTCGCCGGAAAAGCCGGCGTGCTCACCGAGCTTACCATCGCTCCCGCCGGATCGACCAAAGCAGCCCGCAAGGTCGTGGTCAAACCCCTTGACAATGAATATCCTCTGCGCCATCTCCAGTGGGTGCGCCGCAACATCGACCGCGTCGACAAGGCCACCGACGGCCGCGTGGGCTACATCTACATCCCCGACATGGGTCCCGAAGGCCTCAACGAGTTCGCACGCTATTTCTATCCGCAGCTCGACAAGGAAGCCCTCATCATCGACGACCGCGCCAACGGCGGCGGCAACGTGAGCCCCATGATCATCGAACGCCTGATGCGCCGCCCCTACCGCATGACAATGCGCCGCGGCTCCAATCTCACAGGCACCGTCCCCGACGGCTCTCATACCGGCCCGAAAGTGCTCCTGATCAACAAATATTCAGCCAGCGACGGCGACCTCTTCCCCTGGAGCTTCAAGGCCAACAAGCTCGGCACCGTAGTGGGAACCCGCACCTGGGGCGGTATCATCGGCATCAGCGGCTCGCTCCCCTACATGGACGGAACCGATGTGCGCGTGCCTTTCTTCACCAACTACGACGCCGCCACCGGCCAGTGGATTGTTGAAAACCACGGCGTTGACCCCGACATCCTCATCGACAACGACCCCGTGAAGGAAGAAGCCGGCATCGACCAGCAGCTCGACAAAGCCATCCAGGTAGCCCTCGACCAGCTCAAGGACCGCAAACCCCTTCCCCCCGTCCCCGCTCCCCGCACATTCAAATCCCTCGGCCTCTAACGATTAAATATTAGAACTCGAAATCCCACCCAAGGC
>OLWA01000110.1_pt1 | contig 106767 bp, 100 predicted proteins | sample 1673251 | NCBI WGS metagenome assembly OLWA01 (sample SAMEA3178937, study PRJEB25190) | human gut metagenome | biome: human gut; feature: human-associated habitat; material: faeces | place: Austria | collected 2013 | reverse complement strand
TCCTGCCAGTGCATCTTCTCGCGGAGCACGGAGTAGATATCGTGCCGCGTCGCGCAGTGGGACAGGTCAAGCTCCACTTCAGGGGCGAGTGCGTCCAGCAGCCCCTTGCAGCCGGAGTATATGTCGTTCCATGCGGCGTCGAAATCGTCGGTATACCACGGGTCGGCGACGTCGTCGTCCGGGCGGCCGCAGTATTCGGTCAGCTTATGGAGCTTGCCGTCCGGGTCGCCTCCGCAGATGCGCAGCATATTGCGCAGGTTCGCCGCGTCCATGCCGATGAGCAGGTCGTACGCGCCGTAATCCGCCGCAGTCATGCGGCGGGCGGTTTTGCCCGCGCAGCCGATACCGTGCTCGGCGAGCTTGCGCCGCGCCTGCGGGTACACGGGGTTGCCCAGTTCTTCGCTGCTGGTCGCGGCCGAGGCGATATCGAATTCCCGCTCCAGCCCCGCCGAGGCGGCGAGCGACTTCATCACAAATTCCGCCATCGGGCTGCGGCAGATATTGCCGTGGCAGATGAAAAGTATTTTGGTCATATTCTTCACTCTTTTTCCCGGTTGTTTTGCTGCTCTTCTCTGTCTCACTGCTCTTTTTTAACAAGTCCACCACTTTTGTATCATTGTCTGTGTCCGTATTCAGCGAACTCATCAAAAGGCTGTTATTTCCTGTTACACGAATCATGTTTCTCCTCCTAATTTAAAACAAAATTGCCTCCATCCATCTTATACCTGATATATCGTTCTTTTTTCCGAAAAACTTAACCTTTAAGCTAATCTTTTCTTGCCGCTTTTAACATGGCAATCTCTCTGGCATATCCTTCTAAATCATTCGGTGTTTCAAGGTAAAATGGCAGTTTTTTCAATGCCGGATGGTTGATTATCCGCACAATGGCATCCATGGTCAGATTGCCTGCGCCCAGACATTCATGACGGTCTTTATGGCTGCCCAATACATTTTTCGAATCATTCAAATGAATGGCACACAGCTTATCCAGTCCGATAATGCGGTCAAATTCTTCTAATACTTCCTCTAAATGTCCGCTGATATCATAGCCGCCATCAAAAACATGGCAGGTATCCAGACAGACTCCCATTTTCTCCGGATATTTTACCCTGCTTAAAATCTCCTGCAGTTCTTCAAAGTTTCTTCCTACTTCTGTTCCTTTTCCAGCCATGGTCTCAAGCAGCACTGTTGTTTTCTGCTCCTGCCACATGATTTCATTTAAGACTCCTGCAATCTTTTCAATTCCAACTTCCGATCCCTGCTGCACATGGCTGCCAGGATGAAAATTATATTTGCAGTCCGGTATCTCCTCTAAACGCCGCAAATCATCCGCCATGGTTTCTCTGGCAAACTCCTGTACCCGCTCATCTTTGCCGCAGGCATTTATTGTATAGGGTGCATGGGCAAGAATCTGCCCGATGCCATGCTCCGCAGCATACTGCTGATATGCAGCTATATCTTTCACATCTAAATCCTTTGCTTTGCCGCCTCTTGGATTTCTGGTAAAAAATGCAAACGTATTTCCCCCGTTCGCGATCATCTGGCGTGCCATCCTGGCATAGCCTTTGGATGAAGTTGTGTGGTTTCCAATATATAATGGACTTTTTGCTGTACTCATAAGAATCTCCTTTTTTCTTAGCATCTGCGGACCGTTCCGCTTCTATCCTTTGATTATACAAAAAAAATCAAAAACTGCAAACATATTGACGAATTGTACAAAATTCCCTATACTTTTTATAAACAAAAAAATACATAAAACAAGGAGTTTCCCATGCCACCAAAAAAGAAAAAACACAAAAAACGTGTATACAAAAAATCCCGCTACTACCGCAGAAGGCAGCAGCTCACCGAACGTCTTCTCATAGGCTGCGGTGCCGTTCTTATCCTGCTGCTTCTTATCATCCTGGTCCGTGGCTGTTCTGCACGCAAAAATGGTGCCGTTAAGACAAACGCCTCAGCGAAATCACAGGATGAAACTTCTGCCTCAGATGCAGACCTCACGCCAACGCCAACCATGGCTCCGGTATCGCTGACCGTCAGTGTCGTAGGTGACTGTACGCTCGGTACAGACGAAAACTTTGACTACGATACCAGTCTTAATGCTTATTATGAGAATTACGGAGCAGATTATTTCTTCTCCAATGTGAAGAGCATTTTTTCCGCAGATGATCTGACGATCGCCAACTTTGAAGGAACTCTCACAGATTCTGAGGAGCGCGAGGACAAGGAATATGCTTTCAAAGCTCCTGCCGAGTATACCAGCATCCTCACTGCCGGTTCCGTCGAAGCAGTCAACACTGCCAACAACCACAGTCATGATTATGGCGATCAGAGCTATACTGATACTATTCAGGCACTTGACAATGCCGGTATCCTGAATTTTGGTTATGATAAGACTGTTGTAACGGAAGTGAAGGGGATCAAAATCGGACTTGTAGGAATCTACGAACTCAAGGATCACCTCGAACGTGAAGAACAGCTCAAGCAGAACATCGCCAAGGTAAAAGCAGACGGCGCGCAGATCACGATCGTGATCTTCCACTGGGGCAATGAGAAAGAAGAAGTCCCGGACAGCAACCAGACTACACTTGCTCACCTTGCGATCGACGAGGGAGCGGATCTGGTATGCGGTCATCACCCGCATGTTCTCCAGGGAATCGAAGAATACAAGGGCAAAAACATCGTCTACAGTCTCGGAAACTTCTGTTTCGGCGGAAACCAGTATCCAAGCGATATGGATACCATGATCTTCCAGCAGACTTTCACCGTAGATCAGAATGGAGTAAAAGCAGACAATGTGACAAACATCATCCCGTGCTCGATCTCCTCTGATTCTGACTATAACAACTATCAGCCGACTCCTGCCGAGGGAGATGAAGCCACACGTATCCTCAGTAAGATCCAAGAGCGCACTGCCATGATCACCGGCGGCGCAACATCATCTTCTGACAGTTCAGATTCTTCAGAAGAAGACAGTGAAGATTCCTCAGAGGATTCTTACGACGATTCCAGCTATGATGAAGAATCCGATTCCTATGATGACTCGTATTATGATGATTCCTATGACGATTCTTATGATGATTCCTACAGCGATTACGACGAAGATACTTCTTACGATGATTCTTATGATTGATTACAGTTATGAAGAAGAATAGATACTGCCTGCAGTAAATTCATCAAAACCCGGGAATCCCGGAGATTTAAGGTGCCTGACGGATATATTCCGTGAGCACTCTGATCTCCGGGATTCCTTTTACTGTGTCGAGAAGTTCCTGCAGGAAGTCCATCACCAGAGGAGCTGCATTCCGCTGATCTCCCATGATCGCATAACAGGTACGGTATTCCGGACCATTCTCCAGCGCTACAATGCGGCATTCTCCCTCCTGAGAGAGTTTCTTTCCTATTGTTGCCGGCATGATCGCCCATGTTTTTTCGAGATCGAGGAGCTGGCGCAGAAGTGCCATATTGTCGAGTGATACTTTTACTTCGGAATTATTTCCAAACCAGTAATCGTGCCACATGATAAAAGAATCACTCCATGGAATATAGATCTCATCCTCACTTTTCAGGCGAGAAGGCAGGATTCCATCCTCATACGCGGTATCTTTGCTGCAGACCAGGACCAGTTTTTCTTCAAAAAGCGGCACTGTCTGCACTTTTTTGAAAAAATGCGGATTGGTGATCAGTCCCATGTCGACTTCTTTGTTTTCGACTGCTTTGTAGGATACATTTGACCGCATGGTGTCAATATGAAAGCTGCATCTCTTGTGTTTCTCCAGAAAACTGCCGATGACCTGCGGCATGAAATAAAAATTCAGACTGTCTACATTTGCGATCCGAAGAATGTCCTGCGGCTTCTCGTACTGGATCTTGCTTGTCTCCAGCCACAGCTGCTCCCACTTACGCGCAAGCGGGACAAAACGCTGCCCTGCATCGGTAAGTTCCAGCGTGCGAGAACCTTTTTTGCGGATGATCAGTTCTGTTCCCAGTTCTTCTTCCAGTGCAGACAGACGATGGCTCAGTGCCGGCTGTGACACAAACAGCACTTCCGCTGCTTTGGATAAAGATGAGCTGGATACGATCGTAAGAAATGTCTTTATGTCCTGGTAGTTCATGGTTCCTCCCTCTGTGATGTCTTCTTATGTTTGTTTATTCAACCTATAAATTCTGTTTATATTATATAGATAAAATATCGAATTTACAATATAATATTTTGATACTATAATAAGCTCAAAATCAGAAAGATAGGAATGATATACATGGATAAAGCAGTCCTCGAACGCCGCCTTCACCTGACGGTGACTTTTATCGGTGGTTTTATGGGATGTTATGCAATCTTTAACCGCAGTGATGTTTTTGGATCTGCACAGACCGGAAACCTGATCTCCTTTGTGATGGATCTGGCAGGGCATACGGATGCCGAGATCTTTTTCCGTTTCTCCGCACTGCTGATCTACATATTCGCGATGGTCTCCACCGTATTTCTCTCACATAAGCTGGAACGGACAACCTTGAAATTTATCAGTGTCCTGATCGATGGTCTTGCCTTTGTTCTTCTGGCATTTCTTCCACAGGACATGGATCCATTTGTTTCTCTGTATCCGATTTTTTTTGCTACTGCATTTCAATGGTGTTCTTTCAAAGGTGCCGATGGATTTAACAGCTCCAGCATCTTCTCCACCAACAATCTCCGTCAGTGTACGACAGGATTTGCAGAGTACCTTTACAGCAGAGATTCCGAAGCACTCCGAAGAGGTATCTTCTATGGAAAAGTGCTTCTTTCCTTTCATCTCGGAGTTGCAGTGTGCTTCCTGTTCTGCTCCAGATTTCATCTGGCAGGCGCATGGGCAGGACTTCTCCCAGTATGCACCGCACTCATCCTTGTCAATGAGGAACGCGCTCTTTCCAGCGCTGCAGAAAAAGAGGAGGTTCTCAGGGTTCACGCCTGAGAGCCTCCTTTTTGGTTCTTGTCAATTATTGCTTTTCTTATGCTGCCGCATCTTCTGCGGAAGTTTCCTGCGCTGTTGTCTCATCTGTGGATCCTTCTGCACCTTCTGTGGAAGTTTCCTCCACGGAAGATTCCAGGATCTGTAAAAATCCATCTGCCAGATCTGCCGGAACGCCCGCTGTCTTCATGTTTTCTGTGATGACATTCCAGTCTGCGTTCTTGACATATTCTGTCATTTCTTCCTCATTATCCACTGCATAAACAGTTCCAAGGTTTGTAAGATCCGGAATTTCAGCACCCTCTCCATAACCGCCTGTAATAGAAAGTGTTGCAAGTGATACGCCGGATGTCAGTACAGAAAGCTCCATGCTGCTGGTCTCAGCTGCTGCATCAGAATCCATCTTTATCACTGCACTGAATCCATTCATCATGCTGGCCACATCAGCATTTTCATCCTCTGTCTGAGCCTCCGGGAAAGAAATTGTGAAAGTTCCATTATAGTATCCCATTTTTTCCGGTTTGAGTTCCAGATCTGTTACGCTGATATCCATTGCCTCTGTGTGATCTACTGCCAGGATATAATCACCGTTCCAGAGCCCATCAGTGGAAGAACCTGTTCCTGTAACAGTCATATAACTGTCCTCTGCTCCAAATTCCAGAAGAAGTGCAGTCTGTCCATCACTGGATGGGGTCTTGAGTGTAAATACCGACTGGTAATCTGTCCCGTCAGAAATTCCAAACTCACGTCCTACAACCTTATCCTCACTGTTTACCCAGAGTTTTTCAGAAAAGCTTTCTGTACTTTCGCCGTCTGCTGATTTGATATCATTCAGCAGATCATCAATTCCGGACTGATAAGATGCATACTGGTCTCCATCCTTCTTCCAGAGATCAAAGAGTCCCTTGATCTCCTTATCATCCCTCGCCGTTGTGAGGATTTCTTCCATCATGGAACGTGCGGAATCATCTGTGACAACACCCTCATATACGGTACAGTCCTCGCCGATTCCCTCTACAGAAAGTGTCTCCTCTGTCGCAGTTCCTTCTTCCATATTGTTGATCGCAAGATTTCCATAGCGGTCAAGAAGTGTGCTGACCGTCTCTCCGTCCGGCATTGCACTGGTGACATCAGATAAAGCATTCATATATCCCTGCATGAATTCCTGCGTTGTCTCATCTGCACTGCCAACAGGATCTGCTACAAGATATGCATCAGAAATTTCCGGGATCTGAATGTATTGCTTCATCTCTGACAGATCTTCGTACATATTGATATCACAGAGCTTCTGGTCATTCAGAAGAATCGTGGAGGCGATTGCCTCTGTTCCGTCCTTGACAGAAACCTTCGTATCCATAGTCAGATCCTGAAGCCAGCTCATATCTTCCTGGCTGAGAAGTGTTCCGAGGAACGCCTTTCCTGTGTCCTCCACAGTAAGTGTCATTTTGCTGGTGGAACCAGCAAATGCCTTGTCCATGTTCTGCACACAATCATCAACGGCACCTGCAACAGAAGACACCAGCGAGTCCAGAGATGTTTTGGCTGTTTCCTGATAAGATCCTGCGGCAAATACATTGGTCCCTCCTGCCAAGATCATAGAAGAGCTAAGTACAACTGTAGTTGCTTTTCTCAGAATATTTCTTGCCCTGTTCATATAAAAAGTCCTCTCGCCTTTCTTATTATTATATTTTTCATTTTACCACAGCAATCGTCTTGATACAACAATTTTCGATTGAATATTCTGACTTTTCGATGGGTTGACATTTTTTCTTCTGACTGTTATCCTTGAAAGAAAAAAGGAAAAATATTATGACAGAAGAAGAAATCAAAAAACTAGTCGAACTTCAGCGAAGTTATTTTTATACCGGGGCAACCCGTCCTGTCAAAACCAGGATCGAACATCTGAAGAAACTGAAAGACTGGGTCACAGCCCATGAAGAAGATGTCAACAAAGCCCTTGGAGAAGACCTTGGCAAAAGCTCCTTCGAAAGCTACATGTGCGAAACCGGTCTGGTCCTGAACGAGCTGACACACATGATCCAAAATGTCGTTGAATATGCTGAAGAACAGGATGTCCATACTCCGATGTCCCAGTTTGCCGCGCGCAGTTACAAGAAACCTGTTCCTTACGGGGTAGTCCTGATCATGAGCCCGTGGAATTATCCGTTTCTTCTCTCGATCGAGCCACTGATCGACGCGCTTGCAGCCGGTAATACCGTGATTCTCAAACCAAGCGCCTACTCTCCTGCCACGACAACGCTCATCCAGACTCTGGCGCGGGAATGTTTTGAGCCGGAGCTTGTCTCTGTTGTCACTGGCGGCCGGGACGAAAATACCAGCCTTTTGAATCAGCATTTTGACTATATCTTTTTTACCGGAAGCCAGCATGTCGGCCGGGAAGTCATGGCAAAGGCAAGCCAGTTCCTCACCCCAGTCACCCTGGAGCTTGGAGGCAAAAGTCCCTGCATCGTGGACCGGAAATGCAATCTCAAGCTTGCCGCGCGCAGGATCGTCTTCGGTAAATTCTTAAACTGCGGGCAGACCTGTGTTGCTCCGGATTACATCTACTGCGACCGTAAGATCAAGGACCGGCTCGTGAAGCATCTGATCAAACAGATCCGGCGGCAGTATTCTGAGACACCGCTTCAGAATCCTGATTATGGCAAGATCATCAATGAGAAACATTTTGACCGGCTCTGCGATCTGATTTCTTCCGGCAAAGTCGTTTATGGCGGGAAGTCCGATCCTGATACCCTTCGCATTGAACCGACCATCCTCGACTCTGTGTCCTTCGAGGATCCTGTGATGCAACAGGAGATCTTTGGCCCGGTCCTTCCAATCATAACTTATGATTCTATGGACGAGGTCATTCCAAAAATCAATTCCATGGCGCATCCTCTCGCGCTCTATATTTTTACTTCACGGCGTAAGACTGCGCGGAAATTCATGGAAGAATGCAGTTTTGGCGGCGGCTGTATCAATGATACACTGATCCATCTTGCCACTTCTGAGATGGGATTTGGCGGCTTTGGCGAAAGCGGCATGGGTGCATATCACGGCGAAGAAGGCTTTCGAACCTTTTCCCATTACAAGAGTATCGTGGATAAGAAAACATGGATCGACCTTTCGATGCGCTACCAGCCGTACAAACTACGCAATGAAAAACTGCTCCACAGATTTTTGAAATAATTGTATCTGAGGTAGTACAATTTTATTATTAGGATATGAGTTTATTATGGATGGATTGTCAACTACCCATCACCTAAATGTAGTGGGCTTGTAACTGCCAAGTCGTAGTAACGGTTTACACCTCCGACCTTTAACCCCATTAGATATTGTTATCTAAAGTGGCGTTACATCACAGGGTGGTTGACAGCACCCTTTACAGCAAAGTTTACTCAGCTGTAACTGTACCAGGTACTTGTGACTCTGTTTCAGAGACACTGCTATCCGCAAGATAGTTTATTCCCATACGGTACAGATTCATAGCTCCTATGCGGTCATCATTAGATTTATAGCCACAGTTTTTACAGCTAAACAGATGTATCTTTTTATTACGATTAGCCTTTTCAATATGTCCACAGGCAGGACAGCACTGGCTTGTATAAGCAGGATTAACCTCAATTACAGTAGACTGATTCTGTTTAGCTTTGTACATAAGTTTCTGTTCAAGGTCATAGAACGACCATGATACAGATACATAGCGGTCTTTAATTTTAACTCGCTCTGTTGCATTTCTAACACCTGACAAGTCTTCAAGTACGAATAATGTATGCTTTGGATTGTTTTTCACGAGTGCCTTTGATACACAGTGATTTATATCTTGCATCCAACGGTTTTCTCGTGAACCAATAGCTTTCATTCTTCGTCTTGCAGATGGAGTCTGACGCATTTGAAGTTCTTTACGAAGTTTTGAATAATTAGCACGTTTCTGTTTAATAGTCTTGCCGCTGACAAAACCTGACTTGTGCTTACTGTCATAAGTGGCAACGACAAAGTTAATGCCTCTGTCAATGCCTACAACATTACAGATGTCAGAGATATTACTTTCCTCGACATCATAGGTTACGGGGATATGCAAAAAATACCTGCCATGTTTATTTACGAGTTTGGCTGTACCAAACTTATAGATTGTATGGTCAAAATATTTAGACATACCTTCAGCAAAATATGGCAGCTTTACACGACCACTTAAGGTGTTTACTGAAAAACAGTTCTGTGTAAGAGAATAATCCCTATTCCAGACAAGGTCGTACTGAGGCTTCTTAAAAGACGGCTTGATCCACTTGGATTCGTTCTCAAGAATAGTTTTGTATCTGGCTATAACGGTCTTAAATACGGACTGAGCCATTTGGGATTTAAGCCCAAACTTTTCACGAAGTTCGGCATATAATAGTTTGTTTAATGAAAACTGCTTTAAGTCATGTGTGCGGAATACATAGTTTGAAACATAATTACAGGCATCACTATATACAGACATGGTTTTATTAAGTAAAACCTTGTCATTATCTGTAGCGGATATTTGTATTTTGACAGTAATGGTTATCTGTTCCATAAATGTACCCCCTTCCATTAATATTTCACTAGATATAGTATATAATATTTATTAGTGAAAAGCAATGTATAGAGGTGAAATTGGGATAATAGATATAATCGTCGCAACAGACTTCATACCATCCTCCATGGGCTGTCGTTACGCCCAGGGTTACTTCTACCACCGTCCGGCTCCGGCCGCTGCTTTTCTTGAGATTCCCTGAATTAGTTTTGGCTCTCACTGTCGTACAGTGCAGAGCCATCTTTTATGTTTATTTCCCATCAATCAGTATCCACTTTCCTTTTCGGTTTGACCCCTCTCTAACAACTTTTCCTTCCTTTTGCATTTTAGACAAAGTTCGTTTAATTGTTGTGCTAGAAACAGAGAGTGCTTCTCCCAATGCTTTATGGGTCAGTTCCGGGTTTTTGCGAATCATTTCCGACAATCGAGTTTCGAGATCAACTTTGAGGTCATTGAGATCAATATTCGGTTTGTTGACCTCAATGACCTCATTTTGGCCTCGATAAAGATTAATTCGAAATGCCACTTCCATATCAATAAATTCCGGTTCTCGCAATCCATATTCCTGCATAGCCTGCATGAGTTTTGGGATACCACTTCCCCAGGCTTCCACAAGATTCATATATGCAAAAGCATTGGCAAGAGAACGATTTCGGATTTTTGAAAATCCCTCTTTCATCAAATCAATCGTTACCCCAGGAAGCAATCTACCTGGAGAAGTAATCTCCAAACGATCATCATAAATTGCAACCTGAATATTGGAAGTTTGAATGTAACTACAATTCATAACCGCATTAACAATGAGCTCACGGATACTATCTGGCGGCAGTTCATAAATATCCTGACGATATACTCCTTCCAACCGAGATCCCATACGGATATTTCTAAGGACAAATTGCACCGCTTCATCTACCTGTTCCCATAGCGGTCCTTCATAATTGCGCCGATCCAAAAATACAGTACGAGTCGTTCCTTTAAACACGGCACACTGTATCGTAGAACGCAGTCCACCTTGTCCAGTTAAATACACATAGGCATTCGTTGGATAAATTTTTTGTCATCGATGCCAAATATAATCTGCCCACCTTTACCATTAGCAAAAGCAACGACTGTTTTCATATATTTAATACTCTTGTCCGGGCGTTGTACCTTGAACTCTACATTCTTAGATTCCCCAGCAAGAATTTCTTCTATTGTCATACGAACACCTCCATGTCAACATACTCATCTCTGCCATTTTCTTTCTACCAATATCCTTTGCAATATTTTAGCATGAGAAACATCATTCAACAATATCATCTGTAATATTACAGTAAAAATGTGACGGACCAGATAAGTCCGTCACATTCCTAATATCGTCTTATGTACTTTTTTCCTTACAAAATAATAGCAGATCACCTGCAGAATGATCGTGATGATCCAGGATACCGGATAGGATATAAAGAGGAACGACAGGCTTCTGTGGTGTGGAAATAATCCGAAGATCCACACGATACGTGTTCCTACGGTTCCTATGATCGACAGGATCATCGGTACACCGGAGCGGCCCATTCCACGGAGTGCTCCCGGGATCAGATCCATGATACCACAGCAGAAATAAGGAACTGTCGTGTATGCAAGGATTTCAATACCGCACTGGATAACATCCGGGTCACTTGTATACAGTCTCAGTAATTTATCACCAAAGAAATATGCTCCACATCCCAAGGTAAACGAAACTGCAACCGACAAAACGATGCAGTCCAGAAGAACTTTGTCCATACGTTTTGTCTTACGCACACCATAATTCTGGCTTGTAAAACTCATGCAGGACTGTGTGACCGAGTTAACGGACACATACAAAAATCCAAAGATATTGTTTGCTGCCGTATACCCCGCCATGGCAATCGAGCCAAAAGAGTTGACGGAAGACTGCAGCAGTGCATTGGAAAGATTAATGACTGTACTCTGGATCCCTGCAGGGATTCCAACCTGAAAGATCTGTTTCAGGTAAAAACTTTTGATTGTAAGCTTAGAGAAACGAAGCTGGTAACTTCCCTCCGAATGATACAGACAGCGCAGTACCAAAATACAGGAAATACACTGGGAAACTACAGTTCCGATCGCAACACCAGCCACTCCCATATGAAAGACAATGACCAGAAGCAGGTTCAGACACGCATTTGCAAGTCCTGATATGATCAGGTAGAGCAACGGACGCTTGGTATCTCCCACTGCCCTCAAGATAGCTGCACCATAGTTATACAGCATAAAAAATGGCATTCCAAGGAAATAAATACGCATATACAATGTTGAATGCTCAATGACATTATCCGGCGTACCCATGATCTCAAGTGCCAGTCTGGAAAAGATCAGTCCGACAAACGCCATAATGATACCGCTTACCAGCGCAAGTGTAATGGCAGTATGTACAGTCTCAGACATTTCTTTATGCTTGCCAGACGCATAAAAACGTGCCGCAAGTACATTGGCACCAAGAGATATTCCAATAAATAAGTTGGTAAATACCGCGATCAGTGCCGTGGTCGATCCAACCGCAGCAAGTGATTCACTTCCCGCAAACTGCCCCACAACAATGATATCTACAGCATTAAACATCAGCTGTAAAATACCCGAAAGCATCAATGGCATTGAAAATGAGATCAACTTGTCCATGATCGAGCCATTGCACATGTCGATTTCGTATTTGTTACTTTTCAAGATTACTCCCCCATTTTAGAGTTAATGAGTTTAAAAGACCCCCACAGAATGAATCTGTGGGGGTCGGTATTACTCTGTTTGGACACGATTCAGACATCTGTCTGAATATATAAATTTATTTAATAATCAAATAATTGAGTTACCACTAAATACATTAATTACTCGAAACTTCTTAACTGAATTAATTAAAAATGTTAAAGAATATTACACTAATCAAAAAGAATCTGATAAATCAGAATTAACCAAAATTATTAATAAAATTACTCCACCAAATTCAATATCAGCAGATAATTTAATATCTATTCTTGAAGATGAAGGTATTATTTTCGAATTAGATGGTGTTTATAAGTTAATGCCAACTGATTATCGCATTGGCAAAATTCAAAGTAGTGCTAAAGGAAATCCCTATTTAGTTCTTGATGATGGAACTAATTTGATGCTAAATAAAGAAACAATAAATGGTGCTTTACCAAACGATGAAGTAATATATTATCTAAACACAAATAAAAAACCAAAAGAAGGAAAAGTAATTAAAATAATTGAAAGAGCATCATCTCCCGTTCTTTGTGAAGTAAAAGAAAAAGATGGTAAAAAAATATTAGTTCCACATAATGTTAAAGGTGTATTAAACTTACGAGTAAATAAGAATGAACTTAAAAATTTATTAAATGGAGATTATATATTAGTTAAACCAGATAAAGAAAAAATAAACGATGGTTTTAACTGTCATCTAGTTAGTGATAGAATCATATTAACAGATACTAACTTAAGCCCAGCTCTAGCTTTAATTGCAATTGAACATGAATGTAATCCTGACTACTGTGAAGAAGTATATGAAGAAATCAAAAATATTCCTGATAAAGTATCTAATAGTGATATTGAGTCTAGAAAAAATCACGATTTTAGAGATAAAACAATCTTTACAATTGATGGAATATCTACAAAGGATATGGATGATGCCGTTGGAATTGAAATTCTTCCTAACGGAAATTATCAAATTACTGTAAGTATTGCCGAACCAAATCATTACGTAAAAAAAGGAACAGCAATTTATAATGAAGCAATTCAAAGAGATTTTACCCTTTATATGCTTAACACAGCAATTCACATGTTTCATCCAAAACTTGCAAACGGAATATGTTCACTTAATGAAAAAGTAGATAGATTAACTAAAACTGCAATTATTGAAATAGACCAAGAAGGAAATATTGTAAATTCCAAAGTATGCAAATCAGTTATTAATTCTAAAAAGAAAATGACATATGACGATGTTAATAGTATCATAGAAAATGAAGTTACTCCAGAAGGATATGAACCATTTGTTAAAGATATAACTCCAATGAAAGAAATTACAGATAAAATATGGGACAAAAAGGAAAAAGAAGGCTTACTAGAACTTAATGCTGTTAAACATGAGGTAAATATTGATAGTAATAATAATGTAACATTAGTTGAAGAAGAACGTGGACCAGCCCAAAAAATGATTGAAATACTAATGATACTTGCAAACACTGAAATAGGAACACTTCTAAAAAATTCACCAATGCCTGGAATATATCGTGTTCATGAAGAAAGTGATAAACAAAAAATTTACGCATTATGTAGTCTATTAGAAGATTTAGGAATACATATTGATAGAAAAGAAATTGAAAAAGATCCAAGAATTGTTAAAAAAATAATTAAAGAAGCTCAAAAATTTAATAATTCTCAAGTTGATTTAATTTGCAATCTAATACTTCAAACATTTAAACGAGCTAAATATACAACAACAGAAGGAATGCATTGGGCACTAGATTTACCAATTTATACACACTTTACAAGTCCAATTAGAAGAATAGCAGATTTTATAGTTCATGAATGCTTAGATGATCTATTTGAACTATACGATACAGATGAATTAATAATAAGAGATAATTACAAACCAGTAAAATACGAAACAAATATTCCTAAAAAAGAATATGCTTTAAAGAAAATGGAAATTGATGAAATTGCCAGAGAAGCAACACGTAAAGAAAGATTATATGATCAAGCTGAAAATGAAGCCGCTAAATTAATCTTATTAGACTCTTTAAAAGAACAAATTGGAACTAGCTATAATGCCACAATTCAAATGATCTTAGGAGAACACTTAGAAATTAAAACTGAAGAAGGAATTGAAGGTATTATTTACTTTAATAACATAAATGGAGACACATTTGATTTAATTTCTAAAACTAAAAAACGTTTCTTAAGAGGACGTTACACTGGTGAAACATATAAGATTGGAAACGAAGTAAATATCACAATGATTAACATAGATGAATTTTCCGGTGATATTGAATTTAACTTAAATTATAAACGAAAGAATCTTGCATCAAGAGGAAAAGTATTAACTCAAAAACCAAACAAAAAATAACCTATGAACTAAATCATAGATTATTTTTTTATTCATTAATATTCAAATTATGTCCTCTAACATAAGAAATAAATTTATTTTTGAAATTAGCTAGTTCATCATTACTTAAAGTATGATCTTTAGAGCCAACCACATAACTAATAGTTATGTTTTTATTTTCTCCATTATCATAAATATCTTTTAAACTTCTCTTTATAATTAAGTCATCACTAAATCTATCAAGTATTTCTTCAACATCATTATATAAAGTATTATTTTTTACAGTAATAGTGTAATCAAGAATTACACTTGGATACTTACTTACATCTTCATAAATATATTGTTTATCATCAATTTCTTCAAATAAATCAAAATCTATATCAGCACAAACATAAGTCTTTTTCTTACCAATCTCTTTAGCGATATTCTTGTTAAATACACTAATCTTTCCAACTACAACATTATCAACAATAACATCTAAGGTTAAATCTTTAATATAATATTCTCTATTTAAACCAAGTTCGAATTTAACATCTACATTTTTAACTGACTTAAATAAATACTTAACAATGTCTTTTAACTGATAATAAAGATTAGCCTCTTCATTCATACTATCACATAATAATATATTTAAATGTCTCTTTGACTTATTATCATCAATAATAGTACCTATCTCGAATATTCCAAATTTATCATAATTATTTGAATTATTAACACTTGCTTCTAATAAGCTTAAATTTAAATCATTTCTTAAAATATTATCATCATTTTTACCTAATAATTTAACATTTTGAACATCAACATTTATTTTCTTTAAGAATGAAGTCTTATTCCATAAATAAGAATGAATCTCGTGTAAATTATATTTAGTAGCAAGTAAATACTTAACTTTATACTCTAAATCATAAGTTTTTTCTGGATTTCCAAAACTCATAGCCATCTTAAGTGGTACATGTTCAAAATTTTCATATCCATACATTCTTGAAATTTCTTCAATTACATCAGCGGCAATTGTTATATCTTTTGTTGACCTAAATGTTGGAACAGTTATTTTAAATTCATTAGGTGTATTTTTAACAATAAAATCTAAACATTGTAAAATATTTATAACTAACTCATCACTAATATTAAATCCCATATATTTATATAAATAATTTTTATCTAATATAATCTCATTTTCTTTTTGAATTGTAGGATATACATCAGTAATACAAGAACCATATTCTGCATCTGGATTTTCATCAAATAACAACTTAATAAATCTTCTAGCAGCTGTAATTGCCATATTAGGATCTAAACTCTTTTCGTATCTTGCACTTGCTTCAGTTCTAAGACCTAATCTAACAGCAGTTTTTCTAACAGTAGATGCCTCGAATGTAGCAGACTCTAACACGATTGAATCAGTATCTTCTAATATTTCGCTATCTAATCCGCCCATTACTCCTGCAATTGCAAAATACTCACCATCGTTCTTAATCATTAAATCATCTTTAGTAAGTTTTCTTTGAACTCCATCTAAAGTAGTATAAGTATCAAAATCATTAGCAAGTCCAACCTCAATATCTTTAACAACTCTTGAATCAAAAGCATGCATAGGTTGACCAAGTTCAAGCATAACATAATTAGTTAAATCAACTAGTAAATTAATAGAACGCATACCAGCATAGTATAAAAATATTTGCATCCACATTGGTGTTTTATTATTAGTAATATTTTCTATTTTAGTACCAACATATCTATAACATAATTTCGGATTATCTATTTTAATATTTAAAGGTTTTTTATCAACAATAGTTCTATCAAGTTCTAAAGGTAATAAATCATGTCCAGTAATTGCTGCAACTTCTCTAGCAATACCATAATGTCCCCATAAATCAGGTCTATGTGTTAAAGATTTATTATCAATCTCAACAATTATATCCTCAATTGGAAATAATTTTTTAATATCTACACCTACTGGAGTATCTTCCGGAAATTCGATTATTCCAGAGTGATCATCAGAAATACCTATTTCTTTTCCACTACACATCATACCATAAGACATTATACCAACTAAAGGTCTAGGTTCAATAGTAATACCACCAATATGACCACCTACTTTAATACAAGCACCTATCATTCCAACTCTTACATTCGGAGCACCACAAACAATTTGTAATACTTCATCTCCAACATCAACAGTTAAAACATGTAATTTTTTAGATTCTGGATGATTAACGCAAGTTAAAATCTTACCAGTAACTATTCCATCAATATCTTTTCCAACTTCAGTTACACCTTCAACTTCAGCGGTTCTAATTGTAAACTTATTCCATACATCTTTAAAATCAATAGAATCACTATCTTTAATATGTTTTTTTAATATATTACAAGAAATTTTCACTTTTAAACACCTACTTTACATTAAATTTTTCTAAGTATCTTAAATCACCTGAATTTAATACTCTTATATCACCAATTTTATATTTCATCATTGCAAGTCTTGTTAAACCAAGTCCAAACGCAAAACCTGAATATTTTGTACTATCAATTCCGCCTTCTTTTAAAACATTTGGATGAATCATACCACAAGGACATAACTCAAGCCATCCTGAATTCTTACAAGTAGGACAACCCTTGCCATCACAAATAGTACATGAGCAATCTAATTCAAATCCCGGTTCCGTAAATGGGAAATATCCCGGTCTTAATCTAACCTTAACATCCTTCTTAAATACTTCTTTAAGCATACCTTCCATAGTATAGATTAAATTAGGTATTGAAATATTTTCATCAATAACCATTCCTTCTAATTGGAAGAAAGTATTCTCATGACAAGCATCTAAATCTTCATTTCTAAAGCATCTTCCTGGTACACATACTTTTAAAGGTACTCCATATTTTTTCATACCTCTTACTTGTACAGCACTAGTCTGAGTTCTAAGAAGCATACCATTATCTAAATAATAAGTATCTTGCATATCTCTAGCAGGATGTGTTTTAGGAATATTTAAAGCCTCAAAGTTATAATATTCGCTATCCATTTCTGGACCAGCCATAACCATAAATCCCATATTTTTTAAAATGTCAGTAACTTCTCTACCAATAATTGTAACAGGATGCAAAGATCCATAAGTAACATCTCTATTAATAGTTGGATCAAACTTATCACTATCACCATTTAAAGCATTATCTAAACTATTACTAAATAGTTCTTCTAATTGTTTCTTTACTTTATTAAATAATGGTCCATATTCTTTCTTTTCTTCTAAAGACATATCTTTAATACCAGCCATATACTCACTAAGTTCACTTTTCTTACCTAAAAATAAAGACTTAATATTTAAATAATCTGCCTCACTTTTAATTTCTTTAGCTTTTTCTTCCGCATTCTTGACAAGTAAATCTAATTTTTCCTTCATAACTTTTCCCTCCAAAATAAAAAGTTCACTAATCTAAGGGTGCAAAATACTGCACGGTACCACCTTAGTTTATGAACTTTATTCATACACTTTAATAGGTTAACGCCCTAAACGATTAACGCTCCTATACTGAAATTCATTAATTACTTATATTTATAGATAATCTCAGCTATTATATCTATTCTCTTTAAATCCATAATTAACTACTTATATATACTCATCGCATTACAAAAACTATTCTATCATTTAAAATTTCATATTTCAAGAACTTTTATTTAATTACTCACCACTTACCAAGTTTTATTATTTAATAATTTTAAACCCCGAATCTTTTAAAAATTTCTCTATTACCTTTCTTGAACACCCCTTTCCCTTTTTTTCAAAATATTCATCACTCCACTCATAATATACTATATTTCCCTCACGTCTAAAATTTTTTTCTAATGAAGGATCAATTTGTTTGAGATATAATTCATTATTTGATTCTGTTTCCATATAACATGCAATAGCTTTATCATTTTCAAAAATATAAGTTGTACGTAACACAAATTGATTTGCATAACCTACAAATTCTGCTTTTAGTTCATCATATATAATTTGACTGCCATCTTCAACACTATTTTCAACATTTATTTTATTGTTAGAACAACCAACACTAAATAATAAAATAAAAACAATTAAAAATAAAAAATTTCCCCAATTCATAACACATATTACCTCTATAGACATAATATCAAAATTTAAGTTAAAAGTCTTTAAATTGTTAATTATCTATTAAAAAACAAATAATATAAAATCACCAAAATTAGAAAAATATTTTAAATAGCCTATTTTACTAGCGTTTTAACCTAAAATTTAACATTTTAACAAGATTTATAACAAAAAAAGTAAACAACTAATGCTTACTTTTCCTCTAATTTAGACTTCAAATACTCTCCAGTAAATGATTCTTTAACTTTAACAATTTCTTCTGGTGTTCCTTTAGCAATAACTTTACCACCATCATCACCACCATTTGGACCAATATCAATAATATAATCCGCACATTTAATTACATCTAAATTATGTTCAATAATAATAACCGTATCACCATTATCAACAATACGTTCTAAAACAACAAGTAATTTCTTAATATCATCAGTATGTAAACCAGTTGTCGGTTCATCTAATATAAAGACACTCTTACCAGTTGGTTTCTTTTGTAATTCTTTCGCAAGTTTAACACGTGCTGCTTCTCCACCAGATAAAGTTGGTGCACTTTGGCCAAGCTTAATATATGGAAGTCCAACATCTATCATAGTCTGTAATTTATTTTTAATCTTAGGTACACTATCAAAGAATTCAATAGCTTCACTAACTCTCATATCAAGTACTTCTGCAATATTTTTACCTTTAAATTTAACGTCTAAAGTCTCACGATTATATCTAGTACCATGACATACATCACAAGGAACATAAACATCCGGTAAAAAATGCATCTCAATTTTCTTAATACCATCACCTTGACAAGCCTCGCATCTACCACCTTTAACATTGAATGAAAATCTACCCTTATCATAGCCTTTCATTTTAGATTCTTTCATCTCAGCAAATAAATCACGAATATCATCAAATACGCCAACATAAGTTGCCGGATTACTTCTAGGAGTTCTACCAATCGGCTCTTGAGAAATATCTACTACTTTATCAACGTTTTCAAGTCCTTTAATACCCTTATTTTTTCCTGGTATTACCATTGTTCCGTAAACTTTTGCTCTTAGTGCTCTAACAAGCGTTTCCGTAACTAAACTTGATTTACCAGATCCAGATACACCCGTAACCAAAGTCATAGTTCCAAGTGGAAATTTAACATTTATGTTTTTTAAATTATTTTGACTAGCACCCTTTATTTCAATAAATTTTCCATTTCCTTTTCTACGTTTTTTAGGAACATCTATTTTTAATTCACCAGTTAAATATTTTCCCGTTAAACTATTCTTATTTCGCATTACCTCTTCAGGCGTTCCAGCAGCAACAACCTCTCCACCTTGATCACCAGGTCCAGGTCCAATATCAACTAAATAATCAGCAGCTCTCATTGTATCTTCATCATGTTCAACAACAATTAAAGTATTCCCAAGATCTCTCATTTCTTTCAAGGAATTAATTAATTTATCATTATCTCTTTGATGTAAACCTATACTTGGCTCATCTAAAACATATAAAACACCAGTTAATTTACTACCAATTTGAGTAGCTAAACGAATTCTTTGTGATTCACCACCAGATAATGTACTTGCTTCTCTAGTTAAAGTTAAATAACCAAGTCCAACATTATTTAAAAAGCTTAATCTATTTTTAATTTCTTTAACAATTAAACTAGCAATATTTTCTTGCTCTTTGGTAAGTTTTAAATTATCAAAAAAATCTATTAAATCTCTAATACTTTTTAAACACACTTCATAAATACTTAAACCATTAATCTTAACAGCTAATACATCATCAGATAATCTAGCACCATGACATTTCTTACAAGGTAAATCAACCATATATGAACTTAGCCAATCTCTTATCCACTTACTAGTAGTTTCCATATATCTTCTTTGAAAATTATTAGCAATTCCTTCATAAGTATCTGTAACATATCTCTTATTACCATTTTTACTTACATATTCAAAATCAAATAATTCATTACTACCATATAAAATTATATCTAATTCTTTTTTACTAAGTTCAGATATTTTCTTATTTAAATCAATATTATAATATTTACAAACAGTCTCAAGTTCAGTTAAAGCAATATTTTGATCTAAACTAAATCCTTTAATTGCTCCCTCATATACTGATTTATTTTTATCAGGAATAAGTAAATCAATACTAATATTTTGTTTAACACCTAAACCTTTACATTCAGGACAAGCTCCATATGGGGCATTAAATGAGAATAATCTAGGTTCTAATTCAGGCAAACTAAAGTTACATTCAGGACAAGCATAATGTTCACTCATTATAAATTCTTCACCATCAATTACATGTATTAAAACCTTACCACTTGCCATCTTTGTACTAAGTTCAATTGCTTCAAATATACGACTTCTTTCATCCGGATTAACAACAATACGATCAACTACCAAATAAATATTATCTTTCTTATTTTTTTCTAAGACAATATTTTCTGATAAGTCATGCATTTCTCCATTAACTCTTACTCTAGTAAATCCTTTTTTTCTTAAATCATCAAACAAATCTTGATGAGTACCTTTTTCACCATGAACAATAGGAGCAAGAATTTCTAACTTAGTTCCTTCATCCATAGCTAAAATCTTATTAGTCATTTCTTCAATACTTTGACTAGTAATTGGCACGTGATGATTAGGACAATATGGAGTTCCTACTCTTGCAAATAACAAACGTAAATAATCATATATCTCTGTTACAGTACCAACTGTACTTCTTGGATTATTATTAGTTGTTTTTTGATCAATCGAAATACTAGGAGATAATCCTTCAATAGAGTCTACATCAGGTTTATCAGACCCACCTAAAAACTGTCTTGCATATGCACTTAAAGATTCAATATATCTTCTTTCCCCTTCAGCATAAATGGTATCAAAAGCAAGACTACTCTTTCCCGAACCAGATACACCAGTCATAACAATTAATTTATTCTTAGGCAATTCTAAATCAATATTTTTTAAATTATTTTCTCTAGCACCTTTAATTATAATTTTATCCATATTACTTCACTTCATTTCAGTAGTATTTTACCACAAAAATTAAAAATTAAACAATTAAAAAGATCATGTTTACACATGATCAATTTGTTAATTAAATTAATTATTTAAATTTACATATTTTGCCTGAATTGTAGGTCTGTTTCCGTTTATAATTGAATATTCACCATAAACTTTAACTATATCACCATTTATAAATCCTTTTTCAAAAGAACTATCATTAAATTCAACATTGACAAGGCTTTCATAACCATCATCAAATAAATTTAAATCTAATACAATATTCATAGAATTATATAAACCATCATTAGTTCCTGTTACTTCAACAACTTTACCAACTAACGTTACATCACTATACAAATATTTTTTAGGAACTCTAACTAAATCTTCATAACTAACTAATACACATTTTTGTGTATAAGATTCATAAGTTTCTTTATTAATTACCTTAGTATCAATAAAGTAAAAAATTAAAATACAAAACAAGAATACAATAGCAAGCACCGCAAAAAATATAAAGTCACCAGAAGAACGTTTATTTCTTCTACGACAATTAGGACATATAGTCATTCCCTTATCAAAATATTTACCACAGAACTTACATTTTTGTTTATTTGTTAAATCTTCTACTTCTTTAATTGCAGTTTCTTTAATTTCTTTAACTACATTATCAATATCACTCTTTACTGTTTTCTTAACTGTTTCATTTAATTCATTAATTTTTTTAGAAGTATCTTTTTTAGTTCTAGTACTCTTTTTAACTACTTTTTTAGTATCATCTTTATCCATTTTTATCCTCCATATCCTATCTTAATTATAGACTATTATTAAACATAATTCAATCTCTAATTATTTCATTTATTAGACGGGTAAAACTAAAAAAATGAATGAATTATGAAAAACAAATCATATTAATAAAATGTAAAAAAGAGTTAAATAAAGTGAGTGTTGGTTAAAATGAATTATCAATAATAAAATAAAACAAAGAAAACAGTAAAGAAAAATATTAAAAATGTAATTATAAAATTAATTATTGAATATAAATTTTCCAACACAATAGTTTATGTAAGTAGTAGAAGATGACGAAATAAACTTTGAAATTAAACTAGGAAACATAAGTATTTTTAAACAAACAGTTAATACAATACTATCTATAACAAGTCCTGCTATTCTACTAACAAAAAACATTATAAATCCCACATTATCCTTATTTTCAGCTTTATACACAAACTTTTTATTTAAAAAATATAAAATAGTAACTATTACAACAAAAGTAATAACATTAGCAATTAAATAATTAATTTGTATCCTATCATTTAAAAAGTAAAATAAGGCAAGTTCAATAATTCCACCAATAGTTCCTACAACACAGTATTTTAAATATTGTTTACTAAAAATATTTTTAATCATCTAAATCACCCAAATAATCATTTAAGATTTTGAATAAATCTTCACTATTTTTAGTTTTACAAATTTTATTTTTTATATACGCACTTTTTGGCATTCCTTTAATATACCATAATGCATGCGTTCTAATTTCAAGTATTGCTTGTTTTTCTGAAGTCGAATCTACTAATAATTGATAATGTCTTTTAAGCATTTCTATTTTTTCTCTTGCACTTGGTTTAAGTGGAATAATTCCTGACTCTAAATATGATACGCATTCATTAATAAGCCAGGGATTTCCAAGTACACCTCTACCTATCATAACTGCGTCACATCCAGTAAAATCTAGCATCTCTTTTGCTTTTTCAGCACTTGTAACATCTCCATTACCAATAACAGGGATGCTTACCATTTCTTTAACTTGTTTTATTATATTCCAATCAGCATTTCCGCTATATCCTTGTGCTCTAGTTCTTCCATGAACCGTGATAGCGCTAGCCCCTGCTTCCTCAATAACTTTAGCAACTTCCACTGCATTAACACTATTTGCATCCCATCCACTACGAATTTTAACAGTTACCGGAACACTTACTGCTTTAACAACAGCACTTACTATTTCTTTTATTTTATCGGGATTTTTAAGAAGTGCACTTCCAGCCTGTGATTTAATAGCCACTTTAGGTACAGGACACCCCATATTAATATCAATAATATCAGGATGCATTTTATCCTCAACTAGCTTAGCTGCTTTAACAAACGAATTAACATCACTACCAAAAATTTGTTGAGCAATTGGCCTTTCCATATCACTCATTTTTAATAAATCGAATGTTTTTTCACTTCCATATACTAAAGCCTTATCACTAACCATTTCTGCAAATATAAGCCCGGCTCCCATTTCTTTAATAATCTGACGATAGGCTGTATTACTTATGCCTGCCATTGGTGCAAGGACTACCTGATTTTTAATTTCAACATTACCAATTTTCCACTTCATAAAAACATCACTACACTATAATATTATAAAGTCTTTTTAAATTCAACAATATCTCCTTGATGTAAGTCATATAGTACTTCTTCATCTTTATCAATATGCATTTCAATATAAGAATTATCTAAAATCTTAATCTTCGCATTTAAAAGTTTAACACCATTTTTAAATACATCAACAACTTCTTTATTTACTAAATGCATTTTAGTTGCCGTTTCAGGATCCATATGTATATGAGCATCTGACATAATTAATCCTTTATCTAAAAATACACTTCCTTTAGGTCCAATAACTGTTATTGGTAAACTATCATTCAAATCTCCACTTTGTCTTCTAGGCGGAATTACTCCTAGTATTTTAGCATCAGTATCATCAATTTCAATTTGATTATAATTTCTAAAAGGTCCAACAACTCTAATATGATTAATTATTGCATCATCAACCTTAATATCTACTGTCATATTACTAGCAAATTGTCCTGGTTGATTTAAATAATTTCTTACAGTTATCTCCTCATCACCAAATAATTTCTTCCATACTTTCTCAGTTAAATGTACATGTCTATTACTTATTCCTACTGGTATATTCATAATATATATTCACATCCTACCATAATTAAATTATAGCTTTATTTGATTTAACTTTAAACATTTAATTGTTAAATATGTCAACTATTTTCTTATTTGACGCAATTTTAGCGGGAATAAAACTTGCAATATAACACAAAAATAAACTTAAAAAGAACAACAAAATAATATTTAATATATCTAAACTCATAATATGTTCAAAATTAATATAACTATACACAAATTTATTTATAACATTACTTACTAAAAGAATAAATATCATTGTTAAATAAAAAGAACACATACCAATTATTAAATTTTCAACAATAAATAAATTTTTTATATCTTTATTCCTAAATCCAATACTTTTATATATACCAATATCTTTATTTCTTTCCATTACCGATATATATGAAATAACAAATATCATAATCATCGATACAATAAGACTAATCACACTAAATAAAATTAATACTAAACTTATTCCATCTACCATTTTTTTGGTCAAATTAACAACTTCCTCCGCATTATCAAATATCTCATAATCTTTAAGCAAATCTTTAATCATATTTTTAGCTTTTAAATTATTAGCATAAATATAAATATCAGTTATTTCATTATCAAATAAATCATTAGAATATAAAATGCCACTCAAAGATTTAAAATAATCATTATTTGACTTAACAATTCCAGTAATCATTAACTCCTTATCATTTACCTTAAAAACATTATTTATAAGTCCATTATTAGATACATCTAAATAATTATATAATTTATCACTTATTGAATCTTCTTCATCATATAATATTAATACTTCATTCTTATTTTCTGGCATTCTACCACTTACTAAGTAAAAATAATTATTTGAAGGATTAACATAAGATATACTTTTAAATTCATAATCAATATCTCTATAATAAGTAATCCCATAAACATATTTTTTATCAATATTATTAACTAAACCAATTAATTTATCATCTATCTCATTCGTAACAAAAGAACCTTTTTTAACATTAACACCATTCTTATTTTCAACTTTATTACTAAAATCATCTACATAATTATTTTTACTTATAACTAAGGGATAATTAAAAAAGGATGATTTATTTAACGAATCTAATTCTTTATTAAATCCAGTTTTAATTGATAAAACAATTTCTAAACTTAATAATCCAATTGTAAATGCAAGAATAGTCAAAATATTCCTTAACAATTTATTATTTAAATTTTTAATTGCATACTTAACTAATTTTATAAATGATAATTTAATCTTTCTATTACATTTTATTTTGGAATATTTATTTTTATTTATAATTTTTAATTTACTGCATATTTTACCATCATTTATTTTAATAATATCATCAGCAAAACTATTAGCTAGTTCTATATTATGAGTAACAACTATAACCAATTTTTGCTTAGATAAATTCTTAAGTATTCTCATTACACTACAGGCATTTTCCGAATCAAGTGCTCCCGTAGGTTCATCTGCTAAAATTACTCTCGTATTTTGTACTATACATCTCGCAATCGCTACTCTTTGTTTTTCGCCACCACTTAAAGATATTACCTTTTTATTTTTTAAACTATAAATACTTAACATTTTTAATATTTTATTCACATTACATGGACTTCTTATTCTTCTTAGTTCAATAGGTAATAAAATATTTTCTAATACAGTATATTTATCAATTAAATTATAATTTTGATTAATAAAACTAACCAACTGATTACTATAAAAAGAACTATCTATATTTTTTATATTATTTCCATTAAAAATTACCTTTCCACTATCCGGTTGTTCTAATCCACCAATAATATTTAAAAGAGTTGTTTTACCACTACCAGATTCACCAACTAAACATATAAATCCTTTATTTCCAAACTTCAAATTTATTTTCTTTAAAACATCTCTATCATATTTTTTACATACATTTTTAAGTTCAAGCATTAAATCCATCCCCTTACAAAATGCATTTTATTATACTTAAACTTATCATGCAAATAGCAAAAATTTAAAATTACTATATCTAAATTTATTAATTTATCTAACAAAACAAAAAAATCTGTATCATTTTTAATACAAATTTTTTATATCTTATAAAAATAATAAAAAACTAAAAAAATTATAATAAATAAAATTCCAACAATAGAAAGTATAATTTTTTTCTTATCATCTAACTTCTTAATTTTTATTGTACTTATAAAAGATAGTCCAACTAATATCATAAAAATAGATATAATTTCTGGATAAAATCTAAATTTAATTAACCATAAAAATAAATAAACAATCGGATAAAATATAGCAATAGATGTAATTGGCATTCCAACAAAGTATTCTTTATTAGATTCTTTACAAATATCAAGTGTATTAAAATAAGCAAGTCTAATCATTCCACACAAGCTATAGAATATTAATGCAAACCATCCAAAATAATAATTCTTTGGTAGTATATTAATTGTATAAACCAAAGGAAAAACACCAAATGAGATCAAATCAGATAGTGAATCAAGTTGTACACCATAAACACTCTGCATTTCACTAGACTTTCTTCTTCTTGCTAACTTTCCATCAAATGCATCACATATCCCAGCAATTATTAAACAAAATATCGGAATAACTTTACTTCCATTAATTGATAAAATACAACCCAAAAGAGCCATAAAAGTACCACTCATAGTAAGTAAATCACAATCTCTATAAAAACCTATAAACTTTTTCATAAACTCACACCCTACTTCTTAAAAACAAATAATTTACTAATTAAATAATTTCCAATTATAACAACAATTTGAACAATTACTTTAGCGATCATATCGTTCATATTTAATGACTTAACAAACAAAATCATTAACAAAGTATCTAATATCAATGTAATAACCCTACTTCCCGTAAATGAAATAAACTCATTTATATAATTCTTATTTTTACTATTAAAAACAATAACTCTATTAGTAAAATAGGCAAATAATACAGATACAATCCATGATAACACATTAGATACAACTAAATCAAGATAACAAACCTTAGCAAATAAAGCATAACTTAAAATTGATATAATAGTTGTACAACCACCTATAAATAAATAATTTATTACTTCTAAATGATTTCTATAAAATCCCCATAGTTTTCTAAATAAAGATTTAATAAAACTTGGCATATATTCTTTATAATCAATTAAATTTTCTCCTTTAACCACATAAGCTTTATTTGCAAGCTCTAAAATAAATTTATCATTAAAGGGATTATCACTATAACATTCTTCAACTACACAATCTTTATATTTTTTGTAAAGATTTTTAACCTTAACATCTTTATTATTATTTTTACCTTTATACTTTCCATTCTTAATATTAACATTAGATGCAATTAATTCTTTAACACCTAACATTTCACAAGCAGGCTTTAATAAAAAATAAGGACTAGCAGAATTAATAATGTCATTTTTATGATTTTTATCTAAATAAAATTTCTTAATATTCTTATAATGTTCATCCCAAAACTCACTAACAACTCTTTCCCCATCATTAACATTATTTAAAAAACTAAATAATACCTCTTTAAACTGAGTTATATCAATAACTCCAAAAAAGTATTTAATAAAACTTCCTATTATTTTTAATATATTATTAAATTTAATATAACCTTTTTTATAACAATATTTTATAAAATCTACACTTGAATCTCCACTATAAATGGTATCATCAAAGTCATACATATTTATTTTCATGTAACATCACATTACAATCATAACAAAAAAACCACTAAATTAATAGTATTTTTACCTACCATTCATATCCCATCAGCGCAATTATTTCTAATCCATTCTTTAATACTAGTCATATCATATATTTCATAATAATTAATAACACAATAATATATTAAAAAAAGTAAAGTTTTTGTACTATAAATACAAAAACTTTACAAAACTAGTAACTTTTTGTATTGAATATACTAACTATTCAGCACTCTTTAATAATTTGACAATATCATCAGCTTTACTATCCCAACTATTTAAATTAGCTTCTTTATTTAATAAATCAATATACTTTTTATCTATCTTATAATTATCTATTAAATTAACATATTCTTTATAATTTTTTGCAATATTTACAGATTTATATTTATGACATTCAGGTAAATCAGAAGCAATAATATACTTATTAAGCGCCATATATTCAAATAATTTACAAGGATTAGTAGCAAGAGTAATTTCATTAACTACAAACGGTATCCATGCGATATCAAAATAATTAGCATAATTAGGTAATTCATTATAATCAACAGCACCTAAATATTTAACATTATCAAGTTCATTTATTTTAGAATCATCAAAACTTGTATCATATTTAATTCCAATAAGAACAAATGCAATATCTTTATAATTTTTAGCAAGCTTTCTTATAAGATCATAATCAAACCAACTAGCTAAAGCACCATAATATCCAATTATCATTTTATATTCTTTTTTTATTTCATCCATTACTGGAACGTCTTTCTTTTCATGTTTAAAATGATCTACATCAACTCCATTTGACGATAAAATAATGTTTTCTTTGGATTTTCTCTTATTAATCATATCCTCATATAATTTATCAGCACTAGTAACAACTAGAACATCCTTATTTTTAATAACATAATCATGAATAGCAGCAACATTTAATGGTAATTTATCAGTTCCAGCTAATTTAGGATTTAAATCATCAATATATTCATAAAGAAGTTTAAACCCATTATTAACATAATTATCTACTTCATCTTTTCTTACATCCCAACAAGTAGAATACAATTGTAAATATTTAGGTTTATTAATTTTACATAATTTACTAAATAATAATTTTTCAAAAGCCCCAATTTCATAATTAACTAAATAAAGATTATCTTTTTCTTTCTTAATAAAATCAACTTTATCAGTCATTCTAGTAACTTCATACAATATTAAACATCTTTTATTAATTAAATAATTAGCAATTTGTTGTGGTCTTTGATATAAAGGAACATTCCATCCAAAAGATCCTCTCCAAACCAATATTCTGTCATAATCTAAATTAAGAATATCATCTATTTCATTACTAATTTTATCTTTATTAATAATAAACTTCACTCGTTTTATAATATTTATTTTATTAATATAGTTTCCCATAACATAAGTTAAAGTTTTTTTAATTGTCTTAAAAAACCCATCTCTTTTCATCACATTTACAAATTTTGCAATTTTATCTTTCACTTTAATCACCAATACCTTAAAACAATTATATCTAATAAAAACGAAAAAAGAAACCTTAAAGATTTCTTAATTAATTATTAAATTTATTTATAATAGCATCTACTATTCTTTCACTTGCATGACCATCACCATAAGGATTAGACGCCATACTCATACGTTCATATTCTTCTTTGTCTGTAAGTAATCTCTTAGCCTCATTATAAATAGTTTCTTCATCAGTACCAACAAGTTTTAATGTACCAGCATCAATTCCTTCAGGTCTTTCAGTAGTATCTCTTAATACCAACACCGGTTTACCTAAACTAGGTGCCTCTTCTTGTACACCACCACTATCACTCATAATCATATAAGATTTATTTATAAAATTATGAAAATCAAATACTTCTAAAGGTTCAATCAATTTAACTTTTTCACAATCTCCAAATACCTCATTAGCAACTTCTCTAACAAGAGGATTTTTATGAATAGGATAAATTACCTTAACATCGTCAAACTCATCTACAATTCTCTTAATTGCTTTAAATATATGACGCATAGGTTCTCCTAAATTTTCTCTTCTATGAGCAGTTAATAGAATTAATCTTTCTCCATCTTTAACAAAATCTAACTCCGAATTACTATAATTATCATCAATAGTAGTACTCATAGCATCAATAGCCGTATTACCAGTAATATATATTTTACTTTCTTCAATATTTTCCTTAAGTAAATTTTCCTTACTTAAATTAGTAGGAGCAAAATACATATCAGTCATACAATCAACCATTTGTCTATTCATCTCTTCTGGAAAAGGACTATACTTATCATTTGTTCTAAGTCCTGCTTCTACGTGACCAATCATAACTTGATTATAAAATGCTGCAAGTGCACCAGCAAACGTAGTTGTAGTATCACCATGAACAAGAACAATATCAGGTTTACATTCTTTAATTACCTCTTCAAGTCCAGTTAAAGCTCTAGTAGTTATATCACCTAAAGTTTGACCTTGTTTCATTATATTCAAGTCATAATCAGGCTTAATATCAAAAGTTTCAAGTACCTGATCAAGCATTTCTCTATGTTGTGCTGTAACACATACAATACTTTCAGTTTCTTCTCTTTTTTCTAATTCCTTTACTAGTGGAGCCATCTTAATAGCTTCGGGTCTAGTTCCAAATATACTTATTACCTTGATCATTGTTTCCCTCTTTTATAATATTTAACATTTCATCTAAATTCCTATTTGCGTTATCAAAATATTCATTATTAATTTTAAATCTTTTTTCATTAATTAATTTATTAAATATATTAATAAAATTATCATTAATTAAGTTTGAAAATAAAACTTGATTTTTTTCAAATTTATAATTATCATATAAATACTTTATTTTATTATAATAATGTCTATGACTGTCATATAAAATATTAATATTTGGTATTCCAAATAAATTAAATAATAATGTTCCATGATATCTCATTGAAATAGCGCAATCAACATTTTTTAATATTTCACATATATTCTTAAATGAATTTTCATATTTGGCAATTGTTATATTAACATTATTAAATTCATTCATTAATTTTTCATAATAAAATATATCATTATTACAATAATCATAAAATGGAAGTAAAATTATTTTATATTTTTTATTATTTTTATTTAAACAATTAATTATCTGCTTTAAATTACTTTTTACTGTACTATAACTATCTTCAGTGCAAATATAATTAATTGCAATACATAATTCATTAATATTTTTATGTTCGAAATCTATATAATTACAACAAAATACCAAATCATCAACTATTTTAACTTTTGAAACATCAATTTTATATTTTTTTAATACTTCTAAACTATTAGTATCACGAAGAGAAATATAAGTACAATTTTTAAAAATATAATCTAGTTTAGCTAAATACTCTTCATTTGAAAAAGTATTACTAGTACTAAGTCCATATAAAATAGTTTGTTTATTAAATTGTATCATTCTATAGCAAATATTTATTAAAGAATTTGAAAGAGTAAGTTGATTATTATAATAGTTATAATCGTTATCATCTAAAAGAGCTCCTCCACCTACAATAACTGTATCAAAATAATTTGCCAAAATATTAATGTCTAATATACTTTTTGGATAGTGAATAATTTTTAAACCTGGATAATTTGTAATATCAAACTCTCTGTTTTCTGAAAGCATAACAGTTAAATCAATATTATTAATTTTTTTTAATTTAGAAACAATAACTTCAAGCATTAATTCATCACCTAAATTTGGTGCTCCATAAAATCCCATTAATAAAACTCTTTTTTTCTTAACATTGTTATCTAATGTTAGCATTTCCAAATTTGAGTATTTATTTTGTTCTTTTATAAAATTAAACATTATATTAAAATTTTGATTGAAATTAGATATTTCATTTTCTAATAAATCAACTTTCTTAGTCAATAAATCACATTTTTCATTAATATTATTAAAATCTATTTCTATTTTATTTATTTTTTTATTTAATTCAACAATATTACTGTAATTATCATCAATTTTTTTTAAAAGATCTTTGATTTTTTTCATAATACCTCAATTAAATTTTTTCTGACAATTCTTTTGCTTCAACCATACAATCTTCCATAGAACAATAAGTCCAAGCTCCATATCTTCCAACACTATACACATTTTTATTTGCTAAATCTTTCATTATTTCTCTAACTTTTAAATCATTTTGAGCATCGATATGTACATAGGCTGGATCCATAACAATACTTTCATATGCCTCTAAAGTAAATGTATCATCTATTATTCCACATTTTTTTAGATTATCTAAAGTCAAGCTTAATTGCCTATTTATATCTTCATCAGTAATTATAGTGCCTTTTGAATAACCAATTTCAATATACATACTTAATTTATCAGAGCCTAAAATGTTATCATAAAATCCTACTCTATAAAAATTTATATTTTTGTCTGGAAAATATAGCCAATGATGATCATTATATTTTGACTTTTTATTAAAACCTAAATTAAATACTAAAACTTTGTTATATGTTAGTTTATTACTAAAATCAATATATTCTTTATTATTAGTAAGTTTCAAAAATCTATCAAATGGCATTGAATTAATTAAATAATCATAATAAATTTCTGTTCCATCAGTAAGTGTAACTTTTTTTTCTTCTAAATTAATAGATTGTATTACTGAATTTAATAATATTTTATTCTCATCAATATCTTTCATTAAAACATCAATAATAACTTGAGCACCCTTTTTTGGATACATAAATGTATTATTATATGAGTTTACTTTATTTTGTTTCATATTATTAATTATTGCTTTTATATCAGCATAAGGAAAAAATCTTCCCATGGCATCTTTATCAAGTTTAGTTAAATCTACAGCATATAATTTTTCATTATAAGGTTTTAAAAACATTTCTGTAATTGATTTACCAAATTTTCCGTAAAGCATATCTAAAAAATTATCATAATTTTCTTTTTCTTCCTTGTTAAATAAATCATATAAGCAATCTATAAATTTATCTTTAGAAAGTTCATGAATATGTGTTTGAAAAGGAAAATCAATTAACTTATCATCAAAATAAATAAATGTTTTTTTATCTTGCGTAACAAAATCATTTTTATCCAAACTATCAATAAACTTTTTCTTGAATTCATCAGTTTTAAAATGAAAGAAATGACCAGCATAATCCCATACATAATCATCTTTATAATGAGTTTTACAATAACCGCCAACTTCATTTTCTTTTTCAATAATTATATAATCATCTTTACAATAACTTGCAAATGTTAAGCCAGAAATACCAGCACCAATAATTAAATATTTAGTTTTCATATCATTCTCCTATCTAAAAAAATTTTTTAATTTTCCTAGAAAACTTTTTCTAGCGATATTTTTAATATTTATTAAAAAACTATTACACCATATAAAGTAACCTTTTGTTGCTCTATGAAATTTAACAGCCTTTGTAGCAACTTCAATATTATTATAATATTGTGAATATTTACGTAATTGCTTTTCAAACTCCATAAAAGGCTTTCTTTTATTATAAAATTGAATTGTAACAATATACTGAGTTTTAATCATTGTTATTATTAATTTATTTTCTATATAAGTTTTTCTAATTTCTGAAAGCTTATTCTCATTTCTTTTTAACGTTTCTATTATTTCCATTGTAACTTTTTCATGATGTTTATAATTTTTCATATATGATTCTTTTGAAACAGACTGTCCACTTCGTCCAAGAAAATATCTATATATAAACATAGGATAATAAGTAATTGTTTTGCAACCAATAGAAATATTTGTATTAAGTTGCATATCAACATAAAAACAATGTTCTAAAAGTTTAAAATCCAGTTTTTTTAACATATCAGTTTTATATGTTGAACAAGAAAGAATTGGTCCCCACAAATCAAATCCATAACCTTTATAACATAAATCATCAAAATTATATTGCATGCCTGGTACCATAAATTGATATATTTTTTTGTAATTAAATGTATTAATATAAGCAAAATCCTCAATATAGTTATTAAGAATAATATCGGAATTTTCCTTTTCTAATATATCTATCAATTTAGATAATTGATAAGAATCTAGTGTATCATCTCCATCCATTATTTTGGTATATTTACCCCTAGCTTCTTTAATACCAATATTTATTGTTGAACCATGTCCACCATTAGTCTTAGAAATTAATCTTACAATACTTTTCTTATTTTTAGTTGTATATCTAACTAAATCCTCACCAATTTGTTTAGTTTTATCTTTTGAACCATCATCAACAATTATAATTTCAAGTTTATGAGCATTTGGTTGATTAATTAGTGAACATATACCATTCCATAAATACTTTTCAACATTATAGGAAGGAACAATTATTGATAAAACTGGTTTATCCAAAATATTTTCAAAATTAAATTCCTTTATATCATTTTCAGTTAACAAGTCAATTTCTTTTTGAAGTGTGTTTTTATAATTAAAACGATTTTGTACATCTTTAGAAATATTTTGAGACAAAAATTTAAAATAATCTTTATCATTATATATTTTTTCTATAACGTCTGCATATTCTACATAATTTTCTACATTACATATCGTACCATATTTCTTATTTATATAACTTGTAATAGTTGAAATATTAGAAGTAACTGGAACACAACCACTAGAAGCAGACTCACATAATGAAACACCTTGAGTATCAAATCTTGAGGCAAAAAGTGCAATTCCATGTGTCTCATGTACTTTAGCAACTTCCTCATGAGTCAAAAATTCATTATGTAGATGAACATTATCAAATTTTTTAAGTGGTTCAGTTATAACATCGAACAACTCACCAGAACCGTAAATATCAAACTCCAAATCATTAAAGATTTTTCTTCTACTTAATTCAATAATTGTTCTAACATCAATATCAAGTGCATAGCATCTATCATTCGTAAATTTTCGTAAAACAAAAATTTTTTTTCTTAAGTCAAAATTCTTTTCTTTATATTTAAATATTTTATTATCAATATAACACGGAATAATTTTATAGTTATTAAATTTAATATTATTTAATTCTTCAGCTCTATTTTTAACAAAATCGCTTACAAAAATCCATGTAACATTTTTGTTATTATTATATTTATTTAAATAATAATCTCTTATATCAAAATTAGGTTCATAATAATTTTCTTCAGGTATATCAGTGAAATAGTTTCCAGCAAATTTATAATAATCTCTATATAAGATCTCTGCACCATGCATATAAAAATATAATTTTGTTTTTGTTATATCAACACTATCTAAAATATTACCATAATTATAGTCAAAAAAATGAAACATTATCTTTTTATATCTCTTTTTTGATAAAAGTTCTCGTAAATAAAAATAATTACAACGTACTACATCCACGTCTTCAAAAGTATATTTACTTCTTCCAGGCAAAGAATTTACAACAGCAACATCAACATTAAGTCCCTGCTTTTTATATTCAAGTACTTTTGTATGAACAAAAGCAGTATTATATTTATTTGACAATGATGGATATCCAGGTGTAACAATTAATATATCTGATTTAAAAAAATTTAAGAATTCTTCACTAACCATTTCATCATCTTTGTTAAAGTCAACTTTTTCAACTTCAAATTCAGAATTTTCAGGAATATAAATAACTATAAAGTAGTACTTTGTTAAATCTAAATTTATTGAATTAATTGTATTAAAATCAAATTGACCAATTATATTTTTTCTTCTATCAAGTAACTTAATTACTGGTGCATTACCCTTTATTAATTTACCATTAAAAAATAAAGTTGCCTTATCTGTAGTATTTTTAAAAATATTAGGATAAATTAATAAAGTGTGAGTATTATTACTGTTTTTAACTATCAACTTATTATCAAAATAATTAACACTAGCACTCCCTTTTTTTAGCCATTTTTTATTTATTAAATTCATTATATCATCTACCTCTTGCTTTCCATAAATTTTAAATAATCATCACATACTTCTTTTCCACCAATTTTTTGTACAACACCATGCTCAATCCATACGACTTTATCACATAATTTTTGTATTTGTGATAATGAATGTGATACAAATAAAACAGTAGTTCCTCCACTGATCATATCCATCATTTTACTTTCACTTTTAGATTGAAATGCAATATCACCAACAGATAGGATCTCATCAACTATAAGAATCTCTGGATCAATAATTGTTGCGATACTAAATGCCAGTCTTGCAACCATACCAGAAGAAAAATTTTGAACAGGAACATCTAAAAATTCCTTTAATTCTGAAAATTCGACTATTTCATCAAATTTTTGATCAATAAGTTTTTTTGAATATCCCATGACTGCCCCATTTAAATAAATGTTTTCTCTTGCAGTAAGTTGAGAATCAAAACCAGCGCCAAGTTCGATCATTGGACAAATATTTCCATATGCAAATACATTTCCCTCTGTTGGTTTCATAACACCTGCAACTACTTTTAAAAGTGTTGATTTTCCAGCCCCATTTGAACCAATGAATCCAACAACTTCACCCTTTTTTATATTTAAGTTAATATTCTTCAAAGCCCAAAACTCATTTTTTTCCTTCTTTTTATGTTTTCCTAAATCAACAAACCATTGTTTTAAAGAAAATCCTTTTTCAATTCCAAGATTAAATTTCATGGAGACATTATTTATCTCAATCATATTTTCTTTTTCCATAAAATCCTCCTTTAAACGTAATATATAAATTTGTCTTGTTTTTTCTTAAATATAAAAATTCCTACTAAGAAAATAACAAGTGCAGAAATTCCACAACCAGCAAATTGGCCAAGTGTTGGAGTTGTATGGTATAAAATTATACTTCGTGCAAAATTAATAATTTGATACATTGGATTAAATTTCATTAATAATTGTAAAGTGGAATTTGAAATTATATTTATATCATACATAATTGGTGTCAAATAATTCCAAATTGTTATAATAATTCCGTAAATATAAAACATATCTCTCAAAAATACTGATATAGTTGATAACAAAAAACCCATTCCAACAGTAAATAAAAACAAACAAATAAATGAGTATGGTAATAAAATATGTTGCCAACATAAACCAGTACCAGTCGCAATTACCACAATATAAAGTGGAATCAATGTAAGTAAAAAATTAATGCCAACAAAAATACATTTAGAAAGGGGAAAAATATATTTTGGAATATATACTTTATTAATTAAACTAAAATTACCAACAACACTACTCATTGCTAAATTGCTTGCCTCAGTAAAATAGTTAAAATAAGTAAGTCCTATAAGCAAATATGCTAAATAACTAACACCAGGTGTAGAAAATTTAAAAACATTTGAAAATACAATAGCCATAACAGCCATCATTAAAATCGGATATAATAAACTCCAAACTACACCTAAAAAACTTCTCTTATATTTAACTTTAAAATCTCTTAAAACTAACTGTTCAAGTAAAAAAGAATACTTTTTATATACATATTTTAAATTATTAATTATTTTTTTCATATATTAACCTCTAATTTAATTATAACAATAATATAAAATCTTTAAAAGAAAAAAAGTGATAATTTATCACTTTTAATAACTTATTTACCATATTTTTTACCAGTATCTTTTAATTTTTCAGTTTCCCATGCATGTCCATCAAGTATTTGTTCACTCATTTTATCATATTCCTTATAAAACAAATATCTACGTATTCTATTTTTGGTTATATTTGAAAGCAATTGATTAGTTTTTTTACCATCTATTAAATCATTATAAATATCATTTAAATCAGCATAAGAAACCTTCTTATCAGATATTTGCATTTCATGTTTTTCATTATAACCCTTAATAAATAATATTGGATTTTGTCTTCCTGTATAATCATAACCACTAAAACCATGATCAGATAAAATTATAATTGCAGTATTATCGTACTGACCACTTTCCTTTATTCGTGTCAAATATTTATTAATTATAGTAATGGTTGCTTCCAATTTATCTTCATATGTACCATTATTTATAGATTCCAAGTTTTTATTTAAATCATGAGGAAGATGTCCTCCCTCTATGTGAACAAATTGAAAATAATTATTATTTTGTAATTGTATTTTATCAAATAAATCATAGTTTTTTAAATTAGACCAATTATATATTTCACTATCATTACCTTTATTCAATTCTATTTTACATTTTGAATAATCCATAGTCTCTATTTTTGAAAATTTTTTCAATGGAAACGGCAAATACTTAAATAAAATATATTTAGCTTCTTGTCTAAAAAATGGTATCAAACTAGCTTTAGCACTAATTTGCCTAACATTTTTAAAATCATAGGTATCATTATTAAATATCCAAAGTTCATCATCATAAAAGTTTATATCGTAATTATTATTTTTTAAAAGATCAAATAACTTAGAATGAGTTATAACATGCTGATAATGTTCTGAATAAGTAGTTTTAGCTTCATACCACTCACCAGAAAAAATAAAAGGTACAGAATCTCTTGTAAAGCCATAACCCGACAAAGTGTCAGGATAATATGTAAAATCTTTAAAAACTTCATCATTATTGTCTTTTTTCAAAAGTTCCTTGAAATTTCTAGAATCAACGCAATCAGTTAATAATATTAAAAAATTCTTATTTTTTGATAAATTATTAATATTATCAACTGTTGCAGTAAAAGTTCCCTTATTCGCATATATATCCTTACTTGTTAATAAAGTAGTACCTAAACTAACAAATAACATCGCAAAGACAGCAAGTGATATATATTTCATATAAGTAAAAACCTTTTCTTTATATTTAACAAGTAAGAATGTACTTAAACCAAGTAGTATACACCATAATGCAATAGATATAACACCTAGTTTAGTATAATTACTCCAAATAATAGGAGAACCATCTAAAGTTGGTAAAGAACCAGCCATAAAATTACCTTGAATATATGTAGCAATAAAGGCAACAAATAACAAAACTAAATATAAATTATATAAACTTCTTTTTTTAATTAATAATGCTAATATATATACTATAACACTAAAAATAACGCCTACAAAAAACAACATTAAAAATAACAATAAATTATTCAAAATTAATGTTTTAAAACTAAACCAATAATCATCCGTATTTGCAGCATATGTAATAATAGGTTCATATATTATCAACATAAATGACAATACAAAAGAAACAATTGTAGGAAATATTAAATCCTTAAATTTAAAATTTTTCATCTATCAAAAAACTCCCAACTATACATCATAAGATTTGTCAATCTTTTTTAATTCATTAAATGAATCTATTTCAATTATATCACCATCATGACATTCTTTAGCATAGATTTTATAATTATTTTTACATACATCTAACACAACTTGTTCCCAATATTTTTCTTTTCCACCAGGCATATTAATAACTTTTTCTAAATCATTTGTTATTTTTTTACCATCAACATCATCATAATAAGAAATACCATACATTTGATAACAATTATATCCACCTTGTTTTTCTTTTACTATAATCCCATTTTTTACATCAAAACACCAATCATCTGTAACATCAACTTTTTTACCTAAAAAGTTAGAATGATATTCATATTTCCTAATAATATTTGGATTATATAATACAAGATCAGACTCCATAACATATGCATTTTGAAACAAATCTTTAACAGCATAAGCGGATGATATATTATTCATTTCATTATAATATTTATTATAAACCAATTTTATATTAGGATATTTATTGCGTAAAATCTCGAATTGTTCACTTAAATATCCAGTAACAATAACAATTTCAGGAATTTCTGCAGCACTAACAGCATCTAATAAAGTTTCAATAATTCTTTTACCATTTACTCTAACTAAAGGTTTAGGAGTATTTAATGTAATAGGAACCATTCGCGAACCAAAACCAGCTGCTAAAAATATTGCTCTTTTAACTCTATACGGTTCCAAAGTATTAACACCACTATCAGTAATTAAACCATTACTACCGATCAAACCATTATTTATTAAATTTGAATAACTTTTGTTGACAGTTCCTAATGACAATCCTGTAATTTTAGATATTTCACGTTGAGAAATATTTCTTTTTTCCTTTTCTAAACAAACTAATACCTCAAATTCATTTTCATTAATCATTAACATAAACCTTCTTTCTATCTTTTGAAATAATAATATTACCAATAACTTTAACTAATAAATTAATAAATAAAATTATAATAGAAACAATTGCCGCTTCACCTAACATCATATTTCCTTCATAATTATTTATTAATAAAGAAATTGGCATTGTTGAAGCTGTATATAAGAAAGTAACAGCAGAAATTGTAATCATACTATTAACAAAAAAATAAGAAAACATTTCTATAATAGTACTCTTTGTACAAGGAATAATTACATCCATAATAATTTTATATTTACTTATATTTAATGTTGAAGCTACAACTTCATAATTATTATTAACTTTTAAAAGTGCATTATAAGCCATTAAATAAGGTGATGCTATAAAGTGTACAATATTACAAATTATAATTATAGTAAAAGTATTAGCAATAAAAGTTCCCCTAAAACAAATCGTATAAGCAAGTCCCAATACGATACCAGGTATAGCTAAAGTAATTATTGTAAATAAATGAATTAATTTAGACATTTTTTCTTTAATTCTAGCCGTATTATAAGCAGCGAAATAAGAAATAAATGTTCCAATTATTGCCACAAACAAAGAAATAACTAATGAATTTAATAAATAATCAAATATACCATTTTCAAATACATATTCAAAATGCTTTAAAGAAAACGAATTATTTAATACAACATTATCAATAAATGCATAATAAACAAATGATCCAAGTACAACAAAAATTAAAATAGTAATCAAAACAACAAATAACTTTAAAAATATAGATAAAACTTTATTAGAACTATAATAATTTTTATTACCAGTATTTTCATTATTATAATCCTTAACAAAAGTGTCAACTAAAAAAGAAATTATTGCAGGAATAAGTAAAAACATTGCAATCATAGTTCCTTTTGAAAAATCAAGTAAACCTATAACTTCTTTATATAAAAATACAGGTAAAGTATTAAATTTGCCACCTACCGCTATTGGTACACCATAATCAGTAAAAATCATAGTAAACACAGCAAAAATAGATGACAGAATAGATTTTTTCAAATAAACCAAAGTAACATTTTTAAAAATTTGAAAACTATTTAAATTAAGCGACTTTGAAACATAATACATATTATTATCAATATATTTAAATCCATCATCCAACATTAAAAACGCAACTGGAAAAGAATACATTATTGATCCAATTATAATTCCAACAGGTCCAATAATATTAAAATCAAAATATCTAGATATAATTCCATTATTGCCAAACAAATTAATTAACCCTAGACCATGTGATACAGATGGAATAAGCATTGGAAGGACAAACACAACCTTAAAAAATTTTTTTAATTTAATATTTACTCTATTCAAAGTATAAGCAAGAATATATGCAATTAGAACAGATAAAATTGTCGATATAATTGCTACTAAAAGCGAATTTTTAGATGCAGTTATAAAAGCTTCAGAAGTAACTAACTTGCCAAAAGTATCCCATTTAACATAAATAAACAATTTTGAAATTGGAAATAAAACAGAAACGATTAGAAATAATAACACTAATCCTCCTGTTTTACTTATTTTAATTTTTTTCATCATATATCAACCTTAATACATTTTTGAATTGATGTTACTTTTTCTTTTAAATGTTTAACCACAAATTCTTCGACATATTTTGATGCAGGGTGTTTAAAAATTTCGCTTGGCTTATCAATTTGCTCTATACAACCATCATTCATTATCATAACACGATCCGATATCGAAAACGCTTCTTCTTGATCATGTGTAATAAAAATCATTGTAATATTAAATTTTTCATTAAGTTCTTTTATTTTATTTCTAAGAATTATTTTATTTTCCGCATCCAATGCACTTAATGCTTCATCAAACAAAATAACATCAGGTTTAAGAGCTAACGTTCTAGCAATTGCAACTCTTTGCATCTGACCACCAGATAACTCATTTGGATATTTATTAATATGTTCATCTAAATTAACCATCGAAATAATATCCATTGCTTGTTCATTGGATTTCTTCTTATCTTTTAATTTGTTATTTAAAGCATACGAAACATTTTCAAGAACCGTCATATTAGGAAATAGTGCATAATTTTGAAAAACAATTCCCATTCCTCTTTTAGAAATATCATATTTTGTTATATTTTTATTATTTTTTAAAATAATTCCACTAGAAGGTTTTTCAATTCCAATTAATATTTTTAACAAAGTTGTTTTACCACAACCAGATTTACCTAGTATAGATAATAATTCTCCGTCATTAACATTAAAATTCAAATCTTTTAATACTAATTTATTATCAAAAATTTTTGAAATATTTTTAACCTCAATACTAGCCATTAACTTTTTCCCACTTACTAATTAAATCTTGTTTGACACTAACACTATCTATACCATCCATTTTAGCATCTTTTAAATTTGTAGGATAATTTTTCACTTTAACTTCTTGATTTTTAAGAATCTTATCAGGAAGAAAATATTCTTTATCATATTTTCCAAAATCATTCATTAACCACTCAAAAACTTCACGTACATTTTCTTTGTTTTCTCTTCCCTTAATAATACCAAAACTAGTAGTATTATATGGTGCACCAGTTTTTAAAGAAACAATTTTAAAATTATAACCTTCATTAATAGCTTCTACCCCTTGACTTGTCATTCCCATTGCAATAGCTATTTCACCTTGTTTTAATAAGTTTGTAGGCCCAGAACCAGATGTTGTAAATTCTCTTAAATTGTTTTTTAATTTCTTAAAATACTCAATAGCGTTATCTTCACCCATTATATTAACAACATTTAAATAAAATGCATAACCAGTTCCAGAAGTTTTAGGATCAGGAATAGCAATTAAATTCCTATATTCAGATTTTAACAAATCATCATAGGTTTTTGGTACTGATAAATTATGTTTATCAAAATAGTTTTTGTCAATAATTAATGCCATAGTATATTTAGTCCAAGTTAAATATCTATTTGATTTATTAACTCCATCAAGATAAATACTTGTATCAAAAGATGATAAATCAGCAAAATTTTCTTCTAGTTCAACCATATGAGCAGTTTCCAAATCAAGAACAATATCAGCTTCTACATTTGTGCCTTCATTTTTTATCTTTGCAGCACTATTTCCAGTTGATAAATATTGAACAACTATATCTTTATCAGGAAATTTTTCAGCTAATTGCTCCTTTAAAGCCTTATTACGATTTTCCTCCATAGATGTATAAATTACAACTTGACCTGCTTTTTTTGAACAACCAGTTGTAATTAATAAAATAAACAAAAATATTAAACATATGTATTTTTTCATACAATCAACTCCTATACTACATTTTGTTCATAATTAAATAATAGCATCTTTTTTTGAACAATTCAATAAAAAAACACTCAATATAGAGTGTTAATATATAATTATTTTTTGATTTTTATCTCGTCAGATTCAACTTCTTTATTTTTATTTTCATCAATGCCTAATTTATTAGTAACATTCTTTTTGATTTTTCTAAAATATATACCAACAAAAGCACCTATTGCAATAACAATTCCTGCTATAGCCTGTATGGCATAAGTCATAACAGAAGGATCAATATAAGCAAGAACATTATCACTAAATAAAATCATAAATGAAAATGAAAAGAAAAGAATCATACCAAATTTACAAATTTTATTTTTCATTTTTTCTCCTTTCGTCAATTTTACTTTTTATTATTTCAACTAAGTATTTAGCACCAACTTCACCAGAATTTCCAATATTATATATTGAATCATGATACAAATCATCTATTTTTTTAGTATATTTATCTTTGTTTTTTAATAAATAATCTATATTCTTATTCAATTCTTTACTTATATTGTCTACTTCTATACATTTTCCAATAACATCTCTAGACCAAATAGAATAAGGTTCTATGTTTATATCCTTATAGTTTGGATTCATAATTTTCATTGGTGTATTTATAAATATAACCGGTTTTTTAGTAGTAAATGCATATTCATAACAAATTCCAGACCAATCAGTGATCAATAAATCAGCATCTAATATAGATGAATTATTTGAAAAATCAGTTTGAATACATACATTTTTATTATTTTTATACTTTTCTTTTAATGCTTCAAATTTTTCTGCTTTATGTCTCACTTCTTGAGGATGTGGTCTAACTATTATATTATAGTTTTCATTAACCATCATTTCATTTAGTAGCTGATCTAAACACAAATCACAAATATTGTCCTTTTGCCAAGATGGAGCTATTAAAATTGATTTTTTAACATCTGACTTCTTTTCTTTATAATTATCAGTCATATCATCAAGTAATGTATATCCCCAATCATAAACTTTATTATTTAAATTAAATAATTTGTATGTTGCTTCTGCTTCTTCTCTTTGATATTTTCCAGCAGCAAAGAAAATATCATAAGCATTAATTGATTTATATCTTTGGGTTAAATTAATACTATCAATTCCATGAGGAATATAAACATAAACAATATCTTTTCTAATATAACTTTTTTTAATATGATAATTTTCTAAATCCGGCATAGTCATAACAACCACATCAGCATCCATTTTCATCATTAAGGTGATTAATTTTTTTTCTTCAATATAATATGCCTTAAGATTTGAATAATCTTTTTCCATATTAAAAATATTATCATTATAATCACTAGTAATATAGTGAATAATTATATTAGTGTGTTTTAATAAATATTCTATAATACCTTTATAATATTTGTAAAAACCATTACTTTCTGAATAAAAAACTAAATGTTTATTAGCAATTTTAAAGAATCTTTTATAATCTTCTTTTTCTTTTTTCTTTTGTTCCTTACTTCTCTTAACTTTTTTATCTAAAGAAGCAATTTCATTATATTCTTTTTGTAATTTTTCTAAATTTTCATAATCAACATGTTTTTTTGGATTAATGATAATATTTAAAAACCATTGTATTAAAATCGCAAGCAAATTACTTGAAGTCCAATACAAAGCTACACCCGCCGGAACAAAATATCCTAAATATAAAGATAACGCGACTGAAAATATTACCATAAACCATTTATTAAATTTTGATTGTTCTTGTTGTAGAACATTCATTAAATTTTGAGCAAAACACATAATAAATGCACTAACTCCAGCAATAATAGGGATTAATATTGATACTCCACCTATAACATCAGCAATCCAACTTAAATCAAAACCTAAAAAATTAAAACTAAAATCATGAACTTTATTTACAGTAGAAACCGAAATATTTTTAAATGTATTAATATCATTATTTTTAATTTCATTAATTATATTAAGTTCCAAAGAAGATGAATCAATTGACAAAGTATCATATTTATTAACAATATCTTCCTTTAATGAGACAATTTCACTAGTATCAACATTTAAGATATATGTAAGTGGTTTATTTATTACTTCAACAACCCCTAATAGTAAAACTATTTGAATAAATAATGGTACTAAAGAAACAAATGCATTATATTTTTCTTTTTTATATAATTTTGATGTTTCATCAGCTATTTTATCTTTATCTCCAAAATAATTAATTTTAATTTTGTAAATATCGGGTTGCATCTTAACCATTTTAATAGAGTTTTTTTGAACCCATATGCTTATAGGAAGCAAAATAATTTTACTTAGAAAAGTAAAAAATATAATTGCAATTCCATAATTTCCAGACAAATTATAACACCAGTACATAATCATACCTAAAATTTTAAACAACATAACATAACCTCTAACTAAATATTATTTTAACACATATATTAAAATAATCAACAAATTACTTTCCCAATTATTTCATTCTTATAAACTAAACCAACTTCATTATACCTACTATCAATACTATTTGATAAATTATCACCTAAAACAAAGTATTCTTCCTCTTTTAATTGATAATCTTTTTGGTTAAAATGAAACCATTCTATATTAATATTTTCGTAATATTTATCATCAACATAAAGACAGTTATCTTTAATAACAATTTTATCACCAGGAACAGCAACAACTCTTTTTATTAATTTTCGATCATTTTTATTAAAAATAATAATATCATAATTATTATAATTCCTATCAATTTTATTTATAAAAATTAACTGTTTATCACTAAATGTAGGACTCATTGAATCCCCATGAACAAATGCAAAAGAAAAAACAAACTTGGAAACAATAAGACAAATTATTAAAATTATCGAAAAAACCAATATTTCTTTTCTCAATTATTTTTCCTTCTTTTCTAATAAATTATCTTGAATAATATATCTAGGTCTTGCTTTAGTTTCACTATAAACCTTACCAACATATTCTCCAATTATTCCAAGTGAAAACATTTGAATACCACCTAAAAGCCATAATGAACAAGCAATAAATGTCCATCCTTCCACAGTAGCACCACTAATCTTTCTAATTAAACAATAAATAAATACTACAAAACTTATCATACAAATAAAGATACCTAAATCAAGAATCATTCTTATTGGTTTAACACTAAACGATGTTATCCCATCCCATGCAAAATTAAGCATTTTCTTTAATGGATATTTAGACTCTCCTGCAAATCTTTCAGCCCTTTCATAATATACTATACCAGATTTAAATCCAATTAAAGGAAACATTCCTCTTAAAAATAAATTAACTTCTTTATAATTTGCAAAATTATCTAAAACTTTTTTACTTGTTAATCTATAATCAGCATGATTAAATACAACATCTGCTCCCATAAATTTCATGAACTTATAAAATGCTTCAGCTGTAAACTTTTTAAAGAAAGTATCATTTGCCCTTGATGATCTAACTCCATAAACAACTTCTGATCCATCATAATAATCTTTAAGCATTTCATCAATCGCATTAATATCGTCTTGTAAGTCAGCATCCATAGATATTACCACATCAGCATATTCCTTAGCAGTCATAAGTCCTGCTACCAACGCATTTTGATGTCCTCTATTTCTTGATAAATTAATTCCACTAAATAATTTATTTTCTTTATTTAATTCACATATAATATCCCAAGTTTTATCTTTAGATCCATCATTAACAAATAATACTTTACTATCTTTAGAAATAATTTTATCATTAATTAGTTCACCTAACTTAACATTTAATCTTTTACTAGTTTCTTTTAATACCTCTTCTTCATTATAACAAGGTATTACTACATATAATCTTTTATTTTTCATCTTTACCTCCATTTTTAAATATTACCAAATATAAATATTTTAATATCTTAACATTATCTTTAATTCTTTTAGGTTCTTTAATCATTCTATATAACCATTCTAAATGTAGTTTTTGATAAATAATTGGTGCTCTTTTCTTTAAACCAGATACAACATCAAATGTACCACCAACAGGCATAATAACACTTATATTTCTAAACAACTTTTCATTTTTGATGATAAATTCTTCTTGTTTAGGTGATCCTATACCAACAAATAAATAATCTGGTTTACATTTTTTTATATCATTTAATACATCTTTTTCTTTACTATATCCACTCATATAACCACATATATTTAAGTTAATATACTTCTCTTTTAATACTTTAACAGTCTTTTCAATAACTTCTTTTTTAGCACCATATAAATAAACTTTCTTATCATATTTACATGCATTATATAACAAAGAATCAAACATATCTACTCCAGTTATTTGAGAGTACCCCTTATTATCTTTAAATCTTAGCCCTACAATAGTACCAAAACCATCAGGAATATTATATTTTTCTTTATTAATAAATTTTTTAAATTCTTTTTTATCATTAAAATTAACCATAATTATTGGATTAATATTAAATAATATATTTCTATTATCACTATTATTTAATTCATTAATAATTTCTTTCTTATTTAATTTGCAAATATTATAATTAAGTACTTTACCAGGTTTATTTATTCTAATCTCATTATAAGCAATACCTAAACAAATCGTTAATGGTATGGTTGAACTTAAAGCATTAAGAATATTTCCACTTAAATATGCAACAATTAAATTAATACCTATGCCACTTAAAAGCATAATATTTAAATAATTAAATTTCTTATCTAAATTAATAAATAATTTAAATAGCATTTTAATATAAATAATAAAATAAAATCCAATAAAAATTACTAATCCCAAAATACCTACACTATAATACTGCATTACATAGTCTCTCTCGATATTACAAACACTAATAATTTTATAGTAACCTATACCAACAAATTTATAAAATTTGTTATCACTTAACTCTACCAATCTTTGAGCAATCTTTAATTCAATTAATCTTGAATCTTTAAAATCAATATTTGAATTAACTAAATTATCCCAAAACTCATGATCTTGATCATAAGGATAATAATTATCAATAAAATTAATATTTAAATTTTTATCTAAAAGAATATCTCTAGTATATTTATTAACAGTATTATCTTTATTATCACTTATATATTTGTTAATAGCATCACTTTTATCTAAATCATTATAATATTTATCTCTTTTAACAATAGGCGCATTATATAAAAATATATTTATAAATATCATGCTAAATACCAAAATTAAAATATACTTAACAGATAATTTTTCTTTTTTTATAGTAACAAGAAACAAATAAATTACAAAACTAAATATTAATATTATTAATGGTCCAGCACTTGACGTTCTATTACCTATCATTAACATACTTAAACTACATACATTAAGAAGCACTATATCCATTACTTTTTTATTTTCCTTAACTTCATTAATAAGCATTGGATAAAATAAAAGTACAACTCCAACTATTTGATTAGCTAAATGAAAGAAACCTTTGCTAGAAAAATCTTCAAAATATCCATTTATATTTTTAAACCAATCAAATATATTATATTTTAAATAGTTAAAACTATAAGAAGAATAACCTAGTTTTAAAAAATTACATAACACTATTGAACCACATATAAACCAAAGAATAATTTTAATAAACTTAATAGATTTTTTGTAATCTACATTCATCGAATACACACTATAAAAAAGCAAAACATTAGAAGTCATCTTAAATATATATAATAATTCTTCCATTAAATAATTATCAACAAATATCAAATGCAAAATAGAATATAAAAGTACAAATAGTAAATAAACAATTAATTTAAATCTATCTTTTTTACTACTAAATTTAATAAACGATAAACCAAAGAATATTAAAATAAAAAATAATCTTATTAAAGTAGCAAACCTATTATAAAAAATATGTAAATCAAATAAACAAGATAAACACATAAAAACTAAAAATATAGATCCTAATTTTTCTTTATTAATTAATCTCTTCATATAAAATCTCTTTCTAAAAAAATTTTATCAAATAATCAAAAAAACATAAATAAAAATCTATTTATGTTTAAATAATATATCTGTTTTATATATCAAAAATAATATAAATACAAATAAAATTAAATATAAAACAATTGCAATTAAATTATAACCTAAAGCATATAAAACACTTATCACAGAACATAGAATATCAATTCCATACATAATTAATACTGTCTTAGTAGTGCTATTATTAAGCTTAAGTAATTGATGATGTAAATGTTCCTTATCAGGTTCACCAATATTTTCTCCCTTTAAATAACGTCTAATCATTGCAAACACAGTATCAAGTATCGGTAAAAATAAAATAAATATTGGAATAATTAAACTTGTAAATGTTGCAGTTTTATATCCTAGCAAAGCTATAATCGCAATAATAAATCCTAAAAAAGTGCTTCCAGTATCACCTAAAAATATTGAAGCAGGAGGTTTATTATAAACTAAAAACCCTAGCGTACTACCTAACATAATAACACATAAAACTACATCAAGCCCATATAACCTATCAAGTAAAACAGCAATAATAGTAATTGTTGCAAAAAATATTGCACTCGTACCACTAGCAAGTCCGTCTAAACCATCAATTAAATTTATCGCATTTATTATAGAAATAATAAAGAATATTGCTAATGGATAACCAAATTTACCAAATTCAACAGATAATCCCAAAGCACTTATATTTGGTAAATAAATGTTACCATAAAAAACAACAATACAAGCAGCAATAATTTGCACTATAAACTTATATCTAGCCCTTATTGGTTTAATATCATCACAAATACCCAATAAAACAATTATAAAACCACCCATTAAAATTGAGATCATCTGCTCGTTTAAAGGAGCAAACAACATATAACCAAACATAAATGATAAAAATATAGCAAGCCCTCCTAATCTAGGCATTGGCTTTTTATGAACTTTTCTCTCATTAGGCATATCTATTGCTCCAATATGTTTAGCAACAACCTTAGCAAGGGGAACTAAACATATGGAACAAAAAAAAGTAACAATTAATATTTTAAACATATTATGTCCATTAATAATTATATTCATTCTACATCACACCTAAATAATATCATTTAATTGTTTTATTGTCTATTTTTTATTATAATCAATTATCAACAAAAATATTTTTTAATAATAAAATTAATTTATTTTTTTTCTAAAATCAAACTTTTTATAGAAGTTTTCTTATAATGTTCCTTTATTAAATCATTCTCAGGATTAAACAATCCAATATTTAAATCAATTAGATGATTATATTCAGCTTCTGTTAACTTACAGCCACACCAAACACGATCTAAAAAATTTTCATAAATTAATTCAACATTAGGAATTAAATAATCAAAATAATCATATCCAAATTTTTTACAAGCATCGTCAAATCTTTTCAGTGGATACATATTATAATCATAATTAATCAACAATTCATCAAAAAATAAACCTTTAAAAAATAAAGATAATTTGTCACCATAAACATACTCCATAACCTTACTCGAAATATATGTTGCTCTTAAAAAAGCATTTCTTTCTTCCGGAAAACAATCATAATAAATATCATAAAATTCTTGTTCATTTTCAAACACATTATTACTATATGAATAAATCATTCCGGCAAAAGAATAAGGATAATTTTTTACTATATAATCCTGCCTAGCATGTGATATTTCATGTATAAGAGTACACATTACAGAATAATAGGAAAGCATATGACGATCGCCAAAATTATATGTGCTACCAAATTCATCAAGCATTTCATAAAATTTTTTTAAAGATATTGATGAATAAATAATCGTATCATCAACATAACAAGAATTAAAATCATTTTCAAATATTTTAGAATTCCCCAAAATAATAACACCATTTTTTAAATTAATTTCACTATTAATTAAACATACATCCACAACTTTATTAACAAATTTTCTATCAACAGGTTTATTTTTATCCTTATAACTTCTAACAATTTTACTAAGTTCCGTAACCAATTGATAATCATTTTTACTTTTATCCATTAAATCTAATTCATTCATACCCTAATTTAATAGTAAACATTAACTAAATACAATCCACAAGCAGGTGCTGTATTATACTTACAATTTACTTTCTCCTTGTCTAACATCATCTTTATATCATCTTTATCAAGTTTTTCATTACCAGCCTGTATCAAAGCACCAACCATATTTCTAACCATATATCTGTAAAAACTCTTTCCCACAAATGTAATAGTTAAAAAATCACCTTTTCTCTTAAATTTAATCTTATATATAACACTATTATAGTTTTCTCTTGCACCAGAAGTAAAAGCTTTAAATGAATGAAAACCAATAAAAGCCTTACTAGTTCTTATCATTTTTCTTATATCTAATTTATTATTATAATTATAAACATAATCATTAATTATCGGATCAAACTCACCTAAATTAATAACATATTCGTATTTCTTCATTTTAGCATCAAATCTAGGATGAAAATCATCACTTACTTCTTCAACATAATTTATATGAACATAATTATTTAATACTCTGTTAATAACATCCTTTAATTTTTCAGTTGGAACACTTCCATTTAGTTCAAAGCAAACTCCCTGACTATAAGCATGAACACCTCTATCAGTTCTACCAGCACCTTTAACAGCAACAAAGTTTTTATTTATAATGCCTAATGCTCTTTCCAATTCTTTTTGAACAGTATCATAATCTTCTAATCTTTGAAATCCATAAAATTTAGATCCATCATAGCTTACACTCGCAAAATATTTCATTAAAAAACACTCCTATAAATATCCTTTAATAAATCTTTTCCATCTAAAGTGTATTCCAAATTAGCTCCCTTCTCATTTGCTAATCTTACAAAATTATAAATTGGAGGTTCTTCAATATATTCCTCTTTAATTGCGTTAATAATACTTCCCTGATATTTAATAATTTTATTTTTACAAACAATAACATGTTTAACTAATTTGTTCATAAAATTTACATCATTACTAATTACAATAAAATTAATATTTAAAGAAGCTTTAATAAACTTAATAAGTTTAATAATTTTTCTCTTATACTTACTATTAAATCCAACATCAAAATAATTTAAAATCATTAATTTAGGATTTTTACTAACAATATCTAATAATAACAAAATTTTATATTCAGAATAAGACAAGTCACTTATCTTTTTATTTAAAAATTCACTATCTAAATCTAATATTTCAAAATAATCTTTATTATATTCTAAATATTTTTTAACTTTATATTTAACATTTATCTCATCTATTTTAATATTATCAATAAGAATACTTAAATCATCTATCTCACCATAAAATCCAACTAATTGTTTAACTGCAAAGTATCCATTATTAGGTTGATTAGAATACATTACTTCCATAATTCACCAACTAAAGAATTAATATCAAAATACTTTTCTTTTAATAAATCATAATAATTTAAGTTATTTGATAATTCTGCAATAAACGGCATATTCATTCCAATTTTACTCAAAACTTTATCATTAGATAAAACTTCTAAAGTATCTTCATACATAACTGAATGAAAATTATCTAGTACAACTATTTTAGTTCCTAATAAGAGTTCTTCACTATTACTTGTTACATTAAGTATTGAAATCTTATTTTCTTTTCCATATTTAACGATCTTTAATTTATCCTTATTATCTAAATAAGTAAGCATATCATCAATTCCAATAATTCTTGGATTAATAATTAATAATGATAATATTTTAATAAAAGCCTTTTCACTTCTAGTAGTTTGCCCTATCTCTTTATCAATGATATTATTTAATTTAAAAAATGTAACAAACTTTTTAATATTGCTCTCTATTGTTTTACTATCATAATTTAAACATTTTTGATAATATTCAAGTTCACTTTTAACTTTACTTGTATTGAATATAAAATTATTAAGTACTGCTGTTATATTTTTTCTTAAAAAATTAATATCATAATCATTTATATTTTTATCATCAATAAATACTGAACTACTATCGCTCTGATTAATTAATGTTTTAAGTAAATATGTTTTACCTGAAGCAATGCCGCCAATTATATTAGTAAATGGGACTAATTCTAATTTCAAATTATAATCTTTAAAAGTTAATGTATTCATATAACCACCCTTGTCTTGCTTGTTATTATATCACTAAGTTTTTTATTTTAAAATATTCTTCTTCACAAAATTTAATATTTACGTAAAATAAAAGAATACATTAAATGCATTCCTCTACTTTTGTATCTCTTCTATGGCTTTTTCAAGTACTAAATCTTTTAATAATTCATTCCCATTTGATATTTCTATATCAGGTTTTAATCCAACTCCATCAATACATTCACCATTTGGAGTTAACCATTTAGCACTTGTATATTTATACATAGTTCCATCAGACATTTTATTTGTTTTTTGAACTTTACCTTTGCCATATGTCGTAGTTCCAACCAATATAGCCCCATAACTATCTTGTAACGCAGCCGCAAGAATCTCAGAAGCCGAAGCAGAACTTTCATTAACTAAAACAAATACCTTATAATTTCTAGATTCTTCTGTTTCATCGTATGTAACTTTAGTACCTGATTGCTCGTTAAGTGAATAAATTACTTCACCTTTTTTTAAGAATAATTCACTTATCTTAGTTGCAGCAGATAGAAAACCTCCCGTATTACCTCTTAAATCTATAATTAAACTATTAATTCCAGTTGCTTCAATTTTATTTAATTTCTGATTAAATTGTTCATAAGCTGTCTCATTAAACTTAGAAATTTGTAAATATCCGATTTTATCACCATTTGCTCCTTCGATAATATTTTCTTCAACAGAAGGATTATAAAAATCAGCTGTTTTTAAAGTATATTCTTTATCAACACCATCTCTTTGAATAACTAACCTTACTTCATCACTACTCTTAATTAAAGCGGTAATATCTTTCAAATTTTCAGACTCACTAACAAGCTTATCATTAACTTTAACTATTTCATCTCCACTAACCAATCCAGCCTCCTTAGCCGGTGTATTATCATAAACTTTAGAAATTATAATCTTTTTTTCCTCATCACTTAAATTTATAAGTACGCCTATTCCATGTTGAGTTCCCTTTAAAGAATCAGTTAAATTATCAGTCTGATCCTTATCTAAATAAGTTGTATAAGGATCTCCTAAATAACTAAACATTCCTTTTATCCCAGCATCAACTAAACTACCTAAATCAACACTACTATAATAATTTGATTTTATTTCGTCATAGGCTTTATATAATTCAGCTAAATACTCATCACCATTAACTGAAGTTACTTTTCCACATGAACTTCTATATACTAAATAACCAGTACAAAAACTCAACACAAGTGATGAAAATAATGTAATAGCTATAACTTCCCATAATTCGAATTTTGTTTTCTTTAAATAATCTTTCATATCATCATATCCTATACAATATCATAATAACATATTTTTAATAAAAACAAATAAAAAAACTTAGCAATTTTACACTAAGTTTTTATTTTAAAGCATTCTTATAATCTTCTAAAGATTCATAATACTTTTCTACTTTACCATCTTTAATTAATATTAAAGCAGATTCGTTAATTTTAACTTCAGATGATTCAGTTGGCTTTTTATTACTTGTTTCACTTAAATAAGCACTATTAAACTTATCATTCATATCAATATAATAAACTTTTAAAGCGTCATCTTTATCTTTATATGAAGTAATTAAACCTTTATATGTAGAAGCATTTTTATCAGTACTACTATATAAGAATACATAATATTCATTATATGGTCTATTAAACATGTTTCCTACTATACAAGTATCGTAATCAATATTGATATTACTAGATGCTTTCTTATTATTTAAATAATTAGTTAAAAAGAACAATCCAACAGCAATAGCAATAACTACAATAGTTATAATTATTAAACTTTTAATTTCTTTAGTATCATTACTTTCATAATTAATAGATTTTAATTTTTTCTTTTTCATTATTATCCCACCTTCAATATCAATACTATCATATAATTTAAATAAATTCTATTATTTTATTAAAAATGCAAGTTATCGACCACTTTTAATATATAGAGTACTAATTTTGGTCGATAACCATCAAAATACTATCTATATTATTAAAATACTTTATTATCAATCAAAAAAATGCTATAATACCTTCCACAAGGGGAGAAATCAAATGAAAAACGAAATAAAAGCACAAAAATTATTCAATATTCACTACAATAAAAAAGTATTTACTATCTTTTTATGTGAAAACGGAAGAAAAACTTTTTTAGAATTATCAAATGGAAAATACAACTATCCATTATTAAATGATTTTCTAAACTTAAATAAAATATATAATGAAAAAGATTACACCACTATGTATTCTAATAATATTAAATCATCACTTCTTTATCCAAAAAAATATAAATTTAGAGAAGCCGTAGTTAACATAACGAGAGGAATTTCAGCTGTTTTAGTTGTATTAACAACTTTCGAAGCAACAAGTTTCTTACTAAAGGGTAAAACATATGAAGTTGAAATAAATAATAATGAATTACAAATTAAAACAAAGTATAATAATAATATCTATTTTGATGATTCACAAAAATTGGATAAAAATCTTGGTAAAGAAAGTGTCCCATTAGACGAAGTAATAAACGCAATAAATAATAATGATAATCTAGATGAAAAATATAAAGAATGTGCTATTAAACTTGCAAAATATATAAACATGAAATATCCTTTAACCGATAATCGAATCTTTTATGACAATATTAAAAATATGAGAATAAAAAAACTTCCTGACAATATATTATACAAACATCTTGCTGGTATTTATGAAGTAGATTATAACATCATTAAAATTAAAGAAAAATGGAATAATAATGAAGAAGTAATACTACATGAATTAGCCCATTCATATCATCATTGGTGTTCAAAAAATGATTTAGTAGGAAAATATAGAACAACAATTTTAGGATCATCACTTAATGAAGCAATGACTAATAAAGTTATTAGTGGAATAACAGACGTAACGGCTTATCGAAGAGAAGGAAAAATATTAGATTATCTCCTAACATTAGTTAACTATAATTACTATGATTATGAACAAGGTGGAATAACCAAACTTTATAATATGCTTAAAGAAAAATACCCTATAGCCGATATAGATTATATATTTAATTGCTCAGATGCTATGTGTGATACTGAAACAAATACAGGCGAAAACATTAAAATAGAAGAAACACCAGAATTTCTAGATGCAATGTTTAATTTATGTATAGAAAGTATTAATCAAGACAATAATTTATACGTCAACATACTTAATTTTTTAAATTTAATAGATTGTAAATCTTATCCATCAATTGCAGAAAACTATATAAATAAATATAATCAAATATTAAAAGAAATGAATAAAGATATAACTATATCTAATGACATTATAAAAGATAGTAAAAACATAAATAAATACTTGGCAGATTTTAAAAATTATCTATTTAATAGTGAATATAAATATCCAAAAAACGATAAATCTAAAAAAGAAATGTATGAACAATTTAATGATTATCTTAATTCAAATAATAACTTTATTTCAAATTACGACAATAATATATTAATTAACATATTTTCAGAAATGTTAGATTTATATAACAATTATTTAATATCAAATGGATATGAGAAAGAACATCTAATAACAAAAGATCAATTCTTTAGTAAAATTAGTAATTATTTAAATATTATAATCGAAGGATACTGTGTTACTAAAGATGATGAAATATATCTCATTATAGATATACCTGAAAACAATAAATTGTATAATCAAAAAACACGCATACCAGTTTTAGATAAAGAAGGTAAAATCACTTTAATAAGTATAGAGGATATTGTCATGACCGGTGATATAAATAATGAAAAATATCAATATCAATTTATTTCATATATCTTTAATAACTTAGTTAATAACAAAAACTATAATATCGACGAATTACTTACTAATTATTTTCAAATTTCTCCATTTAAATATCAAAAAATATCTTTAAATATTAATGGAAATGAAATAACAACCGATTATTTAAAAAATTTAAATGTAATAATTGGCGAAAATATAGATGGTACAAATTCTTTTAAATTAACCGATAGAAAAGGAAGAATAATATACGAAACAGAAAATTCAAGTTCAAAATTTGTAACACTTGATTTCTACGATTATGTAAAATATTTTATTGACACTCCAACTATTGAATTAACTGATTATCTATCAACCAATTATTTAATAGATTTACTAAACTACGGCGATTTTAAAATGACAAATAAAGAATATCTAAAAATTGATGGCAATAAAGTTACTATTGAAAGCCAATATTTTGCAATAATTAATAATGACAAAATAAATCTAAATAACATTAATTTAATTTTAACCAAAAATTTAGATAACACTACCAACAATGCTAAAATAATCATTAATCAAGATTTAATTACCACACAAGAATATCCATATTTAAACATTGATTCTCCACTAATATTTAACTTAAAACAAGTATTAATATATTATAATATTTTAGATGAAAAAAATTATGTTTATAATCTTACTCAAGAAAATATAATAAACTTATTTGATAATTACATTAAAGATGAAATCTCTCGAAAAGAATATCAAAAAACATATTTTAAATAATGCTTAAATCAAAAAGCATTATTTTTTTCAAAAAAGATGCACATTTGAATGTACATCTCAAATATTACTCTACAATATCGTTAGTACAACAATACTAGATTGATATCATAAAATATTTAATTGTGCACTAAGTAATATTCGTGTGCACGTTATTATTATGTCTTAAATTTAAAAATTTAACTTTCCACTTTTTGGCAAATCTTCTTCATTTACTTCGGTTGTTAATGATATTCCAATAACCAATATGTTGCTTAAGAAATAAATCCATAAAAGTAATACCATCACATTTGATAATCCAGCATAAAATATATCATACTTAGCAAAATGATTAACATAATAGCCATAAAAATGAGTTACAACAATAAATCCAAGTGAAGTAAATATTGCTCCCACATTTATTCTAACTGGATCAACACTTTTATTAGGAGCTAAAGTAAATATAACTTTAATAAATATAAAGACAATTACCCAGGAAATAGGTCCCTGCATTATTCCTAACAAACTTGTTAAAACCGACTTAATATTAAAATAATCAATAGCATCAATTATCTTACTACCAAAAACTGGTACAAGTAATATGAACAAATATAACACAATAACTAAAAATGTCATAATCATAGCCTTAATTCTTCTTTTAAGCCAACTTGTTTGTTCAAACCCATAAATCTCATTTGTAACAAATATTATTGAACTAGGTCCATTCGATGCAAAATAAAGCATTGAACATAACATTATTATCAAATTTAAATCAATACTATCTCCACTTATTATTGGTACTATCATATCAACTATACTATCTGAAAAATTACTTTTTAACATATTAATAATAGTATCCATTGATATATTAAAATATGAGGCTCCATATCCAATTAATGTTATAATTGGAACTATTGAAAGAATTATTGAAAAAGCCAGCTGACCAGGCAACACTGCCATCTCTGGCTTATTTAATATTCTATATACATTTAATATATAATGTTTAAATCTAGTAAAAGCATTATTAATCTTGTTTTTCATTTTCATTATATTCAGTTTCCTTATTTTCTCTCATTAACAAAGAAGCCTCATTAATAGCATCATCAATTAATTTTAAATCATCAACAATCATACTAAATCCAATAGCTGCTCCATAATCGTAAGGCAAATTACCAAATTCTTTAACTAACTTTTTAATATAATTAACAACTTGTTTTTCATTATAACCAACTAAGTAAATCATAAATTCATTACCATCAGTTCTCATAATTTCAGTGTTATCTAATTGATTTTGATGCAATACATTAGCTGCCGCCATGATTTGCTTATCGCCTTCTTCATGACCAAATGTATCATTCAAATATTTAACATTATTTAAGTCAATAACAATAATAGCTTGAGGATATATTGTGTTCTGATTCCAAATTTCAATTCTCTCATTTAAATAATTTCTATTTTTTAAAGAAGTCATCATATCAACAAATTTCAACTTTTCATCTTTACTAATTCTAGTATTTAATTTAACTTTTTTCTTTGAATAAATAATTATACCAGCAACCAATATACCAACTCCGCTTATAATTAAAATATATTTAGCCACTGAAATAACAATATTAGAAACATTAGACATTTTTACATAAGAAGTCAAACCTCTAACCATCATTTCTTTATTTCCTAAAGTATTTATATAACTATTAAACACTTTATAAAAAGCATCATCATTACTCTTATATTTAAAACTAAAATTATTTGTGTTATATCCACTATAAACAACATGATAATCTTTTACTAAATCATTACTATAATAATTTAAAGTATATTCATCAATCGCAACTAATTTATTTTTCTTTAAACAACGTATTAATTTTTGTTCATTTTTAACTTTTTCTATATTTATATTACTAAAACTACTTAAATAGCCAAATAAATTACTGTTTTCAATAACACATACATTCTTATTATTTATCATATTTAAATTAGCATAAAAATCACTATCTTTATTATTTGATATTATTGCAAATTTTTCATTTATATTAGTTTTTATAGTGTTCTCATAATTAGTGGTATCATTAAATAATAAATCAATCTTCTTGTTATTATAGGCTTTTTCCAAATCACTATTATTCTTATAAGCAACATACTTAAATTCAGCATTAGTAAGTTTACTAAATTCTTTTAAATACTCGGCAATAATTCCACCTATTTTAGAACTATTACCAGAAATCAAAGGAGATTTAGTAACAAATCCAAAACTATAAACATTTTTATTGAATGAATCAATTTCCAAATCTGTCAAAGACAATTCAGTTTTATATAAACTAAATAAATGTTTATAATAATATTCGTCTAACGAATTATTCATCCATTCATTATAATATTTTTTTACAACACCATTAAAAGTTGTGTCAGTTCCTAAATGTAAATAATAATAAATAGGAATATTTTCAAACTGATAAACAACTTTATAATTATTACCTACTATTTCATCCAAATATTCATTTAATGGAACAAATATATAATCATAATTTGTTGCAAAATCTTTTAATAAACTTTCTTTATTAGTGGCAATACTTATGGTTCCTGAAAAAGTTGTATTACTTGTTAAAAATGATGAATAATCACTTATAGTACCAACTTTAGCATCTCTAACTTGATTTATATCCGTAACAACTTTGTCATCTTTACTTACTAATACATAAAAATCCTTATAAAATAACAAATCATTATCATTTTGTACACTAGTTAAATAAAAACCTAGAGAATTATCAAAACTAGTATAACTATTATTATTTACTTTTAATTTATATTCATCTGCTAAATCTTTAGTAAAATCATAAAAAATACCCGTTCCACTTTTACTAAAATTATTTAAATTAGTAGGTATTCCAAATGAAATAACCTTATTTGCATTACTATTAATCCATTCTTTTTCCCTAATACTAAGCTTATTAGAATCATAAAAATAATTATAGTAAACAAATATAGAACATACTATCAAAATAATAGCAATAATTATCGGAATAACAATTTTTTGAACCTTTTTCATTATTCTTCACCACTAACTTTTGACCAAGAAATAATGGTTGCATCACTTTTCTTATAACCTAAAATTGGAAAAGTCTCATCTTCATTTTTAGTAAAAGCAAAACTAACATCATAAAAAGCTTTTTCATCCTCAGTAAGACCACTTAAAGACTTAACTGCAATTCCTTCAGCATCTTGTCTTTTTCCATCTTTAAGAGTTACAGTTATGTAAACTATTTTACCCTTAACAGAAATTGATGCTTTTTCAACAAGCTCATTCTTTTCAATTTCACTTACCATTTCATTTATATGATCATCTGTAATTTGAACAGATTCAATTCCATTTAAACGATCACCATATTTATCATTTTTAGTTTGATTAACAAAATAAACTATACCGAGCACCGCAATTAAAGCAAGGCAAAATATACTTACTCCCATTAAAATACAATAAATACGGTTGTTTTTATAAAACTTTTTTATATTATTCATATAACACCTCAAAATCATTATACTATATCTTATTACTTATTTCCAGTTTACATAAATTTTTAAGAATTTATTACCTTATCAAAATCCTCTTCAGTCCAAATTGGAATATTTAGTTCCTTTGCTTTATCATATTTAGAGCCGGGATTCTCTCCAACTATAACAGCATAAGTTTTTTTAGTTACAGAAGTAGACCATAATCCACCATTTAACTCAATTAAATTTTGAATTTCATCTCTTGTATATTTCTTTAATGTACCAGTAACTACAATTCTCTTATTTAATAATTCTTCATTTTCTTTAATTTGAGCACCTAAATAATTCATATTCATTCCAATATTTTTTAAATCATTAATAAGTTTAATATTATCTTCATTTCTAAAGAAATTATAAATACTATTAGCAAGTATTGGCCCAACATCAGAAATATTAGTTAAATCCTCTAAACTAGCGTTCATTAAATTATCTATATTCATAAATTTCTTTGCAAGAATCTTCGCATTTTTTTCTCCAATACCACTAATACCGATTGCAAATAACAATTTTTCTAAAGAATTTTGTTTTGACTTTTCAATATTATCTAAAAGTTTATTAACACTTTTATCTCCAAATCCCTCAAGTTCAATTAATTCTTCTTTACGATCTTTAATATTATAAATATCAATTATACTAGTTATAAATTTCATGTTATAGAAGTCTTCTATAATTCTTTCACCCAAACCTTCAATATTCATCGCTTTTCTATCACAAAAATGAATTAAAGATTCGATGTTTCTAGCCGGACATAAATCATTTGGACATTTTAAATCAATACCAGACTCAGTTAAAACTAGACCTGCTCCACAAATTGGACACTTATCAGGCATTACAAATTCTCTCTCATTACCTGTTCTATCTTCTAAGCATGGTCCCACAACTTCTGGAATAACATCCCCAGCTTTATGAACAAATATATTATCACCAATTTTTAAATTTTTTGAATTTATATAATCGCCATTATGTAAAGTTGCTCTTCTAATTGTAGACCCCATAACCTTAACCGGATCAAAAACCGCATTAGGAGTTATTTGTCCAGTTCTACCAACCGTGCATACAATATCAGTTAATCTTGTCTTAACATCTTCTGCTGGAAATTTATAAGCAATTACCCATCTTGGATATTTAGCTGTAAAGCCAAGTTCTCTCTGCATATGAATATCGTTTACTTTTATAACAATACCATCAATATCATAAGGAAGTTCTCCTCTTCTAGCGGTCCATTCATTAATATAATCTAATATTTCATCTATATTTTTAACCAATCTAATATTTGGATTAACAATAAATCCCAACTCTTTTAATTCCATAAGAGCTTCATAATGAGTCTTCTTATCAGTTTCCGGAACATGGTATAAAAAAGCATCTAACTTTCTTGATTTAGCAACACTACTATCAAGTTGTCTAATTGATCCCGCTGCCGCATTTCTTGGATTTTGAAAAATTGGTTCACCATTTTTAAGTCTCTTCTCATTAAGTTCATTAAATGCTTTAAGAGGCATATATATTTCCCCACGAACTTCTATATCAACCGGTTTATTTAATCTTAAAGGAATAGTTCCAATCGTTTTTACATTATGAGTAATATCTTCACCAACTAATCCATTTCCACGTGTAGCTGCTCTTTTAAGTATTCCCTTTTCATATTGAAGTGATACTGCTAACCCATCTATTTTAAGTTCACAAACATAACTCGGATTAGGAAATTCTTTTCTAATTCTTTCATCAAATGCAACTATTTCAGACTCATTAAAAACATCAGAAATAGAAAACATTCCAATTTTATGTTCAACCTTTTTAAACTCACTAATTACTTCTCCACCAATTTTTTCACTAGGAGAATCTTTTCTTTTAATTTCCGGATGTCTTTCTTCAATATCCAAAAGTTCACTCATCCAGTTATCATACTCTCTATCCGTAACTGTCGGATTATCTAAAGTATAATAATCATAATTAGCTTTTTCTATTAATTTAATTAATTCATCATATCTTTCTTTCATAATTAACCTCATAAATATTATAACAAAATATCTTCAAAAATAATAAAAAAAGTTAACTACAAATTTAGCTAACTTTCGTAATACTTTTATGATTCTTCATTAATTTTTTAACACCACACTTAAAAGCCACAGTTATTAAACTACCACTAACATCAATTACAGCCCCAAGTCCATATTCTGTGTGATCAATAATACTACCTTTAACAATATCACTATTATCTTTAGTATACATTTCACCCTTTTTAATAATCTTTTCTTCTTTATTTATTTCATTCTTTTCCAGTAAATCATCTTTAATTTCTGCAATAAATCTAGAAGGTACATTCATTTGATCTTTACCATAAAGCATTCTTCTCTTAGCGTTTGTTAAATAAAGTTTTTCCTTTGCTCTAGTTATTCCTACGTAACATAGCCTTCTTTCTTCTTCAATATTATCTTCCATAATAGACATATTATGAGGAAAAATACCCTCTTCCATTCCAACCATAAACACAACTGGAAATTCAAGCCCCTTCGCACTATGTAAAGTCATTAAAGTCACTACATTACCATCTTCCGTATGATTAGCTTGATCAGAAACTAAAGATATCTCTTCTAAAAAGTCTCCTAAATTAACAGAACCAGTTCTCTCTTCATACGAAGCAGTTATACTTTTAAATTCCATTAGGTTTTCTAATCTAGTTTCATCTTCAATTAAATGACTATCTTCAAGTTCTTTCTTCATTCCTGATTTATCAAGAACTTCATCAATCAACTCTGTTAACGATAAATTTTCACTAGTTTTCTTAATAGATTCAATTATATCTTTAAACTCCAATTCTTTCTTACTTTCAAGTGCATCATACATACTACACTGATTTAAATTAGCTCTAAGTTCAATATCTTTAATAGCACTATCTCCAATACCTCTTTTAGGTACATTAATAATTCTTCTTAAACTAATTTCATCTTTATCATTATAAATTAATTTTAAATAAGATATTAAATCTTTAATTTCTTTTCTATTATAGAAATAATAACTACCATAAATTTTATAAGGAATACCTTTAGAAGCAAACACTTCTTCAATAGCTCTTGATTGAGCATTAGTTCTATAAAGTATAGCAACATCTTTAGGTTCATAACCATCTAAATATAATTTATTAATTTCATCTATAACCAAAGATATTTCATGTTTTTCATCATAACTTCTTAAATAAGTGATTTTAGGACCATCACCTTTATCAGAATATAACCTTAAATCTTTTCTTTCCTTATTATGACTTATTACATCATTAGCCGCATTTAAAATATTATTTGTACTTCTATAATTATGTTCTAACTTAATTGTTTTCGCATTAGCATAATCTTTTTCAAAATTAACTATGTTATGATAGTCTGCTTGTCTAAATGCATAAATACTTTGATTCATATCACCAACAACAAATATATTTTTATATTTACTTGCAAGTAATTTAGATAACTTATACTGAACTGGATTTGTATCCTGATACTCATCTATTAATATGTATTTATATCTTTCTTGATAATGTTCAAGTATCTCTTTATTATGTTCAAATAACCTAACAGGCATTAATAATAAATCATCAAAGTCAACTGCCGCACTAGCAATAAGTCTTTCGTTATATTTATAGTATACATCTACAACTATTTTATCTATAGGCGTATTAAAAAACTTATCAAGTTCCATTTCACTAAGCATTTGATTCTTAATAAAAGATATTCTATTTCTAATATAAGAAGGACTATATTGTTTTGTATCTAAATTCATATCTTTAAGAATCTTCTTAATAACAGTTAATACATCATCACTATCAATAATACTAAAATTAGAAGGTAAATTTAAATATCCACAATTTTCTCTAATAATTCTCAAGCCTAATGAATGAAAAGTTCCAATAAAAGAAGCAACATCTCCAACTAAATTATAAACTCTATCTCTCATTTCTTTAGCAGCCTTATTTGTAAATGTAATAGCTAAAATATTATAATCTCTTACGCCATTTTCTATTAAATAAGCAATACGATTAGTTAAAACCTTTGTCTTACCAGATCCTGCCCCAGCAAGTACTAAGCAAGGCCCTTCATTATGTTTAACAGCCTCTATTTGTTCATCATTTAAATTTTTAAGTAAATCTTCCATCATTATACCTCCAGTATTTTCACTAACATCAATTTTAACAAATAATAAATTTTGTGTCTATCGAACAAAGAAAGATTTCACAAAAAAATAAAGAGTGAACAATTTTACAAAAGTAGACATTTTTGTTCACTGTTGTATTAAAAGAAAAACAACCTATTTTAGATTGTTTAATCTTGTCATAACTCTATCTTTACCTAATAATTTCATTATTTCATATAAATCTGGAGTTGTTGTTTTAGTAGTTAACGCTACTCTTATAATATTTGATATATCAGCTATACTTCCCTTATATGCAACAGGATTTTCCTTATATGCTTTCATATCAGTTACATAACCAAATTCATCACATAATAATTTAATTTTATTAAACCATTCTTCCTTCGAATCATTTTCATCATAATATTTATTAGCATAAGAATTTAAAATATCGCCAATTTCATCTACGTTTTTAACTTCAAATTTAACCATATTTGAATCAAATAATTCATCATACATATACCAAATATTATCTTTTATTTCGCTATAACAAGCAAAATCTTTTCTTGGCTTCTTTTGTTCTCTCTCAATATTTAAAATATTAATTGTATATTCTTTATATTTATTAATTAGTTCATTAAAATCTTTATCAAACTCTTTAGACCAATTATCTAAATTATCAAATACTTCTTTTGCACTTAATCTACTTAAATAATTTTTAGATATATTAATTAATTTTTCAATATCAAATAATGATCCTCCACTTGTACACATCTTATTAAATGTAAACACAAAATCATTATAATTCTTGTCTTGATTTTGCATAAACCATCCATCAAAATTAGAATTTAATAAAGTAGCAAAATACAATTTAACAGCTTCAACTGGAATACCTCTTTCATGATAAAAGGCTACTGCTGCTTCAGGATCTTTTCTTTTACTAAGTTTTCTAACAATATCCCCATCTTTTTTATTAAGTGGTAACAAATGAGCAAACTTAGGAGCATCAAATCCACAAGCCTTCCATAATTCTAAATGATAAGGAACAGATGAAATATAAGAATCATCTCTTGTAACTGTCGTAACTCTCATAAAATGATCATCACAAACATGAGCAAAAGCATAAGGTGGAACCCCATCAGATTTAATTAATACTTGATCTAAATCATTTTCTGGTAATTCAATAGTACCTTTAATTAAATCCTTAAAAGTAAATTTCTTATTAAAATCACCCATAGATTTTAATCTAAGTACCCATTTATCACCATTATCTATATGTTCTTTTACTTCATCATAACTCAAATTACGACACTTAGCATATTTTCCATAATAACCAATTCTATCTTTACAAGCTTCTTGTTCTTCTCTCATATGACTTAAATCATCCTCAGAACAAAAACAAGGATAAGCTCTTCCAATAGAAACCAAATATTTAGCTACTGTATGATAAATATCTTTTCTCTGACTTTGAATATATGGTCCATACTCTCCACCATTAATAGGTCCTTCATCAACTCTATAATTATATTCTTTTAAATCACTAATTATTAAATTAACACCATCATCAATAGCTCTCTTATCATCAGTATCTTCAATTCTTAGTATAAATACACCATTAGTTTGATGAGCAAATCTTTCTGGTACAAATGATGCAAATAAATTTCCCATATGCATTCTTCCAGTTGGACTTGGAGCAAATCTACATACTTCAGCTTTATCATCTAAATTTCTTTTAGGATATCTTTTTTCTAAATCTTCAACAGTTAAATTAACATCAGGATATAATAATTCAGCAAGTTTTTTATAATCCATAATACAATTCCTCCTTAATTAAACAAGTTAATTATATTACACAAAAATACTATAATCAAGGCACAAAAATTATAATTATGCAAGAAAAATAACCATAAAGTATAATTTATATACAAAATTAAAAAAATTATTATATAATAAATTCAGGGAGGGATAATAAAAATGACTGAAACAGAATATAGAATAAGAATTATTAAAACATGTCTAGAATATAAAGAATATTTAGAAAGTGAATTAAAACAAGCCTACGGAGATGGAATTGTTGGAACATATGAAATAACAAAAATGTTAATGGAAGTTAATGATCTAATCTCTGAACAATCTAAACATTTTGTGTTTCACAACAATAAATTAGTAACTAAAGAAGAATTAGAATCAAAAATAATTACATTAAAAAAAGAAGATACTATGAATTTCAAAAGAAGATAGTTCTTCTTTTTTTATTAAAAAAAGCCTTAATTAAAGGCGTTTTATCAATTTTATTGGTGACCTGTATGGGGTTCGAACCCATAAATGTAGCCTTGAGAGGGCTATGTGTTAACCATTTCACCAACAGGCCAAATAAATATAACAATATTAATATATCACATTAAAACAATTTGATACAACCTTATTTTTTTAATTTAACAACAAAAAACATATCATTTATCTTATTTACTAAGTTGATATGTTTTTTTACAATTATTTTTAATATCATTAATTTTTTCATGAGTAGTAGGTATTTCTGTATATTGAGCAGAATCCATTAATTTATTTACATCATCTAATGTTATTTCATATAAACTTTTTATTAAGTTTTTTAATAATCCTTCTCTTTTATTTTCACCATTATAATAAATTTTATCAATCATAATTTTTATCTTCTTTTTTATCACAACTATAAATTACTCAATAATATATATGAATTATGTCAAAAAAAAGCACTCTTTTGAGTACTTTCATAATTATTTTATTTCAATAGTTTTCTTAGTTTCAGCTTTTTCTTCTTTAGGAACAGTAATATTTAAGATACCATTTTCAAATTTAGCATCTATCTTATCAACATCAACATCACCTAAAGCAAAAGATCTACTAAATGAGCCATATGTTCTTTCTTTTCTTATGTAATTCTTTTTGTTCTCCTTTTCCTCTTTTTCTTTAGAAGCACTAACAGTTAAATAACCATCTTTAACTTCTAATTTAATATCTTTCTTATCGTATCCAGGTACATCCATTTCAACATGGTACATACCATCCTCCTCATAGATATCACATTTTACATCATTTTTTCTTACAACTGGTTTAAAGAAATCATCTAAATCATCATCGAAGAAAAAACTTCTTGGGATTATATTCATAATCTAATCACTCTTCCTTTCACAATTATAGTTATACCACTCTAATTAGCACTTGTCAAGCAAAAGTGCTAAAATATTTTTAAATATTTAAATTTAGCAAATTAGATATATCATTATTAAACAAATAAACAATTAAATTTTTATTTATTTTATTAACTTCTTCCTTAAGAATATCTAAATTTTTTAAACAAATATCTTTTCTATACAAAAGAATATCCTTAAAATTAAATACACCAATACTTTTCAAATATTCTAGCACTTCTCTAATATTTTGCTCATAATAACTAAAATTATTCACATCAACATCTTTAAAATTATAATTTATAACGTTGAAGTCTTCTTCTGTAATATATTCCTTCAAATAATCTATCATTCTACTATACCTCTATATACAACTTTCTTTAACATATCATATTCATATTCATTTAAATCCATATTATAAGTAAGAGCATATAATAAAGCATTTTCTTCCTTAACCTTATTATCAATTAAAGCTTTAAAAACACTATAAGTTTTAATTCTAGATACAATTTTATTATTAAAAACTAATTCTGTTTTTCTTTTAATACTTGCAAAATAAGATTCATTAAAAGTAGTAATTCTCATACCAGAATCAAGTAAACTTAATATTGGATGTTCTTTAATTAATAAATTAATTTCACTATCGTTTAAAACATTACGATTCTTAATAAATTTTTCATACTCATAATTAATCTTATTTGGACTATCATCTTTAACATTATCCCATATATTTAAATTATTTTTATATGCAAATAATATTCTTTTAATAATAAGTGACTTAATATTTCTTAATGTTAATTCTGGTTTATCATGAATAAATTCACTATATCCCATTTCTATAAACATGTCTAAAGTTCTTGCCAAGTCATTAATAAGAAGTACACTAAAACTTTTATAATCTTCTTCATCTCTTAAATCAAAACCATAACTACATAATACATCAATATTTTTAAATAATAATTCATTATTAATAGATACAACATTTAAAGCATTTTTAAATAAATTATTAGCGTTAATTCCCATGTCATTAAGTTTATTATAGACATTAAGATTATCATTATAACTATTTAATAAAAACATTATATTATCACTAATAACAACATTAATATCATTAATACCACATAAATTTAATAGTTGAACATTATTAGTAAAATTATTAATTTCATCATCACAATAAACTAATGTATATCTTTTAAGGATTTGCTCTATACTTTTATCATTTAAACTATATTTGTTTCTTAAAATATCATTAACATTTCTAAAATTATTCAAATTACTTTTAGTTAACAAAAGCCCTAAAATTTTACCATTTTTATCTACATCTTTTAAAATACTATTATCATTTAAATATTCTAAAAATTCTTTTATTTCATCAAAATTAAGGCTTTTTATCCCATCTGCATAAATACGACATACATTTTCATAATCAAAACCATAATCATTAAATAATTTTTTTATATCTTTAGTTTCTTCTCTTTTTAACTCAGACTTATCTTCAACTTTTCTTTTTTTATTAACCCTTGTCTTTTCTTTAGGAACATAATCAAAACTAACCATATTTTCAAAAGGAGTAACATTAATTGAATTACTATCTCCAACTTTCTTATAAACTACTTTTTTCTTTTCCTTTTTACTATATTTTCTAATCAAAGATATATTATATCTATTCAAATAATCCATAGCTTCTTCAAATAAAACATCAGCATCATCTTTTTCAAATAAATATATTATTTTCTCTAATAAATCATAGTCATTTTCTAAAAGACTTTTATTATTATCTAATCTATCTTTAAAATCTAATACATAATCTTTGTCGTCATCTTTAACATTAACAAAATCAGTAATCAATTTCTTAAATAAATTAATTGTGTTATTTTCACCATCATCTAATTTAAGATTAGTATAATCACCATTATATGACAACAATTTATTTCTAATTTCATTAAAATCTAATAAAAAGTCTTTCTTATTTTCATAATGTATATCATCAAGTAATTCTAATATTAAATTTTCACTTATGCCAATAATAAAGTCATATATATAATTATAATTATCATTAATTTGAGATAAAACATCTTTAAAATAAGATCTATTTTTATTTTCATTTTCTTCTAAATATTTCAAATACTTATCTAATAATGAAATAATATAATCTTTTTCACTCATATTAACTTCCCCTTTCTACTATTTTATTTTTTTATTCTCCTTTTAATTTGCTATATCCCTTAATATATTCATTAATTAATTTTATACTTGAATTATATAATACTATATTGTCTTTATTTTTAAGTGCTTTATTCATTTCACTATACATTCCTATTAATAAAGATACAATCCTTAAATTATCATCACTATTTTCACCATCACCATCAATAAAAGAAGATAAATTATCTTTTGAAACACTATTTATTAATTCACTTTCATTTTTAATAATTTCATTTACTTTATTAAATAATTCTTCATTATTAATATTAACATCTTTATATAAATCAGCAAATCTTATATTAGATTTTCCAACTTCTTGCTTAATTTTACCCTTTTCAAATAGACTTAAATTTAATGAATCTAAAACATTATCTAACTCATCAAAATTAACAATAGTATCCTTAATACCATCTTTAGTAATAATTTTACTATATTTTTCAAGCAAATCATCAGAAACTTCTGTATTATATCTAGAATAAAAAGAATTTAAATTTATAATTAAATTATTTATATAAATTATTGCTTGGTCATGTTTTTCTTTAAAAAATAAATTATTCGGATTACTCTTATACATTTTTAAAACAGTCATATTAAGACTTAACGCTTCATAAAGACTATCACAATTTTTAGAATCATATATTTTTAAAAGTTCTTTAATATCCTCACTATCCATTTTTGTAATATCATCTAAACTTAATGGAACACTATATTTATATTTATCTAATATTTTTTTTACACTATCTTTATTAATATTATTATTGCTTGATACTAAACTACTAAATTTTTCTAATATATTCATATCAACACCTACTATAACAACTTTATCACAATTTACCAAACATATCAATTTTATATTTGTAAAGTGTTTGTATATTTACATTATTTAACATTTTAATTATAATTTAAATATAAGGAGATTAAGTTATGAATAATGATAAATTAAATCGAAAATTAGAAATAGTCCCAGGAGAAAAAAAGGAATATAAAGGAAACACTTTTGTTGGCTTCTTAGCTTGTACATTCATACTCGCATTAATTATTGGTTTTATTTATTATTTACAATCAAAAGGGATTATTGACATAACTAAAATTTTAGCATGAAAGATTATAATCTAAATGACTTATTAAATAATATAGATTTTGAAAGTAATAGATTAGTTAAAATAAATAATAAACTATATCTAACTAATTACCAAATTGAAATTCTAAATAAATATAATATTGACTATAAAAGTCTCGGAAATTTATCCTCTATAATTTACGTGGCTGAAGAAATACTAGAAGAAGATGACTATGAAGATCTAGATGAAATAATAAGAGAACTTGCAGAACGAAACTATTATGAAAATACTAATAAGTAGAGTTCTTTTTTTATGGTTCTTTATAAATACCATATTTTTTTGGATAAAAACTATAATATGCAAAATAAATTATCATTATCAAATAAATTATTATACCAACTAGATTTAAGTTACAAGTAATATTATTTTTAATAATAAATATATTACTAATACATCCTAGATAAACTGAAACAAAAAATATTAATATATTAATAAATCCAATATTTTTCTTAAAAACAAATAAACTTATATAATATAAAACAGGAATTAAAAATATTGAAATAAGTAATCCAACACTACAAGAAAAAATAATATTATTATAATTAAAAAATATCATTGAAAAAAACATACCTAATATACTTGGATAAAGCACTAATTTCATATGTTCAAATATGCTTTCACTAGAAGCAAAAAATAACTTTAATATCTTTAATTTACCAAACCAAGCATATAAAAAATGATTTAATGTTCCCAATATCGAAATTATTAAAAAATTTAATATAAAATAATTTAAAAATATAAAAATCACCTAATATAAATATATGAAAGATTATCAAAAATTTTAACATTTAAAAAAATATGTTAAAATTAAATTAAGATAGAAAGGAGTTTAGTATGAAGGATTTTAAAAATATCATTATAATTATGTTAACAATTATTATTGTTTTATTATCTGTTATAGTATATAAGCAATTCAAAAACACAAACGTTTTAAACAATGAAGAAAATAACTATGGAAAATATGCAAAAAAACTTTCAGATGAAATAAATAATTTTAGCGATTCCAACTATTTATCTCAAAGAGTAGATCATGAAATGCTTCAAAGCGTTTATTATGTAACGTTAAATAAAAACAAAGAATTACATATTGAATATTCAAACGAAGAACTTAATAATGTTTTTGGAAATTATAAAATATCAGACAATGTAATTAGTTTTTACATAATTAATGATGGTCAAGCATTTTTTAATAGTCTATACTATATAAAAACTGACGGAACTGTTGGAAAAGCTGATGTTGAATCTCCAAACATAAATAATAAAAATATTACAATAATTAATGACTTAGGTCTTAAAAATATTATAACAATTTTACCAACAACGTTTGATAGTCAGGAATCAGGTTATCATGGTCCAACATTTGTTGACATTAATGGCAACATATTTACAAAAACAAAATGATTTTAAAAAATAAAAAATTTTCAAACTATTAAAACAATTAATAATTATTTAAAGAAAGAGATCTTAGATTTATGAAAAAAAATAAAATTAAAATTATTACAATTATTAGTGCTTTAATACTAATAATTATATTACTATTTTTAGTAATAATTATATTATATAAAAATAGTAATACGCCAAATAATATTAATTCTTATAAAAAATTTAGTAAAAGAGATTATCCAATTTATAGTTGGTCATTAAACGATAATGATAATATTTCTAATTTAGAATTTTTTTCAAACAATAATAATTTTAAAGAAATCAAACTAAATAATAAGAGTATTAAAATTGGATATAATATTTATCAAGTAATTGAAGAAAACTATTATGAATCAGGCCAAAAAGGATATTCATATTATTTACAATTTTTATTTAATGATCAAAAAATTGGCTTAATTAATATTGGAGAATATAATACCGAATTAAGAGATTATTATTTAGATAAACTAGAAGTTAATAAAATAATCGGGTTGGATAATAAAGAATATTTAACTATTAATGCAAATGTTAATTCTACAAATAGCACCTTTATAATAAATGATAATGCAGAACTAGTATATATAGTACCATTAGTTAGTGAGCAAGAAATAGAACTAAATGACAAATATAATATTGAATTTAATGATAGAGTTAGCATAAATAATAATTGTATCTATTATTTAAGTCAAAGTAATGAAAATAATAAAGCTGCTGTACATAAAGTTACATTATATGACAATAAATATTATGATGAAGTTATTGACACTATAAATGCAAAATTTAGTGGTGTAAAACTATAAGGAGAATTAAAATTGAAAGATGAAAAAGATAACTATACTTTGATATTAATTTTAATAAGTATAATAATAATATTGATAGGTATATTAATATATTTAATAATAAATAAAGAAAATAATAATCAATATAATAACTTTTCTAATAAAACTACAAACAATATTAATAGTAATGTTAAGCCAATAGAATATATAGAAAATTTTAAAAAATTAATAGTTGATGAAAAAATGATTAACATATCATATTCATTAAATAAAAATGATGATTATTATTATATAAATCTATATTACAATGGAAAAAAGCTAAATAAAGACTTTTTAATATATACGCAAAATTATAAAACAAAAATAGATGATTTTAAATTTTTAACTTTCAAGAATAATCAGAGCGAAAATTATTTTGTAATTGATTATTCTGATTCAGATGTAAATGGAATGGATACTCATTATGTTTATATATTTAATACAATTTATGAATTTATATATCAAGTTCCTTTAATGTCAAATCAAAGTTTAGTATTAAATAAAATGTATAATGATTATATTTTTAATGATCGTGTTTACATATCAAATGACTCAATTTATTATTTAAGTTTAAATGATAAAAAAATAGATCAAAATTCAGATACTATTGATATACATCACGTAACATTTAATGGAAATAAATATAATGATGTCATAATTGATTCAAAAAGTGGTAGAGGAGCCGGTGCTCGTACTTAAAACATTAAAGTTAATTATACAAACTATTAGCAAATAAATTATTGTTAATAGTTTTTTTATTTAATAACAAAATTTTTAAATAATAATTTATAATAAATATTATAAAAATTAATTTTACATATTTAAAAAATTGACGAAAACTTAATAATTAACTATACAAACTACGCTTCCTAATGATATAATTTATTAAGGTGGGGAAAATGAAAAGAAAAATGCCAATTGGTTTAATTAGAATATTTGAAGGTTTAGTAGGACTTTTATTAACTATATTAATAAATAAATATATAGATATAAGCGATATATACATTATTATATTAATGTTTTTTTCAATCGCATTCGAAATTTATGGACTTATCTTATTAATTAAGGATAGAAATATTTAAAATGTATAAAAAAGCATGTAAAGAAGCCTTAAATTATATTAGACCAATTATTATTGGAAAAAAATATTATAACAATGATACGATTATTAACGATATTGGCACTGTAATAGTTCTAAATAATAATGGTGATATTTTAACAACCAAAGAATTAGCAGAAAATATTTATTTATCTATTGATACCAATTCGGTATTTAAAAACATTTTTCTTGAATTAAAAAATAAAAAAATAAAAGAAATTAAAAAGATCGAAAAAAAATACAGCTTAGATAATAATGTAATAACAAATTTACAAGTTCAAATAGTTGATGTTGCTGAAAGTATAACAAATATTGAAATAATTCCACATGAATATTTAAATTTAGCAATTATTAAATCAGAAAATAAAGGACTATTCATTAATAAATTTCCTAAATTTATAAATAAAAGTGTAACACAAGGCCAAGACTTTGTTGCTACTGGCTTTGCATTTCCAGAGTATGAAAATTTCGCCTATAATTATGAAAAAAATGAAATTGAAACAACATATAAAAGAATGAACTTTCCAACTTATCCAATTACTGGAATAGTAACTAGAAATTTAATGGATGAACATGGAAATATTTCTGAATTTGAAATAAGTAGTGAAATCTTTGTTGGAATGAATGGTGGACCATTGCTTGATAAAGAAGGAAATATCTATGGCATTTTAAGTTCTAATAAAAATATCTATGTTAATAATGAATTAATTAAAAAAGCTGGAATAGTTATTAATAGTACTGATATTATCAAATTTTTAGAAGATAATAACATTACTTATGGAGAATAAAAATGAATGAATTAATTAAAAATATTATTTTTATAATTTTATTATTGCTTGTAATTATTATGGGATATTTTACTTTAAAAAATAGGAATAAATTTAAAAAAAAATATCGTGGTAAAATCATATTAACAACATTATTATTAATATTAATAACAATTATTTATAGTGTATATATGGTTAGAGATAATAAGTCAAAAGAAAATAAAAATGATTCTAATAACCAAGTAGAAAAAGAGCAAACAACTACGACAACTACTTCAACAACAACCACGACTACAACTACCACAATTACAAAAAAAATTACGACAACTACTACTACTAAACAACCGCAAAATAATAATGACACACCAAATGATTTAACAAATAATAAAACAAGAAAAGGTTATACAATTACTTATAAAGATGGAGCATATTACATAGATAATGTACTCATCGTAAATAAAACATATAAATTAACAAGCAGTTGGAAACCAGTTAATCCTTATAAGAAAGTCCCAAATGATGGTTTTGATCGAAATCCATTAGATACTGAAGCTTATGAAGCCTGGAAAGTAATGAAAAGCGATGCATCAAGCATAGGCCTAAATTTATGGGCTCAAAGTGGCTATCGCTCATATGATTATCAAAATGACTTATATAATGGATACATTAAAAGAAATGGAAAAAAAGCTGCTGACACTTTTTCAGCCAGACCAGGCGCATCAGAGCATCAAACTGGACTTGCATTTGATTTAAATACAATTACAAATTCATTTAAAGATACAGCAGAAGGAAAATGGGTTAATAAAAATTGTTATCTTTATGGCTATATTTTAAGATACCCAGAAGGAAAAACAAACGAAACCGGATATATTTATGAACCATGGCATATAAGATATGTCGGAAAAGAATTAGCCAAAAAATTATACAACAACGGAAACTGGATAACCATGGAAGATTATTTTGGAATAGATTCAAAATACAATGATTAGGAGTAAACAAAATGAATATTGAAGATATAAAACTAGAACTAGTCGCATTACAAAAGTTAGACACTCAAAACGCAATTAATTACGGAGCAAAATCAAAATCAGATTGGTTTAAACAAATAATTACAAATGAAGATAATGATGTTATTGCTGAATCAATTATTGATTTATCAACTAGAGCAAATGTAAAGCCAGAAATACTTGCAAATTACTTTGATGATACAATGCCACTAAGAATTGCCAAAGAATTTCAAAGACAAACACTGAAAAAAAGTAAAAGTATTTAATTAACATAAATAATTCATATAAACATATAAACAACAAAGGAATAAGCCTTAACATATTTTCATAAAATATAATAGAATTTAATTATTATTAAGTTTAACTGATATCATGACCCTAAGGGTTGTGGTCAGTTTTTTTTATATATTTTAGTCAAATGTATTTAAAGATATGGTAAAATATTATTAAGACATGAAAGGAATAACATGAATATAGACATTGATTTAAATAATAAAATTTTAATAATACCAAATAATATTAAAACAAAAGTAGTTAAAAATATTAATAATTTACCAAAATTATCTAACGTTAAAATATTAACAGATCAAGAATTTATTACTAATTTAACCATCGATTATAATGAAAAAGCAATAATATATTTAATGAACAACAAAAACTTAAGCTATCAAAATGCTAAAGAAATAATAAAAAACCTAAAATATGCTACCAATGATAATAATGATTATCCCAAATTACAAGAATTAACAAATATCAAAAATGAATTATTAGAAAAAAATTTATTAATAACAAATAATCGCTTTTTACCTTTTATTAAAGATAAAGAAATAATATTTTATGGTTTTGATTATATTAATAAATTTATAAAAAAGCTTATTGCAGTCAACAAATTAAAAGTAAATATTATAGAAAAAGAATATCAAAATATAAACCCAAAAGTTTATTTATTTGATAATGTTTCATCTGAAATAGAATATATAGCAGAAGATATTATATTCAAAAATTTAGATTTATCTAAAACTTATATTTACGGAATTAACAACGATAATAAATTGATAATAGACCGCATATTTAAAAGTTATGGTATACCTATTAACTTAAATTATGATAATACCCTATACAATACATTTATAGGAAAAGAATTATTAAATAATTTAAATAATATTGATGAATTTTTATCTAACATAAAAGATGATAAAATTAAAAAAGCAATTATCAACATATTAAATAAATATTATTTTGTGGATAACTATCAATATATTAACAATGTTATCAAGGAAGAATTAAAGCAAACTAAAATTAACAATACTAAAATACGTACCGCCGTAAACGAAATTGATATCATAAATAATGTAGTCGAAAAAGATGATAATGTTTATATAATAAATTTTAATAGTGAATATATTCCTGTAATAAATAAAGATGTTGATTATATCTCTGATAATGAAAAACCTTCATTTTTAGAAACATCAGCTGAATTAAATAACATTAATAAAGAAATATTAAATAAAGTAATTAGAAATATTAATAATCTAACAATTACAGCAAGTCAAAATAATTACAATGGGCCACTAAATATTTCAACTATTGCAACTGATTATGATTATGAAATTATTCCAATGGAAACAAAAATAAGTAAATATTCCAACAAAATTAACAAATACAATCTTACTAATATGCTAGATAACTATTTAAAATACAATAATAAAAATGATAATCAAGATATTCTTTTAAATACTTATCCGGATTTAAGATACAAAAATTATAATAATACTTACACCAAAGTTGAAGCAACTGAAGAATTTAGTTTGTCTTATTCTAAAATGAATAGTTTCTATGAATGCCCATTTAAATACTATTGTGATAACATATTAAAACTAGATACATACGAAGACACATTTGATACTTATATTGGTTCATTATGTCATTATATATTATCAAAAATCTATACGGATAACTTTGATTTTGATGCAGCTAAAAAGGAATTTTTAGAAACAAACAGTTATCAAGTAACAAATGAAAATTTATTATTTCAAAATAAAATATTAGAAGAATTAAAAACTGCAATATCATATATTTTAAGTATGCAAAATGTTACAAAATTTAATGAAATAGAATGTGAAAGAAAAATTGAAACAATCATAAATGAAACTAAATTTGTAGGAATCATCGATAAAATTCAAAAATACCAGAATAAAATTATCTTAATAGATTATAAAACAGGAAATCCCAAAATTAATCTAAAAGAATGTCAATACGGTTTTAATTTACAATTACCAACTTATATTTATTTAGTAAAAACCATTTATCCAGATTCACAAATAGTAGGTGTTTATCTAGAACATATTCTAAAACCAAAATTTAATTTTAATATGGATAAAAGCGATAACGAATCATTTGAAAATTCACTAAAATTAGAAGGATACTCTACATCTAATGAAGAAATATTAGAAGAAATTGATAGTACCTACGAAAACAGTATGTATATTAAAGGAATTAAAAAGAAAAGTGATGGCTTTTATAAGTATGCTAAAATATTGTCTAATGAGGAATTTGAAGAATTAGAAAAATTAGTAACTGAAAAAATAAATAATTGTATAACTGAAATAAAAAATAACAACTTTGATATAAAACCAGTTATATTAAATCAAACAAATAAAAGCTGTCCAAATTGTAAATATGCATCTATTTGTTTTCATACGGAAAAAGATAATGTTTACATAGATACAAAAGGAGATGACGAAAATGCCGAATTGGACTAAAGAACAATTATCAGCAATTACAACTAGAGGCAAAAATATTATAGTTTCCGCTGGTGCTGGATCTGGTAAAACAGAAGTTTTATCTGAAAGAGTTATTCATAATTTAATGAATAACAATATTCATATTAATGAAATGCTTATCCTAACATTTACTAAAAATGCTGCTTTTGAAATGAAAGAAAGAATTAAAAAGAAAATCAAAATGCATGATGAAATAAAAGACGAATTAAAATTAATCGATTCTGCTGATATTACTAACTTTGATGCTTATACCCTTGCATTAGTAAAAAAATATCACTACATGCTTAATTTAGACGCAAATCTAACTATTATCGATTCTAGTATAATTAGCAAATTGAAAAAAGATATTCTAAACGAAATATTTGATCATAAATATCAAGAAAATAACGAAAAATTTAATAATTTAATAACCTCTTTTTGTAATAAAAATGACAAACAAATTAAAAATATAATTCTTTCATTAGACAGCAAATTAGAACTATTATCTAGTAAAGAAGAATATCTAAAAAGCTATGTTAATAACTATTATAGCAAAGAAAATTTAAATAAATTATTTAATGAGTATACAAATAACTTATTAGATAAAATAAACACTATTAAAGGCTTATTAGAAGATATTCAGTATGAAACAGACTCATCATTCTATGAAAAATATTATAATGGATTACTACCACTTTTAAATGCAAAAACTTATGAAGAAATCAAATCATCCTTAGACTTACCTAAAGTAACAAACAGAAACTCCACTCCCCTTGGAAAAGAATTAAAGGCAAATATTTCAAGCATCATCAAAGAAATAAAAGAAACTACAATATTTTCTAAGGAAGTTCTAATAAATCAAGTGATTAACACTAAAGACAATGTCGAAATAATTATTAATATCATTATCGAACTAACAAATAAAATAAATGCATTCAAAAATGAAAATTCTACATATGAATTTAATGATATTAGCAAATTTGCAATTAAACTTATTAAAGAAAATGAAAATATTAAAGAAGAATTAAAATATCACTACAAAGAAATAATGATTGATGAATATCAAGATACTTCTGATATAGAAGAAGAATTTATTAATTTAATTGAGAATGACAATGTTTACATGGTTGGAGATATTAAACAATCTATCTATCGCTTTAGAAACGCTAATCCAAATATTTTTAAAGATAAATACGATTTATATAAAGATGGCACAAAAGGAATAAGAATTGATTTAAATAAAAATTTTAGATCTCGTGAAGAAGTATTATCAAGTATAAACAATATATTTAATTATATTATGGATAATAAAATAGGTAACGCCAATTATAAAGACGAACATAATCTTATTTTTGGAAATCAAACATTTAATATTGAAGGAAAAAATAACAACAACAATAAATTAGAAATCTATAATTATGAAAAAAATAATACTAATACAAGAGAAGAAATTGAAGCCTTTATTATTGGAAATGACATAAAAAATAAAATAAATAATCATTATGAAGTATTTGATAAACAAATAAGAAGTTGTAAATATAGTGATTTTTGTATTCTTTTAGACCGTGGATCAGCTTTTAACACTTATAAAAAAGTCTTTGATTATCTTGGAATACCACTTCACATTTATCAAGATGAAGATATCCTATTTTCTTCAGAAACTTTATTAATAAATAATATAATTGGTTTTCTAATTAAAATTAAAAATAACATATTTGATATCGAAACTAACTTTTATTATGCAAGTATAGCTCGTAGTTACTTATTTGAACAAAAAGATAATGAAATATATAAAACTATAAAAAATCATACTATTAAATCAAACATTATCTATGAAACACTTTTACCTATTGCCAAAGATTTAGATTATTTATCAAATAAAGATGTTTTAATGAAAATTATTGATAAATTAAATATTTACGAAAAATTAACATTAGTTGGAGATATTAATGAAAAAAGTATTATCCTAAATAATTTAATTACTAAATTTGAAGAACTAAATAATATAGGTATTGATATTTATGGAATAAATGATTATCTTAACAATTTAATCGAGAATAAAGATAAAATAAAAATAAGTGCAAGTCACATTGCCATCGATTCAGTAACGTTAACAAATATTCACAAATCAAAAGGTTTAGAATATAAAATATGCTACTTTGCTGGCTATTACAAAAAATTTAGTACTGAAGATATCAAACCAAAAATAAGATATGATAATAAATATGGAATAATATTTCCCGATTATGATGGCACATTTATTGAAACCTTTATTTCAAAATTAAGTAAAGACAATTTTAAAATCGAAGATATATCTGAAAAAATCAGATTGTTATATGTTGCCTTAACAAGATGTAAAGAAAAAATGATTATTGTTGATTCCCTTAAGGAAGATGAAGGAATAAGTTCAAGTGAAATAGTTGTAAATAACTATAAAAGAAGTAAATATAGTAGTTTTGAAGATATTTTAAATTCAATATATCCTCATATAACTAAATACATTACCAATATTGAAACACCTATCATAGATAACACCTACAAAATAAACAAAAATATAAGTATTGCATCAGAAACCTCGGATAAAATTGAAATTATAGAACATAACTATAATATAGAAGAAATTGAAGAAAATCATTTTTCTAAATCTACAAATAAATTATTTACTAAAGAAGAAAAAAATAACATGGAATATGGTACAAACATCCACTATCTTTTAGAAACAACCGATTTTCTTAATCCAAATTATGATAATCTAACAAACAATGAAATTGATATAATTAAAAATTTACTTAATAATGAATTATTTAAAAATATAAAAGATGCTAATATCTTTAAAGAATACGAATTTATTGAAGAAACAGATAATGAAACTAAAACTGGTATAATAGATTTAATGCTTGAATACCAAGATCATATTGATATAATTGATTATAAATTAAAACACATAGATGATGCAGCATATATTAATCAGTTAAATGGATATAAGAATTACATTCATAATTTAACTAATAAACCAGTTAATACATATTTATACTCTATTTTAGATAAAAAATTGTTTAAATAAGATTAAAAAAGAACTTGAAATTTTCTTATCACAGTTCTTTTTTTATATATTATAATAAGTTTTTTTAAATTTATTTGAAATGTCAAGTTATCGACATAAATCAGCACTGTAATAGTCAAATTATGTTGATAACTAAGTTTTTCACACTATTATCAATTATATTTTATACAAAACATATAGTCCAATCCATTGACAAACAAATAATAATTATATATTCTAATTAACATGAATGAAAAACAATTAGAAGCTGTTAAGTCATTAGAAAATACTTTAGTAGTTGCGGGCGCAGGATCAGGAAAAACATTTACCATAGTAAACAAAATTAAATTTCTACTTGATAACAACATATACAAAGAAAATGAACTTTTAATCATCTCCTTTACCAACGAATCAGTTAATGATCTAAAAAGAAAAATAGACTACAATCTTGATATAATGACATTTCATAAACTAGCAATAAACTTAATAAATAATCCAAATATGAAAATATCAAATGAATATTATCTAAAATTTATTATTAATGAATATTTTAATTCTTATGGCAAATATAACAAAAAGCAAAATAAACTAATAAAGAGAATTCTCCAAGAAATGGATATTGATAACTTAAAAAAACTAATCTTTACCTTTATTAATCTCTATAAATCTAATTACAATGATATTAATTACTTATTAAACTTATATCAAAAAAGCCATTTTATAAACAAAATATATTTTAAAATAATCCTAGAAATATATCATATCTATAACCAAGAATTAAAAGCAAGTAATCTATATGACTTTAACGATATGATTAAAATTGCAACTAATAACATAAATAATAATTTAATTAAAACAAATTACAAATACATAATTATTGATGAATTTCAAGATACATCATTAAACAGATTTAAGCTAATTAATGCAATCATTAAACAAAATAACGCCAAAATATTTGTTGTTGGAGATGACTATCAATCTATATATCGTTTTACAGGTTGTAATCTAGATATCTTTTTAAATTTCAACAAATTAGTAAATAATCTTAACATAATAAATTTAGATTATAATTATCGTAACCCCAAAGAAATCATAGATGTAGCTAATTCATTTATTATGAAAAATAAAAATCAAATAAAAAAAGAAACAATATGTCTAAAAAATATCAACAAACCAATTAAAATATGTTTTTATAAAAATAAAAGAACAGCCATCGAGAAAATATTAAAATATATTGATACAAAATATTTAATTTTAGGACGTAACAATAAAGATAAAGACCTTTTCAACGTACAAGACAAACCATTTCTAACCATTCATAAATCAAAAGGGTTAGAAGAAGATAACATTATTTTAATAAACCTAACGAATAATAATAATTCTTTACCATCTAAAATTAAAAATCATAAAATAATTAACAAAATAATTAAAACAGATTATTATCCATATGAAGAAGAAAGAAGATTATTCTATGTTGCTTTAACTAGAACAAGAAATAATATCTATTTATTAGTTCCAAAATCAAACTATTCCATATTTATTAAAGAATTAATGAAAAAATATAAAAATTATATTGAATATATAAATATCAATTAAAAAATAACTCTATATTTCAAGAATTATTTTAAATTTTTAATTTTAATTTGATATATATTGCCAAAATTATCAGAATCTTCAATATCATGAGTATAATTTATTTTCTTATAAACATATACAACATTATCTTCAACACTTAAAGTATAAACATCATCTAGAATTAACATTTTTTTATATTCTTCAAAAGTCATACCATTTCTTAAAGAGTCATTATTATAAAACTCTCTGTATTTTTCACTTATTTTATTATCTATTTCATTTTTAGTTAATCCTAAAATTTTAATTACATCATCCAAAGATAAAACATTTCCATTTTCAATATTTACATAATAACTTTTATAATTTATATTACCATACTGAGAATCATCATAAATATTAGTTTCAATTAACATATACAATATATTATTGTATACACTATATCGATAAGAGTATGAAGAATTCTCCATAGTTACAATATCATAATAATTATCTAAAATTTCCTTGTTAGCTTCATTAGCGCTTTTACTATTAATGTTTATTTGAGGTAGTTCACTAATAAATTCATTATCACTATAATTTGTACTTGATGAATAAACATAATCATATTGTTTAAAAAGTTTTAAATTTTCTTCTTTTTTATTAAAGAACAACAATATAATAATTATTAGCAAAATTAACAATAACAATATTCCTAATTTAATATAATCTTTTTTATCTAAAATCATTATAACCCAACTCTCTTTTGTACATTTGATGGTTCTATATGCCAGTTTTCAGAACATCTTCCTCTAACATTTTGACACAATGGAAATGCAAGTCCAAAACTACGAGCATTATCATGAGCCCACAATATTGCATTATAATTATTAAATGATAGATCAGATGCAATACCCCATCCATGGTTTGAAGTACCAGGTACAGCTGCTAAATTACCATTATTACATGATTTGGTCTGATAACAATTCCAATAATAATTTTGTAAACTAAGAGGTCGCCAAGCACCATATTGACTCGAACTTGGACTTATTGAATAACCTTGTTGTGCAGCAGCCTGCATAAATTTTTGTAACCTTGCATAAAAATAAATATTATATCCATATGGTCCACTTCCAGCTGTTCCAGATGCACCGCTTTGCCCACTTGCAGGCTTATAAAAAATACCATTTTCAACTACAACTTTACCATCTCTTCCATTTTCTAAATAATTACTATTCATAACTTCATTATAATTTGGACTTCCACTATTAATATTATTGTTTTTCTCAACTTCTTCTGCCCTTTTTTTATTTTCTTCATAAGCTCTTTTATATGCTTCACGCTGAGCCTTTAACTCTTCATTTCTTTTCTTTTCGGCAGCCTTTAAAGCTTCAAGTTCAATTTCACGTTGTTTTGTAAGTAATTTTATATTGCTTTCATTCGCGTTAATCCAACAAACTGATTCACCTATGTCAGACTGCCCTAAAGAATTGAGAACAACATTTATGAATGTTGGTACAAAAAATACAAAAAAAGCAGCAATAAATCTATTTAAAATGGTTTTAGTCGGTTTCTCATTAGTTTTAATTACGACCTTATAAATATCAATAGTTGCCATTACAATTAAAATAATTGGAACTAATGCTCTAACAATTATTAGTGATCCCTTCACAAAATATATAACTCTTAAGAAATCCAAATCAGAACATACATCCATAAAAATATCACTACCTTCATATAAATTATAACAAAAAAAAGAATATAAATAAACTAACTATTTACATCCATTAAATCCAATTTTAGTAACAGAATATCCTTTAACATTTGTAATCAATTTATCTTCATTTAAAGTATTACTATCAAGAAGATTTTTAAAATCATATATAATATCATCAATATTACTACTTCTAACATTATAACAATAATCATAAGAACATAAATAATATAACTCTTTATAATTAAGTTCATTCAAATAACTTTGTAAATTAAGTGTAGTAACTTCCTTCGGATCATCTACCATATTGTTACACTCAACATAAGAATAGCTATTTTTAAAACACAATATAAATAAAAAAAACAATAATAACAGTAAAACATACTTCTTCATAACACACCTTACTTTTATTATTGTACAATTTTAAAATATTATTTATTAATTTGTTCAATTAATATATTTTCAATCGTATTCATATCTAATTTTAATGAAATAGATAGTTCTAAAAATAATTTTTTTACAGTTTCATCATAATAATAGGTATCAATGGAACCACATTTTTTTCCGTTATCAGATCTTTTCTTATTTCTTAAATAAGTAGTTTTTAAAATAACTAATAAATCAGATACACTATCAGAAGATAATAGTTTCTTATAAGTCTGTTCCAATGCTTTATCATTAGTAGCCTGAACAACTTCCATATTAGGAATTTCATCAATAAGCTTAAGTGCATCTTCACACTTGATAACCGGTCTAATAAATTTTGAATCAGCAGGCAAATTAATTTTTAATGAAGAATCATTAATAAGATCAATCATATAATATTTATTACCTCTAATCTCTTTTATATCAGCAACCTTTGAAACATCACCTTTATAAATTATATAATCGTCAATCTTAAACATAATAACCTCCAATTTATAAACCCTAGTTATTATACCATTTTTTCAAAATAATTTCTAACTATTAAGTAAATAAATTGCAAAATTTAAATAACCCGCATACAATAACCATAAAACATATGGAATTTGTAAATACGCTGCTAATTTATTTTCTTTATAAAATTTAATTATCATAATAACCACTAGAATCAATAAAATAAGTAACCAAATAAATGCAAATAATCTTAACCTTAATCCAAAAAATATTATAGTCCAAAATGAATTAACAATTAGTTGTCCAAAATAAATTAAATATAGGTTATCATTTTTTTCACTAACCAAATATATTCCTATTGTATTAAGTAAATATATTATACTCCAAACAACCGGAAATAAAAAATTTGGCGGATATAATTTGGGTAAAACTAAACCATTTACACTATTCTCAATTAGTAATGATGGAATAAAAGGCAAAGCAAATGTAATAGCAAGTAATATTATAAATTTTTTTATCTTCATATAATCACCATTAATATTATAAACATATGCATCACAAAATATTATAATGGATTAACATGTATTATAGTTAAATATATTTCATCAATTTTACTAGTTATTTCTTTTTCTAATTTATTAGCTATTTCATGACTATCGAATGTTGACATATTTCCATCAACAAATATTGTAAAAGAAATCTGATATTGATATCCTACCGGTGTTGTATTAAAATGTGTAACTTTTTTAATATCAGGATATGTATTAATTATTTTTAATACCTTTTCTACTGACATGTTATCCATAGCTTTATCCATCAAAACATCATAACTTTGAATAAATAATCTAATAGCACTGTAAATAATCCAGCAACTTATAATAATGCCTACAATTCCATCAATAAAATAAATATTATAATAAGAACATATTACAGCTATTAAATTGAATAATGTTAATATACAATCATTTCTATGATCAATACTCACCGATTTAACCAAAATATTATTATATCTTTTATACATTTTTGAAGAATAAATATAAAGCCCAAATTTAACAAATATTGTAACTAAGCAAACAACTATTAAATATATTGAAAAATCATAATTATTAATGTTCCAAAAACTTAATATAGAACTTTTAATAACTTTCAATGACATAATAATCATCACTACACTTATTAATAATGAATAAATATATTCAGCCTTGCCATGACCTAAATGATGATCATGGTCTGCTTTTTTGCTACTAATCTTGTTTCCAATAAATGTCATAATTGAAGATAATATATCTCCCAAACTATTAATAGTATCAGCCATCATAGCCAAACTATTCGAATAAAAAGCAATTATTCCTTTAATTAAAAATAAAATTATATTTCCTAAACCTGAAAAAATACTAACCATTTTTGTTGATTTAAATCTATCCACAAATCCTCCATATAAATAAGACAAAGATTAAATTAATCTATGCATATTAAATCATATTCTCTATTACCTATATTTAATTCAGATGCTGCTTCTAAAATATGTGTCCCGTGTTGTCTTTCTACTCTATCTCCAAAATGATCTCTTCCTTCATCTTTTGAATTATATATTAAATCAATGCAAGCCTGATCAATAGCAAAAGGATCTAAACTAGCAAGCATTTTGGCATCATTTATACAAGGATCTTCCGCAACACTACAACAATCACAGTCTACTAATAAATTTACCATCTTCACCAGAATGTAATTTAATAGAAAACTTTCCATATAGTATAATACCTAATTTATCAAGTAACTTAATGAATTTATCAGGACTAATATTCTTTGTAAAATATACAATTGATTTAAACAAAGATGTTTATCATATCCTATAACAATAATATCATATCAGATTAATTATTTGAATTATAAATTGAAATATTTTCACCAACATTGGGTTTATATAAAGAGTATAATAAATCAATAACAAATAACACAAACACATTAGCAACAATAACATTGTTAACAAAACCATAAAATTTATCTATATAATTAACTGCATACAAAGATAATAAACTTCCCATTAAACCAAAAAAAGTTAAACTTAATAAGCAAATCCTTCCATTTATATTTAAAAATTTATTAGAATAATCCCACCACCTGTTGTTCCAAATTTTTTCCTCAAAAAAAGATATAAGATATTCAATAAATCCACAAAAAAAAAAATTTATAACAAAAACAGTTAAAAAAGAATTACTTATTTTACTGCTAACATAATAAATTATTAAACCACCAAATCCATAAACAGGTAACCATGGTCCATGCAAATTTCCTTTATTAACAATTTTACCAGTTTTAAATATGTATAATATAACTTCCCATAAATAACCAATAATGCAAAATAATATAAAAATAAATATAACTTTTATTGTACATCACCATTTTTATAATGTGTAATAAATTTATTAATATAAATAAATTTATGGTAAAATATAAATAAGAAAAGGAGAATTATGGAAAAAATAAAAGAAATATTAGAAAAAATTTATGATAAAAGTATTTATCTATTAATAGCGGTTATATTTATTTATATAGGTTTTAAATTAACGAATTATTATACAAAACATCTACAAAAAAACAAATTACTAAAATTAGAACCTACTGTTAAAAGTTTTATTATAAACATAATAAACATTGTAATTAAATCTATTTTATTTATTATTGCAGCATCAATTGTAGGAATTCCAACAACAACATTTTTTACTATTTTAGGATCATGTGGTATCGCAATAGGTCTTGCATTACAAGGTGGTTTATCTAATTTCGCAGGTGGTCTAATGTTAATAATTTTTAAACCTTTTAAACAAGGAGATTACATCGAAGTTTTAAATAATGAGGGAACAGTTAAAAATATAAACATATTTTATACAACTTTAGTAACTTATGATAATAAAATAATAGAAGTTCCTAATGGAAGTTTATCTAATAGTTCAATAATAAATTATACTGCTAATGAAAAAAGAAGATTGGATTTAGAATTTTCGACTTCATATAATGACGATATTAAAAAAGTCAAAAAAATAATTTCTGAAATAATCCAAAAATCAGATTATGTAATAGACAAAGAAAATGTTATTATTTCTTTAGACAAAATGGGTGATAGTTCTTTAATCTATGCTGTAAAAGTATGGGTAAATACAAAAGATTACTGGAATGCTAAATGGTATTTTATGGAAAATATTAAATTAGCGTTTGATAAAAATCATATTGAAATACCATATCCACAACTTGATATACATCAAAAATAAAAAAAACTGATATTATAAAATTTTAATATCAGTTTTTATATATCATAAATTTAATAAAAATCAACTAAATTGCACGAAACCAAGACTAATAATCTAAAATCAAAAGAAAAAGACCATTTCTAGCCTTAATTTCTAAAATTTAATTCTTTCTTGAACATATTTGATTGCTTCATCAACTGTTAAAGAAATTTGTTCCATAGTATCCCTATTTCTTAAAGTTACAACGTCATTTTCTAAAGAATTATCGTCAACAGTTAAACACCATGGAGTTCCCATTATATCTTCTCTTCTATAACGTTTACCAATAGATCCTGCTTCATCATAATCACAATTAAATTCTTTTCTTAAAGTTTTATAAATTTCTCTTGCTTTTTCACTATGATATTTCTTAATTAGAGGTAACACAGCAACTTTATATGGAGCAATAGCAGGATGTAAACTCATAACTTCTCTTATTTCACCATCATCCAATGTTTCTCTCTTATAACCATTAAATAATAATGCAAGAACTAATCTATCAGCACCAACAGTTGATTCAATAATGTAAGGAATAAATTTATCATTTGTTACAGGATCAACGTATTCCATCTTTTCACCACTATATTCTTGATGTCTAGATAAATCATAGTTAGTTCGATTATGTGTACCATTTATTTCTCCCCAGCCAAATGGGAATTTATATTCAATATCACATGCTTCTTTGGCATAGTGTGCAAGTTTTTCATGATCATGGTATCTAAGCATATCACTTGGAATACCTAAATCTACAAAATAGTTTTTTGCATAATCTTTAAAATACAAATATAAATCATGATCATCTTTCGGATTACAAAATGTTTGATATTCCATTTGTTCAAATTCAATAGTTCTAAAAGTAAAATTACCAGGAGTTATCTCATTTCTAAATGCCTTACCAACTTGACCAATACTAAAAGGTAATGTACATCTACTAGTTCTCTTAACATTTAAATAGTTAACATACTCTCCTTGCGCATTTTCAGGTCTTAAATAAATTAAACTTTGATTATCAACAACTACACCTCTATTAGTCTTAAACATTAAATTAAAATCTCTTAAATCTGTAAAATCACATTTTCCACATTTTGGACATGGAACTTTATTAGATTTAATATAATCCATCATTTCTTGTTCAGTCATTGCATCAACATCTACATTTGAATCATAGTCAGCTATTAAATTATCAACTCTATATCTACTCTTACAACCTTTACAATCTATTAAAGGATCACTAAATGATTGAACATGACCAGATGCTTCCCAAACTCTAGGGTGCATTAAAATTGATGCATCAACCTGATAAGCATTATCTCTTTCCTCAATAAATCTTTTTTTCCAAGTAGCCTTAACATTATCCTTTAAAACACTTCCTAATGGACCATAATCCCACGTATTTGCAAGACCTCCATAAATTTCACTACCTTGGTAAATATAACCATATTGTTTACATAAATTAACAATATCTTTCATTGTAATTTCTTCCATAAATCCTCCTAACAAAAAAAGAATTCTAATATAACATAGAGACGAGTAATTCCCGCGGTTCCACTCTATTTATTCTTATATAAGAATCCCTTTCAATTTCATAACTGATAGGCTTTCCAAACCCGTCCTCGTTTAACAATTTAGATTATACAATATTTATTATTGTTTTTCAATTATTCTTTTAAATTTAACATCACTATTTTTAATATATTCATCTATTAACTTACTTTGTTCTTTTGTTTCAGCATAAGCAGTTATTGCTAAAGTTTTCTTCCAATCTTTTGTATATCCATCTGTTGTTAAATTAGTAATTTTATTTCCTTTAAGCCAATCTCTAAATTCCATCATTACTTTCTTATCATCATTAAGGATAATATTAACAAATACTCTATCTTTAGAAAATTTATTACTAATATGTAACGCAAGTAAAGTACCTATTCCACTAGCTACCGCAATAACATAAATCATAAGTTCTCCATCATTACCATCAACAACATTAATTAATTTATAAAATATGATTTGACTTATTACAACAGTAATAGATGCAATAAAAGACTTATTTTTTTGAATTAAAATAGTCTTACTAGTTCCTAAAATATTATCTATAACTTTAACAATAAATATTAATACTAAATTAATTATAAATTCTTTCATTAATAAACTTCCTTTCTTAAAACAGAATTTAAAATATACCACACTTAGTTATTATATGCAAGTATTAAATCAGTTTTTATTAATTACATAAATTTTACAGTTTTATAAAACAAAAATAAAATAAATATAGCATTTAATTGGAATTTAATTTACACGTTATATCCCAATAAATTTGAGATAATAATATCGTGCTAAGGCACAAAGGAAGGACAGAAATATGAAAAGTAGAGTTAAATGGTTTAATAATGAAAGAGGTTTTGGTTTTTTAGAATATAATAATGCGGAAGACATTTTCGTCCATTATTCAGCAATAAACATGAAAGGATATAAAACACTTGCTGAAGGTGAAAGCGTAGAATTTGAACTTATAAGAACTAACAAAGGATTACAAGCAAAAAACGTAGTTTCATTAAGCAGTTTTGTTCCTACTAACGATGAAATATTAATATAAAATCTTCTCAATGGAAGATTTTTTCATTACATTTTTTTTACAGTTATTAAAAAAATAAATTTGATATTATATTAATATCTAAAGGAGTAAATGATATGAAACTAGCATATAAAAATACTGAATATAAATTAAAAATAAATTTAACAAATAATAAAATAGGTTTATTAAATGATGATGTTTGGTGTAATGTAATTCTAAATATTACAAATAAAGAATTTAATTATCACATAAATAGACAGTCACTTAGTAAAAATGAATTAGAAAAAATAATAAAAACTATAAAAGAAAGTTATTATAATAAAGAAAAGGTACCAAAATTATTATTTATTAAAAATTATTTCACAATCAAATATTACAACACAAACACTGACAAATATATGGATTTAAAATTAATAAAACCTGAAGAAACAAAATACAAAAATTATAAAATTATCTTTAAAAACAACGAAATATTAGAATTTCTAAATTCAATTGAACAACCCATTATAAGCATAGAAAAAATTTTGGTTGATAAAAAAACTAATTAATAGTAAAATTAAATATGGTGAACATATGACAAAACAAGTTTTTTGGACAAAAACTGTTGTTGATACATTCATTGAAGAGGGAAATTTAAACGAAAGACAAATTTATATTATTAAAACAAGAGCATTAGGCTATACAATAGTTAAACAAGCTGAAGAGCTTCATTTAAGTATAGATCAAATTAATAAAGATATATCAGATTTAAAAAAATTGTATGATGCAACTCAAAAAACTAGCAAAATATTGCCAGTTAGAAAACAGAATAAAACACATTTATTCAAATAAAAAAAATCAGAAATTCTGATTTTTTATTTGATTTCATTTGATAATTTTATATAAACATCTACTGGTATATCTTCTGCTCTATTTGATAAAGAATAACCATATTCTCCTAATATATTATTTATTAATTCCAAATCATAACCAACCAAATTATTTTTTAAAGTCTTTCTTTTAAATCTAAAAGCATTTTTAATTAACTTATTAAATTTTTCAAAATTTAAAATATTACATTCCTTACTATCTAATTTAATAATAGCACTATCCACATTAGGTACCGGATAAAAAGAATTTCTATTAACATTAAATAGTTTATTAATATCATAAAAAGCATTTAATAAAACTGTTATATATCCATATTCTTTATTTCCATTATTACTGGATAGTCTATCTGCAACCTCTTTTTGAACCATTAATAAAAGAGATTTAACTCTAATATTAGAAAAGGTTATTTTTTCAATTATAGGTGTAGTTATATAATAAGGAATATTAGCTATTACATAAATGTTTTCATAATTATAATTTTTTATAAACTCATCTAAATTCACATTCATAAAATCTTCATAAACAATTTTTGTCTTATCATCTTCCAATAAATTTAAATATTTATCTAATGAATTATCAATTTCAAAACATACTAAATTTGCTTCATACTCTTTTAATCTTTTAGTTAAATTACCACTACCAGGGCCAATTTCAATAATCAAATCATTTTTATTTGGACTAATACTTTCACAAATTTTATTTAAAATATTTTTATCCATCAAAAAATTTTGACCATATTGTTTTTTAAATTTATGATCAAGCATAAAAACCTCCTAAATTTTATCTATTATAACCATTTCTAAGGACACTATAAGAAATTAATCTTCCACCAACATATCTGATAGCTGCATCTTCGCTTTCCATTAATAAATCTAAATTAGTTCCAGTTACACCTCTATCAAGAACTATTGCTGTAATCGGTTTATTAGAAACAGTATCTAAATTAAACTGAACGATTGATCCACACTTTAAATTGCTAGAAGATGCAACAATTCTAACTTCACCATAATCTGCATCATTATAATAAATTGTTCCATCTAAAACATTTTGACCATTACATCCAAGTGTTCCACCACACAAAGGACAATTAGCAGCATATCCAGTTAAGAAACCATTAAAATAATCAATTGGAGTATATATATCATTTTGAATAAACTCCTCTTCTTTTTTAGCTTTCGCAATTAAATCTATATTTTTATTAATACTTTCATTATCAATTTTAGTTTCTTTTTTACCAGTCGAAACACTAGAAGCCAAAAGAACTATAATAATTAAAGTGTAAATTTCAAAAATTACTAAAATTCTATTTTTCAAATTATATCACTACCTTAAATAAATAATAACAAAATAATTAAAAAAAGTCCATAAAATAGGACTATATATTAAAAACATCATTAAAATTATCTTCTAAGGTACCTGCAAGTTCTTCTAATGAAACATTATAAATTGCACATAAATAATCAGCAATTATATTAAGATTTACCGGTTCATTAGGTAATCCTCTAAGTGGAACAGGCGCTAAATAAGGACTATCTGTTTCTAGTAAAATATGTTTTAAATCTATCTCTTTTAGTACATCTTTTAAATTACAATTTTTAAATGTTAATACACCACCAATTCCAAATTTATATCCAAGTTTGATATATTCTCTTGCCGTTTCCAAACTTCCAGAAAAACAATGTATTATTCCTTTACATTTATGTTTCTTTAATAAATCAAGTAAATCTCCAGTAGCTTCTCTAGAATGAATTATTACTGGTAAATTATTATTTTCAGCTAACCCAAGAAAATATTCAAGCATTTTCAATTGTTCCTTTTTATTTTCCTTATTATGAAAATAATCTAATCCAATTTCTCCAATCGCAATTATCTTTTTATTTTTAATATTTTCATTAATAAAGTTCTTAGCAATATCATTAAAATCAGATATATTATCAGGATGAATTCCAAGTGCTCCATAAACATTTTTATTATTAATCAAATCCATTACTTCACAATTAGATTTAATATTAAATCCATTAATAATAATTCTTTTAATATTATCTCTTTCTAAATTATCAATAACATTCAAAGGATCATAAAACTTATCAGATAAAATATGACAATGCGTATCAGTAAACATAAGAACATCTCCCTTAAACAAGATAATATCACAAAAGAAAAGGTAAACACAAACATTTACCTATCCTTTAACATTTATATATGTAAAATAAATCGATATTATACCAGAAATAAGTTTCACATCAGTCAAAGTAACATTATCTCCATAAATAGAAATCATACCAATATTTACCGAATTAACAATAATTTGACTATCTAAACTAATTTTAATAATATTCTTATAATTGGAATATATAACATTATCTTTATCTTTAATAACAAATTCATACCCATAAATTAAATTAAAAAGTGTACAAATGTCATTTAAAAATTTACTATAATTTTCCAAATAAGAATATTTAGAAATACAAATATTGTCATCTTTTTGCGTTATAAGTACATTCTCATTATCTTGTATTTTAAGATTATTTCTTAATTCTTTAGGCACAACAATTCTGCCTAATTCATCTATTTTTCTTACATATTCATTATTCACATATACCACTAATACTAGTTTGCAATAATTTCAAAATTTTATTCTACCTCATTAATTATTTCTTCTAAAACCGGTACTAAATAATAAACATAATGCTTATCTAAATTAATTAAATTAAGCTTAATAATTATCTCTTTATTAAAGTATCTTAAACTTAACTTAGGATTAATACTATATAAAACCATAAATAGTTTTTCACCATTAACTTTATTAGAAATATCACTAGGAATATATAATTCAACAAAATTTTTATTTTGAACAACTTTATTAATGTTTAATTTCATAGCTAATTTTTCAAACCATTCTTCATACATATAAATAATTATCTTTTCATCTAACTTTCCAAAACGGTCCTCTAATTCACTTTTAACTCTTAATAAACTTTCCTTATCTGAAATTGAATTAATTAATTGATGAATTTCAATTCTTACACTTTCATCTTGAACATAGTCTTCATCAATATGAGTATTTACATCAATCAATGATTTATCACTATCATCTTCTTTAATCGGATTACCATTTATTTCCGATACAGCCTCTTCCACCATCTTAGTAAATAAATCAATACCAACAGTTTCTATGAATCCTGCCTGTTCACTACCAAGTAAATCTCCAGCACCTCTAATAGATAAATCTCTCATAGCGATTTTATAACCACTACCTAGTTCAGTGAATTCTTTAATCGCATTCAATCTCTTTTCAGCAACCTCACTTATAATTTTACTATTATTATAAAGTAAATAAGCATAAGCAATCTTATTTGTTCTACCAACTCTACCACGAATTTGATATAACTGACTTAATCCAAAGTTTTGAGCATCTTTTATTATCAATGTATTAACGTTCGATATATCTATACCAGTTTCAATTATTGTCGTACAAACTAAAATATCAAATTTATAGTTAACAAAATCATCAATTATCTTTTCCAAATGAGATTTATCCATCTTACCATGAGCAAAACAAATACGTGCTTCAGGAACCATTCCCTGTAATTTATTTACTTCATCTTCTATCTTTTCAACATTATTAAATAAGTAGTAAACTTGTCCCTTTCGACTTAACTCCTTATAAATAGCCTCTTTAACCAAGAAATCATTATCTTGAGCCACATAAGTTTGAATTGGATATCTATCCACAGGTGCAGTATCCAAAATTGATAAATCTCTAAGTCCACTCATTGCCATTTTCAAAGTTCTAGGAATAGGCGTTGCAGATAATGTTAATACATTAATGCTTGTACACATTTCTTTAATTTTTTCTTTTTGACTAACTCCAAATCGTTGTTCTTCATCAACAACAAGAAGTCCTAATTTTTTAAATTTTATATTTTCATTAAATAATTTATGAGTTCCAAATAAAATATCTACTTTACCATCTTCCAAGTCCTTAGTAATTCTTTTAAAATCATTAATGCTTGTAAATCTATTAACAATTTCTATTCTAATCGGAAAATTTCTAAATCTTTTTAAGGCATTCTCATATTGTTGTTTAGATAAAATAGTAGTAGGACATAAATAAGCTGCTTGATATCCATTAATAACAGTTCTAAAAATTCCTCTAAATGCAACTTCAGTCTTACCAAAACCTACATCACCACAAAGCAATCTATCCATTGGTTTCTTACTTGCTAAATCATTTAATACTTCATTAATACATCTTAACTGATCAGAAGTCTCTACATATTCAAAATCACTAGCAAACATGACTTCTTCAGGCATCTCTTTAAATACCGGACTAGTAATCTTCTTTCTTTCTGAATAAAGCTTAATAAGTTCATCAGAAATATCTTTAATTTTACTTTGAACCTTTCTTTTAGTCTTAGCCCAAGATAAAGAATTTAAAGAATTAATTTTTTGATTTCCACTACCGGCATCAGCATATTTATAAATAGAACTAATCTTTTCAACAGGAATATATACTTTGTCATTACCAGCATACTTTATAACAATATAGTCTTTATTAAAACCATTTTTAACTAAATTAACTACACCACCATAAATACCAATACCATGTGCCCTATGAACAACATAATCTCCCGGTTTAATATCACTAAAATCCTTAATCTTACGACCTATCTTAATCGGATTATAATAAGAAGCACTAAAATTACTTCCAATAATATCATTTTCCGAAATAACAATATATTTATCAAATACAAAACCATGATTTATCTTATAATCTAAAAAATAAATATTTCCCGGGAAATAATTTTTATCAATACTTACATCAAATAAATTACTTAAAGTTTCTTTTAATCCCTTAGATCTTATTGCCAGAAACGTAATCATACTATTTTTACGATGATTAATAAAAAATTGTAAATTCTCTAAATTAGAATTAAAATTATCAATTGATTGAGAATTAACCTTCAAACTTTTACTATTATCAAAATTATTAAGTTCATATTCATCTTTAATATAAATATCCTCTAAATTTGCCATGTATTTATGATTAATATCAATATTATTAGATTCTTTATATTCGAGAATTTGGTTTTGTAATTCAAGATAAGATTTCTTAATATTATCAGAATCTATTTTAACAACTATCGGATTATCTAAAATATCATATAAAGTTGAGTCAGATTCTAAATCATTTTCCTTATAAGGCTTAATAGTAACACCACTAATATTTTCGGTAGATAGCTGAGATTCTTCATCAAACTTTTTAATACTATCTATTTCATCACCAAAAAATTCAATTCTTATTGGTTTATCATAATTATACGGAAATAAATCAATTATAAATCCTCTAACAGAATATTCTCCAGTTGAAGTAACTATACTTGTCTTATTATAACCATATTGAAATAATTTATCTTCTAAATCAGTACGTTTAAAATTATCATTTATTTTAATAACAATATCTTGATTAACAATATTATCTTTTTTAGGAACAAACTTTAAAAATCCTTCTAAATTAGTAACAACAATCTTATTTTCATTATTATTACTTATTAAAGACAAAGTTTCTAATCTTTTAACCATTAAATCAGGTGAAGAAGTAGTAAGAACTGTAGTTATAAAATCATCCATAGGAAAAAAGTAACTATTTTCAAAATAGTTATTAATTAAATTATAATAATTAGTTGCTTGATATAAAGAATTAGTTACAACTATTACATTTTTCTTAAATTTATTACATAAATATTTAATATATAATCCTTTTAATTCATCAGTTAATCCTGAAATAGAATTATTATTAAATTCATCAAATATTTTATCTAAAAAATCCATTTTAATTATACCTACTTTTTAATTTTTCTACATCAACATCATTAATAAAATCTTTTATAACACTATTAATCACATTACAAGAATTATTTAAAACTTCCCTTTCCTCCTTAGAAAATTTTCCTAATACATAATCTACAATATCATTACTATTTTTAGAAATACCAACTTTTAATCTTAAAAATTCATTACTACCAATTTCATTAATAATACTTTTAATCCCATTATGACCACCAGCAGAACTATTATTTTTAACTCTTATTTTTCCTAAAGGCAAATCAAGATCATCTTGAATAACTAATAAATCCTTTTTATCTATTTTAAAATAATTCATATAATATTTAACAGCTTCTCCAGATAAATTCATAAAGGTATTTGGTTTAATATATATAACTGAATTATCTTTATATACATCTGCTAATTTATCATGCTTAAAAGAAACATTATCTAAATAATTATCTAATGCCCAAAAGCCAATATTATGCCTAGTATTTTCATATTCTTTTCCAGGATTACCAAGACCAACAATTAATTTCATTACTACCTCCTATAATTTTCTGTATAAAGTGGCGCCAATATTTTTAAATCATCATGACCATTTTTCATCGCTTCAATTAAAATCATTGAAGATAAACTATCACTATTATTATAACAACATTGCAATTTCTTAACCCCAAACTTATATTTATCAAACAACTTAAGAAGTTCCATTAATCTATCTGGACGATAAACAATATAAAGTTTACCTTTATCTCTTAAAAATTTATAAGCAAGGGAAACAATATCTTCTAATTTAATAAGTATTTCATGTCTAGCAATTGCTTTAACACTATTATCGTTTATTTTAGAAGAATCAATCACTTTAAAATAAGGTGGGTTGCAAGTAATAATATCAAAATATCCTTCTTCATAATAATTACCAATATTTTTAATATCATCATTAATTAATTTCACATTATTTATGTTATTTAACGTTAAAGATTCATCCCCTAATTCATATATTTCCTTTTGAACTTCAAACGCTACTATATTTTTAATTGAATTAGACAAAATAATAGGTATTGGACAATTACCAGTACAAAAATCAAGTAATTTACTATCTGCCATATTAATATTGACAAAATTGGCAAGTAACATCGAATCTAAAGAAAATTTAAAATAATCCGATTTTTGGACTATCTTATAACCATAATCATATAAATCATTAATTTCTTTCATAATTATCAACTACAATTTCTTTTAAATCACCATCAACATTTATCACATATGACATTTTTAAAACATTAATAGTTAAAACTTTATATTTCTTTCCTTCATAAATAACTTCACTACCAATTTTTGGAAGCAAACTTCTATAATAACTATAATTTTCATCTTCATATGCTAAACAACACAATAATCTTCCACAAGCACCATTTATTTTAGAAGGATTTAAAGCAATATTTTGATTTTTAGCCATATTAATACCAACTGTTTCTAGTTCATTTAAAAAACTACCACAACACAAAGGTCTACCACAAGGACCTAAACCAGAAATTTTTCTTGCTTTATCTCTAATACCAATTTGATGTAATTCAATTCTAGTTTTATATTTACCAGCAAGTATCTTAACTAATTCCCTAAAATCAATTCTTTCATCAGAAACAAAGTTAAATAATAATTGAGTACGATCAAAATTAAAACTTGAATCTACAAATTGCATTTTTAATCCTAAATTTTTAGCCGAACATTTAACAATATCAAGTGCTTCTTTAGCATCAGCCAAATTCTTTAAATACATATCATAGTCCTTTTTACTAGCAATTCTAACAATATTTTTTAAATCATTATTATTTTCTTCATTATAAATATTAAATACCTTTCCAAATAAAGTACCATTATCAGACTGAACAATAACATAATCATCCTTTTTTAATTCAATTCCATTTGAATCAAAATAAACACACTTATCAGTATCTTTAAATTTAACTCCAACAACCATTTTATCACTCCTTTCAAAATAAAAATTTATTCTAAACTCTCAAAATATAGTTTATCAAGTGCCAAATCAATATTAACATTATATCTTATATTATTTAAAAAATCATTTACCTTCAAATAAAAAATATCATTTTCATTATCTAAATACGCTAAATATTTTAAAAATAAGTTATTAATTACTACTTTATCTAATTTTGACACAACAACTTTAAATTTTATATAATCCTCAAAATTGAAATTTTTAAATTTACATAAATTATTAAAAATATCTTCATCTACTTCAACATTACTAGCATCTATATCATTTTTTAATACTTGACATCTACTTATCAATGTTGGCAATAACTCATTTGAATTATCACTAATTAAAAATCCAACAACTTTCTCATTAGGTTCCTCTAAAACTTTTAATAATTTATTAACGGATTGTTCATTCATTAAACCAGCATTCAAAATAAAAAATAATTTATAATACCCATCAAAAGACATTGTAGATAAAAATTCTTGTAAATTTAAAATTAGATCTTTATCAATTAAATTATCAATAGGTCTTAAAATTCTAACTGAAATATTATTCTCAATATCATCAATATTAAATATCATTTTCTTTTCTAAAAACAATTTAAAAACACTATTCATAACATCTTCATAATTATTTGATTCAACTAAAAAAGCATGAGAAAGTTTATTCTCATCTATTACATTTGATAAATATTTTATGTTTTCTTCCTTCATACTCAAAATCTACATTAAAAGTAGAAAAGATAAAGCAATCATAATTAAACCCGGATATCCTAAACAAAATACCACCAAGACAGTAATCAAATTAATTGGTACAACAACATTAAAACCACTAAGAATTATGTCAAAACTATAAATCATCAAAAATGAATAACAAATTTTTTTCAGTAATTTTAATAACATGTTTATCACAATAAATTATATTATTCTTATTTAAATTTATGCAATATTTTTTCTATCTTCAAATGCCCTTTCTAATGTTAATGAATCCAAATAATCAAGTTCTGTACCAACTGGTAAACCGTAAGATAATCTTGAAATTTTAGTATTCATTTTTTCTAGTAATTTTTTAATATATTGTGTTGTAGTCTCACCCTCAATTGTAGGCTTTAATGCAATCACAAGTTCAACATCATCATTATCACAACGTTCAATTAAACTATCAATATTAAGTTCATCAGGTCCAATCCCATCAATAGGAGAAATTAATCCACCTAAGACATGATAAACGCCTTGATACTTTCCCATTTTTTCAAAAGCAAATATACTTTTAAAATCTTCAACAACACATATCAAATTTTTATTTCTATAATCATTATCACAAACTGAGCATACATCACCAGAAGTTATATTTCCGCATATACGACAAGGATGTAAATTCTTTTTTCCATCCATTATACATTTTGTAAATAAATTTATATCATCTTCTGAAAAATCAAGTAATGAAATTGCAAGTCTTTCAGCAGACTTCTCACCAATTCCCGGTAACTTTTTAAAATACTCAATTAATTCTTCTAGTTCCTTAGGATAAATCATTACATCAAACCATTTAAACCTTTAGCATATGCTCCAAGTTTAACTTCTACGTCCTTATCAATTTTAGAAACTGCTTCATTATGAGCAATTTTAATCATATCTTGTAAAGCATCAATATCTTCAGCATCAGTTAAAGATGGAGTATCTATTTTTATAGAAACCATTTCTTTCTTACCACTTAATACAACAGTAACAAAACCAGATTTACCTTCATAATTTGTTTTAAAAATTTCTTCCTGTTTTTCAGTTATAACTCTTTGCATTTTTTGTGCTTCTTGCATTAATTTTTGCATATTCATAATATCATTCCTCTTTCTTATTTAACTTCTAATAGCGAATCACCAAACAAATCATTTGCAATTGATACTGATAAATTCACATCATCTTCATTAATTATATCATCTTTTTCTTCTATATATACAAAATTATTTTGTTTATTTTTAAGTAATTCCATATATCTATTTTTTTCGATATTCCAATCATTAAGTGTTAAACAAATAAAACTTTTTTTATTTTTACATGCTTTATTAAAAGCATTTTCAATCAAATCTAAGCTTTCATTAAATAATAAAACTGTCGATTGGGACTTATTAGCAAAAATAACATTTGTTGGTGAAACAACTTCAATACTTACATTTTCAATCAAATTTAATAAATCATGATTATTTTCAAATTCAATATCATTTAAAAATTTATTCCATAATTCAGTAAATTCTTTTTTACAATCACGACTAGCATTAACATAAGAATTATTTATTCTAATTTTAATAAATTCGTCATTTATTTTCTTTTTAGAACTACTAGCATTTATAACAACATTTGAAGTATCTTCTTTATTATCTAAACTATTGCTAACCTCAACTTTTGTTTCCTCTTTAACATTACTTTTTTGTTCTAAATTATTTACTAATTTGTCAATTGATAAATTGTCAACTTTATTTATATTTTTGTCAAATATCTCATTATCACTTGACTTGTCGGTAATTTTTATTTTATTACAATTATCAACTTTACATTTTTGATAATAACTAAACAAGATAATTTTAATTAAATCTAAAGAATTCTTTTTGCCAAAAACATTTGATAAATCAAAAGCCATATTTTTTAAATCACATACAGCAATTGGATAATTCATACCATTAACAATTTTCATTTCTAAATCAAAAATATAAGCAATAATTTTATTGACAAATAAATTAATATTCAAACCCTTATCACCATATTCATTAAATATAGCGTTAACATCGTCATAACAAGCATCATTTAATAATTCAAAAATCTTCTCTACATCCTTTGATCCAACAAAACCAAAAGTATCACCAATAAGTTTATCATCAATTAAAACATTCTCTTTAGATAATTGATCAAGCATACTTAAAGCATCTCTCATTGCACCATCAGCAAGTTCAGCAATTAAATTAGCTGCAGAGTCAGTAATCTCAATATTTTCTAATTTAGAAATTCTTAAAATATTGCTTACAATAATATCAGGAGTCAATTTTTTAAAAGAAAATCGTTGACATCTAGATAAAATAGTAAGAGGAATCTTTTGCAATTCAGTTGTAGCTAAAATAAATATAACATGACTAGGAGGTTCTTCTAATGTCTTTAAAAAAGCATTCCAAGCACTACCAGATAACATATGAACTTCATCAATAATATAAATCTTATATTTTGAAAAAGTTGGCAGTATTTTAGCACTATCGCGTAAATTTCTTATTTCATCGACACCATTATTACTAGCAGCATCTATTTCGATTATATCAGGTGATTCACTAAAATTTATACAACTATTACATTTATTACAAGGATTACCATCTATATTATTTTCACAATTAATTGCTTTAGCAAATATCTTAGCAGTACTAGTTTTTCCAGTACCTCTAGGACCATGAAATAAATATGCATGAGATACCTTATTTAAAACAATTGATTCCGAAAGTAATTTTTTTATAGCCTCTTGTCCATATAAGTTTTCAAAAGAATCAGGTCGATATTTTCTATATAAAACCTTGTATGCCATTAAGATCACCATCCACTACTAATTATACCATTTATCTCTTATTTTTCCAAAATAAATCACTTATTTTTTTATATTCATTTCTAAAACTATCATTATCAATTTTAAAAAAATCAGTTTTAGAAAACATCTTCTTATTCACACTTTTTTCAAATAAATAATACACATTACTTATTCTACTTTCGCGAATAAAAAGCTTACACATTTCACATGGTTCAATCGTAACATACAACGAACATTTGTTTAATCGCCATTCATTTATTTTTTTTGAATACTTTGAAATAGCAATAATTTCCGCATGATCAAATACACAATTACTTTTATGACGTTTATTATATGCATATGAAACAATTTTACCATCAGCAACTAAAACAGCAGCTACGGGAACCTCATTATGTTTAATAGCCTTTCTAGATAACTTTAATAATAATTTATATACTTTATCCGGCATAAATAACTACCTCTTTTCAAATAAAAAAAGTGCACATGCGTAGAGGTAAATATGGCTGCTTTATTCCTAATCTGACCAGGTTATTACATACACATTGCACAAATATAATATACCACAACAATTAATAGATAACAAGAAAATAATGTGGAAAACTTTTAAAATATTTAAAATAATAATAAAATAATTAATTACTACACAATAGATATAAGAATTAATAATTAAATATCGAACAAATTATTTCCCGAGAAATAATTTTACTAAACAGATAAAATAATTTATATTATATAAAACAATATTCATTGATGTTTCACGTGAAACTTATAAAAAAGATAATGTTAATAACTTTAAGAATATAAACAAAATTGCATATAAAATAATATAAATTATATTTAATTGCTATAAATAACAAACCAATCAATAAAATTAAATATTATGTTTCACGTGAAACATTACAAAATATATAAAATTAATTAATTAATATATTAAAAAATAAATTAATATCTAGTAAATAATATTTTAAAATTGT
>OLWA01000109.1_pt1 | contig 107451 bp, 93 predicted proteins | sample 1673251 | NCBI WGS metagenome assembly OLWA01 (sample SAMEA3178937, study PRJEB25190) | human gut metagenome | biome: human gut; feature: human-associated habitat; material: faeces | place: Austria | collected 2013 | reverse complement strand
GGGCTCGAACCCAGGACCCCAACATTAAAAGTGTTGTGCTCTACCAGCTGAGCTAGCGAATCATCCTATTTTGAGGTTCCTAGCAGATTCGAACTGCTGTAAACGGTTTTGCAGACCGGTGCCTAACCACTCGGCCAAGGAACCTTGTTTTGGTTAGCGAGTGCAAAGTTAGTAGCAATATTTTTATTTTGCAAATATTTAGTAAAGTTTTTGCATTGAAAAATTGTATTTTGCTGTGGGTTAGGGTATTGGGTTGTGTGGTTTTTATGAATTACTGCGAATGTATTCAATCGCTTTTATTATCGCTGTCATTGATGCGCGTTCGATTACGCGTTCTCTTGAGCCTGCAAAGTGGTAGGTTTGGCTATATGTACCGGCAGGAGTTTTGATTCCGATGCATACTGTCCCTACGGGCTTGCCGGGAGTCGCTCCTCCCGGACCTGCGATTCCGGAAGTCGCTATCGCACAATCTGTGCCTATGGCCTTGCAGGCGCCTTCGACCATTTCCGAGACTACTTCTTCGCTTACAGCTCCGCATTTTTCAATTGTGGCGCGAGACACTCCGAGCAGGTGTTCTTTGACTTGATTGCTATAAGCGACGACGCTGCCGTTGAATGAGTCGGAGCATCCGGCAACTGACGTGATCATATGAGCTATGTTGCCTCCGGTGCAGCTCTCTGCCGTGGCGATGGTAAGATTGCGGGAGCGGAGTTCTTCGATAAGTAGCGCTTCAATTGGGGTGTCGCTTTTGCACAGCACATGGTCGCCAAGCATGTCGCATAGTTCAGCATGTCGCTTGTCAATTTCTTCTTTAAGGAAGTTTTTGTCGTGGTGCATGCCATCAATGCGTAGTCTCACCAATCCCGGCTTTGGTAAATAGGCAAGATGCAGATAGGGAGGGAGTGAGTCTTCCCAGTCTGATATGGTCATGGCGAGAAGTGACTCGGTGTAGCCGGTGACGAGTACGCAGCGGTGTTCAATGTTTATTTCGCTTTTGTAGCGTTCGAGCAATGCCGGCAGGACTGCCGAATCGAGCATCTCGCGAGTCTCAAAGGGCACACCAGGCATTGACACAAGCACTTTCCCGTCTTTCTCAAACCACATTATCGGCGCGGTGCCGACTGTGTTTTGTATGACTTTGCATGAAGTCGGGACAACTGCCTGTAGAGATGTGAGCGCATTAAGCGTGAGTCCTCTGCCGGCAAATACACGCTTGATGTTTTCAAGTACCGACGGGTCTTCGCGCATTTCTCCGCCGAAGTAGCCGCATAATGTCGTTTTGGTTATATCGTCTTTTGTGGGTCCAAGTCCACCTGTGGTAATCACTACGTCGCTTGATTCAAACGCGCGATCTATTGCGCGCGTTATCTGGTAGGCATCGTCATCGACTACCTGCACATCGTTGACTCTCCATCCATGAGGAGCGAATCGGCGTGCTATATCACCGGAATTAGTGTCTATTACCTGACCGATAAGGAGCTCTGTCCCTATTGCTATAATTGAGATATTCATAATCTATAGTTTGAAACCATCATACCTGCACTCTTGCGTAAGGTGCAGCATCATATTCACAGAATTGGTTGTCAAGATACTTGAAATATCCTGCGATTGCGACCATTGCCGCATTGTCGGTGGTAAATGCGCGTTCAGGAATGAATGCTGTAAGTCCCTTCTGTTTGCAATAGTCAGCCACGGCATTTCTGACACCGGAATTGGCCGATACACCGCCGCCGATTGCAACTGTGCGCACACCTGTCTGTTCCACCGCCTTTTTCAGCTTTGTGAGCAGGATGTCTATAATTGTGGCTTGCAGAGAGGCTGCAAGGTCAGCTTTGTTTTTCTCTATAAAATCGGGGTCAGAGGCTATATTGTCGCGCAAAGTGTATAAAAATGAGGTCTTGAGCCCACTGAAACTGTAGTCCAACCCTGATATACGTGGCTTTGAAAATTTAAATCTGTGAGGGTCTCCTTCCGATGCCAGGCGGTCAATGTGGGGACCGCCGGGGTAGGGAAGTCCCATCACTTTAGCACACTTGTCGAAGGCTTCTCCTGCCGCATCGTCAATTGTCTGTCCGAGCACTTCCATGTCAGAGGGGCTTTTTACAAGGATTATCTGAGAGTTGCCGCCCGATACAAGCAGGCATATATAAGGGAATTCCGGAACAACATCATTCGCCTCCTTGCGTATAAAGTGTGACAATATATGGCCATGCAGGTGATTGACATCAATGATGGGGATGTCAAGTCCGAGCGAAAGCCCCTTGGCAAAAGATGTCCCCACGAGGAGAGAGCCTAACAGCCCCGGGCCCCTTGTGAATGCTATAGCCGACAAGTCGGATTTATTGACTCCCGCACGTTTAAGCGCGGCATCTACAACCGGCACGATGTTTTGCTGATGGGCGCGGGATGCGAGTTCCGGAACAACGCCGCCATATTCTTCATGCACTTTCTGCCCGGCTATTACATTGCTGGCAAGAATGCCGTCACGGATTACAGCGGCAGAAGTGTCGTCGCAGGATGATTCGATTCCAAGTATTATTACACTCATAGATTACTTAGTGGTAAGATTATACGACATGATTAAGAGTAAAACTATTGAATAAAAAACTTGTTTTTACGTTCATTAATTTTAACCTCTTGATTATATTAATTATTATGCAAAATTACATATTTCCGTAGATTTATGGTAAATTTGCAAATAATTTCAGAGCCATAAATGACCAGAGTCTACAATATACTACGTGCATTAACAGTATCCATTCTTGCAATAGCCGTTTTTATACCGGTTGTCTTGTATGTGGTATTGTCGATAGGTGCTGTACAGCGAGAGGTGGGTAAAGTGGCTGAACATGAATTGGCTAAGTTGCTGGGCGCCGATGTGGCAATAGGCGAATTGACAGTCAGCCCGTTCAACAAGGTGCTTCTAAAAGATGTATCTGTAACAGTCTCTCCTGAAGATACTGTATTGCGTGTTGACAGGCTTGGTGCAGGCGTTGTGTTAAGCAAGCTGATTTTTGAGCGTAGGGTAGTGTTCTCGTATGCTGAAATCATAGGCCTTGACGCGCGTCTCTATCGTGATTCGACAGGCGCCCCATTAAATATTCAGCCGATTATCGACCGTCTATCTCCTAAGGATAAAAACAAGCCTCCTACGACTTATGATCTCCGAATCAATAATATTGTCATCCGCCAGAGCGCGCTTAGATATGACGTAGGAAATCAACCGGAACTCAGCGGGCGGTTTGACCCAAATCACATTTCGTTGTCAGGCTTGCGTGCCGACCTGCTGTTGCCACGGATTAAAAATGATGATTATGTAGTCAAGCTTCACCGGCTTGCCTTGCGAGAGAAAGCCGGCTTGTCGCTTGATGCGTTAAGCGGTGTATTCATGGTTTCCGATTCGATGCTTGCCATTCGGGATTTCAGTCTTGAACTGCCTCAGTCACGTCTGCTTTTGGGTGATGTCGAGTTAAAATATGATGGTTGGGATGACCTGTCGTCAAATCTGATGACGTTACCGATAGACCTGAGAGTCCTCGACGGCACAGTGATCACGCCGTCTGATTTCAAGTCAATGGAGCCGCTTTTGGCTAAATTTGACCAGCACATAGACACCCGCATTGATATAGCAGGCAGCATAAATAATTTCAATATAGGCAAGTGTATGCTGCGCTCATCCGACGGACTTTTCAATCTGGAAGTGAAAGGTCATGTAAAGGGCTTGCCGTCAATCAAGGAGACCGATGCCGAAATTGAATCACTGACGCTCGATGTCGAAGGGAAGCAGGCAAGTGGTTTTATCACGGCTTTCACGTCAGTCCCGCCTCATGTTGTCAAGATGCTTGAGAATCTTGGCAAAGTAAGAATGGCAGGGGAGGCTGCAGGTAATATGGGTACTGCATTTTATAATGGCACGATACTTACATCGGCAGGCAATATTGACATGAACGCCACGTATTCAAGCGCCGGCGACCATTCACCACGTCACCTTGATGGAGAGGTCGTTGTGGAAAATCTTCAGCTTGGACATATTACAGGCGACAACAGGCTCGGGGTTCTTACCGCCCACATAAATGCCGACACAGAGATTGTCGGGAAGTCGCTGAGTGGAGCAATAAATGCCGTAATCGACGAATTTGATTATAAAAATTACAACTATAACAATATCAAGGCAGAAGTTGATGTCGACGGTAAAAGGCTTTCAGGGAAGGTGGCTGTTGACGATGACAATGTAAGGCTCCTGGTTGAAGGTAATGCCGACCTCGCTTCTCAGGATAAGGTTTTTGACATAAATGCCACGCTGCGCGATTTCAGCCCATATGCGCTCAACCTTACTGACAAATATGAGGAATATCGCATGTCGGCTGATATATCGGTTGACATGAGGGGCGGTCATCCGGAGAATATGGATGGCAGGGCGGAAATAAATCGTTTCAGGTTTGTTAACAAAGACGATAAAGGGATAGAGCTGCCTCATTTTGTAATTATGTCATCGGGAAGTACAACCCCACAATACATTCTTGTGCATTCCGATATTTTTGATGCGCAGCTTAAAGGCTCCTATAAGTTTAAAGACATTGTGCCAGCGGCGAAAGAGATGTTTGCTGAAGTAATGCCTGTGATGTTTCCTACTGACCGATTGTCAAAAAAAGAGTCAGACATAAAGTATTTGGCTGATTTTGACTTCAATCTTGATATAAAGGGCAACGAAGTGACTAATGCCTGGCTTGACTTTTTTAAGTCACCGGCAAAGATACTGCATGATGTCAGCCTTAATGCCGCGATGAATACTGTCGACCGTACTGTGCAGCTTGATATTGACGCGCCTTATCTGTTGCAGAATGATAAGTTTATCGATAATACAAAATTGCAGATTGCTGTTGATGGCGCTGAACATAAAGCCGACCTGTTTATCACCACTCTATATCCGACAAAAAAAGGTAATGCTAATCTTAATATTTACGGTCATGGAATGGCAGATCGTGTTGACACGCGCATTTTGTGGGATATTGATCGTGAAAAGGAATTCAGCGGGACTATTGATCTCTCTTCCTTGCTGTCACGAGCTGCGACCGACGATGGATACAATGTTGATGTCGATATAAAAGAAAGCCGCATAGTGCTTAACGACACAGCCTGGACTGTCCATCCGGCAAGCGTCATATGGGCTGACAAGCATTTGCTTGTCAACGATATAGACATAAGCCGTCCCGGGCAATTTATACGAATTACGGGTGTGGCGTCGTCCAGTGCGCTTGATGTGTTGTGTCTTGACTTGAATGAGGTAAGTCTTGACTATGTATTTGAGACACTTGATATTAACAATGTAATGTTTGGAGGTGTCGCTACCGGCACATTTTTTGCATCTGACCTGTTTAGCAAAGCGCCACGTCTTTCGACTCCGGGGCTTGATGTTAAGAATTTGAGCTACAATCATTCCTTGCTTGGCGATGCCTCGATAAAAAGCGAGTGGGATAATGACACTAAGGCCGTAACAATAGATGCTGTCATAACACAGCCAAACGGAGCCACTTCCTATGTAGACGGAGCGATATATCCTATCGCACAATCACTTGATTTCCGGTTTAACGCTGATAAACTTGATGTCGGATTTATGAAGCCTTATATGGAAGCGTTCACATCGGAGATTAGCGGATACGCCTCAGGTGACGCGAGATTGTTTGGCACATTCAAGCTTATCGATATGACCGGTGACATCTATGCGCAGGATTTAAAGATGAAGCTTGATTTCACCAATACTTATTATACGACTTCCGATTCGATACATCTTACGCCGGGTCGTATTGCGTTTGATGACGTGATTCTGCGAGATATGTATGGCAACAAGGCTAAACTTGACGGGTGGGTGACCCACAAATGCTTTAAGGAGCCTGAATTTGAGTTCAATGTCACCGATGCCCGCAATTTCTTGTGTTTCGATATAAATGAAAAACTGAGTTCCGACTGGTATGGACACATATTCTGCAACGGAGTGGCTCATGTAAAGGGAATCCCCGGCTTTATTGACATCAACGTCGACATGGCGACCGCACCGCAATCGGTATTTACTTTTGTGCTGTCTGACTCAGAAGCTGCCGATGAGTATACGTTCATGACATTCCATGATCGCGAAGAGATGAAGGGCGACCTTCTGCTATCGGTCGAGAATCCGCAGAAAGCGGCAATAAACAGGCTGAAGGAATACTACGCGCGTCTCAAGCAAGAGGAAAGTACCCCGACTCTTTATCGCATTAACCTGCAGGTAAATGCCACGCCTGATGGCGAGCTTGTACTGGTTATGGATCCTGTAGGCGGTGACCGCATCAAGGCGCGCGGCAACGGCAATCTTCGCATAGAATATAATTCTGCCGATGAAGACATGAGGATGTTTGGAACATATACGCTCACCCACGGCAGTTACAATTTTACACTTCAGGACATAATCCTCAAGGATTTCACGATAAAGCCGGGCAGCTCAATCTCGTTTCATGGCGACCCTCTTGCTGCAATGCTTAACATAGAGGCAGTCTACGCGGTAAATGCCAATCTAAGTGACCTTGACGAGTCATTCCTGCAAGACCGCGAGCTAAACCGCACAAATGTGCCGGTTCATGCGTTATTGAAAGTGACAGGCGACATGCAGCAGCCTGACATAAGTTTTGATTTGGAATTTCCGACCTTGACACAAGACACATATCGAAAAGTAAAGAGTATAGTCAGCACTGATGAGATGATGAACAGGCAGATAATATATCTGCTTGCTCTCAATCGTTTCTACACGCCCGATTACATGGCTTCGATGACAAAAGGCAATGAGCTTGTGTCAGTGGCGTCGTCAACCATATCGTCTCAGTTAAGCTCGATGCTCGGGCAGTTAAGCGAAAACTGGAGCATCGCCCCCAATATCAGAAGTGACAAAGGCGACTTCAGTGACATGGAAGTGGATCTCGCCCTGTCGAGCTATCTCCTGAACAACCGATTGCTGTTTAACGGTAATTTCGGATATAGGGACAATGCGTTAAACAATAATTCATTTATCGGGGATTTCGACCTTGAATACTTATTAAACAAGTCGGGCAACATCCGGCTTAAAGCATACAATCGTTACAACGACCAGAACTATTATGTAAAGTCAGCTCTTACAACCCAAGGAGTAGGAGTAATGTTCAGGCGTGATTTTGATGACATATTTTCATTCTTGAAGCGTTTGCGCAAGAAAAAAGATAAAAATCCTGTCGACACCACCGCGCCTGCTGACTCAATAAAAGCAGACATTGACAATGACATTTCTAAACACAATCAATGACATTCTTTGGACCTATGTCCTTATTGTCGTATTACTTTTTGCCGCCATTTGGTTTACAATCCGCACTAAAGGTGTACAGTTCCGTATGTTCCGTGAGATGATCTGGCTTCTTTGTTCATCAGGAAAGCGTGAACACACCGGTTCTGAACATTCCGACGCCCGTCACAGCATCAGTTCCTTCCAGGCGTTCGCTGTTTCAATCGCCAGTCGTGTCGGCACAGGAAACCTCGCCGGAGTGGCTACAGCTATTGCCATAGGAGGAGCAGGATCGGTGTTCTGGATGTGGGTAATAGCGTTGTTAGGAGCATCGACGGCTTTTATCGAATCAACGTTGGCTCAGTTGTATAAGGAGCGCGGCGCCGATTCGTTTCGTGGCGGTCCGGCATACTATATACAGAAAGGGCTTGGCAAACGTTGGTTTGCTGTATTGTTTGCCGTGCTGATAACACTTACTTTCGGTCTGGCGTTTAATTCTGTACAATCCAATACCATAGCAGCTGCAGCAAAGATGTCATTCGGTTTCTCCCCGGTATGGGTCGGCATCATATTGACAATCATGACCGTAGTTATCATCTGGGGTGGCATTCAGCGCATATCAAAATTCAGTGAGGTTGTGGTGCCGGTGATGGCAGTATTATATATTTTGCTTGCGCTGACGGTCATAATTATAAGTATTGACCGTATTCCGTCAATAATCGCGATGATATTTCACGATGCTTTTCATGGTAGTGCGATGCTTGGCGGAGGTGTCGGTTCTGCTCTTATGATGGGAATAAAGCGAGGACTATTCAGTAATGAGGCAGGAGAGGGATCTGCTCCTAATGTCGCAGCCACCGCATCGGTTAGTCATCCTGTCAAGCAAGGACTTATACAGGCATTCGCTGTATTTACCGATACAATACTGATATGCACTTGTACTGCATTTATAATACTGTGTAGCGGTATCTTTGACAGTGGGGTGTCGGGAATTCAGCTTACACAGCTTGCGCTTGAAGGAGAGGTGGGTAAGGCAGGGTCGACATTTGTTGCCATAGCAGTGTTTTTCTTCGCCTTTACAAGCATAGTGTCTAATTATTACTATGGCGAGACAAATCTCCGTTTCATATACGATTCACGACCGTTGATTATAATGTATCGCCTTGTCGTGGGAGCAATGGTAATGGTCGGGGCTGTGACTTCGCTGGAGTTTGTGTGGGGGCTTGCCGATGTATTCATGGGACTCATGACTCTATGCAATCTCACTGCTTTGGCGTTTCTTGGCAAATATGCCATTATACTGCTCGATGATTACACGTCTCAACGCACCAAAGGCTACAATCCGGTGTATCATAGCTCCACAATACCCCGGATTGCCGACAAGACAGAATGTTGGGATTGAATCAAAGTTTCTCACACTCGTCAAGCCATAGGCGCGACGACGCGTCAGATGGCATTCTCCAGTCGCCTCTTGGCGAAAGACACACGCTTCCCACTTTTGGTCCATCGGGCAGGCATGACCTCTTGAACTGCTGGTTGAAGAAACGGCGGAAGAATGTAGTGATCCAGTGTTTGATTGTCTCCCGGTCATACACTCCGTCAAATGCCTTGCAAGCCATTTTAAATATGCGCCGTGGTGAAAATCCATAGCGAAGTGTATAATACAGGAAGAAATCATGCAGTTCGTAGGGACCTACCAGGTCTTCAGTCTTCTGCTTTATGTTGCCCTGTTCGTCAGCCGGAATCAACTCGGGGCTGATGGGGGTGTCAACTATATCAAGAAGTGTATCACGCTCGCTTTCGGTCGCGGAATTCAAGGCAAACCACCTTACAAGGTATTTTACAAGCGTTTTGGGGATTCCGGCATTGACGCCATACATTGACATGTGGTCGCCGTTATAGGTCGCCCATCCGAGGGCAAGCTCGGAAAGATCGCCGGTGCCAAGCACCATTCCGCCAGTCTGGTTAGCAATATCCATAAGGATTTGCGTGCGTTCGCGTGCTTGTGAGTTCTCATATGTCACGTCATGGTTGTTTTTGTCGTGACCTATATCATTGAAATGCTGGATTACCGCATCAGCTATAGGTATTTCCCTCACGGTTATCCCGAGTGCCCGCATAAGTGAGATCGCATTGGTGTAAGTGCGGTCGGTCGTGCCAAATCCCGGCATTGTCACTCCTATGATGCCCTTGCGGTCGATGCCTATACGGTCAAATGTCTTTGCCGCAACAAGCAATGCAAGGGTCGAGTCAAGCCCTCCGGAAATGCCTATTACAAGATGCTTTGTCTTTGTCGCTTCAAGTCGTCGAGCAAGTCCGGCCACCTGGATATTAATAATTTCTTCACACCGTTCATCAATTATCTTGTCGTCGGAGGGGACAAAGGGGTGGGGGTGTATTGTACGGTAGAGTTCGTCATCAGGAGAGGGTGTGACATCAGCATAGATATATTTATATTTGTCTGAGTCATTGGCTCTGCCGCAATCGTTAAATGACATTAGGTGCATACGGTCACGATTGATTGCCGCTATGTCAATGTCGGCGATGACAAAGTTAGGTTCATGTTGCCATCGCTTGTTTATGGCAAGGATAGACCCGTTTTCTGCAATTACCGCTTTGCCGTCAAACACAAGGTCCGTTGACGATTCGCCATATCCCGCCGACGCATATACGTAAGCGCCGACACATGATGCCGACTGACGCTTGATTAAGTCTATAAGATAGTTGTATTTCCCGATTATGTCGTTGGACGCGGAAAGGTTGACAAGTATCTGCGCACCGGCAAGTGCCGCTGACGTTGACGGAGGCAACGGAGTCCAAAGGTCTTCACATATCTCTATGCCGATTTTTACACCGTTTATGTCGAGAATGGTGTCGTTGCGCAGTCCGGTGTCATTTCCGGGCGTAAACCATCGTTTTTCGTAAAACTCATTGTAATCGGGGAGATAGGTCTTGGGAGTGACTGCAAGTATCTCGCCGCAGCCTATCGCTACGGCGCAGTTGTAGAGCGCTCCGCCATGACGCACGGGAGAGCCGACAATAAATACGAGATTAATCGTAGCGGAAAACTCGCGCAACCGGTCAATAGCGGCATCAGCCGCCTCAAGCAGGCGTTCCTGATGAAATAAGTCTCCACAGGTATAGCCGGTTATTGAAAGCTCCGGAAACACGGCAAGCATCACCCCTTTGCTGTCAAGAAGTCTGCAGGTTTCTATTATGCTCTCTACGTTATGCTCCACGTCGGCGACATTTACGCTCGGCACTGCGGCTGCCACCCTGAAATATCCTGTATTCATTATCACAATCGTTTTTTTGCTGTTGTAGTCTGCAAAGGTAACAAATTAAACCGTAACGTAGTTGACCGCGGTCTAAATAATGTGTTTTGCAGACATTTTGCAGACATCGCGATATAATTTGACAGCTTTTTCTATGAAAGTTACGACAGCTCAGCGGGACTGCGACAATGTTAATAAAAAATCCCGCTTATACAAGAGCTTATCGGTCCGGTGACTACTATGCTTGACAAGCGTAAAAACTCCAGCCGGAAAGAACGGACTCGACTGATTGAAAGACTTATTCGGCTGTTCGGCACTGAGTGTCTCCGATACTACTTTCGTATCAGGCAGGATTTTTGGTCGTGTAACCCAAAATCCTCCGAAGATATTATGGCGTGGCATCTGTTTCATGGTCTCAGACTCGGATAGGAGCGCGTAAGAGTTATAAAGTAGATAACCGTGACGGGGATTCTATGAAAATAAGTACCTTTGCAATTAATATGATTCGTTTCATACATTTGTCATGGATAAGAGATGAATAAACAGGAAATATATGATTGGCTTGAATCGCGAGGCATAGAATTTGAATCGGTAGAGCACGCCCCGGTATTGGATATGTCGGGATTAAGCTTCCGGGATATGCCGCATGCCGGTTGTGTCGCTAAGAATTTGTTCCTTCATGATGATAGGCGTAGCGCCTATTATATGATTTCAATAAAGGGAAACAAGCGGTTTGACATTAAGGATTTCAGGCGCAGGTTTGGTACTCGCCGGCTCTCTTTTGCCGATGATTGCGAACTGGATGCGATATTATGCGTTAAGCCCGGCTCGGTGAGTCCTTTGTGTCTTCTTGACGACACAAAATGTGTGGTGCGGCTTTTTATCGACCGCGATTTTATGGATAACGGAGCTTATATAGGAGTCCATCCTTGCGATAATACAGCGACTTTATGGCTCAAAGTCAATGACTTGATTGATGTTGTCGCCGAACATGGCAACTGTGTGGCGCTGACTGACATTTAATATGTAAATTTTATGAATATGGATTATACTGATAAAATATCATGTAATATACTTGCGGCAATGCTGATGGAGCATGGCGTAAAGGAAGCTGTCATATCTCCGGGTTCCAGAAACGCACCTATGATCGTAGCTCTTGCAAGGAGTGGGGCAATCAGGACGACGGTTGTCATTGACGAGCGTAGTGCGGCATTTATCGCCCTTGGCAAATCAGCCATATCTAACTCGCCGGTGGCGCTGCTGTGTACTTCAGGTACTGCCGTGTTGAATTACGCTCCTGCCGTTGCAGAGGCATATTATCGCCAGATTCCGCTCATTGTAATTTCAGCCGACCGCCCGATGGAGTGGATAGACCAGGACGACAGTCAGACGCTGCGTCAATATGAGGCGCTTGCCCACTATGTCAAGCGCAGCTATAATATACCGGCTGATTGCAGGGAAGACAATATGCAATGGTATGTAAACAGGGTGGTCAATGATGCTCTTCTGTGTGCCGTGTCGGGACGGAAGGCTCCTGTTCATATCAATATTCAGCTTGACGAGCCTCTTGACCGTATGGCTTGTCGCCCGGAAGGGAAATGGATGTCTCGCACGATTACACAACTTTCGTCAGCATCACGGATATCTGAAGATGACAAAGAGATGCTTGCCCATAAGCTCGCTTCTGCATCAGGGGTGCTTGTCATTGCCGGATTCCATGACCCGGACAGCGGTTTGTCCAAGTCGCTCGCTTCTCTTGTCGGGCGTGGCAATGTGGCAGTCATGACCGAGCGTATCTCTAATCTGACTGCTCCTGAGGGAATGTTTGTTGACACGATTGACTCCACGTTAAGCAGCATGAGCGATGAAGAGAAGGTGGCTATGCGCCCTGATATTGTGATAACGCTTGGCGGTGCGATTGTGTCACGCTTTATAAAGCAATATCTACGCGGAGCTTCGGTCGGCGAGCATTGGCATATTGGCAATACAGAGGCGACAATCGATTGTCTTCGCTCTTTAACAATGAATATAAATATGCCGGCTGATTGCTTTTTCAAGGAAATTGTGGAGACGATAAATGATAAGCCGGTGACAGATAGTGATTATGCTTCAAGATGGAGACATTTTGCCCGACGGGGGATTGAGTTGCACGACAGATATGTTTCGATGCAGCCGTGGTGTGACCTCACGGCAATGCAGTGTGTGTTTGCGTCTATTCCTGAAGGATGGAACGTGCAGCTGTCCAACGGCACAGCAGTGCGTTATGCACAGTTATTCCGTCCGCCTCATGACAATCGGTTTGACTGCAACCGCGGAGTCAGCGGAATTGATGGTTCTTTGTCAACAGCGATAGGGGCAGCATCGGTCTATGACGGCGTGACACTGCTTGTCACGGGCGACATGAGCGCACAATATGATATAGGAGCTCTTGCCACACAAGGCATAATCCCACAATTCAAGATGATTGTACTCTGTAATGGCGGCGGAGGCATATTCCGGTTTGTAAAAAGCACTTCGCGCTTGCCGGAGTTGGAAGAATATTTTGTCGTGAACCGCGATTTCCCGTTGAAAAAGCTTGCTGACGCTTATGGGTTCCGCTATTTTGAGGCAAATGACAACGAAAGCTTTGACAACAGTTTTGCCGACTTTGCGGCAGAGGACAAATTGCCTTGCATTTTTGCCCTCATGACCCCCGGGGAGCTTAGCGGTGATGTCCTTAGTCAATATTTTAAGGTAAAACCGTGAAAAATGGCTTGAAAATTTGTGTAAATGAGGAAAAATTAGTTACTTTGCACACTGTTTTTAGGCTCATCCTGTAAAGTCATTGAGAATGATGCACTTAATGATGATATGAGAACTGAGATGGCGGCCTAAGAACGGTAGTGTTAATCAATAACGAACTCAAACGATTAAAAAACAGCCATGTCAAAGATTTGTCAAATCACAGGCAAGAAAGCAATGGTGGGCAACAATGTGTCGCACTCAAAGCGCCGCACCAAGCGTAAATTCAATGTTAACCTCTTTGAAAAGAAGTTTTATTGGGTAGAACAGGATGCATGGATTCGTCTTACCATCTCTGCAGCCGGTCTTCGTACCATCAACAAACTCGGTCTCAACGCAGCACTGCACCATGCAGCCGAAAAGGGTTATTTAACTGGTAAAGATATTAAATTTTTAGATATATAACGCACTATGGCAAAGAAAGCTAAAGGTAATAGAGTCCAAGTGATCCTTGAATGCACCGAGCACAAGGCGAGCGGTATGCCCGGCACTTCTCGTTATATTACTACAAAGAATAGAAAGAATACTACCGACCGCTTGGAGTTGAAGAAGTACAATCCTATCCTCAAGCGAGTTACTGTACATAAAGAAATCAAATAATACTCCTTAAGATATGGCAAAGAAAACCGTAGCATCACTTCAAAAAGGTGAAGGACGTACTTACAGCAAGGTTATCAAGATGGAGAAGTCTCCCAAGACCGGTGCTTACGTATTTAAAGAAGAAATGGTTCCTAACGAACAGGTTAAGAACGCTCTTAAATAAGCATAATCCAAATTTCTTATATATGCAGGTCGTCAAGTTTTGACGACCTGCTTTTTTTGTCGGAAATTGAGGTGATATTGTGTAATGGCTATTGTAAGTATCGCCAATGCTTATAGTCAATATCGACTCAATGAATGGGGAGGAGAATATAATGCCGTGTTTTTTATTTGCGGCACTGCCACGAGTAAAATATTACATGAAAATTCCGATAGCAGCTATCGGAATTTTCCTTGACATTTATCGTCCGGAAGGCTGGTTCATATTGTTACTTTGCAGAAAAATTAAAAGTTACAATTATGGAAATAGAAATGTTTTTCTGGATTCTTATCGTAGGCATCTCCATAATAGGAGTGCTTGGATACTTTATTTACACGGTTGATAAACCTCATAGCAAGAATTTTCATTATATAGATATTGATCACGATGATATCTATTGCGATGATGATGACTGCGAAGAATAAATCACATGTATGCGCGGCTGATGCAAGCCGTTTTTTAGCAAATTACTCTGCCTATCTATGGGGATACGGGGCAACTTGCATAAGGATAACAAAGAATGTCAACCGCATGGCGGAGAGTCTTGGGTATCGTGCCGACATAACGATTCTGCCGAAGCATGTAGCCGTAGCCCTTACTGACGAGACCTCAGGTGAATACGCCCATTACACATGCTCAATCAAGAGCTTGCCGGTCAGTTATCTCGCCAATACCGGCATGAGTAAACTCAGCTGGGACGTGGCGGAAGGGAAAGTTGATATAGCCTGCGCGGAAAAGGTGATGGGCAGGATTTTCAGGACTCCACTGATGAGCGTGTGGCATGTCATGTGCCTTGTCGTGCTGGCAAATGCCGCTTTCTGCCGTCTCTTTGGCGGTGACCCGATAGCGATGGCGATAGTCGGATTTGCAACGTTGCTCGGCTATTCAATAAAAAACATCTGTCTGAAACATGGTGTCGATGTCAGGGCTATGGTGCTTCTGTCGTCATTTGTCTCCGCAATTGTAGGAAGTGCGGGATATGTATTCGGCATAACGTCCACCCCTGAAATTGCTTTAGGAACAAGTGTGTTGTATCTCATTCCGGGCATACCGTATATAAATTCTGTAAGCGACATGATTGACGGACATTATCTGTGTTTTTTCAGCCGGACAATGCAGGCGGTAGTGCTTACATGCTGTATAGCCTCAGGTCTTACACTTGCTTTCATGATAATGAACATAAAGATTTTCTGAGTCAATGGAAATATTTGTAAAAATAATTGAGGATGCAGTTTTTGCCGCAATTGCCGCCATAGGATTTTCAGCAATAAGCAATCCTCCAAAAGTCGCGTTCAAGTATTGTGCTCTTATTGCCGCTGTCGGACATGCCTTGCGCTATTGTCTTACTACGTTATGGGGCATGCACCTTGTATGGGGAAGCTTCATCAGCGCATTTGTCATAGGGTGTCTTGCAATTTATTTTGCCCCGAAGGTAAAGTGTCCGCCTGAGACATTTGCCTATCCGTCGCTGCTTCCGATGATACCCGGTATATATGCCTATAAATCACTTCAGGCATTTCTGATGCTACTCGGAAGAGGAAGTGAAGAAGAATTTACTCATTACGCCTATCTGCTACAGTTTAACGGACTGACATGTGTTCTGGTAGTGTTTGCAATGGTGCTTGGGCAGATGATTCCGATATTCCTGTTCAAACGGAAATCATTTAGTGCCACGCGAGGTTAAGACAGCTAAAATACTTATATTTGCAATTCATCACAAAGAAAAAATAATCCTTATGCCGCCCAATCATGTGTCGATACTGTCAATTGCAGCCATGACATTATTTATGTCATGTGGCAATCGACATAAACGTAATGTTTCCGACTCGTCAGATGTCAGCACGGAGGTGAGGCAGCCACTTTCTGATTCTCTATCCATGCGTGGTGTGTGGGATTATTATCCTCAGTCGGCAAAAACCGTGTCATTGACTTTAAGCGCCGGGACTGAATCGGCATTTGACGATGGCTGTTACAAAATATCGGCAATTGACGACCCCGCGTCGCCGGATGATATGGATGTCACGCCATCATATTCAAAAATCATAGACACGGATGACAGATATGAACAAACTGTGATACTTAATTTAGGCAGTCATCTGCCGCCAGGACGATACCGAGTGATTAGGCTGGGTACAAGTACAATATGTGACACCATTTATGCCGATTTCGAGATAGTTGACAAAAAGGGAGTGAAACGTATAAAAGATATTATTTCCGACTATTTTATGAACAAAGATACCGAGCGGAATGATACAGTCTTGTCTAATGTCTATAGCTTTGGAATCATGAATGACACCATTGATGTGGATTTAAGTCATGATTCGCCCTGTCTGCGGGCGATGTTTTATCGAGATGTCGTGAGCTACTCAGCCCTAAAGTTTACCGGGCCGACACACCCGGCGGTTTATACCGGACCGGTAGTCACCGATACACTCGGGGTCAGCATGTCGACTGTGTTGCCGGTATATCCCGATACGGTAAACGAGGTGGAGTTTGTAATCCACAACAATAGCGGAAAAGAACTTAATTACGGTACTCCCTATACTATAGCTCGTCTTGTCGATGGCAGATGGATGAAATTATATCAGAATAGTGTATGGGATATGCCGCTTTTCATGATTTCATCCGGAGGCAGTTCAGAGTTAATGACGGCGACGTTGCTGCGCCCTTTGAATGAAATAGTCCCGGGAGAGTATTTGATATATAAAGATGTGAATTTTGCAGGCGAGCGAGAGTCAGGATGGACTATCAGCGCCCGCTTTTCAATAAGATAGATTATGGAATTAAGACAATTGAGATATTTCGTAAAGACAGCCGAGACACTGAACTTTTCAGAGGCGGCAAAATCGCTATATGTCACACAGAGCACTTTGTCTCAGCAGATAAGGCAGCTTGAAGCGGAGCTTGGAATCGCCCTTTTTGAACGTAACAGCCATAGCGTTATGCTCACAGAGGCAGGGGAGCATCTACTTGCCCAGGCTATTGACGCGATAACGTCGGCCGACACCTGCGTGACTAAGATAAATGACCTGAAACAGATGCAGACGGGCACACTGAACATCGGTGTGACATATTCCTTCAGCCCTATATTGACAGAGCCGCTGATTACATTTATGAAGCATTATCCCAATGTGAAATTGAACATATATTATAAGACCGTTGATGAACTGATGGTGATGCTTGCAAGACATCAGGTAGATTTTGTACTTGCATTCAAGCCGATGGAAGTAGGGGAGGATATTGAGTTTCACACACTGTTTGACAGTCGTCTTTCCGTGATAATGCGCGAAGGACACCGCTTGAGCTGCCACGAGTCTCTGTCGCTTGAAGACATTAAGAACTGTGATTTTGCGTTGCCAATGAGAGGTATGCAGGCGCGTAACAAGTTATCGGCAATAATAGGTGATGATATTTCAAAACTCAATGTCAGGGCTGAGCTTAACGAGGTAAACATATTGCTCCAGCTTATTCAGTCGACTGATATTGTTACAATACTTACTGAAGCTACATTGCACGGGCACAGCGGGATAAAGAACATCCCACTCAATGTCAGAGGAAGTGACATGGCGGGATGTGTGCATATGCTGAAAAACTCTTACCGCAAGCACTCTGCAAGCGTTTTTCTCCGGATGCTCAGCGAGTCAAATGCGGTGCGTCAACGAGTCAGCGAGTGGCTTTAAAAGCGATTGATTGCCGCGCGTATTTCTGACAGTCTGTCGAGCAGCTCCGGCAGCTGATGCAAAGGAAGCATGTTGGCTCCGTCGCTTTTTGCCTTTGAAGGCTCCGGATGAGTCTCGATAAACAGACCGTCGACACCGACGGCTATTCCTGCGCGAGCGATGGTCTCAATCAGGTCGGGGCGTCCGCCGGTGACTCCGGCAGGCTGGTTGGGTTGTTGAAGCGAATGTGTGGCATCAAGGATTACAGGCACTCCAAGTTTTTGCATTGTGGGAATACCGCGGTAGTCCACAATAAGGTCGGTATAGCCAAATGTGGTGCCTCTTTCGGTGATTGCTACTTGATTGTTGCCGGCGTCAATTACTTTCTTTACGGCATGCTCCATTGCTTCCGGCGATAAGAATTGTCCTTTCTTTATATTAACCATTTTTCCGGTCTTGGCTGCGGCAACAAGCAGGTCGGTCTGTCGGCAAAGGAACGCTGGAATCTGTAGGATATCTACATAATCGGCGGCGAGTGAGGCTTCCGTTTCTGTGTGTATATCAGTCACGACAGGGATGTTATACGTCTCTTTTACCTTGCGCAGTATTTCAAGCGCCTTTATGTCGCCGATTCCGGTAAATGAGTCAATACGGGAGCGGTTGGCTTTTTTGTAAGAGCCTTTGAATACATAGGGAATGTCGAGTTTTGAAGTTATTTCATTTATGTTGCCGGCTATATCCATGGCCATTTGCTCTCCTTCGATGACACAGGGCCCTGCGAGGAGAAAGAAATTGTTTTTGTCAGATGACTTTAAATATTGAATCATTGATGTCGTGATTTTAAGTTAAAGCAATTTATTGTTGTACTACAGCTGCGCTCAAATGCGACAGTTTATCCGGCTGTCTATTTATGAACCATACTTAATTGGTTGATAATATGAAATGTGTCGCAGGCTACAAGTGCGGCGGTCTCTGTGCGAAGGCGGTTGTCGCCTAATGTCACCGGTATATAGCCGTCATCAAGAACCGCCTTAATCTCATTAAGATCAAAGTCGCCCTCAGGACCAATCAGGATTATCACACTTTTACTTGACACACTATATTCCCCAGCAAGCAGACGGCGTGGAATAGCCGGGTCACAATAGGCTATAAACCGCTGGTCGGCAGTAAATTTTGATATAAAATCATTTAGAGGAGTCATGGCGACAATCTCCGGCAACCGCGCCTTTAGCGATTGCTTCATGGCAGAAACGGCAATACGTTGCAACCGTTCGATTTTAATCTCCTTGCGTTCGGAGTGCCGACACAAGACAGGAACTATACGGTTGACTCCTATTTCGGTAAGCTTTTCCGTAAGCCACTCCATGCGGTCCATATTTTTAGTGGGAGCTACAGCTACTGTTATGTCAGTCTGCCATGCCTGCTCCACTTGTATCTTACTCTCGATAGCCACTGAAGCGTGACGGGGATCATCGCTCAGCAGGCGGCAGCTGTATCTGTAGCCCTTACCGTCAATTGCCTCTATCAGTGAGCCGGGGCGTGTACGAAGCACCTTTATGCAATGGCGGGCCTCGTCTTCAGGGAGCATCAGTTTGTCCTCTATGTCAGGCGCATAAAATTGTATCATGGCAATTGTTTATTCTTGATTGACACAAATCCGTCACCGCCGTCGCCGTCAATGTCGGCGGCTGTTTCGCGGTCGACATCAGGATGCTTGTCCCGGTCATGAAATATCAGCATAAACAACACGGCAATAACTAACGCGTAAGCGGCAAATATAAGCCACGATGTGTGCCATCCGGAAATTATCGCATCATTCTCGGTCTGGGAATAAACGAAGTGGTCAATTACCTTTTGCGCACACAATGTACCGATAGTCGCACCCACACCGTTGGTCATAAGCATGAATAGTCCCTGAGCGCTTGACCTGAGCTGAGACGAGGTCTTGCTGTTTACATACAGGGAACCTGACACATTGAAAAAATCAAATGCAATACCGTAGACAATCATTGAGAGAATGAACAGCCACACTCCGTCGCCGGGGTTGCCTATGCCGAAGAACCCAAAACGTAGCGCCCATGCAAACATAGACATAAGCATGACTACTTTAATGCCGAATCGCTTCAGGAAAAACGGTATGAGAAGTATACACAGAGTCTCGCTCATCTGTGACAAGGATATCAGTGCGTTTGCGTTGTGTACGCCCCAGTCATCGGCATACTCGGGGATTGAGCCGAATGCCTGTATAAACGGGTTGGCAAATCCGTTAGTAATCTGCAATGCCACACCAAGCAACATTGAGAAGATGAAGAATATGGCCATCTGCTTCTGCTTGAAGAGGGTGAATGCACGCAATCCAAATATGTCAATGAATCCGGTTGCCTTTTTATTGCGGTCAACAGGACATGCGGGCATGAGCAACGCGTAAAACACCATTACGAGGCTTAACACGCCGGATGTGATCAGCTGGGCATAAGTGTTCTGATAGCCGGTAAAATTGACAAATAGCATAGAGATGATAAATCCTACTGTGCCAAGAGTGCGTATCGGTGGAAAGTGTTTTATAGTGTCAAGACCGGCTTTCTCAAGTGCGCTATATGCTACTGAGTTAGTCAACCCGATTGTCGGCATGAAAAATCCGACCGACAGCGCATATAGTGTGAACAGGATTCCGAATTGCGGTGTGTCACCCGCGCTCATTCCGTACAATCCGGCAGAAAGCATGAATCCGCCTGCAAGAAGGTGACACAAAGAGAGGGTCTTCTGGGCAGGAATCCATCGGTCAGCGATTATGCCTATCAATGCCGGCATAAATAGCGACACAATACCCTGGATTGCATAAAAGATGCCGATATTGCCGGCAAGACCGACCTTTGACAGATAGCTGCCAAGAGATGTCAGGTATGCACCCCATACGGCAAACTCTATGAACGTAAGCAGTGCAAGTTTGATTTTAATTCCTTTCATTGTTTTTATGATATGAGTTCGGTTATTGCTGCAATCAGTGCGTTTCATTTCGCTTGCGCTTTAATATTTCGCTGACTTTTGCGGCTTCTTCATAGTTCTCTTGTTCAATCAGGCGTTCGAGAGTGCGTTCGAGCTCTTCGATTGCATAATTTTCAAGCTTTGGTTCTTGGGTTGTGTCATCTTCCGCTGCAATGATTCTTGTGGTTGAATCATCGTCGGCATCATCTTCCGGGCTTTCTTCAAGTATAAAACCGGTCTCGTCAAGGATTGCCTTGGTTGTGTAGATAGGCGCCTTGGTGCGTATTGCAATTGCTATGGCATCGGATGTACGTGCATCAAGCACAATTGTACGGTCTTGATCGGCAAATGTTATCTCCGAAGAAAAAATCCCGTCTTCAAACTTGTAAATGAACACTTCCTTTAGCTTTACTCCAAATGCATGGGCAAAGCTCACAAACAGGTCATGGGTCATCGGCCGCGGCGGTATGATGCTTTCAAGGCGTATAGCTATTGACTGAGCCTCGGATGCTCCTATGATAATGGGTATCCGGTAAGGCCCGTCGACCTGTGCGAGGATAAGGGCATATGCCCCTGTCTGTATCTGGCTATAAGAAATGCCAAGTACCCGAAGTCTTATTCGTTCATTTGTCATCTGGATTACAATATTACGTTTTGACCGGTGATAATGCCGCTGCCATAACACAGATGGGCTTTGTCATCGTATATTACGGCAAACTGTCCCGGTGCGATACCTTGTATACGTGATTCCGATTCAACAAGATATTCCGACTCGCCAAGACGCGTTAATGTGCCAGGGATAAACTCGGGCATGTGCCGATTCTTAAAAGTGATATTGACGCGATTACACTCCGTAGCCCAGGGCGAACCGGAGATAAAGTGCATCTCATCAAGATGCAGTGTATTGCCATATTGCTTCTCGGTGTTATATCCCTGACTGACATAGACCACATTGTCGTGTACATTCTTTTTTACGACATACCAGGGCCCGCCACTTAGGCCAAGACCTTTTCGCTGTCCTATCGTATGAAACCAGAAACCGTTGTGTTCGCCAAGTTTACGCCCGGTCTCAAGCTCTATTATGGCTCCCTTTTTCACACCGAGATGACGCTTGATGAAGTCATTGTAATTAATCTTGCCGAGGAAACATATTCCCTGGCTATCTTTTCTGAACGCATTAGGCATCTTTACATTTACGGCTATCTCCCTGACCTTTGCCTTGGGCATGCTTCCGATAGGAAACATGAGATGAGAGAGTTGCTCATAGCTTATGCGTGCAAGGAAGTCAGTCTGGTCTTTTACCGGATCAACTGCGGTTGCAAGATAGACTTTCCCGTCAATTATGTCGGTAGTCGCATAATGGCCTGTCGCTGTCTTGTCAAATTCATGCCCCCAGCGTTGCTCGAAAAATCCGAATTTAATCATCTTGTTACACATTATATCCGGATTGGGGGTGAGTCCTTCTCTCACAGTCCGCAATGCGTATTCCATCACATTTTCCCAGTATTCCTCATGAAGTGACACAACGTCAAAGGGGCAACCGTATTTACGGGCTATAAACCGGCACATCTCGATATCTTCTTCAGCCGAGCAGTCGCCCTCTCCATTGTCAAGCCCGATGCGTATGTAAAAAAGGTGAAGGTCATGTCCTTCCTCCTTCAAACGGTGTACAACAACCGCACTGTCAACACCACCTGATATAAGTACAGCTATTTTCATTACAACATTATATGATTCTAAACTTCTTCAAGTTCCTCGGTTTCAGTCTCGTCTTTGCCTCGCTTAGAAATGATAAACAGTGATATGAAGTAGTCAAGCGATATTTTACCCGGTCCGGCAATCAGGATAAACAGGAATATACCGATAAACATCAGCGGAAGGTATCCGGGCTTGAAATCGAGTATGCGAAAGTGTTGGGGAGCAGGTCATGCAGAATATGGTATTCCGCGATTATCATTGCGACAATCGGAGGCAGCACAGAAAGACGTGTCAAAAAGCCTGCCATAATGAAGAGTGAACAGATAAGCTCTATGCATATCATGATTATCAGTGACACTTCACTGCCAAGACCTAACACTTCAGGAAAAGTGTAACGCAGCGTGGAGAAATTAATCAAATGCCTTATCCCGAACTGCATAAACATCACCCCTACAAACAATCTAAGGAACAGACGTGCAAGATTGCTATATGTATAACCTGTGCTTCGCAGGAATAGGTTTTCAAAAAATTGTTTCATCGCTTTTGTGTCTTATTGTTGCTTTTGTTTTTCTTTATATATGGCAGCCGCCATGGCAAGGAACTGATTGATGTTCATGTCTCTCAACACAATCTTGCGGTCTTTGTCAAGCAGATACATTGCCGGGAGATTGCGGGTGTCAATCAGTTTTCCGATACTGTCGGATGTTCCGGCTTCCCATTCATAGGGATATTTTTCCACTGATTTTTTCCAGCTTTCGTCAGGAGTGCCGGTATATATATCAATTATTTTTAGTGTCCCGTTTTTAGACAACGTGTTTACCGCAAAGTCAGTCTCAAGTCTTAATGAAGTCATTGCACAGTCGGTGCATTCCGGTCCGTGTATATAAAGTAATGTAAATTCTCCCGGTTGGTCATAAAGCTGATGGGTCGCACCGTAGCGGGTGGTGTAGGTGATTGGAGAAACAGTCGCTCCTACCTGTGAGCAATTAAGCATCTTGACCTGCTCAAGAAAATATGCTTTGTCTTTTGCCGAAACTTTTTTATTGGAAAGGGCTGCTTTGGTAAACAGCAGATACTGTTCATCAGCCCAGAAAGGCGCCTCCGGTGAGAAAAGGTTCTTTTCGGCGGCTTTTACTATTTTCAATGTCGACTTGGCGTCATTCTTGTATAGCGATGTAAGATTGGATATGGATTTTTTTACGCTGTCGGCACTGGCATATGGAATGAATGAGACATAATCGGCAAATGCCTCATTGAACGCTGTTGTGTCATTAAGCAGCTTTTTCATGTCAGCCTTGTCCCAAAAACGGAGCAATATATAACTCGTTTTCTCCTGAAGCGTTCCCAGCGAATCAGGTGCCATCGGATACTCGAAGTGAGTCTTTGATTGCGACATTAGCGCCATTGACGATATGACTGCAAATATTGCGGAAATAAATATTTTCTTCATGTGGGGTATATTGGCATAATTTTTGACTAACAAAGTTAACAAATGACCGCGTTAGTACAAAATAATTAATCAACATTATGGCGGTTATAAGTGTTAGAAAAGTAAAGCAAATATTAATTTATATCATATTATGAATTTCAATAACTTCACGATTAAATCGCAGGAGGCGATTCAGAAGGCGGTTGAGATTACAAAGGGTTCGGGTAACCAGGCTATTGAGCCGGTACACATACTCAAAGGATTAATGACCGAGGGTGATTCGCTGATGCAATTTATCTTTCAAAAGGTCGGCGCCAATATAGGTGCGGTTTCAGCTTCGGTTGATCGTGCTATCGCATCAGAGCCGAAAGTGTCAGGAGGTGAACCTTATCTGAGCCGCACGTCTAATGATGTGCTCCAGAAAGCGCTTGACATAGCCAAGAAGCAGGGCGATGAATATGTCACGCTTGAGGCGATTTTGCTTGCGGTATTTGCCGTAAAAAGTCAGGCATCTCAGATACTGAAGGATGCTGGATTGTCGGAGCATGAGCTGTCGGCTGCAATAGACGAGCTTAGAAAAGGGAAGAAAGCAACCGACCAGAGTGCTGAAGACACATATAATGCACTTAGCAAATATGCGATAAACCTTAACGAGCGTGCGCGATCCGGCAAGCTGGATCCTGTAATCGGCAGAGATGACGAGATACGCCGTGTGCTCCAAATCCTTAGCCGACGCACAAAAAACAACCCTATGCTGATTGGTGAGCCGGGAACGGGAAAAACAGCGATAGCCGAAGGTCTTGCCCATCGTATAGTAAGAGGCGATGTCCCTGAAAATCTTAAAGATAAGCAGATATACTCGCTTGACATGGGCGCGCTTGTCGCCGGAGCCAAGTATAAGGGCGAATTTGAAGAGCGGTTGAAAGCGATTGTCAACGAGGTCACTCAGGCTGATGGTGACATAATACTTTTCATTGATGAGATCCACACTCTTGTCGGGGCAGGAAAAGGAGAGGGGGCGATGGACGCTGCCAATATCCTGAAACCGGCGCTTGCAAGAGGTGAGTTGCGCAGCATAGGTGCTACTACTCTTGATGAGTATCAGAAATATTTTGAAAAAGATAAGGCTCTTGAACGAAGGTTCCAGAAAGTCATGGTCAATGAGCCTGATGAAATGAGCGCAATCTCAATATTGAGAGGACTGAAGGAGCGTTATGAAAATCATCACCAGGTGCGCATTCGTGACGAGGCGATTATTGCTGCCGTGCAACTGTCAGAACGCTATATAACTGACCGTTTTCTACCGGATAAGGCGATTGACCTGATTGATGAAGCCGCGTCTAAATTGCGTCTTGAACGAGACAGCGTGCCTCAGGCTCTTGATGAGATAACCCGCAAAATCGCTCAGCTTGAGATTGAGCGTGAGGCAATCAAGCGCGAAGGCGACAATGTGAAGATTAAAGACCTTGAAAAAGAGCTTGCCGACCTTCGCGATGTAGAAAAAGACTTTAAGGCAAAGTGGCAGTCGCAGAAGGAGCTGATAAACCGCATACAGCAGAACAAGATTGACATCGAGCAGCTTAACTTCGAGGCTGATAAGGCGGAGCGTGAAGGCGATTACGCAAAAGTAGCTGAGATACGCTATTCTAAAGTCCAGGAAAAGGAGAAGGAAAACGAGCGTATCCAGCAGCAATTGAAAGAGATGCAAGGCGATAAGTCGCTGATTAAGGAAGAGGTTGATGCCGACGATATAGCCGATGTTGTATCGCGCTGGACAGGTATTCCTGTGAACAAGATGGTTCAGAGCGAAAAGGAGAAGCTGCTGCATCTTGAAGAGGAACTGCACAAGCGTGTCGTTGGTCAGGAGGAGGCTATCGCGGCAATTGCCGATGCAGTACGCCGTAGCCGTGCCGGACTTAATGACCCGAGGAGGCCTATCGGTTCATTTATATTCCTCGGCACTACAGGTGTCGGAAAGACTGAGCTTGCCAAGGCTCTTGCCGAATATCTGTTTGACGATGAAAATATGATGACACGTATTGACATGAGCGAATATCAGGAGAAGCACACAGTAAGCCGTCTCGTAGGAGCACCTCCGGGATATGTCGGATATGACGAGGGCGGTCAGTTGACTGAGGCAGTGCGTCGCAAACCTTATTCTGTAGTGCTTTTTGATGAGATAGAGAAGGCTCATCCTGATGTGTTCAATATTCTGCTTCAGGTTCTTGACGACGGCAGACTTACTGACAACAAGGGGCGTCTCGTGAATTTCAAGAACACGATAATAATAATGACGTCAAATATGGGGTCGCAGGTTATTCGCGAGAATTTTGCGGGTATAACTGACGATAACCATGCTGAAGTCGTCGAGAAGACCAAGGAGCAGGTACTTGATATGCTGAAGCAGACCATACGTCCGGAGTTCCTTAACCGTATAGATGAGATAATCATGTTTACTCCGCTTAATGAGCGCGAGATTGAAGAGATTGTCGGTATACAGGTCAATGCGATAAAGAGGATGCTTTCAAAGAATGGCGTCGAACTTGATGTGACTCCGGCTGCTTTGAGCTATCTTGCGAAGGAAGGTTATAATCCGGAATTTGGAGCACGACCTGTGAAACGCGTGCTGCAAAGAATGGTACTTAACCGCTTGTCAAAAGACATTCTTGCTCAGAAAGTGGATCGTGAGCACCCGATTATCATAGATGTTAAGGATGACGAACTTGTATTTAGAAATTAATTTATAAACGAGGTGTGTGTCAGGCGCACAAGTCGGGCACACACCTATTTAATCTATTTATTATGAAAAGATTACTTTATTTGTTGTTTGCGTTGCCGCTGTTTTTGGCGTCATGTAGCGATGATGATGACCTGCCCAGCTTCCAGCTTCAGGTAGACATGAAAGGACAGACGGAAATTACTGACAAGGGAGTGATTGTTGTGCCGCAAGGTACTCCTTTCACTATAGAGTCTATTCAGGCTGTCAACCCCTCTGTTAAGGACCTTACAATCGGTGGCGCCACTTATTATTGGGATTACGTATTCCAGGGTAGCACACTTGTAGCTCCGTTTGGTATGAAGTTTAATACAGAGAATCTGCCGCTCGGCTCTCACTTGTTGCAGATCTATATGCCGATATTTGCTGTCAATTACAGCCCGGCTGAAGCTGTCGCGTCATACACTATAAGAATAGTGGAGCCGCTTGAGGAAGGGACTCCTGAACCGGATACTCCCGCTTCTCAGACAGTAACACCGAGCATCGGCTCAAAATAATTAAGAATAAAAAGGTGCATGGGGCTTTCTCATGCATCTTTTTTTATCGGGGCAACTGAGATTTGATTTCATCAAGTTGCACAAGCTTGCTTACAATCGCGTATATGGTCAAACCCGCCGGCGAGTGAATCCGTAGTTTGGAGGCGATGTTTCGTCTATGGGTCATGACAGTATTGACCGAAACCCCCATCTCGACTGCAATCTCTTTGTTTGACAGTCCCTTTACTATACCTACCACCACATCTTTCTCTCGTTGGCTCAGTATCTTCTCTTCTTCATCTTCTTCCTCCGCTATAATCTGACGCAATGTCGATTCAATAGTGTCGATAGAATCATATATTGAGATAGTAGAGTCGAACACACGCAGAATCTCTGCCGGAAGAGCCGATGAATATAATGCCACAACTCTTAACTTGCCACTCGAACCGGCACGCAACTCATCCACTTTTTCAGCCGAAATAAGAAGCGGGTCGGCGATGATGACCGAGCTGTGGTTTTTATCCAGGTCATGAAGGGTTACATGATTTATGGATATATTGACTTCCTTCAGTTGGCTGATAATGGCTGTTATGCCCGCGCTGATAATAGGAGAGTAGTGAAGCAGTGAGATGCTTATACGTTTCATCGCTGTTTATTATTGCTTGTTTCCCTCGTTTGTCAATCTGTAGTTGCGCTCTATCATTGTGATGAGCGGTATCAATATATGATTCTCAATGTCATTGTGAGAATCAAGGTCTTCTTCTGCATTATATAAGTCGACAAGTACGTCATACATTTTATTTGGCATCGAAGTTGTATAAAAGCGAAGTATTATGTTTTTCAATTCAGTCAGTTTCTCTCCGATTTCGTCATGATGACGTTTGAACAGGTCGATGCTATAGCCTGAATCTTCGCCGTTTACAAGCGCCCGGATATAGGGGAACACCCGCTTTTCTTCATAATTGAAGTGCTTTTTCACTTCTTCCATGTAGGAGTCAAAAAATGATATAATTGCCGGATTTATGTCGTTATGGGTCTCTTCAAGCGCTGTTATCAGATTTTGGCGTATGTGAGGGAACTTGTATTTTAAGAAATAGTCATGGCTGTTATGCAGGAAGTCGACAATCGCTACCGGCGACACTACCGGCAGGCGCTCCGCATCAATTTTGCCGGTCAGGATAAAATTGATGATAAATAGAAACACATCTGTGTCGATGCCGTTTTCAATACAGACATCTTCGATGCGCTTGTTCTGAAACCCGAGAGGGATATTAAACCTGCTGAGTATCTGAAGGATATTGTAGTCCTCGCGTATGAGGTCAATCACACTGTCTTTACCTGAAAAACTTCTTGTCAATTTCATAATGCGCGAAATTAATAAATATACTCTGATTTTGCAAGCTAATTTAAAATAAGTCTAAACAACAATCCGTGATTATAAAAAATAAGCCGGACGATATATTGTCATCCGGCTTATTTGTCAGGCGATTATGTAATTATGCTTTCTTGTAAATTTCAAGATTTTCAAGACTGAAGTTTGCGATGAACTCTGCATGTCTTGCAATTTCCGACTGGATGAAGTTGCAATATACTTCTGCGCTGCCGGCAAACTCGCTGTTGCGTTGCGCATCCTGAAGCAGAAGATGTCCCATTATAATGTCAGCAGCCATTTCCACCATGCGGCGTGCCATGAAATCTACATAGGCAGGCTCTTTTACTGAAGTCACCTTCTCCACTGAATCAGCATAAATCTGAGTGAGTTTAGCCAGGCGATCCTTTATTCCCTGGAGTTCAGGCTTAACCTCTACGTTCTCATATTCCTTGATTAAGTTGAGATAAGCACCGGTAGTCACATAACGGATAGCCGCAACTACCTGAAGCTGAGTGGTTCCCTCATAGATGGAAGTGATTCGGGCATCACGGTACAGACGCTCGCAGGCATAGTCTTTCATGAAACCTGAGCCACCATGTATCTGGATACAGTCATAAGCGTTCTGGTTGCAATATTCACTGCCCATTCCTTTGGCAAGGGGAGTAAGCGCATCGGCAATCTTGCTGTATTGCTTTGACTCCTTCTTTTCTTCAAGGGTGAGGGCACGCTCTTTCGCAATATCGTCATATACCTTGTACAGGTCGACATATCTTGCACACTCATATAGAAGAGAACGTGAAGCGTCAAGCTTTGCCTTCATTACAGATAGCATTTCATATACGGCAGGGAACTCTATGATTGCTTTTCCAAACTGCTTGCGGTCACGAGCATAGGCAAGTGCCTCGCGATAAGCAAGTTCGCTTACACCAACTGACTGAGCGGCAATGCCAAGACGCGCACCGTTCATCAACGCCATCACATACTTGATAAGTCCAAGCTTACGTGAACCGACAAGCTCGGCCTTGGCATTTTTGTAGACAAGTTCACATGTCGGCGAACCTTTGATACCCATTTTGTTTTCAATGCGGCGTACATTGACTCCTCCATTGCGCTTGTCGTAGATGAACATAGACAGTCCGCGACCATCCTTGGTGCCATCTTCTGAACGGGCAAGCACGAGGTGTATATCGCTGTCACCGTTAGTGATGAAGCGTTTTACGCCATTAAGCAGCCATGTTCCGTCGGGCTGTTCGGTGGCTTTCAGCATTACTGACTGGAGGTCACTGCCGGCATCAGGCTCGGTAAGGTCCATTGACATGGTCTCGCCATTGCACACACGAGGAATATAGCGGCTCTTCTGATCTTCATCGGCAAACTCATAGATTGTCTCCGCGCAGTCCTGAAGCCCCCAAAGGTTTTCAAATCCTGTATCGGCACGGCTTACAATGTCAGCAGCCATGATATAGGGGGTGATAGGGAAGTTAAGGCCTCCGTAGCGGCGGGGCATAGCCATACCCATGAGACCGGCCTTGCGGCAGATGTCAAGGTTCTCTTTTGTGCCGTCGGCATATATGACTCTGCCGTTTTCAACATGAGGTCCCTGATGGTCGACATCTTCAGCACGGGCAGCGATGTACTCGCCACAAACCTCGCCGACTACCTCAAGCACTTTGTCATAGCTGTCCATGGCATCAGCGAAATTAAACGGAGCATAGTCAAACTTCTCCGAATCAGTATAGTTGCGCTCTTTTAAGGCTACGATCTTTTCCATCATAGGATGGGTAAGATGATGCTTGAGAGCTGGATTATCTGTATAAAAATTAGACATTGTTGTTGCTACTTAGAGTTTTTCTTGTAATATTTGATGAGCTTAGGCACTATATCTTCAACATTGCCGGTGATCACATAGTCGGCAATTGTGTTGATCGGTGCGTTCGGGTCATTGTTTATTGAGATAATGATAGAGCTTTCCTGCATTCCTGCAATATGCTGAATCTGGCCTGATATACCGCAAGCGATATAGAGTTTGGGGCGTACGGTGACGCCGGTTTGTCCAATCTGGCGGTCATGCTCCACAAATCCTGCATCCACAGCAGCGCGTGATGCTCCTACCTCTCCGCCAAGAGTATTGGCAAGATCAAACAAGAGGTCAAAGCCTTCCTTGCTGCCTACACCATAGCCACCGGCAACGATAATAGGAGAGTTCTTGATATTGGTCTTTGACTTCTCTATATGGCGGTCGATAATCTCGACTACAAAATCTTCAGGCTTAACATATTTGTCGGCATCAAGATTGATAATCTCGCCTTTATAGTCGGCATCCTTTATCTCTTTTTTCATGACACCCTCGCGCACTGTCGCCATCTGCGGACGGCAATCAGGGTTAACAATGGTAGCAACGATATTACCACCGAATGCGGGTCGTATCTGATAAAGCAAGTCGGTATATTCCTTTCCTGTCTTCGGATCCTTGTGGTCACCGATTTCAAGCGCTGTGCAGTCAGCGGTGAGACCGCTGTGGAGACATGAAGAAACGCGGGGACCGAGGTCACGTCCGATACAAGTCGCACCCATCAGGCATATCTGAGGCTTAATCTCTTTAAACAGGTTGATAAGCACGGCAGAATGGGGGTTTGATGTATAGGGATAAAGACGTTTGTCTTCTACCTTGTATACAGTGTCTACACCGTAAGGCAGAACCTGTTTTTCAATATCAGCGAGTTTGTCGCCGATGATCACTGCTTCAAGCTTGACGCCGAGGCGGTCAGCGAGCACGCGTCCTTTGGTAAGAAGCTCAAGGCTTACATCGGCTACTTTGCCGTCTTCGTATTCGCAATATACGATTAAGTTATTATTATCGGTCATGTCAGTCAGGGTTTAGCCAATTGTGTGGTTAGCGATGAGTTCTTTTACAAGGTTTTCAAGCTCGGTATCGTTGTTCTCAATGGTGAGATTTTCCTTTGCGGTAAACACTACATTTTCTATAGCCTTCACCTTGGTAGGGGAGCCGGCAAGACCTATCTGCTCAGGGTCGGCGTCAACATACGCCGCGCTCCATTCCTGAAGATTGAGATAGGGGCGTGAATCAACGATAGCTTTCAGCTCGTCAGAGAGTTTTTCTTTTTCTGACGGAGAAACCGCATATTTGTATTTCTGGATGCGACGAGCATTGCGCGGACGACACTCTGCAGCCGATCCGTTGACTGTGACTACACAGGGAAGCGGAGCGACTACTGTCTCGACTCCGGCTTCAAGACGGCGCTTGACTGTTACTTTGCCATCCTTTAAGTCAAGGATTTCTTCTGCATATGTTACCTGCGGCAGTCCGAGTTTCTCTGCAATCTGAGGACCTACCTGGGCGGTGTCTCCATCGATAGCCTGACGTCCACCAAGAATGATGTCAAAGTTGCCAAACTTTTTGACAGCCTGGGCAAGGGAGTAAGAGGTTGCAAGTGTATCGGCACCACCGAGAGTGCGGTCAGTAAGGACGATACCGGTGTCGGCACCGCGATAGATTGCTTCACGGATTATTTCAGATGCGCGAGGAAGACCCATTGTAAGAAGGGTGATTGTCGAGCCCGGATTAGCATCTTTCAAGCGGAGAGCCTGCTCAAGCGCATTGAGGTCCTCCGGGTTAAAGATAGCCGGCAGGGCGGCACGGTTGATGGTACCGTCTTCCTTCATGGCATCCTTGCCCACATTACGGGTGTCGGGCACCTGCTTTGCGAGCACAATGATGTTTAAACTCATGACTTTTAGATATTAGATAGTTAATATGTTGCTATATTTAGTTTGTTTTTACAAAGATAATGTTTTACTGAATTATGTCCAAGCATTAAATGGCAAATTACATCAGTCAAAACTTGAACCGTCAAAACAGTGGGTGCATATCTTGCATTTCGGCAGTCCGATTGCCTTGACCACAGTCTCGATTGAGTTGAACCGTAATGATGTCAGTCCGAGTTGCTGGCGAATGCGTTCTACCATCGCATTATATTTGGGAGAGTCAGTGGTCGCATATTCCTCAAGGTCTTTTCCGGCATCGCCTTCAAGCTCCTGGATGACGCGGCGTGTAATCAGCTCCATCTCGCTCTTGGAGGCCGTGAAATTAATGTACTTGCACGGATAAATAAGAGGGGGACAGCTGATACGTATATGCACTTCTTTTGCGCCACATTCAAAGAGGTCCTTTACATTGTCACGAAGCTGTGTGCCACGGACTATAGAGTCATCACAGAATATGACACGCTTGTCATAGAGCAACGCCCGGTTAGGGATAAGCTTCATTTTTGCTACAAGCTCACGGCGCTCCTGTGTGCTTGGGGTGAAGCTTCGGGGCCACGTTGGGGTGTATTTTACAATGCCTCGCTTGTATGGCACATTTTTACCTTCGGCATAGCCCAATGCCATGCCTATACCAGAGTCAGGCACAGCACTTACAAAGTCAACCTCGGTGTCATCATTTTTACCCATTTCCAATCCGGAGTCGTAGCGCATAAGGTCGACGTTGCGGTTTTCATATTCGCAGACCGGATAGCCATAGTAGGTCCATAGAAACGCGCATATCTGCATCTCTTCTTCCGGAGCTTTAAGCTGCTTTATCGAGTCGGCTTTGATTTCCACGATTTCGGCCGGACCGACATTATAGCACACTTCAAACCCGAGGTTCGGGAAGGCGCATGTCTCGCTTGTGGCTGCATGAGCCCCGTCCTTTTTGCCTATTATGATTGGTGTTCTGCCAAGCCTGTCGCGTGCCGCGATTATGCTGTCCTCTGTAAGCAACAGCATTGAGCACGAGCCTTTGACGCGCTTGTAGACATTTTCTATGCCCGACACATAGTCGCTGCCCTCGCTTATCAGTGCGGCAATCATTTCGGTAGGGTTGATGATGTCATAGCTGTGTTCACAGAAATGATGTCCCTTGGCAAGCAGCTCCTTTTCAAGAGCCGATATGTTATTGATACGCCCGACGGTAACGATTGCAAACTTGCCGAGATGGCAGTTCACAATAATAGGTTGGGCATCGGTGTCACTAATGACACCGATGCCCACTTTGCCGGCAAAATCTTTCAGGTCGCCTTCAAATTTAGACCTGAAATAAGAGTTTTCGATATTATGGATAGAGCGTGTGAACACACCGTTGTTGCAAGTCGCGATTCCGGCACGTTTTGTGCCCATGTGGGAATTGTAGTCAACGCCATAGAAAAGCTCGTTGATACACTCGTTGTGTTTTGCTATTCCAAAAAATCCGCCCATGTTTATATATGTTTTTACTTTTTATTGATTGTCTTTTCAATCCACTTGCGGGCATTTACAAATGCCTCAATCCACGGAGTCACTTCGTCAGTCTTGTGTGATTCGGGATAGTAGCCACACTGCCACGGGAACAGAGAACGCTCAGGATGGGGCATCATCGCAAGATGGCGACCGTCGGCTGATGCGATACCGGCTATAGAATAGCGCGAACCGTTAGGATTGCCGGGGTAGGAAGCATAATTGTATTTTGCAACTACGTTGTACTTGGCAAGTGGTTCCGGAAGATTGAACTTACCTTCACCGTGGGCAACCCAGACTCCTATCTTCGAGCCGGAGAGCGAGCCGAGCATTACGGAGTTGTTTTCCGGAATTGACAAACCAAGGAACTGAGACTCAAACTTGTGAGATACATTGTGTTCCATCGTCGCCTTGCGCTCATGCTCCGGATTGATAAGATTTAGCTCAATCATCAGCTGACATCCGTTGCAAATACCGAGGCTCAGAGTGTCGTCACGCTTGTAAAAGCGTTCAAGGGTGGCCTTCGCGTTTTCATTCCAAAGGAAACCTCCCGCCCAGCCTTTGGCAGAGCCGAGTACATCGGAATTAGAGAATCCGCCACAGAACACTATCATGTTGACATCATCAAGGGTCTCGCGACCTGACATGAGGTCAGTCATGTGGACATCTTTCACGTCAAATCCGGCAACATAAAGCGAATAGGCCATCTCTCGGTCACTGTTCACGCCCTTTTCACGGATGATCGCAGCGCGGATACCACTCTTGCCATCACGGCGGAGCGACAGACCCATAGATTTCAGCTTTCCGTCAAAGCCCTTGGGGAAGCGGTATCTGATCGGCTGTTTCTTATAGTTCTCAAAGCGTTCAAGCGCACATTTTTTCCCGCTTTGCACTGAGTCCATAAGATAGGAAGAGTAGAACCATGTATCGCGGAGCTGGTCAACGAATAGCAGACGCTCTGCACCGCAGTGGTTGATTTCAATGACTCTTTCTTTAGAAGGCACACCGATTGCACAATAGCGCGCACCTGCCTCTGAAAGCACAGCCTCTACCTTTTCAATCTTAGAGTCGGCAACCTGGATTACAAGAGCCGGGTTTTCAGAGAATAATATCTTCACAAGGTCAGTCTCACCAAGCTTTTCAAACGCATCGGCATTAAATTCAATACCTCCGTTGACATTGGCAAAACACATCTCAAGCAATGTGGTGACAAGACCTCCTGCCGACACGTCATGAGCGGCAAGGAGAGCTTTGCTCTTTACAAGCTTCTGCACGGCGTCAAATGTCTTGACAAACTGAGCCGGATCGCTTACCGAAGGCACTTCTTTTCCAAGACGGTTGAGAGTCTGGGCAAATGCCGAACCTCCGAGTTTAAGTCCCTCGCCGGAGAAGTCTATATAATATAATGTGGATTTCTTTGGCTGCAACACGGGCGAAACTGTCTTTCTGACATCGCTTACCTCGCCTGCGGCGGAAATAATCACTGTGCCGGGGGCAAACACTTTGTCATCGCCATATTTTTGAGTCATCGACAAGCTGTCTTTTCCGGTCGGGATATTTATGCCGAGCGCACATGCGAAATCGCTACAAGCCTCAACCGCGCGATATAGAGCCGCGTCTTCTCCGGGGTTCTTGCACGGCCACATCCAGTTGGCGCTTAGCGATACGCCCTTTATACCGTCGCTAAGAGGTGCCATTACTATATTGGTAAGCGCTTCAGCGACTGCCATGACCGAACCTTTTGCCGAGTCAACAAGGGCTGTCTGAGGAGCGTGTCCGATTGATGTAGCTATACCTGCCTTACCCTTATAGTCGAGTGCCACGACACCACAGTCGCTTAGCGGGAGCTGGATTTCTCCCTGACATTGCTGACGTGCAATCTTGCCGGTCACAGAACGGTCAACCTTGTTGGTCAGCCAATCTTTACAAGCAACGGCTTCAAGTCCGAGCACATCAACGACATATTCGTTTATCTTCGATTCGTCATACTCTACATCTTTATATGTAGCGACTACAGTAGAGTCTGTCATCACGGTCTTCGGAGAGTTGCCAAACATGTCCGCCATAGCAAGATCAATGGGCTTGACACCGTCAGGCTGCTCGAAAACAAAGCGGTCGTCACCGGTCGTCTCTCCGACCACGTAGAACGGAGCGCGTTCACGTTCAGCAACACGACGTACATATTCGATGTCTTCGGACTTCAGTACCATACCCATGCGCTCCTGGCTCTCGTTTCCTACGATTTCCTTGGCTGAAAGGGTCTTGTCGCCGATTGGCAATGACCCGATCTCGATTTTTCCGCCGGTAGACTCAACGAGCTCTGACAGCGCATTAAGATGTCCTCCCGCACCGTGGTCATGTATTGATATGATAGGATTATTGTCGCTTTCCGCAAGGGCGCGTATAACGTTGCTGACGCGTTTTTGCATCTCCGGGTTGGCACGCTGTACCGCGTTCAGCTCAATGGAGTTGTCGTATTGTCCGGTTTCCACCGATGACACTGCTCCGCCACCCATTCCGATTCGGTAGTTGTCGCCACCCATTACAACGACTTTCTCTCCGGCCTCAGGCTCGCCCTTGATAGCATCCTTGTTGGCGGCGAAACCCACTCCGCCGGCAAGCATGATCACCTTGTCGTAGGCATATTTCTTTCCATTCTCGTCATGCTCAAATGTAAGCAATGAGCCACAGATTAGTGGCTGGCCGAATTTGTTTCCGAAGTCCGATGCTCCGTTTGATGCCTTTATCAATATATCACATGGAGTCTGGTAAAGCCATGCTCTCGGATCCATCATCATTTCCCAGCGATGTTCCGCGGTCATTCGGGGGTAGGATGTCATATATACCGCAGTACCCGCGATGGGAAGACTTGCCTTACCTCCACCGAGACGGTCGCGGATTTCACCTCCTGTTCCGGTGGCCGCTCCGTTAAACGGCTCTACGGTGGTGGGGAAATTGTGGGTCTCTGCTTTAAGCGAGATTACAGTGTCGACATCTTTAATGTCGAAATAGTCGGGACGGTCGGGGTTGACAGGGTAGAACTGGTCAACCTTCGGTCCTTTGATGAAAGCCACATTATCTTTATATGCCGATACGAGCTTGTTGGGATTGACCTGCGAAGTCTTTTTTATAAGTTTAAAAAGCGATGAAGGCTTTTCTTCTCCGTCAATGATGAAGGTGCCGTTAAATATCTTGTGGCGGCAATGCTCTGAATTGACCTGAGAGAATCCGAACACCTCGCTGTCGGTCAACGGACGTCCGAGCTTCTTTCCAAGGTCACGCAGATATTGCTCTTCGTCAGGGCTGAGCGCAAGGCCTTCTTTCTTATTGTATTCTGAAATGTCCTCTATATACACGATGGGGTCGGGGGTCTTCGCCACTGCAAAAATCTTGCTGTTAAGACCATCGTAGACACGCTGGAGCATCTTGTCAAATTCCGGTTCCTCTGCATTGGTGCGCCAGAACTCTTCAATTCTGGCAATTCCGGAAAGCCCCATGTTTTGAGTGATTTCCACTGCGTTAGTACTCCAAGGGGTAATCATCTCGCGGCGAGGACCTACGAAGCGACCTTTGAGCGAGGTTGACGACAGGGGGGTGGCACCGCCGAACAGCCATGAAAGCTTCTTTAGCTCATCATCGCTGAATCGCTGAGAAGTCTCGACTGCGATAATGTGATTGGCGCCTTTTTTGAAGAAAACAACCATATGGTGATTCAGTTATTAAGTGATTGATTTATGTTGCAAAATTAGTAAAAAAACACCGTAAAACACCAACAAAACCCATAAAATATACTCGCTGTGCGGTTTCTTTTGTCTGTCTTTTGGCTCTAAGCCTGTGTCAATGGCTTGGCGTCGCATGCCGGCTTATCCGACATGCGGCGGAAATTAGGACGGCACATTATTTGTGAATTTATCATATTATGTATAATTTTGCAATCGCAAAAAAAATGTCAACCCTGTCTTTAATGATTTTTGGCACGACTTTTGCAGCATGTTAGACGTTATATAAAGATAATCATACTTTAAATTATGAACATATCACAAGAAAAGACCGGCAATGTAAGCGTTAAGCTTACTGTCGCAATCGAGGAAAACGACTATAAGGACAAAGTCGTAAAAGAGCTTAAAGAAATAGGCAAGAAACACGCTATTCCCGGCTTCCGTCAGGGTCATGTGCCCCTCGGCGAGCTTACTCGCCGCTTTGGCAAGCAGGTGACAAGCGACGTAATCAATAATGAGGTTTACGAAGCGGTCGTAAATTATATCCGCGAGAACAAGCTTGCTGTGCTTGGCGAACCGGTGCCGGTTGAAGTCAAGGAGCTTGACCTGAAGAATGAAAAGGACTTCACTTTCCAGTATGAGCTTGGTCTTGTGCCGGAAATCAATGTGACCCTTGATAAGGAAGAACACCTCCCTTATTACACCATCGCAGTGACCGATGAAATGGTCGACGAGCAGGACAAGCATTTCCGCGAGCGTTTCGGCGCACAGGTGCCCGGAGAAGAAGTCGAGCCTAACGCACTCGTAAAGGGTTCTATCATGGAGCTGAACGAAGATGGCACAGTGAAGACTTCTGACGACGCTATCCAGATGCTTAACGGCATTGTTGCGCCCATGTACTTCAAGGATAAGGCAGAGGCTGAGAAATTTGCCGGAAAGAAGGTAAATGACAAGGTAGTGTTTAACCCCTGGAAGACATGCGAGGGCAACGCTGCAGAGCTTTCTTCAATGCTTGGTGTGGACAAGGACAAGGCTGCTGACATCAAGGGTGACTTTGAACTCTCAATATCAGAAATCATCGTGCTTCGTCCTGCAGAGCTCGGTCAGGAACTGTATGACAATGTACTCGGCAAAGACAAGGCTCATAACGAAGAGGAATACCGTGCCGGAGTGAAGGAGATGATCGCCCGCGAGCTTTCACGTAATAGCGAAATGCTCTTCCGTGTTGACACAGAGAAGGCTATGCTTGAGAAATATGGCAACATGGAACTCCCCGTTGAAGTGCTCAAGAAATGGCTCGTACGTCGTAACGAAGGTCTTACCGAAGAGAATATCGACGAAGAATATGTAAAGATGGAGCCGGGTCTCAAGTGGCAGCTTATCAAGGAGCGTCTCGGCGCTATCTGTGAAATCAAGATTGACGAGCAGGATCTTATCGACCATGCAAAGGCTATCGCTGCAATGCAGTTTGCACAGTATGGCATGACCAACATGGACGATGAGACTCTTTCCGACTACGCAAAGCGCATCCTTGCTGACAAGAACTACCGTCCGCGCATCGTAGAAGAGGTAGGCGACATCAAGCTCTTCAACGCCATAAAGGAGAAGGTGACCGTCGACAATAAGGAAGTTTCGCTTGACGAATTTAAGGAAATCGCTTCCAAGTAACGCGATACACCTATTATATTATGTGACGGGCGGCACTTATGTGGCGTCCGTCACTTTTACATCCATGTAAATATTATATTAAAAAATTTGCATGGACATGATTTTATTTTGTATCTTTGAATAGTAAACAAATAATCGAAAGACAAGCATGAATAACGATTTTAGAAATTATGCCGTCAAGCATTTGGGCATGAACGGGCTCGCGCTTGACCAATATATCGCTGCGACAGGCGCGGCAAATATCACTTCAAGCTATATCTCACCGACCATCATAGAGGAACGTCAGCTTAATATCGCGCAGATGGATGTGTTCTCACGCCTTATGATGGACCGCATCATATTCCTCGGCACGGAAGTCAATGACTATACAGCAAATGTCATCCAGGCGCAGCTGTTGTATCTTGACACCTCCGACCCCGGCAAGGATGTGTCCATATACATCAATTCTCCCGGTGGATCGGTATATGCCGGACTTGGCATATATGACACCATGCAGTACATCTCCAGCGATGTTGCGACCATCTGTACAGGTATTGCCGCGTCTATGGCGGCAGTATTGCTCGTGTCGGGAGAAAAGGGAAAGCGTTTTGCCTTGCAACACTCGCGCGTGATGATTCACCAGCCAATGGGCGGCGCGCAGGGTCAGGCATCTGATATTGAAATCACTGCACGTGAGATACAGAAGCTTAAAAAGGAGCTTTATACCATAATCGCCAATCATTCCGGCCAGCCGTTTGAGAAAGTCGAGCGCGACTCTGACCGCGACTACTGGATGACCGCCGAAGAGGCAAAGCAATACGGAATGATCGATAACGTACTTGTAAAAGCCAACAGATAATCGACAGAAACAGATTATGGCAAAGAAAAAGACAGAGCAGGCAATATGTTCGTTTTGTGGACGTCCCGCCGACATGGTTGATGTACTCGTGCCGTCGGCAGGATTGTCCGGTATCTATATTTGCTCTGAATGTGTGGACACCATATCAGGCATCCTACACGATTATAAAGAGCAGGCGAAGGACGGCGAGCCCACCAGAATGGACTCTGTACCTAAGCCTAAAGAGATATATGACTACCTCAATCAGTATGTTATAGGGCAGGATGAAGCCAAAAAATATCTTTCCGTGGCTGTCTACAATCACTATAAGCGACTTTCCCAGGATAAAGACGATGATGTCGATATCGAGAAAAGCAATGTGATTCTCGTAGGGCCTACAGGTACGGGAAAGACCCTTCTTGCCAAGACCATTGCGAGGATGCTTGACGTGCCGTTCACCATTGTGGACGCCACCGTCCTGACTCAGGCGGGATATGTAGGGGAAGACATCGAGAGTCTTTTGACCCGACTCCTGCAAGTCGCTGATTATGATGTTGCGAAGGCTGAAAAGGGTATCGTCTTCATTGATGAAATAGACAAGATTGCCCGCAAAGGCGACAATCCGTCGATTACACGCGATGTAAGCGGAGAAGGTGTGCAGCAAGGTTTGCTGAAGCTTCTTGAAGGCTCGGTGGTGAATGTGCCGCCGCAGGGAGGCAGAAAGCATCCGGAGCAGCGCATGATTCCTGTCGACACAAAAAACATCCTGTTTATATGTGGCGGCGCTTTTGACGGAATAGAGCAGAAAATAGCCCACAGGCTCAATACCCATGTGGTAGGATATTCGACCGACCCCGCAAGGCAGCGTGTGCAACGGGAGAATTATCTTAAATTTGTAGCTCCTCAGGATTTGAAGTCGTTCGGGCTTATTCCGGAGATAATAGGGCGTCTGCCCATACTTACCAATCTTGAGCCGCTTGACCGCGATGCCCTGCGGCGAGTGCTTACGGAGCCTAAAAATGCAATTGTACGTCAATACGAAAAACTCTTTGCAATGGACGGAGTGAAACTCACTTTCGCGCCTGAGGCTCTTGACCTTATTGTCGACAAGGCAATTGAGTATAAACTCGGGGCAAGAGGATTGCGCTCTATCGTGGAGACTATAATGATTGACTCTATGTTTGATGTTCCGTCTTCCGGAGTAGAAACCTTTACGGTCACTCGGGAGTACGCATTGGAAAAATTACAAAAAGCTAATTTTGAGATAAATAAGACAGAATAATTAATATTGCATAAAAGACTTGGATTAAAAACCTTATGACCATGGCAAAGAACCCCGTACTTATCGAGGAGTTGAAAAAGCACTTCGGATTTGATACCTTTAAAGGTAATCAGGAAGCGATTATTTCCAGTCTGCTCGCCGGAAACGACACTTTTGTATTGATGCCTACAGGAGGAGGAAAGTCGCTGTGCTATCAGTTGCCTGCGCTCATGATGGAGGGCACCGCGATTGTCATATCGCCGCTCATTGCGCTGATGAAAAATCAGGTTGATGCCATGCGCAATTTCAGCGAAGATGACAATGTGGCCCATTTTCTCAATTCGTCGCTTAACAAGACGGCGATTGACCAGGTCAAAAGTGATATTCTTGCCAAAAAGACCAAGTTGCTCTATGTCGCGCCCGAGTCACTGACCAAGGAAGAGAATATTGAATTTCTCAAAACCGTGCCTATCTCGTTTTATGCCGTAGACGAAGCTCATTGTATATCGGAGTGGGGACATGATTTCCGCCCGGAATACCGTCGCATACGTCCGATTATAAACGAGATAAGCCGCCGCCCGGTGATTGCGCTTACCGCTACAGCCACCCCCAAGGTGCAGCATGACATACAGAAAAACCTTGGCATGCAGTCGGCTACTGTGTTCAAATCTTCCTTTAACCGTAAGAACCTCTATTATGAGGTGCGTCCAAAAACGGCAAATATCGACCGTGATATCATAAAATTCATTAAGTCGCAGGAAGGAAAGAGCGGCATAATATATTGCCTGAGCCGCAAGAAGGTTGAAGAGCTTGCGGAAATCCTGAAGGTCAACAACATAAGAGCTCTTGCCTATCATGCCGGGATGGATAGCGCCACACGCTCTGAAAATCAGGATGCATTCCTGATGGAAAAGGTGGATGTGATTGTGGCGACAATAGCCTTTGGCATGGGAATAGACAAGCCCGATGTGAGGTTTGTGATTCATTACGATATACCCAAGTCTCTTGAAGGATACTATCAGGAGACGGGACGTGCCGGGCGTGATGGCGGAGAGGGCAGATGCATCGCGTTCTATCAGAACAAAGACTTGGTGAAGATGGAAAAATTCATGCAAGGCAAACCGCTTGCCGAGCAGGAGATTGGTCGTCAGCTTCTGATGGAGACGGCAGCTTATGCCGAGTCTTCGGTGTGTCGCCGCAAGTCGTTGCTGCATTATTTTGGTGAAGAATATCTTGAAGATAACTGTGGAAATTGTGACAATTGTCTAAATCCTAAAAAACAAGTGGAAGCTAAAGATGAATTATGTGCGGTAATCGAGACTGTCACCGCTCTAAAAGAAAAATTCAAGGCTGAGCAAGTGATTGATGTGATGCTTGGCAAAAACACGGCAACAGTGAAATCTTACAACCAGGATGAGCTTGAGGTGTTCGGTTGTCTGCAAGGTTCTGATGCAAGAACCATTAATACCGTAATCCGCCAGGCGATAATTGCCGGCTATCTTGACCGGGATATTGAAAATTTCGGGTTGTTGAAGATTACAAAAAAAGGAAAGGATTATTATAAGAAACCTGTTTCATTTAAGATTGTTGAAGATAATGACTTCAGTGAAGATGAAGAGGAAATGGTTGTAAAAAGCGGGGCTGCCTGTGCTGTTGACCCGGAGCTTTACAATATACTCAAGGATCTTCGCAAGAAGCTTGCTAAAAAGCTGGAGTTGCCGACTTATGTTATCTTTCAGGATCCCTCGCTTGAAGCGATGGCGACGACCTATCCTGTCACGCTGGAAGAACTTCAGAATATTCCAGGTGTCGGAGCCGGAAAGGCAAAGCGTTATGGAGAAGATTTCATAAAGGTCATAAAGACCCATGTTGAAGAAAACGAGATTGAGCGTCCTGAGGATCTGAGAGTAAGAAGCGTTGCTAACAAAAGCAAACTTAAAATCTCTATTATCCAGGGAATTGACCGAAAGATAGCACTTGATGCGCTTGCCGAAAGCAAAGGGCTTGAATTTAGCGAATTGCTTGATGAAATCGAGGCTATTGTATATTCGGGCACCAAAATAAGCATTGACTATTTCCTTGACGAAATTATGGATGAAGACCGTCAGCTCGACCTGTTTGACTATTTCAAGGAGAGTGAGAGCGACGACCTTCAGGAAGCAATTAACGAGCTTGGCAACGAGTTCTCGGAAGAGGAGATAAGGCTTATGCGTATCAAATTCTTGTCGGAAATGGGCAATTGACATTCGTTATAAACCATATCATAACATACACTTTTGCTTGAAAGACAAGGTTCTTTTCGACAAAAGTGTATGTTTTTGTATATAAATGTGTCATTTTATTGCTAAATCACTCGTAAATGAGTATATTTGCAGAACAAACGCAGTTGTTGCAAACATGGAACAAAAACAGAGAAATACAGCCATACTACTCATGCACTGCCCTGATCAGCCAGGTATCATCGCAGTGATAACAGAGTTCATTAATGTCAATGGTGGAAACATTGTCTATCTTGACCAGTATGTAGACCGTGTAAACGGTGTCTTTTACATGAGAGTGGAGTGGGAGCTTGATAATTTTATCATTCCAAAAGAAAAGATAGACGAGTATTTCAAGGTACTTTATGCGCAGCGATACAATCTAAGCTATTCGTTGAAATTTTCTGATAAAAAACAGCGTATGGCGATTTTTGTCAGCAAAATGTCTCACTGTCTTTACGACATACTCGCGAGATATATCTCAGGAGAGTGGGAGGTCGAGATACCTGTGATAATAAGCAACCACCCCGATCTTGCGGTAGTGGCGCAGCAGTTTAACATACCCTTTGAAGTCATTCCGATCACAAAAGACAACAAGTCGGAAATGGAGGCAAAAGAGTTTGAGATTCTTGACTCTTACAATGTCGATTTTATTGTGCTTGCACGTTATATGCAAGTGCTATCGGAAGACTTTATAAACCGCTACCCACACCACATCATAAATATTCATCACTCCTTCCTGCCGGCATTTGTAGGGGCGAAGCCGTATCACGCTGCCTATGACAGGGGCGTGAAGCTAATAGGGGCGACAAGTCATTATGTGACCCCCGACCTTGATGCCGGTCCAATCATCGAACAGGATATTACACGTGTGACACACAAGGATACGATTGCCGATCTTGTAAAGAAAGGGCGTGACCTTGAGAAGATTGTGCTTTCACGTGCAGTGGAGAAGCACATACAGCGTAAAATCCTTACATACAATAACAAGACTATCGTATTCAGCTAAATAATAATGGGTGTCGCTATCATAAAGTATAATGCCGGCAATAACTTTTCAGTGCTTTGCTCCCTGCGCCGACTCGGAGTGGAAGCGACAGTTACTGATGATGCCGACAAGATAAGACGCGCCGAAAAGGTGATTTTCCCGGGAGTTGGAGAAGCCTCGTCGGCAATGTCTTATCTTAGGGCTACAGGCCTTGACCGGTTGATAAAATCGCTTCAACAGCCGGTACTTGGCATATGTATCGGTCAGCAGCTGCTCTGCCGTCACTCTATGGAGGGCGACACAGAATGTCTTGGCGTGTTTGATGCCGAAGTGCGGCGCTTCCCTGATACCGAGGGGATGAAAATCCCTCACATGGGGTGGAATACGGTCTCGTCCATATCGCCTAACGGCGTCATAACTCCTGAGACCGACAATTCATTTGTCTATTACGTTCACAGTTATTATGTGCCTGTATGTGACTTGACCACAGCCGTTACCGACTATATCGTGCCGTTCAGTGCCGCGATGCGTAAGGATAATTTCTATTCCACACAGTTTCATCCTGAAAAGAGCGGTGACACCGGTGAAGCTATAATTAAAACATTCCTTGAATTATGATTCAGATTATCCCGGCTATCGACATAATTGACGGTAAATGTGTCCGGCTGACAAAAGGCGACTATGACAGCTCGCGTGTCTATGAAGACAACCCGGTAGAGATGGCAAAGCGATTCTGCGACGCGGGATGTCGCCGGATTCATGTCGTTGATCTTGACGGGGCGAGATCCAGTCACATAGTAAACTACCGCACTCTTGAGAGTATCGCTTCAAAGACATCGCTTGACATTGATTTTGGCGGCGGGTTAAAAAGTGATGAAGATGTAAGAATCGCGTTTGACTGCGGCGCATCGATGATAACAGGCGGCAGTGTCGCTGTAAAGTCTCCTGAATTGTTTTTGGGTTGGCTTGGACGATATGGGGCACAGAAAGTCATTCTGGGCGCCGACGTTAACGGTGGTAAGGTTGCTACCGATGGATGGCTCGAACAGTCGGAACATGACTTGTTGGAATTCATAAAGGACTATTATGAAAAAGGTATCCGACAGATAATATCTACTGATATCTCTGTTGACGGCACACTCAGCGGCCCGTCGGTTGAGATGTATCGGTCCATGATGTCGGTCTTGCCTGATGCGCGCATAATAGCCAGTGGCGGCGTAAGTTCGCTTGACGACATTATGCGGCTTGAAAATGCCGGAGTGCCGGCGGTTATCGTCGGAAAGGCGATATATGAGGGGCGCATAACATTAAAGGATTTGGAAAGGATTGCTCTATGTTAGCGAAACGCATAATACCCTGCCTTGATGTAAAGGATGGCAAGACGGTAAAAGGAGTGAATTTTGTTAATTTCCGTGATGCCGGTGATCCTGTCGCGCTCGGAAAAAAATACAGTGACGAAGGTGCCGACGAGCTTGTGTATCTTGACATAACGGCATCACATGAGGGCCGACGTACTTTTGTAGACCTGGTGACGAGAGTCGCTGAAAATATAAAAATCCCCTTTACGGTAGGGGGAGGCATCGGATGTGTGGAGGATGTGGAGAGGCTGCTTGACGCAGGTGCCGATAAAGTATCGGTCAATTCTTCAGCCTTACGCAATCCGCATCTTATTGACGACATTGCCTCGCGTTTTGGCTCTCAGGTGTGTGTCCTGGCAATTGATGCTCGGTTTACCGACGGAGATTGGCGATGTTATGTCAACGGAGGACGTGTCCCTACGGAAAGGCATCTGCTTGAGTGGGCAAAGGAAGGAGTTATGCGCGGAGCCGGAGAAATACTGTTTACCAGCATGGATCATGACGGCGTGAAAACCGGATTTGCCTGTGATGTGTTATCAAGATTGTCTGATGAGCTGTCAGTGCCGGTAATCGCTTCCGGCGGTGCAGGTGCGTGCTCTCATTTTTATGATGTTTTCACTCGCGGCAAGGCTGATGCTGCGCTTGCCGCAGGCATTTTTCATTTCAATGAAATTGGAATTGCCGGTTTAAAGCAGTATCTTTATGACCGAAATATAAACGTAAGATTATAAATATGGCAAACCTAAACTTTCAGAAACTTGGCGGTCTTATACCGGCGATAATTCAGGACGCGCAGACAAAAAATGTTTTGATGCTTGGTTTCATGAACCAGGAAGCTTATGATAAGACTGTCGCCGACGGTAAGGTTACTTTTTTCAGCCGCACAAAGAACCGTCTTTGGACAAAAGGGGAGGAGAGTGGCAATTTCTTAAACGTAGTATCGATAGAAGAAGATTGCGACAACGATACCCTTCTTATAAAAGTCAGACCTGTCGGTCCGGTATGTCATAATGGCACAGACACCTGTTTCGGCACAGAAAACAAGCAGGGTATAGAATTTCTATCCTACCTTCAGGACTTTATAATAAAGCGTCATGAAGAGATGCCGGAAGATTCTTACACTACGCTCCTTTTTAAGAAAGGGCTTAACCGCATGGCTCAGAAAGTGGGAGAAGAAGCGGTAGAGACCGTTATTGAGGCGACCAATGGCTCCGATACGCGTCTCATATATGAAGCTTCTGACCTTATATATCACCTGATTGTGCTTTTGACCGCAAAGGGACACAGGATCGAAGAACTTTCAGCCGAACTTGCACGCCGACACAAAGTATAACACCCTGAAATGAAAGTCATTGATTATAAGAATGTCGAGATTCTGCGGAAGGAGCATGTAGTCCTTAAAAACGTGAATCTTGAGGTTGAAGAAGGTGAGTTTTTATATATCATCGGCAAGGTGGGCAGTGGAAAAAGCAGCCTGCTGAAGTCAATGTATGCCGAAATCCCGGTAGAGACCGGTGAGGCTCATGTCCTGGACTATGAAATCTCTGCAATCAAGCGCAAGAAGATTCCTATGTTGCGCCGCGAAATTGGAATCGTATTTCAGGACTTCCAGCTGTTGACTGACCGCACTGTATACGAGAATCTGCTATTTGTGCTGCAGGCGACAGGGTGGAAAAACAAGAGCGACATGGACGACCGCATTGAGGAGGTGCTTAAAGAGGTAGGCATGATTACCAAGTCATACAAGATGCCTCATGAACTGTCAGGTGGTGAGCAGCAGCGTATTGTGATTGCGCGGGCTTTGTTGAACCGACCGAGACTTATACTCGCCGATGAGCCTACCGGCAATCTTGATCCCGCAACAGGCGAGCAGATTGTAAGGTATCTGCATCGTATAGCATCGGAAGGCACTGCTGTAATTATGGCAACCCATAACCTTAGCCTTCTTGACACCTTCCCGGGAAAGGTGTTGCGCTGCGATGACAAGCATCTTTCTCCTATGGATGGAATTGCGTGCAATTAATGTCAATGGTTTGACGGTTTTTTATTAATTTTGCAAGAATATTTGTAATTATTAGATATAATCAGAATGAAGGTTTTAAAATTTGGAGGCACTTCTGTAGGTTCAGCCCAGCGTATCAAGGAAGTAGCCGGGCTTGTAACCTCGCGTGGTAAAAACATTGTTGTATTGTCAGCTATGTCCGGTACCACCAATACTCTTGTTGAAATATCGGAATATCTCTACAAAAAGAACATTGACGGGGCAAAAGAGACCGTCAACCAGCTTGAATCGAAATACATGCGTACGATAGATGAGCTGTATGACACTCCTGCAGCTAAGGAAGCTGCCACTAAGGAAGTGAAGGGATGTTTCAATTACATACGTTCCTTCACTAAGGATATTTTCACTCTTTTTGAAGAAAAGGAGATTCTTGCGCAGGGTGAGCTCATGTCAACTGCCATGATGAATATATATCTTCAGGAAAAGGGTATCAACTCAGTGTTGTTGCCTGCGCTGGACTTTATGCGCACTGACAAGAATGCCGAGCCTGACACTCAATATATCCGTCAGAAGCTGAATGCTCAGATGGAGAAGCATCAGGACGCTGACATGTATATCACACAGGGCTACATTTGCCGTAATGCGTATGGCGAGATTGACAATCTGCAGCGTGGGGGAAGCGATTACACCGCTTCGCTTATAGGAGCGGCAATCAACGCTGATGAAATCGAAATCTGGACCGACATCGACGGTATGCATAACAACGATCCCCGATTTGTAGAGGGAACACAACCTGTTAAGGAACTTCACTTTGAAGAAGCTGCCGAGCTTGCCTATTTTGGCGCGAAGATTCTTCATCCTACATGTATTCTTCCTGCGAAGCTAAATAACATACCTGTAAGATTGCTTAACACCATGCAGCCTGACGCAGCCGGGACTTTGATTCATAATATACAAGATCCGCGAAAGATTAAAGCTGTTGCGGCTAAAGACAATATCACGGCAATAAAAATCAAGTCGGGCAGGATGTTGCTCGCTTACGGTTTCCTGCGCAAGGTATTTGAAGTCTTTGAGACCCACCAGACTCCTATTGACATGATTGCCACCTCGGAGGTAGGAGTGTCGCTTACTATTGATAATGAGCGCAATCTCAATCACATACTTGATGATTTGCGCAAATTTGGCACTGTGACAATTGACCGTGACATGGTTATAATCTGTGTCGTAGGTGATTTGGAATGGCAGAACCGTGGTTTTGAAGCCGAGGCTCTTGATGCGCTTAAAGAAATTCCTGTGCGCATGATTTCTTATGGCGGCAGTAATTATAATATATCTTTCCTTGTAAGAAAGGAAGATAAGGTGAAAGCGCTCAACTTGTTAAGCGACCGATTGTTTAAACATAAGGTTTAACGCTTAATTTAGCATAAGATGAGTAATTTCCCGATTAAAGAATTTGAAGCTGCGGCAACTCCGTTTTATTTCTATGACATGGAGTTGCTCCAGCGTACTCTTGATGCAGTAAAAGACTCGGCGCATGATGATAATTTCCATGTACACTACGCTATAAAAGCCAATGCTAATCCACTTGTAATCAAGAAGATTTCAGAAGCAGGATTAGGTGTGGACTGTGTTAGTGAGGGAGAGATCAGAGCTGCGCTGAAAGCCGGATTCCCTGCGTCAAAGATTGTATTTGCAGGAGTAGGGAAGGGCGACAGCGAAATTGACTATGCCCTTGACAATGATATAGAGTGTTTTAATGTGGAGTCAATCCCCGAACTTCAGCTGATTCAAGAGATGGCTGCGGTAAAATGCAAGGTTGCCAATATTGCCATTCGCGTGAATCCTGATATTGACGCACATACACACCATTATATTACTACCGGCCTCGAAGAAAACAAGTTTGGCGTTGCACTTGACATGTTGCGTAGCGCTGTGGACTATTGTCTGAAGAGTCCTAATCTGCGTCTCGTCGGACTTCATTTTCACATAGGCTCGCAGATTACGGTAATTGAACCGTTTAAACTGTTGTGTGAACGCATTAACGGTCTGATTGATACATATAAGAAGCTTGGAGTTGAGTTTCAGTCAATTAATGTAGGCGGTGGTCTTGGTATAGATTATGAAGACCCTAACGGACAGCCGATACCTGACTTTAAGTCGTATTTTGAGGTATTTCGCAATAACCTTCGTCTTGATTCTACTCAACAGGTTCATTTTGAACTGGGTAGGTCAATCGTAGGGCAGTGTGGCTCTTTAATTACAAAAGTACGGTATGTTAAAGAGGGGCTTAAAAAGAAATTTGTGATTGTAGATGCCGGAATGACCGACTTGATACGCCCTGCGCTGTATCAGGCTCATCATGTTATTCAGAACATAACATCAACCGATACCGCTACGGAGACATATGATGTCGTGGGACCTATATGCGAATCGTCTGATTGTTTTGGTGTTGAAGAGACTCTTCCTCTAACAAAACGAGGTGACTTGATTGCAATCCGTTCGGCAGGTGCATATGGTGAGATTATGGCGTCTCAGTACAATTGCCGCAATCTTCCTGGATGTGTGACCAATTAAAATGAGCAGTGATATATTGAAAAGCGGGATGAAAACCTCATCTCGCTTTTTTATTGACTCTATGTTTGAGGGGATACTATATTTTGGAGGGTTGGGGTATTGTTGGGAAATTAGATTGTATTTCCCCGTTCAATCATATTTAACATAATATTGATTATGGGAAATGGTTGATGCTTAAAAATAGGGCTCTCTGCAACCCGGTTGCGACACTACTACTGTAAATTTGCACAAAAATAACTATCTTTACAACGTGAAGTCAATTTGCTATAAAATATTTCCGTTATTACTGAGTGCGTTAGTCTTGCTGACTACTACACTACAGTTCCATCACCATGACTGTCACGGCTCTATTTATTTCACAATTCCGTCGGAAAAGGACGTAGTAGTCAACTTTAACGACGGTCACCTCTCCTTTAACGAGTGTCACCACCACTACATGTCAAATCCGGAACATGAGCCGGATTGCAATGGACACAAATGCTCAATGCATATTGACCAACTCGGGAAATTCAGGCAACAGGCTATGCAAAATATTCTGTTGATTGCTGTTTTTGATATATTCCTTAACTCAAATAAGAAATTAGAATTATCAGAATGGATTACTCAAGTCTATTCGTGTGACGACAGCCACTCTCAACGGCGTTTGTTGCAGATAATCAGGTCATCATCAATATTCAGGGCACCTCCGGTCATGTGGAGATTTTAATCGGCTATTACCCGTTCAATAGTCTGTAAGTCAGTATTTTAATAAAAATAACAATTTAAATTCCACATGAAATATACATCTATATTCTTGCTAATAAGTCTATTAGCTATGTCTTCGTGTAATCATGACAACCATTCCGGTCATAGTCATCACTCTGCAGAGGAAGAGGTGTCGGAACATGAAACCCACGATCATTCACATGACGAAAATAAAAGTAATCCGGATGAAATTGTACTCTCACCTGAGGCTGCGGAGAAGTATGGCGTAAAAGTACAGACTATATGCCGGCAACCATTCTCCGATGCTATAAAGGTGAGCGGAAGTATCACAGGTACACCTGATGATGTTACTGCAATTGTCGCAAAATCATCAGGAATAGTATCATTTAACAATGGAATCTCCCCCGGAATGAAACTGAGGTCAGGAGCAACTATCGGCGCTGTGACGTCCAAAGGATTTGCCGGAGGTGACGCCGATGAAGTAGCCTCAGTACAATATCAATCGGCTAAAAAGGAATTAGACCGTATCACTCCCCTATATAAGGAAGGGATAGTCTCTGCAAAAGACTATAATGCGGCGCTTGCAGCTTATGAGCAGGCACGGGCCGCATATTCCGGCCGCACTTCTGGCAGCTCTATAGTGTCGCCGGCTAATGGCGTAATTACCGAGTTACTGGTTAATCAGGGCGCATATGTAAATGCCGGAGAGCCTGTGGCTACTCTATCCCGCAATTCTCACCTCCTGTTGAAAGCTGATGTCCCTCAGAAATATCATTCCCGATTATCTAAGGTGACTACCGCTAACTTTAGACCGTCATATTCCGATGAAATATATTCTATGGCTGAACTCAATGGCAAACGCACATCCTCAGCCGAGAATATTGCAGTACAACCGGGCTATATACCTGTTTACTTCGCTTTTGACAACAACGGAACGATTGTCCCCGGCTCCTCAGCGGAGGTATATCTTCAAAGTGCTGCTACCGATTCCACTCTTGTCATTCCATCAAGCGCGCTCACTGAGCAGCAGGGCAAACTATTTGCCTATGTCAAGATTGATGACCACGGTTATGAGAAACGCAACGTGACTGTCGGCATTTCCAATGGAAAGGAAGTCGAACTGTTGTCAGGCATCAAAGAGGGCGAGAATGTAGTCACCGAAGGCGTGATTTTTGTAAAACTCGCAGAAACATCAAATGTAGTTCCGGAGGGTCACTCCCACAATCATTAAGATCATGCTTAACAAGATAATAAAGTTTTCGCTTGCCAACCGTGTCACGGTTGTGGTATTGTCGGGGCTTCTTCTTCTCGCCGGCTGTGCGGTGTTGTTAAAGATGGATGTGGACATATTCCCTGACTTGAATGCGCCTACCGTTGTTGTGATGACAGAGGCACCGGGTCTGGCACCGGAAGAAGTTGAGAAGGTGGTCACCTACCCTGTTGAAACAGCAGTAAACGGAGCTACCGACGTGCGCCGTGTAAGGTCGTCGTCGGCTACAGGATTTTCTGTGGTATGGATTGAATTTGACTGGGGTACCGATATTTACAAAGCCAGACAGATTGTCGCTGAAAGGCTTAACGAGGTAGCCGAAAAACTTCCTTCCGGTGTCGGGACGCCTGTGATAGGCCCTCAGTCGTCAATTTTGGGCGAGATGCTTATAATCGGACTCACCTCCGACTCGACATCAATGACAGAATTACGCACTATCGCCGACCGGACTATCGCGCCACATTTGCTCTCCATCGGCGGTGTGTCTCAGGTGTCGGTGCTTGGTGGCGACGTAAAAGAGTATCAGATTCAGATGAATCCTGATAAAATGAAGCATTTTGATGTCACTCTTGACGAAGTGGTTGCTGCCGCCGAGTCAATCAATGATAATGCATCAGGAGGTATCACATATGACTATGGCAATGAATACATAATCAAAGGTGACATAAATACATCATCGGTAGATGAACTCGGAAATTCGGTTGTAAGGAGCGATGACCGTGGAATAGTGCTGTTGTCGGATGTCGCTGACATCGTTGTCGGAGGAAAGCTCCCGTTGACAGGAGCGGCGTCAATAAACGGCACTCCTTCAGTATTACTTACCGTTACAAAGCAACCCTCGACAGGCACCATCGAACTGACGTCGACAATAGAAGAGGAATTATCTCGCCTATCGGCAACAATGCCGTCAGACATACGGATTTCCACTGACATATTCCGGCAAAGTGACTTTATAGACAGCTCTATAAGCAATCTCCAGCAATCATTATTTGAGGGAGCTATATTTGTCATTGTCATCCTGTTTTTCTTCTTGATGAATGTACGCACGACGCTCATCTCGCTTGTGGCGTTGCCTATGTCCATTATAGTTACGATAATAGTGCTCAACATGCTTGGCATGAGCATAAACACCATGAGTCTCGGCGGTATTGCCATCGCTATAGGCTCGCTTGTGGACGACGCGATAGTCGATGTCGAAAATGTCTATAAGCGGCTACGAGAAAACTCCTCGCTGCCCGATGACAAGCGACGCTCTGTGCTGTCAGTGGTATTTGAGGCGTCAAAAGAAGTTCGTATGCCCATATTCAACTCTTCGCTTATAATTATCGCAAGCTTCCTTCCCTTATTCTTTTTACGTGGACTTGAAGGAAGAATGCTTATTCCTCTTGGCATATCTTTTATAGTGGCACTTATCGCATCTACCGTTGTCGCTCTTACTCTTACTCCTGTATTGTGCAGCTATCTGCTAAAAAGTGACAAAGCCGACCGACTTGGTAAAGAATCATGGGTCGCAAGAAATCTAAAATCGCTATACAGGCGTGGACTCGAAGCGGCGTTCAATCACAGGAAGTCCATGATTGCAGGAGTGTCGGCTCTGTTTATATTGACGCTCGGACTATTCTTTACGCTTGGACGCAGTTTCCTCCCCTCATTTAACGAAGGCTCGTTTACAATAAATGTAAGTGCGTTGCCCGGTATTTCTCTTGAAGAGAGTGACCATATCGGCAGGATTGCGGAAGAGGCAATAATGTCAGTCCCGGAAGTGAAGACTGTAGCAAGAAAGACAGGACGCGCCGAGCTTGACGAGCATTCGCTTGGAGTGAATGTTTCCGAAATAGAGGCTCCTTATGTGCTTTCCGACCGTTCACGGAGCGAAGTCGTTCGTGAACTGCGTGCTAAACTATCCGAGATTCCGGGAGTAAACATAGAGATTGGTCAGCCTATTTCTCACCGCATAGACGCCATGCTGTCAGGAACTGAAGCGCAGATTGCAATTAAGATATTTGGTGATGACCTGCAATCGCTCTACTCCGTTGGTTCTGAAATAAAAAATCAGATTTCCGATATACCCGGAATCGTTGACGTTAATATTGAGCAGCAGGTAGGCCGACCGCAGCTTGACATCCGTCCCCGCAGAGAGATGCTTGCACGGTATGGAATACCGGTAAACAAATTTGCCGAGTTCATAAATATTACTCTTGGTGGAAAAACCGTCTCGCAGGTCTATGAAGGCGGACTTCCCTACGACGTGACATTAAGAGTAAGCGATGTAAATCGGGAAACGCTTGCCGCAATCTCGGAGTTGATGATTGACAGCAATGTAGGCAAAATACCTCTCGACAATGTTGCCGATATAGTATCTACAATCGGTCCTAACACCATTAACCGGGAAAATGTGAGTCGTCGCATCGTGGTTTCTGCAAATGTAGATGACAGGGATTTAAGAAGTGCAGTAAATGACATCAGAAAGAAGATTGATGATAATGTAAAGATGCCTGACGGCTATTACCTAAACTATTCAGGACAATTTGAAAGTGAATCGGAGGCATCCCGTACACTTGCATTGACATCATTGGGCGCGCTGATAATAATCATGATGCTGCTCTATTCCGAGTTTCATGACATCAAGCAGACAATGATAATACTGGTGAACATGCCTCTCGCCATGATAGGCGGAATCCTGATACTCCGGTTTACTTCAGGCGAAATTAACATACCGGCCATTATCGGTTTTATCTCGCTGCTTGGCATAACAACACGCAACGGCATGCTGCTCATATCGCGTTACAACCATCTTGCCCAAGAGCATGTGGGGCTAATCGACCGCATAAGAACAGGTTCTGTCGACAGGCTGTTGCCTATCATGATGACGGCGCTTACATCGGCGCTGGCGCTGATACCGCTCGCGTTGCGTGGCGGAGAGCCTGGAAATGAGATTCAATCACCTATGGCAATAGTGATTTTAGGCGGTTTGATAACATCTACGTTGCTAAACATATTCGTTACTCCCGTGTTGTATTATTTAACAAATAGAAAAAAAGTGTAACTTTGCAAGTTGAACTCAAAAACTTAGAAACATCTCATGCTGAAATCAAGTACAAGCTTATTGCTTTTCACTGTAGGGATATTCTCTTTTGATGCCCCTGCTCAAAATTTTGACACCTTGCTTAATAAAGTTGTGAGCAACAATACGGAACTCATGTCATCGGTAGCTGCCACGCACAGTGAGTTGCTTTCACTTAAAAGCGAAAACAACCTCCCCGACCCTGAAGTCGAGCTGGAATATCAGTGGGGACGCCATGAGGTCGGTGATAAATTTGATGTCAACGTGACTCAAGGATTTGACTGGCCCGGGGTATATGCAGCACGTGGCAAGGCAAATAAAATTGCATCAGAAGCGATGAGCTATCTTAACCGCAGCAATTATATCGACAAGCGGCTGGAAATAAAACAGACGCTGATTGACATTGTAAATGTCAAGAAAAACATGGCGGTGGTAAAAGGACGCCTTGCTCTGATGGACACGATGATTGAAAAGTATACGACAGGGGTCAATAACGGCGAACTGACAATACTTGACTTGCGAAAGCTAAAGATTGAGAAAATAAGGCTCAATGAGTCAATGGCGGCACTTGAATCGGAATTTGCGCTACTTAAATCAACGCTTGAAGTCCAGAACGGCGGCAAAAATTGTGACGATATAATCGCGTCAATTGACAATTATCCCGACGACGTGATTCTTCCTGCTGAAGAATATGAGAAGATAATTGAAGAAAATGACCCTTCGGTTAAATACAGCTCATTAATGATGCAGTCACAGGCTCAGCGGGTCAAAGCGGAGCGCCTTACGCGGCTGCCGGGATTTACTCTCGGATACCATCATAGCTGGGAAGACGGGGATGTATTCAATGGCATGATTGTAGGTGTCACGTTACCGTTTTTTTCAACCCATAACAAAGTGCGCGCAGCAAAGGCTCTCAGTCGTTCACTAGAATATGACGAGATGACTGTTGCTATTAAAAAGCGTGCGACTGCAAAAGCTGACCGCGAAAAAGCGCTTGCATTGTACAAGCAGATGTCGGCATATGAGGCAGTGTTGAAAAACGACAACTCCGTAGATCTTCTCGGTAAGTCACTTGATGGAGGACAAATTTCACTCCTTGACTATCTTGGCGAGATGGATTACTACATGCAGGCGGAGCGCGATTACCTTGCCGCTCAGTATCAATACCACCAGACGCTCGCTAATCTTAACAAATACAAAGTATTGGATTAGTAAGTGTTATAAAGCATTAAAGCGATAAAACGCCCTAAACTTTTGAATGTTTGGGGCGTTTTACTTTCAAAACATACAAAACAATAAGTAATACAATATGGAAACTAACGTATACTCTCAACCCAAACTACCTTATGCGCCCGACGCCCTTGCTCCTGCAATAAGTGCCGAAACAATAAGCTATCATTGGGGCAAGCATGAAAAAGCTTATATTGACAATCTTAATAAGCTCATCAGAGACACTGAATGGGAGGACACTCCGCTTGAAGAGATTATCCGTGAGGCCAATGGACCGTTGTTTAACAATGCGTCACAGGCATGGAATCATATTTTTTACTTCTTTTCATTCAGTCCTGACGGTGGTGGCGAACCTCATGGAGATTTGGCTGATGCCATAAAGGAGGAGTTCGGATCATTTGAAGAGTTCAAAAAGCTTTTTGTAGATGCCGGTGTCGGATTGTTTGGCTCCGGTTGGGTCTGGCTTTCTCAAGACAAAGACGGAAAGCTCTTTATCACTCAGGGACCGAATGCCGCCAACCCGTTAACCCAGGGACTGACACCTATACTGACATTTGATGTATGGGAACACGCATACTATCTTGACTACCAAAACCGCCGTGCCGAGGCTCTTGACAAGCTGTGGAGCATAATCGACTGGGATGTAGTCGGGAGTAGATATTCCAAAAAGATGTAATCGTACTTTTTCTCATAATGCGCACTAACGCAAGAAACAGACTATAGCACTTTTAAGCATAATGTGATGAATGAAGGCCGGAGGACTCGTGAGAGCCCTCCGGCTTTTTCGATATAACAGACAACAAAACAATCCTTTGAATTTCTTGTTTTTAATAATATAAATTCAGCTATTTATGGATAATACTGCGACACCGAATAATCAGTCTAAGCCTGCACTAAGAGAGAAGCACACCGGGGCAGGAAGAATAATACTACGCATACTGCACATAATGGTGCTGCTTTGCTCGATAGGACTAATTGTGCTCATATCCTATGACTGCTTCAGAAACATATCATTTCTCGCGAATGACACATACATGAAGATTCAATTCTGGATATGCCTTTTCTTTATATTTGACGTGATTGTGGAGTTTTTTTTCGCTCCTAAAAAGTGGCAATACATAGTGTCACATATCTTTTTCCTGATTGTAAGCATACCATATCTTAACATAATAGAGTACTATAATATCAGTCTGTCACCCGAATTGCAGTATCTCGTGAGATTTATCCCTATGATACGCGCAGCCTATGTATTGACAATTGTGCTTGGCGTATTGTCAACCGATAAGATTTCAAGCCTGTTTACAGCTTATGTCGGACTACTTGTCGCGACAGTATACTTTGCCAGTATGATGTTTTTTATTGAAGAACATTACATCAATCCCGGCGTCACGACTTACTGGTCGGCGCTCTGGTGGGCTTTTATGGATGTCACGACAGTAGGATGCAATATAAATGCGATAACCCCTACCGGAAAGGTGCTTGCAGTGATTCTTGCAGCTGAAGGACTCATATTGTTCCCTATATTTACAGTGTACATAACCAATGCCCTGGCACGCAAGTCGGCGGTGTCGGCAAAAAACACGCAAACAGCATCTGCAAAAACGGCAAAAACCGCTTGAATTAGTTAAAGGAGTTAACATGTGATTTTTTCTGATTCTCGCATTTTTAAGTTATCTTTGTAGGTCAAAGCGACCTCTATGAAAAGAATACTCACTTCAGCAACCCTACTCGCATTTTATATAAATGCGTTTCCACAGATGGACTTTTCCGGCAACACTCTTGCCGTAATCTCCCGGCAGGCACCTGTCTCAACCGGACTGGAGTCAATATATGTGGTAAGCGATGTCACCGGCGTCAGCGCAAGCTATTATTCCCCCGACGGCAACCGGGTCAAGTGGTATCGATTCAGTAATCTTGGCGGAGGTTATGCCGAAGAGATCCATGATGTAGCCTACAATGGTAATGTCTCTACACTACATTCGCTACAAGGCGATATGGGCTATATCATTGAGGATGGAAATACACGACACTGTTACTGGGTTGTAAATTATGCCGCTCATAGGCTGAATCTCGGATCACTTTCGATAAGCCCGGAAAGTGACTGTTCGACGATAATACTCGACTTTACGGGAAATGCAGATGCTATAAATTATTACTCTGTAAACGGACAAAAGCAAGAGCTGTCGCGTGGCATGAAACTCGGATACAGCACATTGAAGTATGATGAAGAGGTAGCTATATATGTCTTTGACGATGTAGCCGACGAACTTTCTAATGTAGCAGGGACGATAAGGGTGGCGGCGCCGTTATGTAACACGGATTTCAGTCTTTCGGGCGACGTGTTTCTTGACACATGGGGAGAATCCCGGTCTGTCGTTTCTCCTTTTTATGAATCAAAAGCCGTAGAGGCGTCAACGTCGGCTCAGCAGGTGTCACGCGACAACGACAATGAGCAAAAGGTTGAGACCAACGGGCTTGGGGGTTCGGCTCCTGTAGAAATTGATTTTCATGCGGTGGCAACCGATGCCGCGATTTTCAAAGAATGGCAGATTGCCACTGACTCCGAATTTGATTTTATCGATTACCGCGCTAATGAACTTGACATGAATTATGTGTTTAACAACGAAGGCGTGTTCTATGTAAGGTTTATGGCAAGCAATTCAGCCGGTGATTGTGACTTTTACTCCCCTGTCTATGAAGTCTCGATCGGAGATTCCGACATAATATGCCCCAATGCATTCTCTCCGGGTTCGAGCGAAGGCATAAACGACATTTGGAAAGTAAGCTACAAATCAATAATTGATTTTGAGTGTCATATATTTAACCGTTGGGGAATTCAGGTTGCTCACTTTTCTGACCCTTCACAGGGATGGGATGGAAGACATAATGGCAAACTGGTGCCTGCGGGAGTATATTTTTACGTGATAAAAGCGCGTGGCGCCGATGGCAAGGAGTATAATCTGCGTGGCGATATAAATATCATAAATTACAAGCGGAATTACTCCGGGTCAGGTAATTTGACAGAATAATCATAAAACAATACTGACATGACTTATAAAAAAAATATAGCAAAAATGTGTGTGGTCACAATGATTGGCTGCACTTCTCTCTCCGCCCCCCTTCTGATTGACGCGCAACAACGTTCAAGCGTTGTGTTCTCGTCAATTGAAAATCCGGAAATACCGAAGTCAATGGTTTTTGCCGGCAAGACAGTTGACCTGGATCGTGTCGACATGTATGAACGTCTTGACCGTGAGTTGACGGCTATGGCCTACACCCACGGCAACACCCTTCTTGTGTTGAAACGAGCCAACAAGTATTTTCCTGAAATTATACCGATATTGAAAAAGAATGGAGTGCCTGAAGATCTGGTGTATCTGGCGTGTATCGAGAGCACATTGAATCCGCGAGCTTATTCCGGAGCCAAGGCGGCAGGCCTCTGGCAATTCATGGCTGCGACAGCTAAACAATATGGGCTTGAGGTAAATGAATATGTAGACGAGCGATACAATACAGCAAAGGCTACCGAGGCGGCATGCCGCTATCTGAAAAGTGCCTTTAATAAATATGGCAACTGGGAGTCGGCGGCTGCATCTTACAATGGCGGCATGGGCAGAATAAGCAACGAGATTGCCGCGCAGGGAGAGGAATCGGCTTATAACTTGTATCTTGTCGATGAGACCGCACGTTACATATATCGACTGCTTGCCATGAAACTCATCATGGAGACACCGGCAAAATATGGCTATCACTTGAAGTCAGACCAACTTTATCAGCCGGTAAAAACCAAAACCGTCATTGTCGATTATCCGGTGGAAGACTGGGCGGCATGGGCAAAAAAACAGGGCATAAGCTATATGCAGCTAAGAGATTTCAACCCTTGGATAAGAGCTAAATCACTGCCCAACAAGACCGGCAAAGCTTACTCGGTGGCAATCCCGGAGAAGAGCGACCTTAGCAGGTCGACACAACAAAGAAAGACGTATAACGACTCTTGGACCGTTGATTAACGATAACAATTGATATGGATGAGAATCAAGATAGCCTCTCGGTCATAGGAGCGAGGGTGCATAACCTGAAAAATATTGACGTAACTATCCCTCACAACAAGCTTACCGTAATAACGGGACTAAGTGGCAGCGGCAAGTCTTCTCTTGCGTTTGACACGATTTTTGCCGAGGGACAGCGACGGTATATCGAGACATTCTCTGCTTATGCCAGAAATATGCTCGGCACTCTTGAGCGTCCTGATGTTGACAACATATCAGGGCTCAGTCCGGTAATCGCAATTGAACAGAAGACCATCAACCGCAATCCCCGAAGCACAATCGGCACCACTACCGAGATATATGACTATCTCCGATTGCTGTATGCCAGGATTGGCGAGGCTATAAGCTATATTTCGGGTGAAAAAATGGTGAAATATACCGAAGAAAAGATTGTGTCCATGATTATCGATAAATATGACGGACACAAGATATATCTTCTCGCGCCGCTTGTCAAGAACAGGAAAGGTCACTATAAAGAACTCTTTGAGCAGCTTCGCAAGAAGGGTTTCCTGACAGTCAGAGTAGATGGTGAGCTAAGGGAAATCACGTTCGGCATGAAGCTTGACCGATATAAGAATCACTCTGTGGAGCTTGTGGTCGACAAGCTGAAGGTTAATGCAAAAGATGCGACACGCCTACATGACTCTGTCGACAAATCGCTACAGCAAGGCGGCAAGCAGATGATGGTCTACGACCTTGACGATGACTCCATCGGCTACTATAGCCAGATGTTGATGGACCCGGTAAGCGGTATCTCATACCGTGAACCGGCGCCACATAATTTCTCGTTCAATTCTCCCCAAGGAGCATGTGAAGCATGTAAAGGATTGGGCTATGTGAATATCGTGGATCGCTCCAAACTTATGCCAAATCCGTCATTGTCTATCCATGAAGGAGGAATTGTCGCACTTGGCTCTTACAAGAATTCAATGATATTCTGGCAGATTTCGGCGATATGCGAGAAGTATGGTCACACACTGAAAACCCCGATAAAGGATTTGAGCGAGGACGCAATCAATGACATCCTTAACGGTACTAATGAACGACTTCAGATTAAGACGGAATCGCAGAATACATTTTCTTATTTCCAGACCTACGAGGGGCTTGTCAAGTATCTTGAATTGCAACAGTCAGATGACGCGTCGGCAAAAGCACAGAAATGGAGCGGACAGTTTTATTCACGTGCCGTGTGTCCCGAATGTAACGGACAGAGGCTTAACCGCGAAGCGTTGCATTTCTATATAGACGGTAAAAATATTGCCGACCTTGCGGCAATGGATGTATCGGCATTGTATGAATGGGTAAGCGATGTCGAGTGCAAGCTGTCGCCGCAACAGCAGCTAATCGGCAAGGAGATATTGAAGGAGATTCGGTCCAGACTGAAATTTCTTGTAGATGTGGGGCTTGAATACCTGTCGCTTAATCGTAATTCAGCCACGTTGTCAGGCGGAGAAAGCCAGCGTATAAGACTTGCGACGCAGCTTGGCTCGGAACTTGTCAATGTAATGTATATACTTGACGAACCAAGCATAGGGCTGCACCAACGCGACAATAAACGCTTGATCGACTCCTTGAAGCGCCTTCGAGATGCATATAATTCAATTATCGTGGTCGAGCACGACAAGGAAATTATGCTTGAGGCAGATTATGTAATTGACATAGGCCCGAAGGCAGGCAGGAAAGGCGGCAATGTGGTATTTGCCGGCACTCCCAAGGAGATGCTTGCCACCCATACATTGACCGCCGATTATCTTAATGGAGAGAAACAGATCGCCGTTCCGGAAAAGACAAGAGAAGGAAATGGTAAATATATCACTCTTGCCGGATGTCGCGGACATAATCTTAAAAATGTCACATTAAGGCTGCCATTAGGAAAGCTTGTATGTGTGTCAGGGGTGTCAGGAAGCGGCAAATCGAGCCTTATAAACGGCACATTGCAGCCTATCCTGAGCAAGCATTTCTATCGCTCTCTTCAGGAGCCGTTGCCCTATGAATCGATTGACGGTATAGAGAATATAGACAAGATTGTGACTGTTGACCAGTCGCCGCTGGGGCGTTCTCCAAGATCTAATCCGGCCACATATACCGGCGTATTTTCCGATATCCGCAACCTGTTTGTAAACCTTCCCGAGGCGAAAGTGCGCGGGTACAAGCCAGGCAGGTTCTCGTTTAACGTGGCCGGTGGCAGATGCGAAGCTTGCAGCGGAAACGGATACAAGGTCATAGAAATGAACTTCCTCCCGGATGTGCTTGTGCCATGCGAGGTATGTGGCGGTAAACGCTATAACAGGGAGACTCTTGAGGTGAGATATAAGGGAAAATCCATTGCCGACGTGCTTGACATGACGATAAATCAAGCTGTAGAGTTTTTCCAGGGCATACCGAATATATTGAAAAAAATACAGGTGCTTCAAGATATAGGCCTTGGATATATAAAGCTTGGTCAGCCCTCAAGTACGCTGTCAGGAGGGGAGAATCAGCGCGTGAAACTCGCTACAGAGCTTGCTAAACGTGATACGGGAAAGACCCTCTTTATTCTTGATGAACCTACGACCGGCTTGCATTTTGAAGACATAAATATACTTCTTGGAGTGTTGAACCGACTTGTCGACAAAGGAAACACCGTACTTGTAATCGAGCATAATCTTGACGTATTAAAGTGTGCTGATTATATAATAGATATGGGACCGGAAGGAGGCAAGAATGGAGGTACAATAGTCGCAGAAGGTACTCCGGTTGAGATTTCATCAAAAAAATCGCCTACAGCGAAATATATAGCAGAAGAAATCGGCTACCAAGGTGCTCGCAAATAAGCCAAAGAAAATATGCTATAAAACATATCATAAAATTTGCATATCTGACAAAAATAGCTGAGCGCTTTAAATATTTGTTAAATATCAGAGAATAAGATGATTACGGTGTTAATTTCCAATAACATCGTAATCATTTCTATTTTCAGCCATGTTATAGATATAGAAGAGCAAAATGATAGAGATGGCATTTAAGAATGCCAATGTTGTTTACGATATAAAATTATATCGGATAATTAAAGTTTGTACATTCTGAAAAGAAAATTAATTCTCACAGCTGCCTAATATTCTAAATTGCAAATGCAAATTACATTTGCAAAATTAGAATGGATTATCATCCGCAAATATCCTTTCCTGCACTGTTTCCAAATATAAATTTTAAGTGTTAACAATAATAAGTAATAGTTATAATACGCTTATTTCCATATTGGTTACGTTAAAAAATCAAACTATCACTTTAGAAGTTAATGCTCAAAGCGCAATATCAGGTGTAGTATGTGACATCTCTTATGCTATATACTTAAACGTCAGTCGCTACTATAGAGCGCTTAAAGTAAAACTTCAATATGATTCCTCTATTTGAGTATGCAAATTGCAATTCCAAACAAAGTCTATTTGCATTATTGAATTAAATATTTCAAAGTGAAAATTTTGAATTTACAATTTAATTAATTACATTTGCACATTGTTAATTGCATAATAGAAACAGTCATGGATATAGCCTCTCGTTTAAAAAGATTCATGGATACCTCCGGGATCCAGTATTCTCAATTTGCTGACACTTGCGGCATCCCTCGGCCATCCCTGTCACAGCTACTCAATGGCAGGAATAAAAAGGTCAGCAATGAAGTTATTGAGAAAATCCATCGCGCCTATCCCTCTCTTTCCGTCTCGTGGCTGATGTTTGGCGAAGGAGATATGGGAAACAATGCAAATATGCAAATCTCAGAGCCTCAAAATCATGAAAATGACGACGACTCGCTACCATTACCATCAAGCAATGAGCTATTTAGCGATTTCGATACCCAATTTACAAACGAACACGAAAAAGAGTCAGATAATTTTACTGCGGAAAAAGTACGTAATATTCCCCATTCTCAAGAGCGCGATACAGCAAAATGCGACAATCCGTCGGCTGAATCCATGTCGTTTAATTTGGGCAAGTCGCGAAAGGTTGTTTCTATAATGGTGTTTTACTCTGACAACAGCTTTGACACATTTGTTCCTAAAAGTGAGTGACAGCACTTCCGATTATTTTCCTATATATAAATAAATTTTGTATTTTTGTGGAAAATATTCCAAAATGAAAAAATACATAATGGATTTTCATGTTGTCGAAAATCGACACATACATGAGCTATATTCCTTGCTAATATTAAAGCCGGCTGAGGGAACTTTGCCGGAGCTAATGCCCGGGCAGTTTGTCCAGGTTTCGATTGACAACTCCAAGACCACATTCTTGCGTAGACCGATTTCCATAAATTATGTCGACCGGCAAAACAATCAGCTGTGGCTGCTTGTAAGGAAGGCAGGAGAAGGCACACGTGCATTATGTGAAAAGAGTGCGCGTGACACCGTCAACCTTCTGCTCCCCCTCGGCAATGCATTTTCAATGCCCGGCCAGGGCGCAAGTGTCTTGCTTGTCGGCGGCGGTGTAGGAGTCGCCCCAATGCTTTTCTGGGGCGCCGAGCTCAAGCGTCTCGGATTCCGTCCTGAATTCTTGTTGGGTGCGCGTTCTGCAAATGACATCCTGGAGCTTGACGAATTTACCGGCATTGGCAAAGTCTATGTCTCCACTGAAGACGGTTCGCTTGGCGAGACCGGGCTTATCACTGCAAACACTATTTTGTCGCGGCACACTGACTTCATTTATTGCTGCGGACCGGCACCGATGATGAAAGCAGTGGCAAAGAAAGCGCGTGAGGTAGGTGCGACATGTGAGGTGTCGCTTGAAAACATGATGGCTTGTGGGCTCGGCGCCTGTCTGTGCTGTGTCGAGAACACTGTGAAAGGAAATGTGTGTGTATGTACCGAAGGCCCCGTTTTTAATATAAATGAACTGACATGGCAAGATTAGAAGTAAAGATAGGCGATCTCTCATTTAAGAATCCAGTATTGACTGCATCCGGCACCTTTGGTTACGGACTGGAGTTTTCCGATTTCATTGACCTGAACCGCCTCGGAGGCTTCGTTGTAAAAGGAACCACCCTTCATCATCGTGAAGGCAACCCCTATCCGCGTATGGCTGAAACACCGTCGGGAATGTTGAATGCCGTGGGGCTTCAGAACAAAGGCGTGGATTATTTTATAGAGAATATATATCCGGACATAAAGGATATTGACTCCAACATAATAGTAAATGTATCGGGAGCCACGATCAGTGATTACGTAGCCGTATGTGAGAAGCTCAATGAGCTTGACCGAATAAAAGCGATTGAAGTCAATATTTCCTGCCCGAATGTAAAACAGGGGGGCATGGCTTTCGGAACTACATGCGAAGGCGCTGCTGAAGTTGCGAGGGCTGTAAGAAAAGCCTACTCAAAGACTGTGATAGTAAAACTGTCGCCCAATGTGACAGATATAGTATCGATCGCCAAGGCGGTCGAAAATGAGGGCGTGGATTCGCTGTCGCTTATTAATACGCTTCTCGGAATGGCTATAGATGTTGAGCGACGCCGCCCGTGCCTATCCACGATTACCGGAGGGCTCTCAGGCCCGGCAGTGCGCCCTGTGGCGGTGCGTATGGTTTGGCAGGTTGCCCACGCTGTCAATATACCTGTCATCGGTCTTGGCGGCATAATGGACGGCAGAGACGCGCTTGAGTTTATGCTGGCAGGCGCGACTGCAGTGGAAGTAGGCACAGCCAACTTCGTAGACCCCGCTGTGACGATGAAGATAATCGACTACATGGACGATTATTGCAACCGCCATGGCATTGAGGACATAAACGATATAATCGGCATTATTTAAGATATCGCTTGCGGAGAGCATCATATTCCCCGGTAGCTTTTATATCGTTAATCCATAAATTAAGACTGTCGCTAAGCGACGGTCTTTTTTCGCTTACTATCCACGACTGGAACTGAGTAAACGATATGTTGGTGCTGATGTCAATGGCAGGATAGTCCTTTGCCATGTCACGGGCCACACGCTCGCTTATGACGGCATTATTGATTTCTCCTGTCGCAACCAATATGACAAGTTGCTCCGCGCCGTATTCCGGCTCGCATTTCATGTATATCGTGTCCCCTATCTCATGTCCGAGATTCACGATGCGGCTTTTCACCGACGAGCCTTCTACCACCCATACAGTGTCGCCCGCAAGGTCGAGCTGCGATTTGACCGGAGCCTCTCCTGTCGAGTCGCGACGCTGTACCAATACCTGGCGGTCAAGCAACACCGGTTCAAGCAGGTTGTAGTTGTCCTTGAAGTCGGCGGTCGCCGGCAGGTCGGCGGCGAGGATATCGTAGGTATTGTCTTCAATATATCCGAGCGATTGCGACAGGCTTACTATCGGATGAAATTTCAATGTCAGCCCATGGTCGCGCGCTATGATGCGCAGAAGGTCGTAATTGAAACCGCCTAATGTGTCTTCATATCTGTAGAACGACATCGGCGAATACTCTATCGCGACGTCGATGGTGTCGCCTCCGGAAGAGACATGACGAGGCGGGACATCGGAATGGCCGCATCTACGGAGCGAATACATCGCTCCGAGAGCAAGTCCGAGTCCGGCAAGCAGCACTATCGTATTACTTTTCTTTTTTATCGGTTGGTAAGGCATCGTTTTTATCAGTTGGCAAAGTCAATCGACACACCCATCTGGAAGCGTCGGGGATTAAGAGGATAATGAGGCATAGAGAAATAGTTGTCTCCTGTCAGCCCTTGGTTGACATGACTGAACAAAACATAAAAACGCGCTTTGCTCAACTTCATGTTCACATAGGCGTTCATGAAAGGATAATTTCCACATTCGATGTCTTTCTGGTTGTAGAAGCTCATCGTGGCGGGCTGATAATCCACAGCCTTGTACTTTGTATAATAATCGCAGTCCACGCCAAATTGAACATGCAGCACCCTTGCCACCGTAAAGCGGAGATACAGGTTGGAGTAAACCGAAAGACGCGGCAGCGGGATTACATTGGCGTCGGATGTTTCCTGATAGGTGACACGGTTATCCCAATGAAGCGGACCAAACTTGAAGTTCTGATTGATTGACGCGCTGAACACTTGCACGTTGCCACTATGCTGCACCGGCATGCACGACGAGTCGAAATATATAAGATTCTGCGCGTTCTCTACCCCGACATTAATATATGTGCGCGTATGCGGTATGTTCAATATTCCGCCAAGGCGCAGGCTGCGGGTCTTTCCGAAATTATTTTCCCAGATGAAATGGTTTGACACATAATGGTTGAGCAGATACGGAGCCTCAGTGTTGTGAAATTGACCATAACCGGTTATCGTCACCGAGTCCCCGAAAAGTCTGAATCGGGTTGACACATTACCGTCGATGTCAATGTCGCCGATTGACGAGCCGAGAAGCCCGAAGCGGGCAGTGGCTTCATATGTAAGCAGCGAGCCGCGCTGCTTTGTGAGCTGCCCGCCCACCCACAGAAGATTTTGGGTCCCTTTGATTGCAGCAGCCGATACCGGATATGGTGTCAGACCTTCGGGGCGGTTGTCACCGGTGGGTATTGTGTCGTGGTATTGGCTGTATTTTCTTATCTCATGAGTCAGAAATGCGGTAAGCCCGAATTTTGCAAATTTATTGAACTCTTCAAGCAACGACACCCCTACCGTATTGGTCAGAGACCAGTATTTGGTTTCGTCATTGCTTCCGTCAAGATTGAAGTAGCTGTTTTTCCAAAATTCATTGTCGCTCGAGCCTGTGTCTATAAACTTACGTCGGCCGGTCTTGTAGTTCAGTGTCCAGCTAAAGCTTGACACCGGAACAAACTCTTCAACCGTTGTGCTGTCATCGACCTCCACATCCTTCCAGAATCCGACCTTGTAGGCATTGTTCATGTAAAGCTCGCCGCCCACCACTCTATTGAATGCACCGGTGAGGCGCGTCGGTATCGACTTTGCTTGAATCGAGGTCTGTCCGCCCTGCAGCTGCGCCGGGTCGGTTATGTATAGGTCGTCGGTGATACCTCCGTTTTCTTTGCCAAGCGAATTCCAATGGTTGTAAAACGCCTGCATTTCATAACGGTCGCCTATGTATGAACCCGAGGCGCCCCAGGTAAGTCCTTTGACCGCTTGATAATCGTAGCAACCCTTGGAGTACAGATAGTCAAACATGGCTCCTACTTGTGCCCTCTTGTTTATATTGCCGGAAAATGTCGCGGAAAGGCGGTCTTGCGAATTGTCCCTTGTTCCGGCAGTGTTGTATGACAGGAAGGTCATAGGTATGCGGGAATTGAAGAACTCTTGGGTGTCAAGCGACGGCAGCCATGCGGCAAGCGCGTCTTTAAACATAAATTCGCTTGTGGGCTTCCGGTCAAAGTATATCAGGGTCTCGCCCGGACCACCGAGATTGCCGGTGATTGCATATGCCGGACCGAGAGATGCCGGGATTGATCTCTGCCCGTAGTTGAACAGTGACGTGTCAACAGGCGCAGGCTCACGAAGACCGAGCGGGGGAAGGATTCGCCATGCATATATTTCTTGCTTAATGTCAGATTCCTTGACCTCACCGGATGATGATTGAGACGGCTGCTGTGCAACCACCCCTATGGTAAACAATGCCGAAAGGCATACAGTTATGACAGTCTTATTCATAATAGTCGCAAAGATACTAAAAATCCAAGATATAGTACACAAATTTAATATGGCACACATAACAGTGGCCTTTGAATATGGAGAATTCGGCGAGAAAAGGACATAAAAAATGGAGAGGCGACCTAAATACTGAAAAATAGTCATGATTATTCTTGCTCACTCAATGCAAAAGTGTTAACTTTGCACCGCTTTTTAGCATCCCCGTGTGATGGGAAATTAAGGAGCATTATTGAAATCACTTAATTTTGAGTAACACAACAATTTAATTAACTAATGAAGACTTATCAATTGACAGCCGAACCGCGTACAGGACTCGGCAAGAAGGCAGCCAAGGCGCTCCGTGAAGAAAACAAGATTCCCGTAGTACTTAACGGAAGCGACATCGTGACACTCCCCTACACCGCAGCTCTCAAGCCGGGTGAAAAGCTCGTTGAAATCGGCAACGGAAAGGGTATCATCACTACCGACCTTACAGTAAAGGCTGAGGATGTGCGCAAGCTTATCTATACTCCCGACATCTTCGCTATCGAGCTCACAGTTAACGGTGAAAAGCGTAACGCTGTGCTCCGTGAAGTTCAGTTCCACCCTGTAAAGGACACCATCCTTCACATGGATCTTCTTGAAGTAAACGACAAGAAGCCCGTGGTTGTTGAGGTCCCTGTTAAGCTTGAAGGTCACGCTGAAGGTGTTAAGGCCGGTGGTAAGCTTACTCTTTCTATGAAGAAGATTAAGGTTAAGGCTACTTACGACCAGATACCTGAGCGCGTTGTCATCAATATCGATAACCTCGGTCTTGGAAAGACTCTCCAGATTGGCGAGCTCCACTTCGACGGTCTTGAACTGATGAATGCAAAGAACGCTGTTGTCTGCGCTGTTCAGCTCACTCGTGCCGCTCGTGGTGCTGCCGCTAAGGCATAATCTTACGGACATGAAATACTTGATTGTCGGATTGGGTAACATCGGTGACGAATATCGAGGCACCCGCCACAATATAGGTTTTAGAATATTGGATGCCTTTGCCGAGGCATCCAATATTTCTTTTACTACAGAGCGTTACGGAGATGTGGCACACATGAGGGTAAAGAACAAGCAGCTTACGTTGCTTAAACCTTCAACCTACATGAATCTTAGCGGAAACGCCGTGCGCTACTGGAAAGAGAAGGAAGGAATTGACGTGGACCACATTCTTGTGCTTGTAGATGACATAGCTTTGCCCTTTGGCGCTATCCGCATAAAATCGGGAGGAAGCGACGCCGGTCATAACGGACTTAAAAATATAGCGCAGATGCTCGGCACTCAAGCCTACCCCCGGCTTCGTTTCGGAGTAGGCAATGACTTTCCGAGAGGATGTCAGGTCGACTATGTACTCGGTCAGTTTACGCTCGACCAGCGCCAGCAGCTGCCTGTGCGTGTCGATGTGGCTTGCGAGGCGATAAAGGCATTCTGCCTGTCAGGTATAGGCTTTGCAATGTGTAATTTCAATAATAAGTAGACTATGGCAAAGACTGAAGAGCGTATTGACAAGTGGATGTGGGCGACCAGAATATTCAAGACCCGCACCATTTCGACCGACGCCTGCAAGAAAGGGCGCGTAATGGTCAATGATGTCGAGGTAAAACCCTCTCGCCTCATAAAGGTCGACGACATAATAAAGGTGCGCAAGCCGCCTGTCACCTACTCTTTTAGAGTAAAGGCATTGACTGAAAACCGACTCGGAGCAAAGTTAGTGCCTGATTATCTTGAAAACATCACGCCCAAGTCAGAGCTTGAGTTGCTTGAGGTCGTAAAGATAAGCGGGTTTGTTGACCGCAGAAAAGGTCTCGGACGTCCCACCAAGCGCGAGGGCAGAGAATTGTCGCGTTTCAAGGAAGACGTCTATGATGACGGATGGGATTTTGACTTTGATTTCGATGACGATGACTCTGATGAATAAGCGGCGCCTTTGTTGACACCGGATAAGACGAGCGGGTTTCATATCTTGACGATGTGAAACCCGCTTGCTTTGCGGAGTGAGGGGGATTCGAACCCCCGATACGCTTTTGGCGTATACACGCTTTCCAGGCGTGCCTCTTCAACCACTCGAGCACCACTCCTTGTGGTTTTGCGGTACAAAGGTAAGCAATAATTTTAATACTTCGCAAATTCCTTAATAAAACTTTTCTACAACTGCATTTTTTTCAATAAAAATATGAAGATTTTGGGGAGTTTCTTTCTACTCTTGAAGAAGAGTATGATTTCAGGCTGAAAGACTGACTCTATATGACCTGTAACACTCTATCTGAAAGGAACTATAATCTTTAATCCATCATGGTTTCCTCTCCATTATGGTAGGAAATTCTTATCCTTGAAAATAAATCACCATTTGTGATTTGTTGTTGGGTGCTCCAATCTATGTATCTTTACATTCGGGTTGGAGCATTTTTTCTTTGTAAATATGCCTATTGTCCATGCCTGTGTAGCGCTGATATGTCTTAAATAATTGTTTTATTGAGTCGATACCAATTTGTTTATGTCCTGCTTATTAGCTAATTTTGCAGTACAAATATAAACAATAACAGCCAATGAAGTAAAACTATTATACGGACATATTGAAAAGGGTGTTTCACTTTTTACTTGATGTATTCTGAAAAATCGCCAATTTAACAGAAGTAATCATCGCAGTATAAAGGAAATGCTTGCACCTACACAGGTGTGGGCTTTTTCTTGTTGCATGGTTACTGGTGTTTGGCGATACCTTCAGAATAGCAATAAGTATCATAAAGCCTACACCTTCTTTTTGCTGTGTAGCAAAAAGAGCTTATGGAGATATATCAGGAAAATGGTTTATACGGACTAAAGAATGATTGTGGAGAAGTGATTATCTCTCCGCAATATCGTGACTTCTATTCTTTTTCATGTGGGGTAGCGTGTGTAAGAGATATAAATTATCACTATGCGTACATAGATTGTAACAATAAACCTATCGTACCATTTGGTAGATATGTATGGATTGATCCTTATTTTACCTGTGGCTATGCAAGAGTAATTCAATACAGCGTAATAGAAGATAAGCAATATTGGGGGATTGTCAATACAATGGGGGTTATTGTGGTGCCATGTGAATATGATAATATTTGGACTCTTAATGAAAGATATCTTGATAATCTTAAAGCAGTCAAGAATAGTAAACAATGTAGAATTAACTTAAATGAGATTGATAAATCTATCATTTTAGATGGCTTAAAATACATTAAAACATTTTCAATTGAAGAATTTAAGGAATACTTCAATTGCACTGTGGTTTCAGTGAAAAAGAATGATTTGGGTCAATTATTCATTAAATATGGAGTGAATAGTGGTCAAGTTGCTTCACGAGGTATTCCAAGCGATCCGGTAATATCTATTGTAATAAATTGTAACGGACGTTTATTCGCAATGCTTCATGACAAGTCTGATATGCAAGAATCATATGATTTCAATGAGAAACGAACTGAGCAGAAAAGTATGGTCGCTAAAACAAATCTTCCTAATTATCAAACTTATGATTTTGAAGAAGAAAGAGATTACATAGAGTCATCTTATCTTGACGCCTTTGAGGGAGATGAGAGTAACTACTGGAATATCGACTAAACATAAATAAATATGAAATACCCAATACATTACGGTTTAGAAAAGGCAGGATTACCGCTTATTCTGACCACCGACAATCCGAAGAATTTGTGTTTTCTGATAGACACAGGTTCCACGAATGATGTAATCTTTGACTTTGTTTACCAGCATTTCAAGGATTATTTTACTCTGACTGCTGAGGTCCAAAACATCATGGGAATTGATGGCTCATTAAAAACTACAATCATCGTAAATGCAGACCTGCAATTTGATGATTTAAGGTATAAAGCTCCATTTGTTGTTCTTGAAGCCAATGATGCCATAAACCAAGTACAGGCAGAAACAAGCATACAGATACATGGAGTCTTAGGCATACCATTTCTTATGGATAATAAATGTCTTATAGACTTTGATAAACTAACAATACAGAATAAATGATTGAAGGATTATTTCTAATAGCCATTGGAGCATTGGTTTTGCTTTATGCTCAGAGACAATCTGATAAAAAGACCATTGAGCAACAGGATTATAAACTTCGCCGCCTTGAGGGGCGGACAAATGCGGATGATGAAACTGAGGCAAAAAGGTTGCAAGATTGGTATCACTTTGATAAAATCATTAGGCAGTTACGCTCAGAAGATGAATATTCTGAATTTGAGTCAGATGAAATCATTAGAGAGCGAGCAAAAGCCAAATTTCGTCAATTATATGGATATGAATACAAAGAATAGCACTGCTTCATCAACTGAACTTTTGCATATAGGAGGTATCGGATTTATGTTTGAGGTCAATCAGGCCCTCAAACATAATCTGATAAGTCTCAATGTACTTGCATTCTTCGATGGAGTCCAAGAAAGTAAAGAAGTAACTGATGATTGTGCTTTCCCTTTAGCTAAACCAAATACAAACCTTTATCAATCCATTTTTCAAAACGTAGGATGTGATTGGGTTGTATGCTCTGATGGTGTATTTAGAAAATGCCCCATAGTTAGATGTCTGATTAACCATAATTCTATTATTAGAACAGAGATATTTCATATAGATAGAACTATCTGCGATGAAAATATTGCAGGATTTATCTCGCTATAAATGTAATGTTATGCGAAAGTTGTGGCTAATATTGGAAAAGTTGACAATGGTTGACTAATTCTATATAAAATTTATCCTGACAGTTATTGCAATTGTTCTGATTGTAATTGCTGTAGAATTAAGCAATCATCTCTTTGAATTAATATATGTACTATGGAGATTATATCAAGTATCTTGAATAGGAGTAACAGTTCTATTATCATGGTGACGATAGTTATTGGTTCTGTATTAACCTCATTCTTTATTCCGTACTTTAGTGGTTTATATATGAGTGAAGTTTTTAATCCAACTAAAATTCATTATGGTTGTGCTTGTGATGCTTCTCCTATACTATCTAAGTTTCAGGCAAATATTGCGTGTGGAACTTATTTTATTTACCTTTCTGTAGCACTCTATCATATACTTCGTTTATTGGGATTATCTAAGTATAGACTTTGGATATGGCTCATCGTGTTATTTATATTCAATGGAACTTCATGTTTCATTGCAATGGATATATTAAGTACAGAGGTAAGTGGATAATTATATTAAACTGATTTATTATGAATGAAGATGCACCGAACTTTACATTAGCTCTAATTATTAATGTCATTATCTTCATTGTCATACCTTTGGTTATGGCATATAGGCGTGGCTATTTCTTTAATATCAGTGAACACTTTAATTGGATTAAAGGACTATTCGCACAGAAAAATCAATGTCTTCCACCTGAATGGACTATAATAAGCATAAGACAACTCTCAGCATTTGAGAAATATCAAATACATAAGATAGTAGTAAAAATGATGCCATACGATAGGATTGGCTATAGAGTTGTAATAATTCTCAAAAGTAGCAAGACTATTGAATATCCACTTGGAGAACATAAGGGCTATTGGATAGATGATGAAATCCCAATCAACAATATTCTTCTTAGGAAGTGGCAGATAGGAACTCAGTACAAATATGATATTATCCCCATTATAGAGCATGAATAGAACTATACGCTATATAATAAAGGGTTGTATTCTCATTGCCTACCTCATTATATTGGCATTTATTTTGAATAGTCATTATATTGAGTCTGGAGAATGTGCATTAAGAGTATATTATTATCCTCTAGATAGATGTGATTATGTTATGATTGCTCTTATTGGAATTACAATGCTCCTATCTTCCTTGCACTATATTCGTACCAATAAGTATCTGAGATGGCTTGAAAGTTCTATCTACTGCTCAATAATCATCATAACTATTGTGTTCGGAAATTCAATCATCGCATCAAGAACAATAGATTGGCCCGACAAATATCATCCCACTTCTTATAATATGGAGAAAAGGATTGAGACACAGCTAATGGGGATGTGGACTTATCATGCTGGAAATGGAGACTCTGATAATTTCCTTACTGACACAATTACTTTTGTACAGGATAACTTATTCTATAATGAAGATGGTATATTTCAGTACACCTATCATATAGAAGATAATAAATTGTTTATTCATCGTCCAAATCAAGCAGTCAAACAATATAAAGCCGATATAGTTGGTGATACACTAAAGCTCACACTACTTAAAGAAGCTTTCTTTGAATTTGATGTTGAACTACGACAAGTAGAGTTGTCAAACGATATTCCCAGTCCATCTTATAAGTATATTAAACTAAACTGAGTTTTAGCTAAGTTTACAAAATAACTTACCCCTCTTACCCGATTACAGCAGGGTAAGGAGGGTAAGTGTTTTTAAATACTCATTTGGATTTGACTAAGTAGCCATATACTCCATAAAGATCCGGTCATCCTAAGCATCGCCCTACTCTTTTAATTTTATAATCAGGATTAACTTAATGCGTTGAGATTTGTTAACTTTGTATCCACATAAAAAGCAGAGATACACTATGATTATTGACATTTTCTTTCTTGTATTAGGATTAGCGCTTATTCTCTTTGGTGCCAACATACTTACTGACGGCGCTTCATCTGTTGCTCGCCGTTGGGGCGTGTCTGATCTGATAATCGGACTTACCGTAGTGGCGTTTGGCACATCTGCACCTGAATTTGTTATCAGCCTTATATCTGCCGTGCAGGGTAATACCGGGCTTGCCATCGGAAATGTGGTGGGAAGCAATATCTTCAATGTGCTCGCCATAATCGGAGTCACTGCAATGGTGGCGCCGATAAAAGTGGAACGAAGTATAATGACAAACGAGATTCCCCTTGTGATACTGTCGTCAATAGCGCTGCTTGCAATGGGAAACGCCCCACTGCTTGACGGAGCTGAGTCTATGGTCCTCTCAAGGGTAGACGGTATCGTTTTATTACTGTTTTTCATGATATTCATGCGTTATACATTTGCCTCGGCTAAATCGACGCAGGGAGTGGATCCTGCCGAGAAAGAAGCTGCGACAAAGAAGGAGATGCCTATGTGGAAAGCCGTCATATGGGTGATCGGAGGACTTGCCGCATTGATATTTGGCGGCGATCGCTTTGTCGCCGGTGCGTCAGGCATAGCGTCAAGTCTCGGTGTAAGTGATGCCATAATAGCCCTTACCATAGTTGCCGCAGGAACTTCGCTTCCTGAGCTTGCGACATCAGTGACCGCTGCCCGCAAGGGCAAGCCCGGCATAGCAGTGGGCAATGTTATCGGAAGCAATATCTTCAATATATTTCTTGTGCTTGGCTGTTCGGCTACGGTTCATCCGTTAAAATTCAACGGCATAGGCAACTTTGATTTGCTTGTCTTGACCGGTGCTTCAATGTTGTTCTGGCTGTTTGGCTGGTTTTTCAAAGAACGCACCATCACCAGGACTGAAGGTATAATTCTGACAGTATGTTATATAGCCTACGTTGCAGCGCTTATATCGGCAGCGTGATAATCAGCGGTTTCAATTGCCGCGTTGCGAAATTGCTGTTTTAAATTTCGCATGATTGTGAAAAAAATAATAAGACTTTATTAAACCTTTTATACAGTAATTAGTCTAATGAGCGTAATGCAGTGTGAAAACACGTACAGAGTTTTTAATAAATCAATCTAAAAATCTTAGTAAATGAACAGAACATTTTTATCAGGTCTGCTTTCTATCTTTATTGCAGGCTCGGCGTTTGCCCAATTTAGCAAGCCTGTGGACAATGGTCCTGCAAGTCTGAAAGATGCTTATGACGGCTACTTCACCATGGGAGTTGCCGTGAATCAGCGTAATGTTTCCGACCCGACTCAGATTGAGTTGATAAAAAAAGAGTTTAACAGCATCACCGCTGAAAATGACATGAAGCCCGGTGAATTGCATCCGGCAGAAGGTGTATGGAATTGGGAGCGCGGCGACAAAATCGCTGATTTCTGTCGTGCCAACGGGATTAAGCTGCGCGGTCACTGCCTCGTGTGGCATTCTCAATTCTGTGACTGGATGTTCAATGACAAAAATGGCAAACCCGTATCCAAGGAGGTGTTTTACAAGCGTCTGCGCGAACATATCCACACAGTCGTCAACCGCTACAAAGACATAGTATATGCCTGGGATGTAGTAAATGAAGCGATGTCTGACGGCGGGCGCGGATGGAATGGCAAAGCCCCTGACCCCTATCGCAACAGCAGGCTTTATCAGCTCTGCGGCGACGAGTTTATTGCAAAGGCATTTGAGTATGCTCATGAAGCCGACCCCGATGCTATACTGTTTTATAATGACTATAATGCGGCAACACCTGCAAAGCGCGACCGCATATATGACATGGTAAAAAAGATGCAGAATGTAGGCGTGCCCATCACCGGCATCGGAATGCAAGGTCATTATAATATATACGGTCCGTCGGAAGAAGATGTGGATTCCGCCATTACCAAATATTCGGAATTGGTTGACCATATCCACATCACCGAGCTTGACATACGCTGCAACGAAGAGATGGGTGGACAGCTACACTTCTCCAAAGGTGAAAACAATGCTATGCCCTCTTATGTGTCCACTCTTCACGAAGATCAGTTTGCACGTATGTTCCGGGTATTTCGCAAGCACAAGGATGTAATCGACAATGTGACGATGTGGAATCTTAGTGACCGCGATTCGTGGCTCGGCCTGAACAATCATCCGCTTGTTTTTGACGAGAATCTAAAGCCGAAGAAAGCCTACTATGCGGTTAAAAACTTCAATGCCGCGCTCGACAACACCCTTCCAAAGGAAGATTTTGTGCCAAGTGAATTAAATCAGCCCGGTCAGGAGTATCCGATGGTCAATTCTGAAGGATATGCGCGCTTCCGCATTGATGCGCCCACAGCCAAGTCTGTTATCGTCAGCTTGGGACTTGGCGGTCGTGGCGGCACAGTGCTGCGTAAGGACAAAGACGGGGTGTGGACAGGCACGACAGAGGGCCCGATGGATGAAGGATTCCATTACTACCATCTCATAATCGACGGTGCTGTAGTAAATGACCCGGGAGCAAAAAATTACTTTGGCTCGGCGCGTTGGGAAAGCGGGATAGAGATACCGGCTCATGACCGCGATTTCTATGCGTTGAAAAAAGTGCCTCACGGTAATGTGCAGCAGGTGATTTTTGATTCGCCAAGCACAGGAGAGCAGAAGAGGGCGTTTGTATATACCCCGGCAGAATACTCGGCCAATCCCAAAAAGAAATATCCTGTACTATACCTGCAGCACGGCTGGGGAGAGGACGAGACAGCATGGCATAATCAAGGATGTGCCAATCTTATCATGGACAATCTTATTGCCGAGGGCAAGTGCAAACCGTTTATCATTGTGATGACCTACGGCATGACCAATACCGCGCGTTTCGGCTCGATCGGCTCGTTTAACTACAAAGATTTTGAGACTGTGCTTGTCGACGAGTTAATACCGTTTATAGACAAAAACTTTCGCACCCTTCCCGACAAGAATCATCGTGCAATGGCAGGGCTGTCTATGGGCGGAATGGAAACTAAAAACATAACTCTCAGCCGTCCCGAAGTATTTGGGTTTTATGGACTGTTCAGCGGTGGCACCTATTCTCCCGATGAGCTTAAAAACAACAAGCCCAAACTGATTTTTACTTCCTGTGGGGCAAAAGAAAACCCGGAAAGAGTCCGGGATTCAGTAGACGCGCTGAATGTGGCCGGATTCAATGCGGTATCCTACATCTCCGACGACACCGCACATGAGTTCCTCACATGGCGGCGCAGCCTTAAAGAAATGGCACCACTGCTCTTCAGATAAGACTATTTCAGATGACTCAATAACGGCAGGCATATCAGTACGGTTAAGTGATATGCCTGCCGTATTGTTATATTAACATTCTCATTTGCCAATCATATATTTATTGGTTTGGAACGGTAAAGATATTTTTAGTCAAGGTTATTGTCGTGAGCCATAAAAAGTTGTAATTTTGCAGCGACAAGATGGTTGTGATGCCGTCTTGATAGTGTTATGCCGATTTTAAATGTAGCTAAGTCGGATTGACTTTAATAAATATACTTGAATGGAAAATGAATCGACTCCAGGTGACGGAGAGAAAAGATGTCTAAATTGCAATACTGAATATAAGGGAGCATATTGCCACAATTGCGGTCAACATATCTCAACGGGGCGTCTTGCTTCCCGTGATTTTTTCACCAATGCCGCTTTGAGCCTTCTGCGTGTCAACCGTGGATTCGGTTATACAGCTTATCATCTGCTATATGAACCCTGGGCGGTTATACGCAATTATATTCATGGTAAGCGTGTGATTTATACCGCACCGGTTCCCATGTTGATTGTGCTATGTCTTTTCGGAACTTTAATCCCTAAAATCCTCGGGGTACAAAATGTGTTTTATTTAGATGCCGAATCGGCAATGCTGCCCGGCGAGATGATGAGTGAACGAATAATAAACGCCATACTGCATTTCTATACGACCTCTCCGGTATTTCAGGCGTTGACAATGTTTATTCCTTACATGATTGCGGTTATGATGGTTTACCGCAAGTCGGGGGCTCGTCGCTTCAATATTGCGGAGTATACCGTAGCTATGATTTACATGGCTGATTTTGTAATCATTGCAGAGATTGTGCTTCTGCCGGTCTCTTTTGTGTCCAATGACGTTTGCACAGCCTTGTGGGTTTTGCTTGAACTTGTGATGGGTGGTATTGTGCTTGATAAAGCATTTCCGCAGCCCACGCGTCTGAAAACTTTATGGAAGATATTCCTGTTTCTGTTGATTTCACAGATAGTGATGTGGGTGCCGGTGGTGATTTTCGGAGTGGTGTGTGGTATGTTTATGGCATAATAGCTATCTTTGTTGTGCAGATAGCCCGGCATCACGGCCCGGCTAAAATTGAATGACAAAGCGATGGTAAATGACTTTAACCTTAATTGATTTTATTCATGAAAAGAACCTGGATGCTCGTTGCTGCGATTGTGCCTGTTATGCTTATGGCTCAGCGGCAGTTAAACTATAAGCCTACTGATGACGGCTACATAATGTCTCATAACGGCAACAACAACTATACACGTGCTTTATATGGAGATCACTCACTGTTTCGCATTGAGACGAGCGACAAGCCTGTATTTGCAGCTTATCATAAGAAAGATAATCGTAATATCAATTTTTCAATCGCTTGCAATGGACATGAAGTGAGACTTGATTCTGTCAGTGACTGCAAATCTTATTATCGTGGAGGTGAAAGGAGCTATGTGCTGACCGATCATTCCTGGGGCAAAGGTCAGGTAAGGATTACAGCGGTCGCCACTTTTGACAAAGAGGGATGTCTATGGGAAATCGTAAGTGAGAACATGCCTTCCGGAGCCATAATGACCGCAAATTGCTGCGAGACAAAAAAAGTGAAGATAAGCCGCAGCGGTGACATCGGTGTGGACCCTAAGGACTGTTTTGCCGCCGACCAGTATAAGGCACCGCTTAATTCCTGTAGCTTTGAAATCGGTGGCAATAAGACCGTAAAATATCTGGAATATCACGACCGTGTACTTTCTGCCGAGTCCCCCGGTGGTCTTGCAGCCTATTACAAAAAGACTATGGCTTGTCGCGACAGCATTATGAACAGATTGGTCGTTGACACTCCTGACCCTTATATAAACACACTTGGGAGTACGCTTATAGCTGCCGGTGACGGCATTTGGGACGGCACGACATGGCAACATGGAGCTGTAGGCTGGCGCATGCCTCTAAGCGGCTGGCGAGGAGCCTATACGGGCGACTGTCTCGGCTGGCATGACAGAGCCAGGGCTCACTTTGACTCTTATGCCACTTCCCAGGTGACCGATGTAGAGCCGACAATCCCCCATCCCGCCCAAGACAGCACATTGCGACTCGCTCGCGCGGAAAAGCGCTGGGGGACACAGATGTATAGCAACGGATACATATGCCGCAATCCGGGTCGCAACAACCAGATGCACCATTACGACATGAATCTCTGTTACATAGATGAGCTTATGCGCCACTTGTCGTGGACGGGCGACCTTGATTATGCCCGCAAGATGTGGAGCGTGATAAAGTCTCATCTTGCCTGGGAAAAACGCAATTTTGACCCTGACAATGACGGTCTTTATGACGCATATTGCTGTATATGGGCAAGTGACGCTCTTTATTACAGCGGTGGAGGTGTGACCCATTCGTCGGCATATAACTATTTTGCCAACAAATCGGCTGCGGCGATAGCGTCACGTATCGGCGAAGATCCTGAGCCATATGAAAAAGAGGCACAGCTGATACTGGATGCAATGAACAGCAACCTGTGGATGGACGATGCGGGTGTGTGGGCAGAGTTTAAAGAGAGCCTCGGACACAAGCGGCTGCATGACCATCCTGCATTATGGACCATATACCATGCCATTGACAGCGATACGGGAGATGCTTTTCAGAAATATTCAGCCACAAGTTACATAGACAATTGTATTCCTCACATACCGATTAAAGCCGATGGCATTCCGGATGGCGAGTATCACACACTGTCTACTACAGATTGGCTGCCATATGCATGGAGCATAAATAATGTGGCGTTTGCCGAAGTGTTGCATACCTCGCTCGCTTATTGGAATGCAGGCAGATATGACAAAGCATATAACCTGCTTAAAAGCGCGGTGCTTGACGGGATGTATCTTGGCACGAGTCCCGGCAATATCGGGCAGATAAGTTATTATGACGCGGCACGCGGAGAGTGTTATCGCGATTTTGCCGATCCCGTAGGCGTGATGTCGCGTGCCGTGGTAGAAGGACTGTTTGGTTTTAGACCTGACGCGATTAATCACCGGCTTGAGGTGAAGCCCGGATTTCCGTCGGATTGGAACCACGCATCAATAACCCATCCTGATTTTTCATTATCATTTCGTCGCGACGGCAATATTGACTCCTATCGTCTTGGTTTGAAGTCAGATGCATTTGGTAGTGTGTCATTTTCATTGCCGGCTACACATGAAAAAATCAGGAGTGTCATTGTTAATGGCAAAAATGTATCCTGGAGCCTTGACGACAACAGCGTAGGGTGGCCGTTTATCTGTATCGACACTGAGATTGACGGAGACCTGGAGATTGAAGTGGCATGGGACGGTGATGAAGTCACATTGGATAAGGCTGTCCCCTCGGGAAGAATCCATGGCAAGTTCACGGAGTATGCGCAATGTGACATGAAATGGTGGGTGAATTCCGAGCCATATCGCCCCCAAGAGCTACCGGAATTTGGCATATCAATGCTTAACACCCCCGAAAGCATATACGAAACTGTAGACCTGACTGATTATTACAACTCCGAGATTCCTGATATATTCAACAACAAGTATCTGTCACCACGCCCCGCAACGACTACGCTACAGATTCCAGTCAACGGTATTGGAGAGTGGTGTCACCCGGTAGACAGCGCCAATATCGATGACAGCGGACTCCGACACGCCCTGGCGGAAAACGACGGGACATTCACTACTCCGCAAGGAATCCCGTTTAAAGGCAATATCACAGGCAAGAATGTGATATACACATCGCTGTTTGACAACTATCCTGACAGTGTCACGGTCAATATTTTGGGAAAAGCCGATGCTCTTGCCTTTATGCTCGCCGGAAGCACCAATCACATGCAGTGCCACATGGATAACGCCAGGATTACGGTCACATACAAAGATGGCACAAATGATACATTGCCTCTACGTCCACCGTATAACTGGTGTCCGATAGAGCAGGACTATTATATAGATGACTATGCGTTTAAGGTGGTCACTCCTCGCCCACTGCGCTATACGTTAAAGGATATGCAGGTGAGCGATGACCTTGAGGGTCTTCTCGGCATTGAAGAAGTGTATGGCAGACGCATCGACGGCGGAGCGGGTGTTATTCTCTGCATGCCGGTTGACCGTCACCGTGAAATCGGGAGTGTCACTCTGACTACTTTGTCCAACGATGTCGTGACCGGTCTCGTCGCCGTCACTCGTATTATTAATCCGACAAATCAGAAATAACCTGCAAACGATGCTCCGGCAGCTCTGTAATCCATATTGTAAAAGGGAGCCACAGCCACTATGGAGTTACAGCCGGGACGGTCAAGACGGAAAACCTTTTTCCACACCGGCAACATCCAATATCCGATACGCGCACATAGAATGCCCACACCGGCACCGGCTATAACATCGTTGAGCCAGTGCCGGTCGTTGTATAACCTCATGAAACCGACACCGCAAGCCACAGCATATGCACCGATACCTACTCCAAGGGGATATTCGCTTCTTATAAGCTCAGCCCCCATGAATGCAAGGGTCGTGTGTCCCGATGGAAATGAATTGTTTTCGTCGCCTTGTGGTCTGCGCTCGTTGATACACAGCTTCATGCCTCCGGCAAGGACACCATATGATGCCAGCGAAGTCACAGTGACGATGGCGCGTTCCTTAAAGTTGTGCTTTGACTTTACACCAAGCGCTCCCATTGCCAGATAGCCGGCGGCAGGCAGATATTGCAGATATTTGTCTGCCTTTATCTGATGTCCGTGGCTCATATGTTGAAACTCGTTTCTTACATCGCGTTTCAGGTGACAGAACCAGCCGTTTTCAATACCGAACGCACCAACTGCAATAAGCGCACCCGGCAAAATGAGTTGAGTAGGCTTAAACCGGGTTGTGTTATCCTGACAAGTATGCTGACAAGTCATTGTCTCGACCGAGTCAACCGGTGCCTGCGCATAAACTGTGGTGCCGGAGATGATTGCCGGAAGAAGCATCAATCCGGTTATAATGGTTTTTATATTCATGACGCTGCAAAATTATGCAAATAATCGTAACTTTGCCATATAAACATTCAAAATTAGTTACGCGATGAAGAAAGAAGATCTTAAGATAGTATTTCTTGGCACTCCTGAATTTGCAGTTGAAAGCCTTTCACGCCTTCACGAAGGTGGTTACAATATCGTCGGTGTAATCACTATGCCCGACAAGCCTGCCGGCAGAGGTCATAAATTGCTTCAGTCGCCGGTTAAACAATATGCCGTTGCCAACGGACTGCATCTCATGCAACCGGCAAACCTTAAAAATCAAGAGTTTGTCGATGAATTGCGCAGCCTTGAAGCCGACTTGTTTATCGTCATCGCATTCCGCATGTTGCCTGAAGTTGTTTGGTCAATGCCGCGACTCGGCACATTCAATCTTCATGCATCATTGCTGCCGAAATATCGTGGGGCGGCCCCTATCAACTGGGCTGTAATCAACGGCGACAAGGAAACAGGTGTCACCACATTTTTCCTGAAACATGACATTGACACCGGAGACATAATCGACCAAAAGAAAATCGAAATCAGGGATGATGAAAATGTAGGCGACATCCATGACAAACTGATGGTGCTGGGTGCAGAACTCACGATGGAGACTGTCGCAAAGATTCTTGACGGCACATTGACCACCACTCCCCAGGATGAACTCACCAAAGGCGTAGAGCCGACTCCGGCGCCAAAGATATTCAAGGACACCTGTCGCATCAACTGGAATGAAGATACTGTAAAGATTCACAATCTCATCAGGGGATTGTCGCCCTATCCCGCCGCCTGGACATCACTCACCACTGTTGACGGCAGGCAACTGCAGCTAAAAGTATTTGCAGGAACCCCTGCCGACAACGTTAATGTGGCTACCGGAAAATTCAAAATTGACGGAGACAGGCTATATGCCGGATGTGGCGGAGACCGCGGCTACGAGATTAAAGAACTGCAACTTGAAGGAAAACGCCGAATGTCGACACCTGATTTTCTCCGAGGAATCAATCCACAGGGCTATATTGACTTCGTTTAAGATTATTATTCATGGTTTTGTGGCGGCAAATCACTACCTTTGCAGGTTAATCAATTCAATCTCTGACTATGGATTTCAAACTGGAATCTCAATATAAGCCCACCGGCGACCAGCCACAGGCTATCGAAGAACTTGTGGAGGGCATAAACTCCGGAGCCAAGGCGCAGACACTTCTCGGCGTTACCGGCTCGGGAAAGACCTTCACTATGGCAAATGTCATAGCGCAGGTTAACCGCCCTACCCTGATACTCAGCCACAACAAGACTCTTGCCGCGCAGCTCTATGGCGAGTTCAAGCAATTTTTCCCGAACAATGCCGTGGAATATTTTGTGAGCTACTACGACTATTATCAGCCGGAGGCATATATCCCGTCATCGGATAAATATATCGAAAAGGATCTGATGATTAACGACGAGATTGATAAATTGAGGCTTGCCACCACATCGGCACTCCTCTCCGGCAGAAAGGACGTCATTGTAGTGTCGTCGGTTTCGTGTCTTTATGGTATCGGAAATCCGGAAGATTTCCATGCCGGCGTAGTCAGTATAAAGGTCGGACAGAAAATCGCACGTAACGTATTTCTGCGCAAGCTCGTCGATGCGCTCTATAGCCGCAATGAAATTGAGCTCTCCAGAGGCACATTCCGTGTCAAAGGCGACACCGTTGACATACGCCTCGCCTATGAAGAAATAACTTTGCGAGTAATATTCTGGGGCGATGAGATCGAGTCGATTTCCACGGTGCATCCTGACGACGGTACGTCGCTCGGCAAGCACGATTGCTTTAACATATATCCCGCAAATATATTTGTGACCTCGCGTGAACGTGTCGGACAGGCGATTGCAAGCATGGAGATAGACCTTGGCGAACAGGTCAACTATTTCCGCCGCGAGGCGAAGGAACTCGAGGCAAGCCGCCTGTATGAGCGTACTACCTATGACATAGAAATGATACGCGAAATCGGTCACTGTTCAGGTATCGAGAACTATAGCCGCTACTTTGACGGAAGGCAGCCGGGCATGCGTCCTTTCTGCCTGCTGGATTATTTCCCGAAAGACTTCCTGACAATCATAGACGAGAGCCATGTCACGATACCGCAGATAAGAGCCATGTATGGTGGCGACGTGTCACGAAAGATGAATCTTGTCGAATATGGATTCCGGCTGCCTGCCGCACTTGACAACCGCCCTCTGAAATTCAATGAGTTTGAAGCACTCACAAATCAGACGATATATGTAAGCGCAACTCCGGCTGATTATGAGCTCGAAAAGAGCGACGGTGTGATAGTCGAGCAGATAATCCGTCCTACGGGACTTCTTGACCCGATTATCAGTGTAAGACCGTCACTAAATCAGATTGACGACCTGCTTGAAGAGATACAGCTGCGTATTGAGAAGGACGAGCGTGTGCTTGTGACCACTCTTACCAAGCGAATGGCTGAAGAGCTTAACGAGTATATGCTTAAACTGCGCGTGAAGGCGGCATATATACATAGTGATGTCGACACCCTTGACCGCATAAAAATTCTTGACGACCTGCGCGCAGGCATATATGACGTATTGATAGGCGTCAATCTGCTTCGTGAGGGACTCGACCTTCCGGAAGTGTCGCTTGTCGCGATACTTGATGCCGACAAAGAGGGATTTTTACGCAGTCACCGGTCTTTGACGCAGACGGTTGGACGTGCGGCACGTAATCTTAACGGCATGGTCATCATGTATGCCGACAAGATTACCGACTCCATGCAGCAGACGATTGACGAGACCGAACGCCGGCGTGCGATCCAGCTTGCCTACAATGAGGAGCACGGCATAACCCCACAGGCAATCGTCAAGGCGCGCCAGGCAATAATCGGAGTCGACGAGACCGACGAACCTGTTATGCGCGACAATAACGTCTCTCGCAATAAAGGTGTGGCGTCAAAGAAAAATATTCCTTATATCGAGGAATATACTCATAAGGTAAACATAGCCGCCGATCCTGTAATACCTTACATGAACAAAAACGAACTTCAGCGTGCCATCACGCGTCTACGCGGAGAAATGGTCGAGGCAGCAAAAAGGATGGACTTCATGGAAGCGGCGCGTATGCGTGACGAGCTGATGAAAATGGAGGATCACCTAAACTCTATTGAATGATGAAAATACACACAGACATGAACAACGACAACAATTTTTCCCGATGGCTTCCGACATCAGCTAAGGAAGTGGAAGCTCTTGGATGGGAGCAACTTGATATAATTATATTTTCTGGTGATGCATATGTCGATCATCCGTCATTTGGTGCAGCCGTAATCGGCAGGACGCTACAGGCTCATGGCTACAAAGTGGCTATAGTTCCGCAACCTAACTGGCGTGATGACCTCAGGGACTTCAAAAAACTTGGACGTCCGAGACTGTTTTTCGGGGTATCGGCAGGCGCTATGGACTCGATGGTTAACCATTACACCGCCGCACGACGTAGGAGAAGCGATGACGCCTACACTCCCGGAGGAAGGCACGGCATGCGTCCCGACTATCCTACCATAGTCTATTCCGAGATATTGAAAAAGCTGTATCCCGATGTCCCGGTGATTGCAGGAGGTATTGAGGCGTCTCTACGCAGAGTAAGCCACTATGATTACTGGCAAGACTGTCTTCGCAGATCGATATTGCTTGACTCGCCTGTGGACATGGTAGTCTATGGCATGGGTGAGATTCCTATTGTGAAAATTGCCGATATGCTTGACAGCGGTGTTGACATTTCGTCAATCAGGAATCTTGAACAGACGGCACTGCTGCTCCCTGCCGATGAAATGCCCGCCGCCGATAACAATAATATAATCTTGTCATCCTTCGAAGAATGTCGCCGTGACAAGAAAAAGCAGTCGGCTAACTTCAAGCATGTCGAACAGCAGTCCAACCGCATGCATGGAGCCACGATATGGCAGCGACATGGCGACAAGACAGTAAAAATCAACCCTATGCTGCCCCCGATGACAACGGAGCAGATTGACGCGTCATTTGACCTGCCTTACACACGTCTGCCCCATCCGAGATATAAGGGCAAGACGATTCCCGCCTGGGAGATGATAAAGCACTCGATAAATCTACATAGGGGATGTTTCGGAGGATGTGCGTTCTGCACTATTTCCGCCCATCAAGGCAAATTCATCGCTTCAAGGAGCAAGGAATCTGTGTTGCGAGAAGCCCGGCAGGTAATCGGCATGGCTGATTTCAAGGGGTATATAAGTGACCTTGGCGGTCCGTCGGCAAATATGTACCGCATGGGAGGCAAAGATCTATCCATATGCGAGAAATGTATGCGTCCTTCTTGCCTGCACCCGTCGCCTTGCCGAAATCTAAACAATGACCACTCGCCGCTGCTTGACCTGTATCATGCAGTCGACAATCTTCCGGGCATGAAAAAGTCATTTATCGGCAGCGGGGTGCGATATGACCTCTCGATGCACCAGTCAGGCAACGGACGCATAGACGCTGCTAACCGTCGTTATAACGAAGAGCTGATAGAGCATCATGTTTCCGGACGATTGAAAGTGGCACCCGAGCACACGTGCGATAAGGTTCTTGACATAATGCGTAAGCCGCCATTTGGCATGTTTTATGATTTCAAGAAAATATTTGACAGAGTAAACCGCACATGTGGCATGAAACAGCAGCTCATCCCCTACTTCATTTCCTCCCATCCTGGTTGTCGGGAGGTGGATATGGCAGAACTTGCGGTCGAGACCAAAGACCTTAACATGCATCTTGAACAGGTGCAGGACTTTACACCGACGCCAATGACCGTCGCCACGGAAATATACTATACTGGCTATCATCCTTATACGGGAGAGCGGGTGTATTGCGCAGTGACTCCGGAGGAGAAGTTGGCACAGCGACGCTACTTCTTTTGGTATGACCGCGCTTACCGCGATGACATCGTAAAGGGGCTCACCCGACTACATCGCCCCGACTTGCTGCGCCGTCTTTATCCGGCTTACCACGATCCTAATAAAAAAGGGAAATCCAATATCGCATCTTCAAGACGAGGCAAGAGCAAATTTTGAGATTATTTAAGGATTTTGTATCTTTGGCGGTGCGTAAAATAATTCTTAACCTATTTCAAAAAAAATGAAAAAACTTATTTACTCTTTGGCTGCGGCAGCAACTGCTGCCGGTGTGCTGAGCGGATGCGGTGACAAGAAATCACAGAATGTGACCTCCCCTACTAATGACGATGTGATTCTGCATGCCTGGTCATGGTCATTTGACACCATCGCGGCAAACATGAAGACGATAGCCGATGCAGGCTTCAATTATGTGCAGACATCGCCTGCCAACACATGCTTCGTTGGCGAAGGCGGCGGAATGGCACTTTTCAGCACTCCCGATGACTCGGTTAAAGGCAAGTGGTATTATTACTATCAGCCTATCGACTGGAAAATAGGTAACTATCTTCTTGGCAACCGTGACCAGTTCAAGGCGATGTGTGACAGTGCAAACAAGTATGGTGTAAAGGTCATTGTGGACGTGCTTCCTAACCACACAGCCGTAGACCACACAGCCGTGACTGCAGCTCTTGACAGCGCGGTAGGCGGTCATGACAAGCTGTTTCATGCCAATGGACTTGTAGACATCAAAGACTACAACGACCGATATGAGTGTACAACCGGAAAAATGGGTGGTCTGCCCGATGTTAACACAGAGAATCCTGACTTTCAATATTACTACATGCAATATGTCAACGACCTCCTGGCTTGTGGCGCAAGAGGATTCCGTTATGACACGGCAAAACACATAGGACTTCCGTCAGACCCGCTTGACTCTCTGGCAGAGCGCAACAACTTCTGGGATGTGGCGACAGGTCGTGAAGCGGTAAAAGGGCTCAAGCTTGCCTTGCCTGCCGACAGCCTGTTCATATATGGCGAAGTGCTTCAAGACAAGAATGTAAAGGAAAAGGAGTATTCGGAGTATATGGGGCTTACAGCGAGCAGCTATGGTCATGCATTGCGCAACGTGCTGCGTGCCGGCAATTATTATGCCGACAGTCTTGCCTCATGGCATCATCCAGCTGACCCGCAGAAGCTTGTCACATGGGTGGAGTCACACGACACATATGCCAATGAACATGAATCGGCTGATATTTCCGACGCGAAGATACGCGAAGGATATGTATTCCTTGCCGCACGACAATTTGGCACTCCCCTGTTCTTCAGCCGTCCGGCCGGTAGCACACGCGAGAATTATTGGGGTAATAACCGTGTGGGCGCACGCGGCAACGATGAGTTCTTCAATCCGGAGGTAGTTGCAGTCAACAAGTTCCGCAGCGCCATGCATGGACAACCGGAGAAAATAGAGGTCAGCAGCGACGGTCAAGTGATTGAAGTGTGTCGTGGTGAGCAAGGTGTAGCCTTGATTAACATTGGTGAAGAAGCGGTAGACATCGATATGCCGACTTTGTTAAAGCAAGGCAAATATACCGATAAGGTTCATGGTGCGACTTTTGAAGTAAATGATGGTGTAATAAAAGGCGAGATGCAGCCGCTTACATCTTATATCTTATATTGATTGACATAATGCAATCAAATATGGCGGCGTAAACTTGGTTTGCGCCGCTTTTTATTGCATTATAATCATAGTCTGACTTGATTTAACATCTTTTTGCTATTGTAAATTGTTAAGCAACCGAGCGTCAATTATGAGCTATTATATTTTGATGTTAAGTTAATGTTAAATATTATAATTTTATAAGGCGGTTTTCGTGCAACATGCACAACATATGTTGTAAAACATATAATATTATGTATTTAGATTGCGAAAATATTTACTAACTTTGTAATGCGGTTGATGAACAACCGCCCGTTAGACTTCTTAGCTAATCTGAATTTATATCATGACCGACACAAACTAAAAAGGTAATAATAGAATACTTTTTCATACGTAACTTTCCAATAAAAGACAGAATAGATATTCAACAAGCAACAAGCGAAAAATAAGGGAGCCGTGAGGCTGTCTTATTTTTTTTTGCTAATTTTGTAATGTGAAAAAGATAGATAGAGAAACAGTCCAACGCATTCTTGACACCGCTGAGATAGTTGATGTAGTAAGCGATTACGTCAATCTGAAACGACGCGGGTCGAGCTATCTCGGATTGTGTCCTTTTCATAATGAGCGCACACCCTCTTTCTCGGTATCCAAGTCAAAGAATATATGTAAATGCTTCAGTTGCGGAAAAGGCGGGTCGCCTGTCAATTTCGTGATGGAGATTGAGCAGATAAGCTATAGCGAGGCTCTACGCTACCTTGCCAAGAAGTATAATATCGAGATTAAGGAGCATGAGATGAGCGATGAAGAGCGCGAACGTGAATCAGAGCGTGCCAGTCTCTTTGCCGTGAATGAATTTGCCTTGTCTCATTTTGAAAGTAATCTTTATGACACCTCCGACGGAAAAGAGATAGGTCTTTCCTATTTTTATGACCGTGGGCTTACCGACGCCTCCATCAAGAAGTTTCATCTCGGATATGCGATGGAACAGAGCGACGACCTCCTGCGTGCTGCCACCGGAAAAGGCTATAATGTGAAATACCTTGTTGACACCGGGTTGTGTATCCGCACTGACCAAGGGCGCGTATATGACCGGTTTAAAGGTCGAGTGATATTTCCTGTGTTCTCTGTCTCCGGCAAAGTCATAGCTTTCGGCGGCAGAACCCTGAAAAAGGACATGGCTAAATATGTCAACTCTCCCGAGTCGCTTATTTACCATAAAAGCAATCAGCTTTACGGAATGTATCAGGCAAAACCTTCGATAGTAAAGCATGACAAATGCATTTTGGTTGAAGGCTACATGGATGTGATTTCAATGAGCCAGTCAGGCGTGGAGAATGTCGTTGCTTCATCGGGAACTTCTCTCACAGAAGGTCAGATAAGGATGATTCACCGGTTTACGGAGAATGTAACTGTCATCTATGACGGTGATGCCGCCGGTATCAAGGCGTCGCTGCGAGGCATTGACATGCTGCTTGCCGAAGGTCTTAACATAAAAGTGCTGTTGCTGCCTGACGGCGACGACCCCGACTCCTTTTCAAGGAAACATACATCTTCTGAACTTGAAGCATATATCAAAAACAATGAAGTGGACTTTATCCAGTTCAAGATAGGCATATTGCTTCAAGGAGTTGAAAACGACCCGATTGCCAGGTCAAAAGTGATTGCCGACATAGTCAGGTCAATTGCTGTGATTCCCGAGCCTGTCACCCGTAATATATATATCACCGAATGTGCCCGCCGATTTGATATAGACGAGCGCATTGTAAGCGCCGAGGTGAACAAGCAGGTAAAGTCGCTTATAGAAAAAGCGGCAGAGAAACGTCTTAAAAAGTCGGCTGAGGAGTCGCTTGACCGACTTGAAGAAAAGGAGGAGGAAGAGACCTCGCGTAGAGAAAAGGATATAGAGACCGCTCTGCGAAATGCCGAAGACTCCTCCGGCCCGAGTGCGTTTTTGAGAAAATTCGAGAAAGGGCTTTTGCGTTATGTGCTACGTTACGGGATGCTTGACCTCTGTGACAGCGTGGATGACGACGGAAATATCTCCCCTGTCAAGGTGATTGACTATATATGTGACGAGCTTCGAATGGACGACCTCACATTCACTAACCCCGATGTGTTGTCGACATTTAACGAGGCGATAAAGACAAGCAAAGAGGACTGGGAAAGCGACAGAAGCCGTAACGAAGTAGTCTTGACAGAAAAGCGTGCTCAATATATAGCGGAGGGCGTGGCTCACCTGCGTGAAAGCGAGACTGATATAGCCACAATAGAGCGAAAAGAAAAGTTGCTGATGGAGACAGCCGACAGCATGTATCAGGAGGGCATGGATAACTTTGCCATGCTGTACATAGAAAAGTCTTTGTCGTCACATCCCGACTCCGCAATCAGGAATCTTACGCTCGAACTGGTCGCCGACAAGCATGTGTTAAGCAAAGTGCATACAAAATACGCTCATATAGAGACCGAAGAAGAGCGCCTTGGCGAATTGGTGCCCAGGGCTATATTTGAATACAAAGACGCGATACTTGAATGTCGCATAAGAAGACTGCATGACGACCTGAAACGCGTTGCCTCTTCTCCCGGGGCTGACCCTCTGGAAATACGCGCTCTTATGGAAGCTCATGTGAGACTGCAACGCTTGCGCGGAGAGTTTGCAAAATACCTTGGCGAGCGCATAATTAATCCGAGAAAATGACAACCATGCGCGTGTGTCGTCAAGTCGACGCGCATTTATGGAATTTTTTCGGTATTTCGGATTTATTATCTTATAAAAATTTGTTTTAATCGCCACGGTTTTTGTACCTTTGTATGACGGTAGACTGATATTTACCGTCTTAACCAAACAATCAAGACCATCTTTACTAAAAAACTAAAAGTTTATACCAATTAATACCAAGATCATGGCAGAAAAAAAAGAAAAATTGTTCGACATGTTTCCTGAGTGCTCTTACGAAGAGTGGAGAGCCAAAGTCGAAGCCGATTTGAAAGGTGCCGACTTTAACAAGAAATTAGTATGGAGAACAAATGAGGGCTTCAATGTAGAGCCGGTTTACCGCGCTGAAAACATTGCTGACTTCAAGACGGTCGATACACTCCCCGGAGAGTATCCCTACGTGCGCGGAACACGCACTGACAATGACTGGCTTATCCGTCAGGAAGTCCTTGCCGACACCCCGGCAGAAGCCAATGCTATAGCAAAGGAGATTATTACCAAAGGCATCACCTCTCTCGGGTTCAATGTCGCTCTTGAGTCGGAGGCTGACGTAAAGGCTCTTCTTGACGGCATTGACATAAAGAAATTTGAATTAAACTTCAAGTGCTGCCCCCGCAAGGCGGTAAGCCTCGCAAAGGTGCTTGTCGATTATCTCCGCAATAACGGTCTTCTCAATGATTTCCACGGTTCAATCGACTTCAACCCGATGCGTCGTGCATTGAAACATGGCACTGAGTTTCCCGGCGACATCAAGGCTCTGTCTCTTGAGCTTCTTGACGTAGTAAAGATTGTGCCTGAACTTCGAGTGTTTGCCGTAGACTCTTTCATGTTCTGTGATGCAGGAGCCTATATTTTCCAGGAACTCGGATATGCCCTTGCCTGGGGTGCTGAATGGCTATCTATGCTTACCGACGCCGGCGTGAAGGCTGATGATGTGGCTCGCCGCATCAAGTTCAACATGGGTGTATCGTCCAACTATTTCATGGAAATCGCAAAATTCCGTGCGGCACGTATGGTATGGGCACAGATCGTAGAGCAGTACAAGCCTGAATCAAAGCTTTCGTCAAAGATGCTCTGCCACGCTGTCACATCGCGTTTTAACCAGACTATCTACGACGCTCACGTAAACCTGCTGCGCTCTCAGACAGAGACTATGTCGGCAGCTCTTGCCGGTGTTGATTCAATAACCACCGTTCCTTTTGACGTGCCTTACAAGAAGCCCGATGCATTCTCGGAGCGCATAGCCCGCAACCAGCAGTTCCTTCTTAAAGAGGAGAGCCATCTTGACAAGGTGGTTGACCCTGCCGGCGGTTCTTATTATGTGGAGACTCTTACCGTGTCGCTTGCCAAGGAAGCATGGAAGCTATTCCTTGACGTTGAAGAAAAGGGCGGTTTCCTTGCCTGCATCAACGACAATTCCATCCAGGATGCGGTTAATGCCACTGCTGAAAAGCGTCACGTCGACGTGGCTCGCCGTAAAGAGATTCTTCTCGGAACAAACCAGTATCCTAACATCAACGAGACCGCTGCCCAAAAGATTGAGACCACAGGCTGCTCCTGCGGTTGTCATCACGGTGAAGGAGAGTCAGAAAACAAGGGACTGTCATCAAAGCGCGCGGCAAGCGACTTCGAGGCTCTTCGTCTTGCGACAGAAGCTTCATCTCACCGTCCCAAGGTGTTTATGCTTACCATCGGTAATCTCGCGATGCGTCTTGCACGCGCTCAGTTCTCAACCAACTTCTTCGGTTGCGCAGGTTATGAAATTATCGACAATCTCGGTTTCAACACCGTAGAGGAAGGCGTTGATGCCGCTCTTGAGAAGAACGCCGATGTCATTGTACTCTGCTCAAGTGATGATGAGTATGCAGCTCTTGCTCCGGAAGCATACAAATATCTCGACGGACGTGCAATGTTTGTCGTTGCCGGTGCTCCTGCTTGCATGGATGACCTTAAAGCCGTCGGCATAAATGACTTCATCCATGTACGCTGCAATGTACTCGAAACTCTTCAATCATTCAATGCCAAACTTCTTAAATAAGAAACACAATGCGACCCGATTTTAAAACAATTGATATAACAAAAGATGCTTTCGGCGCTCAGCATGGTGCCGTTGCCAACGGTGAAGATTGGCTCACTCCGGAGTTGATTCCCGTTAAGCCTATATATACAAAAGAGGATCTTGAAGGCATGGAACACCTTAATTACATGTCAGGTATTCCTCCTTTCCTACGCGGTCCGTACAGCGCCATGTATCCGTTGCGCCCCTGGACTATCCGTCAGTATGCCGGATTTTCTACCGCAGCTGAATCCAACGCGTTCTACCGCCGTAACCTCGCTTCAGGACAGAAGGGTCTGTCAGTAGCGTTTGACCTTGCCACTCACCGCGGATATGACGCTGACCATGAGCGCGTAGTCGGTGATGTCGGTAAAGCCGGTGTATCTATCTGCTCGCTCGAAGACATGAAGGTGCTTTTCGACGGTATACCTTTGAACAAGATGTCAGTCTCCATGACCATGAACGGAGCGGTACTCCCCGTGCTCGCATTCTACATCAATGCCGGTCTCGAACAGGGTGCCAAACTGGAAGAAATGGCAGGTACAATTCAGAATGATATCCTTAAAGAGTTCATGGTGCGTAACACCTATATATACCCGCCGGAATTCTCAATGCGCATAATCGCTGACATCTTTGAATACACATCGCAGAACATGCCCAAGTTCAACTCGATTTCAATCTCCGGCTATCACATGCAGGAGGCAGGTGCTACCTGTGACATCGAGCTTGCCTACACTCTTGCCGACGGTCTTGAATATCTTCGCGCAGGTGTAAACGCCGGCATGGACATAGACTCTTTTGCTCCGCGTCTGTCATTCTTCTGGGCAATCGGCATGAATTTCTTCATGGAGATTGCAAAGATGCGTGCTGCGCGTATGCTTTGGGCGAAGATTGTAAGCCAGTTCAATCCGAAGAATCCCAAATCACTTGCCCTTCGTACCCACAGCCAGACTTCAGGCTGGTCTCTTACCGAGCAGGATCCGTTCAACAACGTCGGCAGAACCTGTATCGAGGCGATGGGCGCTGCATTAGGTCACACCCAGTCACTCCACACCAATGCTCTCGACGAGGCTATTGCGTTGCCTACCGACTTCTCTGCGCGTATTGCCCGCAATACTCAGATATACATTCAGGAGGAGACTTATGTCACCAAGCAGGTTGACCCATGGGGCGGTTCTTACTATATTGAGTCTTTGACCAATGAAATAGCTCATCGTGCGTGGGAGCATATTCAGGAAATCGAAAAGCTCGGCGGAATGGCAAAGGCAATCGAGACCGGTCTTCCCAAGCTGCGTATCGAAGAGGCTTCGGCACGTACCCAGGCTCGTATTGACTCAGGTCGCCAGACAATCGTCGGTATCAATAAGTACCGTCTTGAGCATGAAGACCCCATCGACATCCTTGAAATTGACAACACTGAAGTGCGCAAAGAGCAGATTGAGCGTCTTAACGACGTGAAGGCTCATCGTGACGAGGAAGCTGTCAAGAAAGCGCTTGCCGACATCACCGAGTGTGTTCGCACCAAGAAGGGCAATCTGCTTGACCTTGCTGTCAAAGCAGCCGGATTGAGAGCTACTCTTGGAGAGATTTCCGATGCCTGTGAAGAGGTTGTCGGTCGATATAAAGCAGTAATCAGAACTATTTCAGGCGTGTATAGCAACGAAACCAAGCAAGACCCCGACTTCATCCGCGCTCAGCAGATGTGTGAGGAATTTGCGAAGAAAGAAGGCCGTCAGCCCCGTATCATGATTGCGAAGATGGGTCAGGACGGTCATGACCGTGGTGCAAAAGTTGTTGCAACAGGTTATGCCGACTGTGGTTTTGACGTGGATATGGGACCATTGTTCCAGACCCCCGCTGAAGCCGCCCGTCAGGCAGTGGAGAATGACGTACACATTCTCGGTGTGTCATCGCTGGCAGCAGGTCACAAGACTCTTGTGCCTCAAGTTATCGAAGAGCTTAAAAAGCTCGGACGCGAGGATATAATTGTCACTGCCGGAGGTGTTATTCCCGCCCAGGATTATGATTTCCTTTATAAAGCAGGTGTCGCGGCAATATTCGGTCCCGGTACCCGTATCCCGGTATCTGCAATAAAGATGCTTGAGATTCTAAACGGAGAAGACTAATTCCCCCGTTTAGTGTAAAAATAAAAGTCAGCTGCCGAAATGCAGCTGACTTTTATTTTTTTTACTGTCTTATCTCCGCCGGTTATATAGATAATATCCTGTTATACATAGCGATGTGAGCAATTCTGACACAAATAGCGCGAGCCATATACCACAATCGCCAATTAATAGCGGCATGAAAATAAACGCCGGCACAAGAAATATTACACCTCGCAGCAGAGCGAAAACAATTGAGGGTACAACCTTCTCAATACTTTGGAAGTATCCGATAGCCGTGAGGTTAAATATAAAGAATACAAATGCAGTTGAAAACACGGGGAATCCGCCGATGGCTATCGTTGCGGCAGCTACATCCCCGTCAAGAAACAGGCGCACCATAGCGGCAGGGGTAAATACAAATGCGGCTGTGACTGTAAGTCCACATATGATTGCCGATAAAATAGCAAGTCGCTCGGTTATTGCAACTCTGCCTTTTTGACCAAGTCCATAGTTGTAGCTTATTATCGGCTGCGCCGACTGTGCTATCGCATTGCCGATCATGAAAACAAACGGACAGTAGTAGCAAGCTATACTAAAGGCCCCTACTCCGTCATTTCCCATATAACGCATGAATGTAAGGTTACCCATAAACATCAACATACCCATTGTCGCTTCTCCCAATAGAGCGGATATACCTATCTTGCATTGATAGCCGATATTTCTTGCTGTAAGCCGAAGACTTTTACGGCTCAGCTTAATCTTTATCAGTTTCAGATTTCTTGCGAAAATGCCAAGATAGCACATGACCATTATACCGCCAACAGCGCAGCTTATACAGCTGGCAATAGCGGCACCTTTCACTCCCATCTGAAGAGGAAAAATAAAAATGTAATCAAGCAGCACATTAAGTAGTCCTGGCAAGACATTACACCACATGGCATATCCGGGCGCTCCGTCAAGACGGACGACAAACAGACCGATTCCACACCATGCCTGAAACATACACGAGGCAAATATCCAAGGCATATAGCTCTCTACCAACGGCAGAAGGGATTCTGAGCTGCCAAGCAGTCTGCCGGTTGCCGCAGGCGACGATAATGTCACAATCAAGAACAAAGTCACGATAATCGTAGCGACAATCAAAGCCTGCGTGATATTTAGCCGCGCCGCCTTGACGTTATTGTTGGCGAGATGTATTGATGACACTACCGACGCTCCCACTCCGAGCATAAGGCTGATGCCTATTATCACCATTGTAGGAGCAATACAGATATTGACCGCCGCAAGCCCGTCACTGCCGACACCACGACCTACAAAAATGCCATCGGTCGCTGTTACGGCACATAGCGACAGCATCCCAAGTAATGTAGGTATAAAATAAATCCTGAAAAGCCGGGGAATCCTTACTGTCCCCAAGTCAATTGAATCACGTTGCATTTTGTCTCAACATCAAGGGTTAAACATAATTATTGCCGAATAAGAATCGAGGTTTTACCCGGTCATCTTATCCGGCATTGTATGATGCCCTCCGATGAGGATTACAAAACACTGCTGCTTATAATCGGCAGTGCAAATTTAGTGATAAATTGCCGACTATGCAACTGCGATTAATCTGAATTGCTTTTCAACCATTCGGTTCTTATCTTATCAGGGAGATGCGTGACCTTAAAATCAGAGAAGTTGACCTTGAATCCGTCACCGTCAGGACAGGCGGCAAACATTCCTATTTTAACGGGGCGATTTGCTTCCATCCATGCGTTACGCATCATCGTGTACTCCTTGTCATCGAAAGAATAAAAGATTTCAATAGCGTCAAGACGACGCACAGCCTTAATCCATAATGATTGTACGGGACGGTCCAGTGCTATCACACTCCAGTCTGACGTGTTATGTGTCACAACCGTACTTAGGTTATATTTCCCGTCAACATATTCTATTCCTGTCTTTATGTAATTTTCGTGGTCTATACGTATCATCAGGCCCGCCTGGTCAAAACGCACTTTATAGTCACCCGAGATTTTTACTTTTGCCTCAAACTCTCCGCCATATTCAGCATAGTAGAATGGAGCGTCATCAACGGTAAATCCATAGTGTGATATACGCCAATAATCACTTTTGGGTGTTACCGACATTGTGAGTTTCCCGTCAGATATGGTCCAATCCGACGGTTCATTAAACCAATTCATCTTTTCAAGCGTCTGTGCTGACACACAAATGCATGCAATCATTGACAGAGATGTGAGAAGTATTGTTTTCATTGTTTTATAATTTGATTTTACAGGTTGTCTTAATCAATTTCATACATGGGGCTAATAACCACTTTTTGTTTTAACTTTGCAAAGTTAATTACCTGTAATATAATCTGCAATGGCTAAAAATAACCATTTATCGACAATGAAGAACCGAAAAAAGCTGGATAGTCTGCTCTTGTCTCGTGATTCTGCCGGCGATGACAGCCGCTTTTCAGAAGCAATCGGCTATGCTCAGGCAATAGCAAACGTGGAAAACGTCATAGCCGTGGTCAGCGATATGTCTAAAGGAAGAAGCCGGATAATTGCGGGCGGTTTTGCATCTATGCTCGGGCTTGAAGACTATATTCATGAAGATTCGATATGGGAGAACCGTATATTCTCCATGATGTCACAAGAAGAACAAGAATTAAAAATCATTGCAGAGTTACGGTTTTTCCATTTCCTGCGTCATGTGCCGAAGATGAAACGAAGTGACTTCTGTCTAATCGGCAAATTACGATTCTGCCTGCCCGGTGGTAAAAGAGTCAATGTGTTACATCGCATGTATTACATCTATGACGATGAGAAGGAAAACGTCTTGTATGCGATATGCCTCTATGGTCCGCTTCCTTTTGACTTCACGGGAAAAAGCCTCATTGTCAATATGCTTACCGGGACTACCGAGGAATTGACTTCATCGACCAACAATACTGTACTGAGCAAACGCGAGTGTCAGGTGCTGTCGCTTATTGATGAAGGATTGACGAGCGTGGAAATCGCTGAGCGTCTAATCATCAGCAGGCACACGGTAAATCGCCATCGTCAAGAAATTCTTGCCAAACTCCAAGTAAAAAACTCCATTGAAGCTTGCCGTCTGGCAAAGTCAATGGAGTTAATCTGATCAGAAACGGACGCTTTCTATAGGTAATCTTCTCGCTGTGGGGTGAACACATCGACAACCTCTCCCTCTTCAAGCACCTCAAACGAATGAGACACATTGCCGGGAATTGCATAGGAATCCCCCGCGGCAAGTATCACATCTATTCTCGGTTCAGCTTCTACTATAAGGCGGTAGCTGCCTGAAATCACATATCCGCATTGTTCATGAGGATGACTGTGAAGTGTGGCGAAATTACCTTTGACGTAATTCATTTTTGTTACCATTGATTTTTCGCCGACAGCGAGCGAATCAAGATTAACGCCTTTGAACACACGGTTTAATGCGTCTTCTTTCTTTACTACAATCTTCTGCATATCAATTTATTTTAAGGTTAATTCCATCTGTATATCTCCGCGTTCATATGCCGGATGATATTCTTTCAATTCCATGAAGCCAAGTTTCCGATATAGCCCTATCGCCGGTTTAAGCAGGGTGTTGCTTTCAAGAAAAATTTTTTTTGCACCTTTGCGCCGTGCATATTCAAGCGCTGTGCGACATATCTTTTCCCCTACTCCGTTGCCGCGTGATTCAGGGTCGACAGCGAGTTTTGCGAGTTCAAAATCATATTCCGGATTTTCCATCGGGCAAAGGGCAACTACGCCCATCGGCTTGCCATTGACGAGAGCCACAAATATATGTCCTCCATTAGACAGGATAGATGTATCAGGGTCATTCAGCACTTCAAGGTCATGGGGCTCAAGTGACCAATGGCTGTTTATCCACATTATATTCAACCTTTTGAATGTCATGAGATATTTGGGCTCATAATCTACAATCTCGACATTCTGTTCTTCACGAGAAGATTTAACGTCTTTCACTCGTCTAAGCAAGGATTTCTCCGACAATGCATTCTCCCAGCAGTCGAGTGCTGCCCAAAGCTTATTGGGCGCCTTAGAATCAATAGCCGTCACGACCCTTTCGACATCTTCACATACATCATGCAGCCTTTCCTTTAGTTTTGCTCCGTCGTCAGTAAGTCTAACTACTGTTGCGCGGCGGTCATCATCCGATTTGCCGTACACAACAAGAGATGCTGCTTTCAACTCCTTCACAATCGTACTGACTGATGGATGAGACTGACCGATTGCCTTTGCAATACCGGTGACCGAAGCGTCATCACCATGGAAAAGCATATAAAGCACCGGAAACCATTTCGGCTTTATATCAATGCCGTAGAGTTTATATATCTCTGCCGCATCGTGAGTAATCACATCGGCAAGCCAGCGCAACCTGCTGCCTATAGTCAATATTCCTGATTTCTCAAACAAGACCATATATGTATGCATTTACGTAATTAATTACGCAAAATTATATATATTTTACGATTCCACAAAATATGCAATACATTTTATGGACACAACTTCATAAATTTGGCAATATAAGATAATTTCCAAGATTCCAAGAAAAGGATAGCAGAAACGAAAATGAAATTTTTCATAGGCGATAAAATATTTTTAAGCGTTGTGTGTCTTAATAAATAGAGCGCTCAAAATAAATTAACGCAATAATTATGAAAAAAGTAATTAAGACAATCATAGTACTTCTTGTGGTTATCGCAGTTATACCATCGCTTGCCGGGCTTGCAATAACACCGCTTTGGAATTCAATAATAGCCACTACATGCGGCTTTTCCGAAATATGTTTCTGGCAAGGCACAGGATTGTTTCTGCTTGGACAAATCATGACCGGAGGATTTATATTCCTGTTTTTATTCGTTGGTGGAATCATGCATAAAATCCATCATCATACCGACGACTGGCATTCCCACTGGCATAACATGACCCGGGAGCAGAAACGCGAGTTTATAGAGCGCCGTCGAAGAGAGCATTTCGGATTGCGCAATCATAAGACAGCTGATTCCGATGCGACCGAATGATGATATCGGCGAGATAGTTGTCGAATATACTCCGCGTCTGTTCAACTACATCCGCTCGCAGGTCAACACTCCTGAAGATGCGGAAGATATTCTTCAGGATGTGTTTTATCAGCTTGCCAGGGCATCTACAGAGCAATGCTCCGATATCGAGCGTATGTCATCGTGGCTTTATCGCGTGACTCGTAATTCAATATTGAACTTCTGGAGGAAAAAGCGGGAAATCTCTCTTGACACGGAGGACATCCTGTGTGAAGAGATAGCCCATACTCTTTTCTGTCCATTGCAGGATTCACCGGAGACAGTATATTTGCGCAGTCTGGTGTGGCAAGAGCTTGATGCCGCCCTGGCTGAACTTCCGTCAGAGCAGAGCGAGGTATTTTGTATGACCGTATTTGACAGAATACCGGTAAAGGATATTTCAAAGGCAACCGGCATATCTGTAGCAACTTTGCTTTCAAGAAAACACTATGCTGTCAAGTTCTTGCGCAAGAGACTCCATGAGCTGTATGACGCATTGATTTCGTATAAATAATCCAAACTGCATGCTTAGACAATTTTATGTGGGCATTGTAGTGATAAAAACAAGTTTATGAGAAAAGAAGTAAAACATCCTAAATTCTCGTCCCGCAATTGCACTGCGTGCTGGAAATGTGTGGATATCTGTCCTAATGAATCTATAATTCGCGTTCGCTTTCTCTGGCACAGACACGCAAAACCACTTTACCACAGTTGCGTCGGGTGCAACAGATGTGTCTCTGTCTGTCCAAACGGATGCTTTGAGAAAAAGGATTAATTGTCAGGGAAAATACCGGGAAGTTGCTGTGTCGCAATCCAAATTAATCTTTTGCGACACAGCAACTTTTATTAAGCAGCAGGCAGTGCTTATACTTTGTCGCTACAATCCGGCTTATGGTATCACCATTCCTTCGCGGAGTGCCATTTCTGTCTCTTCCCCTTTTGTCTTACGGACAATAGCGAGGGCAAAATCAAGAGTAGTGCCAGGCCCTTTTGATGTAATCAGACGGTCAGTGACGACTACCGGCTCGTCGGAATAGGACGGATTTAGGAAAGACTCTAATCCCGATACTCAATCAACTCTCGGAATGGGGACGCAATAACTTGAAGGAGGTCAAACGCAATTTGACTAAAAAGAGTTAATCGCATCTTGCAATTTGCCAAGAAATCTGGCGGCATGGGCACCATCCATTTGGGTGTGGTGAAACTGGAATGATACGGTCAGTCGCGTCTTGAGCCACCGGCGACGGTATGCACCCCATATCATGAAGGGATTGTTGAATATGCCGCTATACATCCCGACTGCACCGTCTATGTCGTATTGAGCCAACGCTGATGTGCCGATTACCATACTGTCAGTGATGTCATGATTCTCACATGTATCGGCAACTTCGCGTGTCAGGCGGAGATAATCGGCATTAAACCTATTGAGGTCATCACAGAACGGGATGTCACATGAGCTTACCTCTCCCTCCGAGTTGGCAACAATTGTGTTGACAGCAATCGCGTCATACTTGATTAGCTTATCACCTACAGGCAACATATAGAACTCCTTTACTTGCGTTGCGGCACGACCGATGCACCAACACATCAGCATATTGAATTTCATACCGCGCTTTCTGCTAATAGCACGTAATCGTGTGACATCAAGAGTTTTTATCAGTGTCACCATCGGCATCGGGGCATTCATCCACATTTCATAGGCGTAGGCGCGAGTTGTCGCTGCCGGATTTACTTCTTGCATAATCATTTTTGATGCAAAATTACACCTCATGGCTCGCTTCCGATAGAATAAATGCGACATTATACCGGATTGGTAAACAGGTCGGAGTATGGTGCGCAGTGCTTTATAAGCGCCTCAGGAGTATAACCGCTCAGTTCTTTGAAATTCCTTATAAAGTGTGACTGGTCGGAGTAACCACATTCGGCAGCGATTCCGGCATAGTTGCTTTCTCCTCGTTGCATCAGCCACAGTGCCTTTTGAAATTTCACGATGCGGGCATATTCCTTAGGATTCATCCCGACCGTTTCGCGAAATACACGCTCATATTGCCGTCTGCCAAGACAGGCTCTGCCGGCAAGAGCATCAACACGCGTAGAGGGATTGCGAAGCATTGTGCCTATTGATTTCCCTATCCTCTTGATATTCAATGACGGATTTATCTTTGACATCAAGAACCGTTCAAGAATAGCTATGCACTCCCTGTCATCCTTACAGTTGAAAATCCTTTGCGCTATTTCGTTTAGTTGTCGATTCTCAATATCATAGCCGGAGATTTCAAGATTGTAGAATGTCGAGGGCGGAGTGTCGATAAACATCCCGATGGTATGCGGGTAGAAGACAGCCACTATCATTTCCAGTCTTCCGCCGGATTGAATATGCGCAGGAAAATTCACCTGACCGCTAATCGTAAACTGCGACTGGCTTTTGTCGAGTTCCGGAATATAAAGCGGAGTTTCCTTATGAAAGATTATCTGCTGACAACCTATCGGAAAGGTCAGGACGCTGAAAGGCTCATCGCTCTCCAGCACCCAGTAATAGCGCACATAAGGGCGCAATTCCGCTCTCGGTTTATAGATATTCATCAGTTTTTTGGGAGAGACCTACTTTGCTCTTAATCTTCAAACCAGTAGTCAATATCGGGATTATACTTTTGGCCGATAAGTTGTTCTTCGTCAAAGTCCATATCAAGATACCCGTCATCATCCAAAAAATAGATTTTTCCCTTATAGCAAGCGATTACAGTACGAAGAAAGTCCTCAAAAGAATGATGAATCTTTGTTGGCCCATCAGCATCGTGTTCTATCAGGAAAATTCCGTTTTCTTTACCTTCCGATACTTTCAACGCATAAAAATCTGATGAATAATTCACAAGGATTGGATAATACTTATCTTCTCCATTAGGAATCATTTCCTTTACAGACTGCGTAAAACTTTCGTATTCAGCATCCCTAATGAGAAGATAACCGGGTAAGAAATCCATCAATCGTTGATCTTCAATTTCATAGTATGTACCACTTACTTTAGAGTACAATATATTTAATGATTCCGGGAGAATTAAAGACGACTCTTTATCCTTAGCAATACTCAAGGAATAACCCGGTCTTAATTCATCAGACAGACTAATAAATTCATCTATTAAATAAGAAATTTCTTTTTTCATTAATTATTTCGTTAAAATGTTGCTAATTCTTCCGCACCATCTGAAGACGTCTGATGATTACGGCCGGATTACCTGCGACGACTGAATCGTCGGGCATATTTTTGGTCACGACACTTCCGGCACCTATCACGCAGCGATTGCCGATAGTCACTCCGGGACAGATTATAGCGCCACCACCTATCCAGCAGTCATCGCCGATAGTCACTGGATATGCATATTCCTTGCTTTCTCTGCGGGCTATATAATCCATAGGGTGGTGCGGTGTGTAGATTTTCACATCAGGACCGACAAGCGTATGGTTGCCTATGGTGATGTAAGCTCCGTCAAGAAAAGTGCAGTTGGCGTTTACAAAAACATGCTCGCCAAGTCTGATGCCATGTCCGTGGTCGCAGTGGAACGGAGGACACACAATTGAGGTGTCGGGAATATCCGGAATCAGATTTTTGAGCAATTCCCGGTAGCCGACATCATAACTGCTCATTGTGCGCAGCTTTGCAAGGATTTTTTTTCGCGTGAATAAAGCTATCCTGCAACTCGGGACTGCTCATGTCTGCAAGCTCTCCCCGGCGCATTTTTTCAAGCTCACTCATATTGCCAATGTTACTGTTATTTATCCGATGTTGTTTAGTTCCTCAGGCAGTTTCACAGTTTCTGTCCAATCCGACCGGAAAAAAGTCACATTGAAGACATCGCCGTCCCAGCCTGTACGGGTGACAGCTCCCGCCATATCGACAGTGTGGGGTAACTCATCGAGCCATTCCGACACGACAACCTTGTCGCTTTTACAATCGACCAAATCGACCCTTATAGCATCGCCTATGCCATGTCCGATGCAGCGGTACACCTTCGCCTTGTATTTCCTGTCGCGGCGGAACTTGGAGTATTTTTCAAGCAGAATCTCTTTCTTGCATCCGCACTCCCGCATCTTGTTCAGAATTTCATCACGCCGCTCCGCAAGGCGGTTTCTGTCACCGTGCGCGTGGTCTATTTCCACCAAAACATCCATGATTATGCCGGCGACAAATTGCTCGAACTCATTGCTGAGTTCTTCGCTGAAAGCCTTGCTGAAGCGTTTGAGGTCATAGAGCTTGCGGGATGTTTCGATGTCAAGATTGTACCACGACACGCCCATTTTAGGAACCGGATTATAGCCCGGCCAGCCCTCCATCTCCTGCTCTACATTCGCACAGATGGTCAACCGCCCGCATCCGTCAAGATCAATAGGCATCAGTTCCGTCAGGATATATTGAGCAATACCGAATGTGACAGCATGCAGGTGGATGTAGCAATAGTTGGATTTCTCCTTCTCTCGTTTTTCAAGAGCATAATCACCCTCTAAGGACAACATACGCAGTTTCATCTTTTGAAATCTCTGAATTTTTTGTTGTTCAGCGCATTCTCGGCGGCGATATTGCCGTTTTCGGCGGCAAGCCGAATCCAGTCGAAAGCCTGGTGGAAGTCGGTTTCCACGCCAAGCCCTTTCATATACATGTTGCCTATTTCGTACTGTGCCACGCTGACTTCATGGTTGTATTTTCCGTATAAGTTGCGGCGGGAGGCAATCTGCCGAT